>Ga0222714_10002358_pt1 | contig 20078 bp, 15 predicted proteins | sample C33_3DmetaG_FD_165048 | JGI IMG/M metagenome (GOLD analysis project Ga0222714, IMG submission 165048) | Estuarine water microbial communities from San Francisco Bay, California, United States - C33_3D | ecosystem: Environmental > Aquatic > Marine > Unclassified | place: USA: California...
CTGGCCGGAGTTGTCCTGCTGAGGGCGGGCTTCGCGGGGCGCGCGGGGTTCGCGGGCCTGGCGTGGTTCGCGCGGGGCGCGTTCCGGACGGGCTTCGCGCGGTGGCCGGGCGTCACGTTGCGCGCGGGGAGCGTCGGCGAAGCGGAGGTCGGGCAGCATCTTCTCGAACTGCTCGAGCAGGGCGGCGGCCTCCTTGTTCGATTTCGGGAGGATCGAACGCAGGGCCTGGGCGAGGAGGGCGAGGGCCTTGCGCGGGTCGGACTTCGCGGCCTGTTCGTCGTCCATGCGCGCGCGCAGTTCGGAAAGGTTCAGGTAATGGTGCGCCGTGGAGCGGAGGGCCTTGTGGGTGCGCTCGCCCATCACGATGATCCGGACGCCGAGGCGCTTGGCGTCCTCGACCACCGGCGTGAAGTCGCTGTCATTGGTGACGAAGATCAGCGTCGTCGGCGGATTCGGGCCGGCCATCAGCTTCACCGCGTCGATCGTCAGGCGCATGTCGGCCGCGTTCTTGCCGGGAGTGTAGCTGCGTTGGTCGACGAGTTCCAGTTCGACCCACTCCTGGGCGGCGGCGCGCCAGCCGCTCAGGCGTCCTTGGAAGTCGCCGTAGGCGCGGGCGGCGGAGATGGCCGTCTCGCCGATGAAACGGCGGAGGGTGGGGAGGTGCTGGTGGGAGACGTTATCGGCGTCGATCAGGACGCCGATGCGCTGGTTGGGCCGGGCCTTGGCGGCTTCGGGGGTGGAGGTGGAGGCGGCGTCGGCCTGGCGCTTGGCCGGCTTGGCGGCACGCCGGCCGGCGGGCTTGGGGCTGCGGCGGGCGGCCGGGGTCTTCTTGGCTTTTGGGCGGGTCACGACGGGGCCTTCATCCCTGCGGGCTAATGACGACCACCTCAATGCGAAAACCTGACCTAAGTTAGGGGGGGCTTCGTCGGACGATTATTTGATTGGAACTTTGCAGGCTATGCGGTTGTTAAAGGATGTTTTCCATGCGGTCTTCGCCTTTCATCGGTCTCGTCGTGGTCATGTGCCTAGGCGTGATAAGTCTCTTTGCCGCCGAGCCGGCGTGGGTGGCTAAGCCGGGGCCATGGGGTGACCTGCAGGTCAGGGCGGTGTATCTCGAGCCGCCGGAGAACATTCTGGCGGTCGTGGCCAAGCCCTCGTCCGTCACCCGGTGGACCTTTGAGCAGACCACCATCAACGGAGTCCGCTCGATCATGGAGAAAGCCGGCGTGGAAACCTCCCTCATCGACCGCCTGCTCGGCCCGACCCAGGTCGTCGTCAGCGGGAACAACATCGTCGTGCTGCCGAAGGTCGAAGACCTGGTCCTCATGAGCCAGGCCGCCCGTTCCGCCTTGTACCTCGAGCTGGCCAAGTCGCCGGCCAATGAATACCAGCGGGATCCGGTGTTCATCCATGGCGGCGACATCGATGACTGGCTCGCCGAGAGCGACCTGGGCAAGCCCCAGCAGGAGTTGCTCCGCAAGCTGCTTTGGCGCCGCGGCGCGGCCTTGGTCTTCAGCGACATCCAGGCCCTGCTCACTTTGTCCAGCGGTCCGGATGAGGTGGCTGCCGTCTTCCGAACCATCACGAGGGTCCGCAGCCTCTTGGTCGAGCTGAGCCTGCCGCTCAAGGAGGGCCGCTCCACCTTCATCGATTACTGGAGCGCCGGCCAGCTTAACTCCGAGCGTACGCCTTTCTTGGTCGCCATCACCCGTCGACGGGCTCCGCAGACCATCGACATCACCCAGCTCCTCCCGACCCTGGCCCGCCGCCGCGTCTATACTTTCCCCACGGCGGCGATGGGCCTCAAGGGCCGCCTGCCTGACTGCCATTGGACGTCCTTGAATTTCTTCGAGGAAGAACCCAAGGATGTCTATCTCGACAGCGCCAAGGCTTCCGAACATCTCCTCACCGATTTCGTCGCCGTCGATCCGCCCTATAGGTTCGGGGACGTCATCTGCTTCCTTGAGCGGGGCGAGGGCCTCCATACCTGCGTCCAGATCGCCGACGACATCGTGCTGACCAAGAACGGCGAGAGCATCTTGGCCCCGTGGACCTTCATGCTCCTCAAGGACGTCGACGATATCTACCGTCGGTCGGCGGACACGCGGATCCAGGGCTACCGGCTCAAGGGTCGTTGAGTCCCGCGTCGCGGCGCTGTCCCCGGCGGGAATCGAACCCACATCCTCGGTTTAGGAAACCAATGTTCTATCCGTTGAACTACGGGAACGCGGCTTCATCCAAGCCGTTTCCCGGGACCGGGCAAGCCTGCATCGGCGGGCGGGCTTGACTCCCCCGGGCCTGAGCCGAGTTTTCAAGGCATGACGCCCATGCTCACCGTCCTCGCCGAGGCGACCTTGGTGATCCCTGTCTGGGCTTGGGCGGCCTTCCTGGGTTTCGTCGCCGGCATGCTGGCGCTCGACCTCGGCGTCTTCAACAAGACGGACCATAAACCCTCCTTCAAGGAGGCCGTCGCCTGGTGCGTGGTCTGGGTTTCGCTGGCGGTCGCCTTCGCCTTCCTGCTCTCCGCCTGGAGGGGGGCCGAAGACGCCCAGTTGTTCGCCGCCGGCTACGTCCTGGAGCTGGCCCTCTCCGTCGACAACCTCTTCATCTTCATCCTCGTCTTCGCCCACTTCAAGATCCCGGACCACCTGCAGCATCGCGTCCTGTTCTGGGGCATCATCGGCGCCGTCGCGATGCGGGCGGCCTTCATCGTCGCGGGCGTCGCCGCCGTCGAGAGCTTCACCTGGCTGCTGCCCGTCTTCGGCGCCTTCCTGCTGTTCACCGGCGTCAAGCTGGCCGTCTCGCGCGACGAACACGAGGGCAAGGGCATGGATGAGAACCTTTTCGTGAAGGTGGCCCGGAAGTTCTTCCCGCTCACGCCGCACCTGCATGGCAACAAGTTCTGGGTCAAGGAGGCCGGCGTCCGTCGCTTCACCCCGCTCTTCCTGGTCCTGCTCGTCGTCGAGGGCACCGACCTGATCTTCGCGATCGACTCCATTCCGGCCGTCCTGGGCATCCTGCCTCCGGACCTCCCGATCGAGGAGAAGCGCTTCGTCGCCTTCACCTCCAACATCTTCGCCATCATGGGCCTCCGCTCGATGTACTTCGCCTTGGCCGGCTTCATGCAGTATTTCCGGTTCCTCAAGCCGGCCCTCGCCTTCGTCCTCGTGTTCATCGGTCTGAAGATGATCCTGCCTTGGGCCGCCGCGATCGGCCAGCCTGCCGGCCGGTTCGCCGCCTGGATGCCGGCGCGCTTCGTCGAACATGGCCGCGTCCATATCCCCACCGAATTTTCGCTCTCCGTCATCGGCTTCACCCTGGCCTTGGCGATCGCGTTCTCCGTGGCGTTCCCGAAGAAGAAATAGCCGAGGTTTGGTGTTTCCACCCCGCGGCCCGTTCGCCACTCTGGGGTCGTGCTCCGAGGCCGATATCAGCTCTACCTGCCCTATCTCAAGGGGAGCCGGCTCCTGCTGGCCTTGTCGCTGTTCGCAGCCGTCGTTTTCGCCGCCGCCAACGCCTTCGGCTTGCCTTTCCTGATGGGCAAGGTGCTTCCGGCGGTCTTCGGCGACGAAGCCGCCCGGTCGGCGCCCTTGCTCTCCTGGCCGGGCTGGCTCGGCGGCGCGCCGTTGCTGACCCTGCCCAAGGGCCATGAGATGCTCTTCGCGGTGGCTTTCCTGCCGGCGGTCATGCTCGTCCGCGGGCTCGGCGAATTCTTCTCCACCTACCTGCTCAACCTTGCCGGACTACGCGTGATCGAAGCCGTGCGTCGCGACGTCTTCGGCCGGCTCCAGCAGATGCACCTGGGTTTCTTCGGCCGGCTTTCGGTCGGCGACCTGCTGGCCCGGCTGATCTCCGACGCGAACTCCGTCCGGCTCGTGCTCGTCGACGTGTCGAACGACCTCATCGTCCAGCCGCTCACGCTCCTCTTCGCCTTGGGTTATGTGGTCTACGTCTGCTTCTCGCATGACAGCGGATTCTGGTTCCTCACGTGCCTGCTCGTCGTGCCGATGGCGGTGCTGATGGTCCGTTCGGTCGCCCGCCGCATCCAGCGGCGCACGCAGCAGGGGTTGGTCGCTTCCTCGGGCCTCAACAGCATCGCGGTCGAGAACCTCCAGTCGGCGCGGGAGATACGCGCCTACGGACTCCAGGACCGCGAATCGCGTCGCTTCAATGAGGCGAGCCAGGAAGGCCTGCGGATCCAGGGTAAATTGGTGCGCTACGAAAAAGCCCTATCTCCCCTGGTCGAACTCACGGCCGCCGCGGGCATCGCCGCCGCCATCGGCTTCGGGGCCGTCGGCGGATTCACCTTGCCCGAACTGCTGTCGCTCATCGTCGCCTTCTATTTCGCCTACGGACCCATCAAGCGACTCGGGAACGTCGCCAGCCGCCTGAGCATGGCCGCCCCCGGGCTCGCCCGGCTGGAGGAGATCCTCCGCGCGGAGGTCGAGGTCGCGGACGTCCCCGACGCCCGGGCGCTCGGCAGGGTGCGCGGCGACCTGGAGTTCGCCGCCGTCAGCTTCGGCTACGGCGCCGAACCGGTGCTCGCCGACGTGACGCTGCGCATCCCCGCCGGACAGTCCGTCGCGCTCGTCGGCCCCAGCGGCGCCGGCAAGAGCACCTTCGTCAACCTCGTCCCGCGCTTCTTCGATCCCCGCCAAGGCGTGATCCGGATCGACGGGCAAGACCTGCGCTCCGTCCGTCAGGCGGACCTCCGCGCGAACATCGCCCTCGTCTCGCAGGAGCCCGTCCTCTTCAACGAATCCATCCTCGAGAACATCCGCCTGGGCCGTCCCTCGGCGAGCGAGGACGAAGTCCGCGAGGCCGCGCGTCTCGCCGGGGCCCTCGAATTCATCGAAGCCCAGCCGGAGGGCTTCCACACCAAGGTCGGCGAGCGCGGCGGTCGCTTGTCCGGCGGCCAGCGTCAGCGCGTCTCCATCGCCCGGGCCTTCCTCAAGGACGCCCCCGTGCTGATCCTCGACGAGGCGACCTCCGCCCTCGACACCGATACGGAGCGCGGAATCCAGCAGTCGCTCGCCCTCCTGATGAAGGGTCGCACGACGCTGATCGTGGCGCACCGCTTCAGCACCATCCGCGACGTCGGCCGCGTGCTTGTCTTCGACGCCGGACGCATCGTGGCGGACGGCCCCCGCGATCAGGTCTACGCCTCCTCGGAGCTGTTCCGTCGCCTCTGGGACAACCAGTCCAAGGACCTGGGCTGATGCGTCTGCTGGTCGTCAAGTTCACCGGACTTCGCGGCGCGTTGGCCGCGACGGCGGGTCTCCGCACGATCCGCGAGCGCCATCCGGGAGCGCAGGTGACCTTCGTCACCTCGCTCGGGTCCGAGCCCGCCCTCGAGGGCTGTCCGGCCGTCGTCGAGACCATCGGCTTCGGTCCGCAAGCTTCCCACCTGGCGCTGCTCTCCCGGCTGCGACGTCGTCGCTTCGACGTGGCCATCGCGTTGGGCGGCCATTGGTTGGCGAACCGTCTCGTGGCGCTGAGCGGCGCCGCCGTCCGTGCCTGCGGAGGCCAGGCTCCGTTCTTCCTCCGGCCGTTGATGCACCAGCAGGTCTTCGGGCCGGTCGTCGATCCGCACGAAGCCGCCCGTGACCATGAGGTGCTATCCCGCGTCCTGGGCTTCCATGCCGAGACGCCGGCGATGTGGTTCGCGCCTTCGCGCATGCAGGAGCACGGGATGATGCTCGAGGAGGGGCGTTTCGCGGTCATCCATCCGGGCGCCACCCGCCCGGAGCGCATCCTCGAGATCGACAAGTGGGCGAACGTGGCCCGCGAGCTCGTCGCCTCCCGCGCGGTGGAGCGCATCGTCGTCTCGGCCGGCCCCGGCGGCGCCGAGCGCATCATGGCCGAGGCCCTCTGCGGGCTGATCGGCCCCGTGGCGATGTCGACCGGTGGTCGCCTGCGCTTCGCCCAGCTCGCCAGGCTGATCAAGGATTCGAGGCTTTTCCTCGGCGCGGATTCTCCGGTGCTGCAGCTCGCGGCCGCCGTCGGCGCGCCGGTCGTCGGGGTCTTCGGTCCGTCGGATTACGCCCGGGCGCGTCCGTGGGGAACCGTCCACCGGGTCGTCCGCGTCGACACCACGATGTTCGCGGGCGAACCTCGCGCCGAGTATCTCGCCCGCATGGATCGCGCGCTGGCCCGGATCACGGCCCAGCAGGTCTCGCAGGCCGCCGAGGAGGTCCTGCGCATCACGACGCCCTGAGGGCGTCGCTTGACCTCGGCCTCGCTTCGCCGACATTAGCCCCGTGTCCTCCGCCGCCGCCCATTACGACGCCGTCATCATCGGGGCGGGCATGTCCGGCCTCGCCGCCGCCGTCCGCCTGGGGATGTTCGGCCGCAAGGTGCTGGTGTTGGAACGGCACAACGCCCCCGGCGGGCTCAATTCGTTCTACGCCCGCGGCAAGCGGAAGTATGACGTCGGCCTGCACGCGCTGACGAACTGGGTCCCCGAAGGAGCCAAGGGCGCCCCGTTGGTGAAGCTCATGCGCCAGCTGCGCATCCGCCGCGAGGAGCTCGACCTCTGTCCGCAGCTCGGCTCGCGCGTGACGATGGCGGGCAGGAATCTGCGCCTGCACAACGACTTCGGAGCCCTGCTGGCCGACGTCGCCCGGGAATTCCCGAAGTCCGTCGACAGGTTCGTCGCGCTCGACGCCTGGATCGCCGGACTGGATGAAGCCGCGCTCGACGCCCATGGCGGCTCGGCCCGTGCGCTGCTCGACGAGCGACTCGGCGATCCGCTGCTCCGCGACATGCTCCTGCTGCCGACCTGTTTCTACGGCAGCGCCCTGGAGGATGACATCGAGGTCTCGCAGTTCGCCGTGATGTGGCGCTCGCTCTTCCGCGAAGGTTTCGCGCGTCCCTTCGTGGGCGTGCGCCAAGTCATCCGCCTGCTCACCGACCGTTGCCGCGAGCACGGCGTCGAGCGCCGCATGAAGTGCGGCGTGACGCGCATCGAAGTGCGCGCCGGCCGCGCCTCCGCGCTCATCCTTGACGACGGCGCCGAAGTCACCGCCGACGCGGTCTATTCCTCGGCCGGAGCCGTCGAGACGATGCGCCTGCGTTCCGACGCCGCGCCGGCGGCCGCGGCCGCCGAGATCGGCCGCCTCGGCTACGCCGAGACCATCGCCACCTACGACCCGGGCGCCTTCGCGGGCTTCGGCTGGAAGGACACCATCATCTTCTTCTGCGACGACGAGCGCTTCAGCTACCGTGCGCCCCAGGGGCTCGTCGACCCGCGTTCCGGCGTGGTCTGCATCCCCAACAACTATCAGTACGGCGAGGGCAGGGCGTTGGAGGAAGGCTGGCTGCGGGTGACCTCGCTCGCCAACCATGACGCCTGGTGCGCCTTGCCCGAAGCCGAGTATCAGGCGCGCAAGCAGGAGTGGTGCGGCCGGCTCAACCGCGTCGCCCGGGCCCACCTGCCCGCCGTCGCGGACGTCGCGCACGACGCCGCGCTGACCTCGACCGACGTCTTCACGCCGCGGACCGTCCGTAAGTTCACCGGTCACCTCAACGGCGCGATCTACGGGGCCACCGTCAAGCGACGCGACGGCCGGACCGACCTCGAGAACCTGTTCCTCATCGGCACGGACCAAGGCTTCCTGGGGGTCACCGGCGCAATGTTGTCTGGCATTTCCATGGCCAACCTGCACGGTCTGAAGGCGTAACCCCGCCGTCATGAGCACCCCCGCATTCCCGGCTGAGCCGCGCCCTCTCTGGAAGGATCTCCTCCATCCTGCCGTCATCGTCGGCGCCCTCGGCTATTTCGTCGACATCTACGACCTCACGCTGTTCATGACCGTGCGCGAGAAGAGCCTCAACGGGCTCGGGCTCGGTCACCTGATCACCGGGGCTCCTTGGTATCAGGACCTTCTTTCCTGGCAGATGATGGGCATGCTCCTCGGGGGCATCTTCTTCGGCGTCCTGGGCGACCGTATGGGCCGCCTGACCACGCTTTTCGGCTCAATCCTCCTCTATTCCGTCGCGAACATCGCCAACGGACTCGTCGACAGCTTCGAAGCCTACGCCTTCTGGCGTTTCGTCGCCGGCCTCGGCCTGGCCGGCGAGCTCGGCGGCTGCATCGCGCTGGTTTCAGAGTCCTTGTCTAAGGAGCGCCGCGGTTACGGTACGGCCGTCGTCGCCACCGTCGGCGTCTTCGGTGCGGTGGTCGCCGGCTACATGGCCGACCACGTCGACGCCATCGGCGCCTTGGTCGGTGCGGAAGGCTGGCGCATGAGCTACTTCATCGGCGGCGCCCTCGGCCTGCTGCTGCTCCTCCTCCGTGTCGGCGTCCACGAATCCGGCATGTTCCAACACGCCAAGGAGCATGGCGCGGACGGGGACGTGAAGCGCGGTGACTTCCTCGCGCTGTTCACCTCCCGCGACCGTTTCTTCCGTTACGCCCGCTGCGTGCTGATCGGCCTGCCGACCTGGTATATGATCGGCATCCTCGTCCAGCGCGCCTCGACGGTCTTCGCGCCGGCCGCGGGCATCACCGGCGAGCCCGTGAAGACCAACTGGGCCGTCGCGGCCTTCTATCTCGGCCTCACCTTCGGCGACCTCGCCAGCGGCGTCGGCAGCCAGCTGCTCCGCTCCCGCCGCAAGGTCGTCGCCGGCTTCCTCGCCTTCAGCCTCGCCTGCGTGGTGCTTTATCTTTTCGGCGCCGACGGTTGGACCTCCGACGCCTATTACCGGCTCATCTTCCTGATGGGCCTCGGCATGGGTTACTGGGCGCTCTTCGTCACCATCGCCGCCGAACAGTTCGGCACCAACCTGCGCGCCACGGTCGCGACCACCGTGCCCAACTTCGCGCGCGGTTCGCTCGTGCTGCTCACCTTCGGGTTCACCCAGCTCACCGGCACCAAGGAGCTTCCGTTCCTGGCGCCTTCGTTGGCCGGGGCGGTCCTCGGGGCGATCTGCTTCGGCGCGGCTTTCTACGCCCTCTGGGGGATGGAAGAGACCTTCGGCAAGGACCTGGATTACCGGGAGCAGGAGTAAGCGTTCACTTCCACGTCTTGGCCGGGGCGGGCGCGTCGGCCACGCAGCGGAAGCCCGCGTGGTTCGTCGACGTCAGCATGTCGAGGCCTTGGCGGGACGTCGGTCGATAGCGGAAGCAGTAGCCTTCGTCGCAGAGCCAGGAGCCGCCGCGGATCACGTGCTGGCCGAAGCCGGTCTGTTCCGGATCGTGGCCGATCGCGGGACCTGCGGGGCTGTCCTTGGGAGAGACTTTGTAATACTGCAGGCCGTACCAGTCCTCGCACATCTCCCAGACGTTGCCGGAGACATCGTAAAGGCCGTAGCCGTTGGGCGGGAAGGATTTCACCGGGGCCACGGAGGTGAAGCCGTCGGCGCCGTTGTCGCGCTCGGGGAATTTGCCCTGCCAGTGGTTGCTCATGATCTTGCCCCCCGGGCGTTCTTCGTCGCCCCAGACGTAAGGTTTGTCCTTGAGGCCGCCGCGCGCGGCGAACTCCCATTCGGCTTCGGTCGGCAGGCGTTTGCCGGCCCACTTGGCGTAGGCCTGCGCGTCCTTGTAGGTCACGCAGACCACGGGATGATCCATCCGGCCTTCGAGCGACGAGCCCGGGCCGTCGGGGTGCCGCCAGTTCGCTCCGGCGACGAACTTCCACCAGGGCAGGTCGGCGCCTCCGCATTGGAAAGGATTCACGCCGGAGACCCGGCGGAAGAGCAGGGCGCCGCCTTTGAGCATTTCCGGCGGCGCCTTGGGGAATTCACGCGGGTCGAGGTCCTTCTCGGCGTCCGTCACGTAGCCGGTGGCTTCGACGAACTGCTGGAACTGCGCGTTGGTCACTTCGGTGACGTCCATCCAGAAGCCCTTGATCACGACGGCGTGCGCCGGAGCTTCCTCCGCATGCTTCTCGTCGGCCTTGTCCGTGCCCATCGTGAATTCGCCGCCGGGGATCCAGGCCATCCCGCCGTTGGTCGGGGTCGGGCTGGCCGGTGATTCGCGGAGGGCCAGGATCACGAAGGGCGTCACCATGAGGATGGCGGCGGCGAGGATGATCCACCCCTTTGCGTTGGCGGCTTTCTGCGGGTTGGTCTTGGGGTCCATGAGGTTGGTCGCTTTTTAGCAAAGGCCCGAGGCAGGGCGAACCTTTTGCGGGGCGGGGCGGATATCGCCTCGCCCAAGGAGGGTTTTCCGCCTTATCCAAGGCGCATGAGTTCGACCCAAGAAGAAGTCCTCCAGATCTTCCGCGATTCCAAGGCCCTCCTGACCGGCCACTTCGTCCTCCGCTCCGGCCTGCACAGCGGCCATTTCTTCCAGTGCGCCCAGGTCTGCCAGCACATGGACAAGGTCACCCGCCTCATCGAGCTGCTCCGCCCGAAGCTCGCCGCCCATCCTTGCGACACCGTCCTCGCCCCGGCGATGGGCGGCCTCGTCGTCGGCCAGGAAATCGCCCGCCAGCTGGGCGTCCGTTTCGTCTTCGCGGAGAAGGAGAACGACAAGCTCGTGATGCGCCGTAACTTCACTTTCCGTCCGGGAGAGCGCGTGATCGTCGCCGAGGACGTGGTCACCCGCGGCGGCCGTGCCCAGGAGTGTCTCGACATCCTCAAGGCCTCCGGCGCCACCGCCGTCGCCGTGGCCTCCTTGGTCGACCGCTCGGCCGGTCAGACCAAGTTCAGCGTGCCTTTCGTCGCCTTGTTGGAGCTGAACTTCCCGACCTACGCCGCGGACGCCGTCCCCGCCGAGTTGGCGAAGATTCCTGCGACCAAGCCAGGTTCCTGAGTCGACGGGGCGTCGGGCGGCTTTTTACGCGAAAAACGAGCCCTGAAGGGGCTTGTGACGCCTTGTGCCTTGCACCGAGGCGGGGGCTTCCCTACGCCAAACCACTCTCTTTCCATGGATCGCAAGAACTTCTTCCTAGGCATGGCCTGCATCGTCGGTGCCTTCGCCCTTTTCTTCCTCACCAAGCCGGCCACCCCGCCTCCGGGCGCCGCTCCGGTTCCGGCCGCCGCCGTCGCCCCGGTCGCTCCGGTCCTGGCCGCCAAGCCGGCCACCACCTTGCCCGCCTCGGCCCAGTCCGCCCGCCCGGTGCCGCGTGAGGCCGCCAAGTCCTTCGTCATCGAGAACGAGCACCTCAAGGTCACGCTCACCGACCGGGGCGGCGCCATCCGCGAGATCCGTCTCAAGAAGGAATTCGCCGATGTCTCCAAGCAGGGAGTCGTGGTCTTCAACGCCGACAACGACGAGGCGGCGCTCGCGCTCGCCGTGAAGAACCCGGCGACCGGCAAGCTTGAGACGGTCCTGTCCGAGTTCGTCGTCCAATCGGGTGCTTCCGCCGAGACCATCACCCTCGTCGGCGGACTCGCCGACGGCACCCGCATCGAGCGCACCTTCTCGTTGGCCGCCAAGGCCGGCGCCGCCGTCGAGCCTTACTCGCTCGGCTTCGTCACCAAGGTCGTCCCGCCCGCCGGCAAGCCCGCCGCCGCGGTCTGGGTCTCGACCGGCTGCTGGCAGCCGACCGTGGGCGACTCCGCCAACCAGTTCCTCTCCGTGCTCGCCTACGACGGCGAGGACCTCACCCGCGTCGGCCTCGACGTGTTCACCGACTCCAGCGGTTTCTTCGGCCTCGGCGCGCACAAGGCCCAGGCCGACCACGCCGTCGCCGCCGTGGCCAAGCCGCTGCTCTGGGTCGCCTCCGGCAACCAGTTCTTCTCCTCGATCCTGCATCCGGCCGACGCCACCGCCCGCGGCGCCCGCACCGAAGTGCTCGTCCTCCCCGTCAGCCTCGGCGACGGCAAGCGTGGCCTGCAGGCCTTCGCCGCGTGGGAGCCCGTCCCGGCGGCCGACCTTTCCCGCACGCTCGCCGGCGAGTTCTTCGTCGGCCCCAAGGAATACGCCCGCATCGCCGCGCTGCCCGACGGCCAGGTCGCCGTGCTGCAGTTCTCGAAGCTCCTCGGCTTCATCTCCTTCGGCGCCGTCTGCAAGCTGCTCCTCGCCGTCCTTGGCGGCGTGCACTGGCTGCTCGCGTGGAGCGGCGCCTGGTCCTGGGGCTGGGCGATCGTGGCCCTGACCTGCCTCATCAAGGTCATCACCTGGCCGCTCACCTCGATCCAGATGAAGGCCGCGAAGAAGATGCAGAAGTTCGCGAAGCCGATGCAGGACATCCGCGAGAAGCACAAGGACAACCCCGAGAAGATGCAGAAGGAGCTCATGAAGCTCTACACCGAGAACAAGATCAACCCGTTCGCCGGCTGCCTCCCGATCCTCATCCAGATGCCGATCTTCTTCGGCCTCTACACCGCGTTCCAGACCACCGTCGAGCTGCGCCTGCATTCGTTCCTCTGGATCGCCGACCTCTCGGCCCCGGACACCGTCTTCCATCTCGGCGGCTTCCCCGTGAACCTGCTCCCCGTCCTCATGGGCGTCACCATGTGGCTCTCGATGCGCATGAGCCCGCAGCCTTCCGGCGACGGTTCCCAGAAGACGATCTTCCTGATGATGACGCTGCTGTTCCCCGTCATCTGCTACCCGATGGCCTCGGCCCTCACGCTCTACATGACGATCCAGAACCTGTTGACGATGCTCCAGACCTGGCTTACCAAGGACGAACCGGACGTCGAGGTGATCGCGCCCGCGCCGAAGAAGGTCAAAGGCTGATTTTCCAACCCCCATCCCATCATGTCCGGTCATAGCAAGTGGCACACGACGAAGCGGCACAAGGCCGTCATCGACGCCAAGCGCGGCAAGATCTTCTCCGTCCTCGCGAAGGAAATCACCCTCGCGGCGCGCGCCGGCGGCGGCAACCCCGAGTCCAACGCGCGCCTGCGCACGCTGATGGACAAGGCCCGCGCGGCCAACATGCCGTCGGACAACATCAAGCGCGCCGTCCAGAAGGGCACCGGCGAGATCCCCGGCGTCACCTACGAAGAGATCGTCTACGAAGGCTACGCCCCCGGCGGCGTCGGCCTGATCGTCGAAGTCACCACCGACAACAAGAACCGCGCCGCGGCCGAAGTCCGCCAGGCCTTCAATGACAACGGCGGCAACATGGCCCAGACCGGCGCCGTGTCCCACAGCTTCCAGAAGCGCGGCCAGTTCCTCATCGGCGCCTCCCAGGTCGGCGAAGACGCCCTGATGGAGCTCGTCCTCGAGGCCGGCGCCGAAGACGTCATCAACAACGGCGACCACTTCGAGGTGCTCTCCCCGATCTCGGCCTTCGACGCCATCTCCAAGGCCCTGCAGGAGAGGTCCATCAAGCCGGAGTCCGCCGAACTGTCTTACATCTCCAGCATCCCGGTCCCCGTCGGCGACGCCGCCGTGGCCAAGCAGGTGATGGAACTCATCGACGCCCTCGAAGCCCTGGACGACGTGAAGGCCGTCCACGGCAACCAGGAGATCGACGAGAAGCTGCTGTCGTAAGGACGCCGGATATCTTCCTACGCTTTACGGCTTCACTGTCCGGCCGCTCCGGGTAGGGTTGCTTCGTGTCTCCTCCTCGTCGCCAGTCAGGCAGTGCTTCCTCCGGGGTCCGGACGGCGGCGCGCGCCGTCATCCTGCGCGGCGATGAGATCCTGGCGGTGCGGATCCGCACCGAGGAGGGTGAGTTCCTCGTGCTGCCCGGCGGCGGCCAGAACCACGGCGAGACGCTGCGGGATACCGTCCGACGCGAGGTCTTCGAGGAGCTCGGCCTGCGGGTCGTCCCGCAAGGGCTCGTCTATCTCCGGGAGTATGTCGGCAAGAACCACGCCATGCACCGCATCCACGGTCACTTCCACCAGGTCGAGGCCGTCTTTCATTGCCTTTGCGACGACCTCGGCCCCATCGGGGAAGGCAGGGAGCGCGACCGCCGCCAGGTCGGTTTCGAGTGGCTGCCCTTGGCGCGGCTGGCCGATTACCCCCTTTCGCCCAAGGGCTTGGGCGAGGTCATCGCCAAGGCGTTGCAGGACGGAAAAGCGACCTATCTCGGGGACGTGCATTGAAGGCTTGCCAGAGGGCGGTCCGCTCCCTTTGTTCACTTTCCTCTTTATTGGGGGTATAGCTCAGTTGGTTAGAGCGCCTGATTGACATTCAGGAGGTCGATGGTTCAAGTCCATCTACTCCCACCACTTCGAAGCCCCGGCCTGGAAAACCCAGTCCGGGGCTCTTGTTTGGCGGGTTTCCCGGGGGCGGAGGGTGGGGCTATGCATCCCTTTTTTCTCGCTCATCCCCGTCCCTTGTCCCTACCCCTATGGCACTTCATTTTCCATCATGAGCAGCACCCAAATCGTCGATATCAAAGCCCGCGAGATCCTCGACTCCCGCGGTAATCCCACCATCGAGGTCGATGTCGTCCTCGCCTCCGGCGTGCGCGGCCGCGCGGCCGTCCCGTCCGGCGCCTCGACCGGCACCTACGAAGCCCACGAGCTCCGCGACAGCGACGTGAGCCCGAAGGCTTTCGGCAAGGGCGTCGACCCGAAGAAGCGCTACAACGGCAAGGGTGTCCTCAAGGCCGTCGAGAACGTCAACGAAGACATCGCCTCCCTCCTCGTCGGCCACGACGCGCAGGACCAGATCGGCATCGACGCCGCCATGATCGGCCTCGATGGCACCAAGAACAAGAGCAAGCTCGGCGCCAACGCCATCCTCGGCGTCTCGATGGCCGCCGCCCACGCTTCCGCCGCCGCCCTCGGCCAGCCCCTCTACCGCTACATCGGCGGCCCGAACGCCAAGGTCCTCCCGATCCCGCTCATGAACATCATGAACGGCGGCGCCCACTCCGACGCCCCGGTCGACATCCAGGAATTCATGGTGGTGCCCTCCGGCGCCAAGTCCTTCAGCGAAGCGCTCCGCATGGGCACCGAGATCTTCCACGCCCTCAAGAAGGTGCTGAAGGCCCAGGGTCTCTCCACCTCCGTCGGTGACGAAGGCGGTTTCGCCCCGAAGGTCGCTTCCAACGAAGCCGCCCTCGAAGCCATCGCCGCGGCCGTCAAGGCCTCCGGTTACAAGCTCGGCAAGGAAGTCTTCCTCGCCCTCGACGTCGCCGCTTCCGAGTTCTTCGACGAGAAGACCGGCAAGTACACCTTCCACAAGTCCGACAAGTCCCAGCGCAAGTCGGCGGAGATGGTGAAGTTCTACCAGGACCTCCAGAAGCGCTACCCGATCGTCTCGATCGAGGACGGCTTCTCCGAGGCCGACTGGTCCGGCTGGAAGCTCGCCACCGACGCCATGGGCGCCAGCACCCAGCTCGTCGGCGACGACCTCTTCGTCACCAACACCGAGTTCCTCTCCCGCGGCATCAAGACCAAGACCGCCAACTCGATCCTCGTGAAGGTGAACCAGATCGGTTCCCTCACCGAGACCTTCGACGCCGTCGCCATGGCCCAGCGCGCCGGCTACTCCGCCATCATCTCGCACCGCTCGGGTGAGACGGAAGACGCCACCATCGCGGACATCGCCGTCGGCCTCAACGCCGGCCAGATCAAGACCGGTTCCCTCTGCCGCTCCGACCGCGTCGCCAAGTACAACCAGCTCCTCCGCATCGAGCAGGAACTCGGCGACCGCGCCATCTACGCCGGCAACACCTGCACCTGGGGCCAGTAAGCCCTGGTCGCAGGCAAAGCAAAGGGCCGCCCGATGGGCGGCCCTTTCTGTTGTCCGATGTTCCGGCGGTTACTTCGACTCGAGGCCGGCCGAGTTCACCGCGACGACTTCATACTTCGCCCCGGGCTTCGCGCCCTTGTCGACGAACCGCATCTGCGCGAGCGGCTGCGTGGGGGTATCGCCGTAGCTCATGCCTTGGAAGAGCGGGCGGCCGAAGGGGTTGGCGAGTTTCTCCGGCACGCGGCCGACGACCTGGCCGTCCTTCTTGACGAGGAACTGCCGGATGCCGCTCTCGAAGTCGGCGTGCGCGTCCCAGGTCAGTTCGACGCCTTCGGCGATGGCTTTGGTCGCGACATTGAAGGGGGCGGGCGGCGGGGTGGTGTCGTTCGTGGCGCCCGTCTTCACGTATTCCGTCCAAGCCTTGGCGAAGGCCGCATCAGGCAGCCAGTTGGATTCGGCCTTGTCGCCAGCGTATTCAGCCGCGGGCTTGGCTTCGTTGCCGAGGAGCGGGGATAGCCAGCCCTTCGACTGGTCGATCTTGCGGAGGGCGTTGCCGGACTCCGGCAGGCGCAGGGCGAGGCAGGCGTCGAAGAAGGCGATGGAGGCGTAGCGCTGGTCGCCGGTCTGGTGCGAGGTGAGCGGGTCCGGGGCGAAGCCGATCGGCGCACCCTTGGCGCGATAGGCTTTGAACATCGCCAAGGAGCCGGTCCAGGCGGTGTTGAAGCGCTTGTCGCCGTTCTCCTTGGCGCCCGGGTTGGCCATCATCGGGATCTCGTAGGCGGCGTCCGGCAGGACGACCTCCGGGATGGACCGCTCTTTGGTCGGGTCCTCGGGCTTCTGCCAATAGGAGTAGGCGGTGCCGGAGCGGAACCAGATGGCGACGATGCGCTCGGGGTATTTCGCCTGCATGATGCTGGACCAGAAGCCGCCGCCGCTATGGCCCCAGAGGCACCACGGGGCGGTCGCGATCTCGGGATGGCCGGTCTGCTTGGCGAGATCGGCCAGGGCCCGCAGGTAGGTCTGGTCCGAGCCGTTGCGCGGGTCGCACCACATGCGGCAATTGGCCTTGTCCGGCTCGCCGATCACCGGTCCGACCAGCGCGCAATCCCACTTGCGGGCGAGCGCCTGCCAGTGGAGGTCGTCGGCCGCGGTCACCGCGCCCTTGTTGGAGCCGGCGCCGCAGCCATGCTGATGCACGATGATGCCGCGGACGGTCTTCACGCCCTCGGGCAGCCAGAGGTTGTAGGTCGTGGGGAAGATGAGTTCGCCGGGCTTGTCCGAGGCCGGATAACTGACGGAGTATTTGGCGCCGTCGGCCAGGGCGGCCAGAGGCACAAGGAGCAGGGCGAGGAGGGGTCGCATGGGGATTGTCCTATGGACAGCCAGAATCGGCCTTGGTTCAAACCAGCGTTGGCTTGTCGGCCGGGTGGTTGCGATTAGGGTCGGCCTATGTCCGACGCCAAGCCCTTGGCCGAGCAGCTGATCGAATGCGAGCAGTGGTGCGCCACTCGCTCGGACAAGGAATACGTGCCCGTCGCCGAGAAGGGCCTGCGGATTCTCCCTTCGCATCACGCCGAGCTGGCCAAGGCGCTCCCGGGGCAAGAGCCTCGGTCCGACGGGTGGTTGCTGCGTTCGGACGTCATCGGGATCTGGAATTGGATCCTGCTCGGGGGCTTCATGCTGGGGGGCGTGGCGATGTGTTACGTCATGACCTTCGATCTGTTCGCCCGCACGGACCACCCGTTCCTTTACGCCAGCTTGCTCTTCCCGTTGCCCTCCGCCGCAGTGGTCTACTTTCCTCTGCGGATGATCAAGCGCAGCCATGAACTGGTCTTCGCGGACGACGCCTTGCTGGTCCGTCGCCTGGTCTTCGGTCGCCTTAATTTGGAGTGGCGGCTGCCGATCGCCGCCGAAGTCCGCGTGGGGCTCGCCTATCGGGGGCAACTGGCCCGCCGTGCCAGCAAGCACGGCGGCTTCAGCCGGCAGTTGTCCGTCGTGGTCTCCTCGGGCGGGGAGGAGATCGTGTTCGGCACCGACCTGGACCACGCCGAACGCGCCCGCCTGGCGATCCTCATCGACCACTACTACAACGGCGCCGAGGAAATCCCTCGCGCCGGCTGAGCCGGCCACTTCGATCCAAACAGACATATGGGACTACGCGAAGAATTCCTGGCCAAGTTCGCCCGCCTGAAGGCGGAGCTCGCCGCGCGCCAGGCGGCGATGGCGGCGGGCCGCGAGGCCAAGGTCCTCTCCGACGAAGAGGTGGCCCGAGGTCATCCCGAGGTGTCGGTCGAGTCCGACTTCCAGGGCGTCAGCTACGGCGTGCGGCTCAGGACCTGGTTCGGCTGGTTCTGGCTGATCTTCACCTGTCTCCACTGCGTCGCGCTCTTCTACGGGCTGTCCCAAGGTTCGATGAAGATGAACGGACGGACGGTCGCGTCGCCCGAATGGTGGCATTTCGCCCTGCTGGCGCTCTTCTATGTCCCGTTCTTCCTGATCGGCTTCGCCTTCACCATCGCGCGCTATCGGCTGACGCTGACCGACGGCCATGTCTCATTCCGTTTCCGGATCCTGCCTTATCTCGGCTGGACCTCGACCTTGCCCGCCGGGGAAGCCGTGAAAGTCACTTTGGCCTACCGCGGATCCAAGCAGAACAAGCGACCCGTCGACTCCGTCGTCGTGGCCTCGCAGGGCAAGGAGATCCACTTCGGGGCTTTCCTGCCGGAGGACGTCAAGGAGCACCTAGCCGGACTCATCCGGCATTACTACGGGGACGCGCCGTCCCGGGAGGATTTCTTGGTCACCCCGGCTGCGCGGCCTGCCGACGTCCGCCCGGCCGCCCAGCCTGCGGTCCATCCCAGGGTGGTCATCGCGCAGGCGGGCGAGGAAGTCACCCTGGAGCTCCGTGCTTTCGGCGGTTGTTTCGCCTGGGTCTGTTTGGTCGTGGGTTTGCTGATGTTGTCGCTGTCCTTGGGCGTCGTGATCATGGGAGGAGAATTACGCGTCGGCGGAAGGCTTGTCCCCGAGCCCGGGCTTTGGCTCCGGGCGTGGTTGTTGCCGCTTCCCGCCCTCGTCGCTTTGGCCGGCGCGGTGATGGTCGTCGCCCGCCGGCGGGTGGTGCTGTCGCGATCCTCGGTATGCGTCGGCTGGCGATTGGCGCAGGCTTTTACGACGACCCGAAGGCTTGAGGTCCGCGGCGTCGTCGAGGTTTCCCGGGCTCACCGCGGCGCGAGGTTCAAGGGGCGGGCGGTCGATTCCTTGGTCATCTCGTCGGGCGGCGACGAAATCGTGTTCGGAAGTTCCTTGGACGGCGAACTGCAGGATTACCTCGTCACGGTCGTCGCCCGTCATTACGGCGTCCGGCCGGCGGGTGTCGGCTCCTCCGCCCGCGAGGCCGGGCGTTGACGCGGGCCGTCGCCGTTCCAGCATCGAGCCGTGACCCCTTACCTCGAGCGACGACGGGACGAACTCATCCGCACCTACCGCGACGGACTCCTGCAGGACGTCATCCCGTTCTGGCTGAAGCATGGCCTCGACCGCGCGAACGGCGGCATCCATACCGCGCTCGGCCGGCAGGGCGAGCTGCTCGATTCGGACAAGTCCGTCTGGTTCCAAGGTCGCGCGGCCTGGACCTTCGCCAACCTCTACAACACGGTCGAGCCGCGCCCGGAGTGGCTCGCGGCGGCGTTGTCGTGCGCGGACTTCCTGCATGACCGTTGCGCGGACCTTTCCGGCAAGCTGCATTTCACCGTCACCGCCGAAGGCGACCCGTTGCGCATGCGCCGCTACGTCTTCAGCGAATGCTTCGCCGCGATCGGCTACGGCGCCGTACATCGCGCGACCGGGCAGCTCAAGTGGAGGGAGCGCGCCTTGGCGGCCTACGAGATGTTCCTCCGCTGTCAGCGCGAACCGGGCCGGATCGCCCCGAAGGTCTCGCCGGAGACCCGCCCGATGAAAGGGCTCGCGCCGCTGATGATGACCTTGGTGACGGCGCAGGACCTCCGCGCCGACCTCGGCGACGTGACGGTGCTCGGCCGGACGCTCACGCAGTGGGCCCGCGAGGCCATCGACGAGATCGCCCGTGATTTCGTGAAGCATGACCTGCGCGCGGTGATGGAGGTCGTCGGTCCGGCCGGCGAAGTCCACGACCATTTCGACGGCCGACTCCTGAATCCGGGACACGCCATCGAGGCCGCGTGGTTCGTGCTCCGTGAGGCGCGGCGCGCCGACGACGCGAAGCTGAAGCAGCTCGGCCTCGTCATGCTCGACTACATGTGGGAGCGCGGCTGGGACCGCGAGCACGGGGGGCTCCTTTATTTCACCGACGTGCACGGCAAGCCCATCCAGGAATACTGGCATTTCATGAAGTTCTGGTGGCCGCATAACGAGGCGATCATCGCGACCTTGCTGGCGCATCTGATGACCGGGGACGCCAAGTACGCCGAGATGCACCGGCAGGTCCATGACTGGGCCTACGCCCGTTTCCCGGACCGGGAGCACGGCGAATGGTTCGGCTATCTGG
>Ga0222714_10002360_pt1 | contig 20056 bp, 14 predicted proteins | sample C33_3DmetaG_FD_165048 | JGI IMG/M metagenome (GOLD analysis project Ga0222714, IMG submission 165048) | Estuarine water microbial communities from San Francisco Bay, California, United States - C33_3D | ecosystem: Environmental > Aquatic > Marine > Unclassified | place: USA: California...
ATATTTGTTAAATTACTAAGTGTTGAATTTTTTAATAATTTTTTTATTTTATTATTATTAGTTTTTGATCCTTCAACACCTGAAGCTACTTCGACAACTTCAGCAGGTTGTGTTTTTGGGGAATTATTAGTATTTGTTTTAGGTTTTTGTTCTAATAAAGGCTTAGAACTTATTACTTCTTTTTTTGGAGTTGGTGTTGGTGTCTTTAAAGATTTTTTTACCCCACTAGCAGTTTTTGTTGAATCAATAAGGGCTAGTATAATAGCTTGGAATCCTAAAAGGAAAATAATATATAATAATCCAAATACTAACATATGCCAATTATATTCATATGTTAATTCGGTTTTTTCTCTTAAATAATAATCAACATTTTCAAGTACAAATACTAAACCATTTCTGGCAAAAGGAAATGCTATTATAAATAAAATAGCTCCATAAATTACTGCTCTTGTTGTGTTACCAGTTGCTTTGGAATATTCAAGACATTGCCATAATATACCAAACAAGGCAAATAAGTTGATAAAATTGGATGATAAAAAGCATACAAAATTATCTGGTTTTAATGAATATAAATTCTTAAATATTTTTTCATCACCTACTTGTGATAATAAATTTGCAAAAGCAACAAGCATTGGTAAATAAAATTTCAATACTGTTAAGCTATTATTTAAAATAAGTAAATATGGGATTATAACAATAAATATTAAATAAAATAACAATATTCCCAAATTTGGAATCCTTAAACACAAACTTACTAAATTCATTATAATATTAAAACATAAAAAATATATATTAATATTTATTTATCATGTTAATTAAAGATAAATTTAATCCTATATTTTTAGAGGATTTTGAAATAAATAAAAAAGTAGCTCAAAAATATCTTAATTTTTTCGATAAATCATATATCCAAAATTCTATAATTTATGGTAATAATGGTTGTGGTAAATATACTTTTGTTAATTGTATTATAAATACAATTTATCAAACAAATATAAAAAAAAATAATACTAATATAAAAATTGGATCAAAAGAACATAAGATTATATCAAGTAATTATCATTTTGAAATACTATTAGATAAATATAATAATAATTATAGTAATATATGTGATATAATTGACTATTTAACAGATTCACAAGAAATAAATGATTTATGTACAACAAAAATAATAGTAATAAGAAATATATTATCTTGTAAAAATGATTTACTTATGTTTTTAAAAAGTAAAATTGAAAAATCTAATGGCAACTATTGTTTTTTTCTCATAACAAATAATGTATCAAATATAAATTTAAAATATAGAGGACTTTTCAATTTTATAAATATCCCTTATGAAAATAAAGAAGTAATTACTAATTACTTTGATAATAAAATAGACAATTTTAATAAAAAAATATTTAAAAATATTATTGATGACACACAAAACTTAAATATTATTTTAACATCATATGAATTAGGTGTTCTTAATAAAGCAAAACCTTTTTTAGAATTAAAATTTAACAAAATATTTGGGTTAATAAAAGATTCTTTAAAAAATCCAGATAATATAATTAAAATACGTGATGAAATATATGAAATTAATATTAAAAATTTAGATTTTAACTTAATAATATTAAAACTATTAAAGGAATTATTATCAGAAAAAACATTATCAGATGTAAAAAAATACGAAATTGTTAGTGAATATTCAAAATATTCAATAAATATTGTAAATTGTTATAAAGAACAAATCCATTATGAAGCATTAATCTCTAATATTATTTATATTTATCATAAATGATTTATGATATTATTGATTTATGCTATTAAAATAAAAAAAAAAATAATATAAAATAAGTTGTACATAATTTTTTACATAATATTACAACACCTAGGTTCAGGTTCTTTAGGTTCTAATACTTGAAAACTACTTTTTTTTCTTTTTAATCTTCTTATATTATCTTTTTCAACTAATATTAAATTTTTAGCTAATTTTTCATTATATTCATCAATAATTGTTGGAAATATTTTATCAAGATTTATATTATTTTTTACAGAAATTTCCATTGTTTTTACATTATATTCTTTTCCAACATTTTCAATATCTTCTGTTGAAACAATCTTATCTTTAATATCAATCTTGTTTGCTAAAAATAATATAGGAATATTATTATTATCTTTTCTTATTCTAAATTCTTCAATCCATTTTTTTGCTTTTGTAAATGATGAAAAATCATTAACATCACATAATATAATTGCTCCTGTAACTGAATTAAAATATGAATTAATTATAAAATTAAACTTATCTTGTCCACTTGTATCCCATAATATTATTTCATGCTCGTTTTCTTCATATTTAAAAACAATTCTATCATAGTCAACACCTATTGTTGATGAATAATAATTAATAAATATATTATCCTTCAATTTTTTTATAAATGTGGTTTTCCCAACATGTTGGTTACCCAATACTATAAGTTTAATTTGTAAACTCATTATAATTTATTAATATATTTTTACTTTTATTAACATTTATTTTTTCATATACACTTTTATTAAAACAAGTTATATCATAAATTGCCTCCTTAGGGTTATCACATTTTGATGTAAATTTATCAAGTTTCAATACATCAAAAAAATTTTGTATTCTATTTTCTAATAAAAATAATGTCACTAATTTATTTTTATTATTTTTCTTTTTCTTTACTCTATATTCAAAACTTAGTGCTTGGTTCTTTGTAAAAAATCCTGAAACACATAATATAGGTATCCATGGTCTATTTGATTTAGTATATTTTGCACCTCCACATATTTCGCCATTATGCTGACGTAATCTCTTTTTTAAATTTGTTGATATACCAATATATGTTCTATTACAAACACTAGATTTTAATAAATAACACACATAATTACATGATTTCTTATGACTATTTAAATTTATAATATCATTGTTTTCAATTATTTTATCATTGTTTTCAATTATTTTATCATTGTTTTCAATTATTTTATCATTGGTTTCAATTATTTTATTATTGGTTTCAATTATTTTATCATTGGTTTCAATTATTTTATCATTGGTTTCAATTATTTTATAATTATTTTCAATTATTTTATGTTCTTCCATTTATTTAATTATTTTAATAATTGTTTATTTAAATTATTTAAAATAAATTATTTAAAATAAAATATAAAAAATTATAAAAAAATTATAAATTATAAAAAAATTAATTATAGGTATTTGTAATACCACAAGATGTAGCAAATAATAAACTTGTTGTTACATAAGGGTCCATTGTAGATGATGGCCTACGGTCCTCTAAGTATCCACAATTATTTTTATGTGTTTCATTTGGAATTCTGATGCTTGTATTTCTACTACCAACTCCATAACTAAAATCATTAATAGAAGATGTTTCATGATGTCCAGTTAAACGCAATTCATTGTGAGTTCCATAGTGTTTAATATGAAGACTATGTTTTTTACTTAAATTATCAATTGCTTCTTTAATTTTTCCATATCCATTTGGATTTCTCATTTCTAAAGTACTAAAATTAACATGACATCCAGAACCATTAAGATTTTCTCTTGGTTTTACTGTTAAATCTAAACTACAATTATGTATTTCAAATGTTCTATTACAAATATATCTTGTTAAAATTAATGAATCCGCTGCATCTATACCAGTTGAACATACTTGAAATTCCCATTGTGATGGGGCTACTTCTGCATTAAGACCTGTTATATTAATACCAGCAAATAATAAATTATTAAAGGCATCTTCCATTAAATGTCTTCCAAGAACATTATTAAAACCAACTCCACAATAGTAATCTTCTTGTTCTTTTAATTTAATTTTTTTATTACTAAAACAAATAGGCTGTAACACCATTGATGTTGATGTTGATGTTGATATTGATGTTGATATTGATGTTGATGTTGATATTGATGTTGATGTATTTGAATTTGAAATTGAATTTGAATTTGAATTTGAATTTGAATTTGAATTTGAATTTGAAATTTCAGGTAAACTATAACTTGAAATGAAAAATTCTTGTTCAATACCAAACATAGGTTCTAATTCACTATTATTTGTAAAAAGTTCATTAGCATAATGTCTAGTGTTATATTTATTTGGTGACATGTCTACATTTAAACATTCACATAATACTAAAAAACATAATCTATTTTCGTTATTATTGGTTTTTCTAAATGGATCGGGTACTGTTTTAATAGGTTTTAAAAGGACTTCACTATCTGAAGTTATTGCTTGACCAGTTGATGAACCATCAAAATTCCATATAGGTAATTGAGATGTAAGTTCTTGAAGTGAATTAAATTTAATTTCACTATTTAATACCTTTGTTTTACTTCTTGGAGAGTAATTACTATCTAACCAAATATATTCAAGAATTAGCATATAGATATTTATGTAATTTTATTCTTTATATGGTAAAAATTTAATTAAATTAATTCTAAAATTTTAAATAAAAAATTTATAAATTATTTAGTATTATTTAGTATTAATTGTCATTTTTATTAAATAAATTGTTATAAATAAATTTTTATAAATAAATTTTTATAAATAATCTTTACAAATACCAAAACTTTTCCTATGATATTTAGATAGTCCATTATTTTTAATACCTTCAATATGTTTTTCTGTTCCATAACACATGTTTGAGTCCCAACCGTATACTTCTAAATTACTATCATTTTCCAACAAATTTTCAATATATTCGTCATGATATTCTTTTGCTAAAATACTTGCACATGCAATAGGTAAATATTTATTATCACCTCCAATTATACAAATATTTTCAATAAGTTCTTCATCATTATAGTATGGTTTAAAACTATTACCATCAACTAAAATTAGTTCAGGGACTATATTTAGATTTCTAATAGATTGATGCATACAATCATGTGTTGATTTTAATATATTATGTTTATCAATATAATTATTATCTTTAGAAGATACATTATAATCTATAGCAATATCTTGAATAAAATTTTTCAAAATAGCCCTTTTTTTCCTTGAAAGTTTTTTAGAATCTTTTATTTGTGATATTAAGTCTTCGTCTTCTTCTTCAAACTCTTTAGGTAAAATCACAGCACCTGTAAATACAGGTCCAGCTAGACATCCTCGTCCAGCTTCATCAATACCGACTTCAATTTTTTCACTATTGTAATATTTCAGCATTTTGTATATGTCTATTTCAATTTAATATATAATTTTCAATTTTTTAAATATATTGAAAAAATTTAATTTTATTATCTAGTATATTATTAATATGGCGAATTGTAATATTGAACTAAATTTTTTTGAATTAAATGATTTGGACATTATACAAAAACTATTAATATTAGATGAATCTAAAGTAAAAGAAGGTAAATTAGTTTGGTTTAAAGGTGTAAATTCAAAAACTCATGGTGGTTTTGTTTCAAAAAAAGGCTCTAAATATGTTTCTTTTATTCTTCCTAAAATTAAAAAATTATCATTTAGAAGAATTGGTGGTAATGATGAAGATATTGATGATAACTATAATAATGAATCAATATCAGGAAAATTAGTTCTTCAAGGTAAAGACCAAAAACTTAAATTTTCAAGGATTACAGAAGAAGATGGCAATGAATCTAGAGAAGTATTATTGGAATTTGAATTATGTGAAGAAAATCTTAGACTTTTTAATAATATTGATTCTGAAGAAAAATTAGATTCTGGTGATGAAAATGAATATGATTCTGAATCTGAAGAAAAATTAGATTCTGGTGATGAAAATGAATATGATTCTGAATCTGAAGATGAAGAAAGTAGTTCAGATGAAGAAGATGATGAAGAAGTACAAAAAGAAATTTCAAGAATGCAACCTGATAATTTAGAAAAACTTGAAGAATTAAAAAGAGAATTAAACAACAATCAACCAAACATTGAAATAGAAAAACAACCAAATGTCAATGATCCTGTTAACGGAACAGAAAAACCACAAGCAAATGTTAATGCAAATGTTGAAAAACCACAAGCAAATGTTAATGCAAATGTTGAAAAACCACAAAACAATAATGTTAATGCAAATGTTGAACAACCACAAGCAAATGTTAATGCTAATAACTTAGAAAACCAACCACAAAACAACAATGATAATTCTGAACCTGTAAACCCACCACAAAACAATAATGCTAATACATATCAAGAACAGCAAGAAATTAATCAACCTAATGTTAATGTTGAAGACCAAAAAAAACAAAGTGGGGGTTTACTAACAAAAGTAAAACAAAATTTTAATTCAATGTTAGGTATTAAACAAACTGGAGGTGCTGGTGTAATTGAACAAGCTGAACAATTAAATGAAGTAATTGATAATATTAGTAATAAACAACCATTACAACAACCAGAAGTTGTAAACCAAGAACCAGAAACTAGCACACAACCAGAAGCTGTAAATCCACCACAACCAGAAGCTGTAAATCCACCACAACCAGAAGCTGTAAATCCACCACAACCAGAAGCTGTAAATCCACAAAACGGTCCTGTTGCTGAATTAGAAATTGAAAATACATTGCAAAACAACGAAGATGTAAGGCAGCAAAACAATAATTTAGGTGGTGTTGAAAACACTAACAATAATCAACTTGGTATTAATAATTTAGGTGGTGTTGAAAATAATAACAATAATCAACTTGGTGTTAATAACTTAGCAGGACCTGAAAATAATAATAATGTTGATGAACAAGCAAACAATAATAACTTAGATGAACAAGCAAACAATAATGTATCAAGTCAAGAAGTTTTACCAAGTACATTTTCTATTCAAAATTTACAAAATAATAATATTTTTCAAAATCTAAAAAATACACTTAAATCAGCAGTATTAGGAGAAGAAGTAGCTAAACAAGATAAGTTACAAGCCGAAGCTGATTTATCTGGGTATGAAACACAAAAGAAAGAAATGGAAATTCAATTGAAAGCAGAAACAAATGCTTTGGAAAATCCACAACAAAACGAAGTTAGACAACAAAACGAAGTTAGACAACAACCAGATAATGAACAAATGGAATCAATTAGAAAGGAAATTTCAGAAGTAAAAAATATGATTACAAATTTTAAAGAAGCTATTTGTAAACCAAAAGTATCTGACGAAGAATTAGAAAATGAATTACAAAATTTATCAGAATCAAATATACCACAACAAAATCTTTTACAACTTGGAGGTAGTAGATCACACAAAAAAATTAGAAAGAAAAATAGAAGTAAATTGAGAAAGAAGAGAGCTTATTTTAAATAAATTAATAAGTTAATTAATAAATTAATTAATAAATAAATTAATAAGTTAATTAATAAATAAATTAATAAATAAATATTGATTATATAGTAAAGTTTATCACATTATTTTTTTTAATATTATTTTTTTGTCATTTTCACGTAGAAAATTAAAACCATAATTTTGTTCGTAATATTCTCTAACATCTTTATAATTTGGATTTTTAAAAACAACATCAAGTAAAACTTCACTATGAAACCCATTTTTTAATTTATTCATCTTTATAATTTTAAATAAATGATTTAATAATTGTTCCATTTTTCCTTGATTTCTATAATCATAATTAGTACATACGTTATATATATAGTTATCAACTAAACAACAAATAGATATAGGTTCAAATGTTTTTATATCTACCATAATAAATGAATATTCTATTTTTAGAAAATAGTTTACTAAATCACTAGGACCCATTTTATATACATAACTATTATCATCATGTTGGTGATTAAAACAACCTTTTTGTTTTTCTGTTTGATTGAAAAGCATATCACAAACTTTTTTATAAAAATTACTATTACTTTTATTTAAAACAATTTTATCATTATTTGGATTATAAATATGAAGTAAAAAATATTTATCATTTATTAATGAATAACTAATACTTATAGAGTTAGTTTTATATGATATATCTAATACATATTTTAAAATATTATGTTTAATATTTTCTGTCATATAATTTTAAAATAAAAAAATAAAGAAATAAAATTTGGTTGATTTAAACTAAATGTTTAATTTAACCTAATAATAAGGATTGATATTGCGATAATGTTATTTGTCCATCATTGTCATTGTCTATTGCGTCAAATCTAGCACCATCAATACCAGATTCAATAGCATAATCACGTGTTATAGGTGTATTACCTATATTATCGATTGAGTCTTGCGAATCTTCTTCGGTTGAATTATTCAATGATATTACTTGTCTTGTAGATATTAAATCATCTATATCAGTATATGAATGAATCGGAACATTAATACCATGTAAGTGATAATGTGGGTCATCTGCTGAATGACTATGTTCATCATTTCTTTGTATAAAAAATTCTTTATTTTTATTACCATTTTCACAATTTTCCGCACCATATATATTATAATTAAGATTATTAGACCTCCAATCTGGCTTAATTGACATTTTTTTTGCTGTTAAACATTTTCTATAATTATCTGGATAAGTAACAATATTTATAGGTTGTCTTCCATTAATCATATCAATATGATCTGATGTTATACATTCAATACCATCTTTATCTGATAAGCATATTTTTTCTTGAAAGTGAATAGGAAGTTTTTTAATATATCTTAATTTATCAATATCAAAGACTTTTCCATTAATTTTAATATTATCTTCTGCTATAATACTATTCCTGACATCAATATTATAATTATTATTATTAATAGTATCTAGCTTTATTTTTGAATTTTCTAAATCAATTGTATTATAATCTGTATTTTTTCCAACTAAATTAATACTTTGTGATGTTTGATTAACTTGAAAATCAGATTTAGTTTTTAATAATAAATATAATATTATAATTAATAAAAATATTAACACTAGTTTTTTTATAACCATTAATATTTATTAATATTTTTTTTATAATTATGTATATGTAAAATTAAGTATGCCCAGGTATAAAATCAATAGGTTCATCTGGAATAATTTGTTGTTCATATTCAAACTTATCATTTCTTTTTAAATTCTTATCTGAGTTTAATCCTTCAACTAATCTATAATTCCATGCTGCACCAGCATTACAATCAATACTACTTAATGATCTAATAGCCATATTATTCCAATATTCTTCTCTAAAAAATGGATTTAATGCATCTAGTGTATTTGCACCACATCTTTTAAGTTTAATTGGCATTACGTGTCCTACACATTTATCTTTATATGCACTATCATTTGATGCATTTTTTAATTTAAATGATTTATCACCATTCATAAATTCTAGATCAGATTTATGTAAACAATTACTATCAACACATATTGTATTTTTTTTGTAATCTGGTAACTTTAATGAAGTCAATAAATCATTTGCGTCTATACACTCGTAATCTGTTACTTTTAATTTATCTGAATTCTCAGATTCTGGTTCTCTTTTAAAGATACATATTTTTCTTGTATTTATACTTTTATTATTTAAATCAATACTATTTTCATTAGTTGCATAAAAATCATTATTAATATTTATATTTGCGTATCTTTCTAAATTTTTTTTTTTGGTTTTATTATTTTTACTTATAAATAGTTTTAAATTATTTAATAAAAATAAAACCATAAATAATACTAATATTATTATTAAAATTTTTTGAATCATTATAATTATAATATAAAAACATTTTTGATTGTTTTTAATTAAATATAAAAAATGAAATATAAATATAAATAAACATAAATTTTAATTTAATAAAAAATAAATAAAAATTAAATTAATGTGGATGACTATGGAAATGTTTGTATGTATCTGGTTTGTATAATTTACCCTTATTATTTCTAGCAAGTTTTAATGTATATTCACTATAAAAATCTTTATTTCTATCTTCTTCAGGTACTTGTTCTTCATCAATATTCTCATTTACACTATAATCAGTTTTATATATACGTTGATCTGGTTTAGCAAATCTAAAATCATTAACTATTACTTCATTATTTAAATTATTTATTCCTCCTATAGATCCACTTATAGGTTCTTTTGAACAATGACCTAGCCAAGTTCCATGTTTTCCATGTTTTCCATTATAATATCTACAAACTGGTCTATCTATTGGACATTGAAGACTTTTAGGTACATTATTTTCAATAGTTGCATTACAAAATGGTGCTTCACAGCTTGTTGAAGTATTAAAATCAGCTTTACATTTATCAGAACATTTATTTGCGATTGGAACTATTCTCCACATATTATGTCCATAAATACTTGGATCATCTAAACTAAAATTAGTACTAAAGTGGCAAAATGGTAAACCTTTCCAAGCCGAAAGACCCGTCCAACAATTATTACTTATAATATATACTAATAACGGATCATTACCTTGTGAAGGTGGAATTATTCTTCTAACATGCATATGTTCCCAACTAAGAAACCATCCTCTATTTTGATTAGCCAAATATGAACATCTGCGTATATAACCTCCTTTTTCTTGACAAAGCCATTTATTATAACGGACATTTTTTAAACCTAATGGCAGTGAAATTTCTGAATTATTATCAACAAATAAGTCAAATATGATTTTTGAATGTGTACCATTCCAAATACCATCAAATTCAAATATACTTTCATAAGTTAATTCTGGCTCTACAACATTATAAGAACCATTAATAGTTCTTAAATAACCTCCCTTATATTGGTTATATAATGCAAAATATTTAAAACTCTTGTATTTAAATAATGTGTCATATATATTATAATTATTGTCTAATGCTGTAGGTAAATATTCGCGATTACCTCCTGATATTTTTGCGTAATTAGTTGGATCACTTATTAAATTATTCCATTGATAAAAATAAAATTCAAAGGGTTTATCATCATCAGTTTCATCATGACTATTACCATGTCTTACATTACCTTTGCCACCAGAATATGTATATATTGGTATAAGATATTCTGAACGATTATTGTCATGATGAATTTTTATAGTTCTATTACCATTTATCATAGCTAATTTTTTTTTATTTATACAAATATCATCGATACAAAGTTTATTTGGTGGGGTCTTACCCTGCATTTGATCTTTATGATTATATAATATAGATGTTTCCATTGGTAGTCCATTTTCATCCATACGTAATTCTCCATTATCATCTAATTCTTCATTTATATAATTAATTTTATTTTGTTGTGTTAAAGATACTAAATTATTAACATCACTTTCTGTAATTTTTTGTTTATTTATGCTAAAATCTGTAAAATTTCTTTCTTCATTTGAACTTAAAATAAGATTAGATCCATCAACATCAAATTCATCAATATTTTTTAATTGACTTTTTAAATCTATTGCTTCATCTTCACTATAACCCATAAAAATATTATGTTTTGTATTAAAAACTTTATCTTCTAATTTTATAGTAGTATTATCTGGTTCTGTTGTATTTTCTGGTATAGATTCCTCAATATTACGCTGTTGACTAACTATATTTCGTACTATATTAGGAATACCACCAATTTGGAAATTTTCTATATTATTATTTTTATTTTTAATTAAAATAATAAAAGTAATTATAATTATTATTATTAAAAGAATAGAAAATCTAAATCTCATTAATATAAGTAAATATTTTATTAGTATTTATTTTCTTTGTTAACAACTATTATATTATTAATGAAATAATAAACTACAAACATTTATTTAAAAAATTAATAAAACATTTATTAAAACATTTGTTTAAAGTAATAAAACATTTAATAATCCATTTTGCCTGAAATATCATCAATAATATTATATAAATCATTTATTTCTCTATTTTGTCTACTTAATAAATCTATTTTACTTTGTTCTAATGTATTTCTCTTTAGACTAATCTTGTTTCCACATAATTCCTTTGATACCTTTTTAAATTCATATAATCTTTTTAAATCTCTTCCAAGTTCAGTATTTATATCAAATTCGTCATCTATAAATTCAACACCTACACGTGATTTCATTATTTCTACATTACTCATTATTTCTTCATGTTTCTCTTTATAATCTCTAATATCTACAAATTCAGAATTAAAATCTTGATGTAATTGTTTCATAACACCATTAGGTGTTGTTGCAATTAAACATCCATCTTTATCATAAAATAAATCGTATACTTTTGTTTTATTAATATTTTTTTCATCATATTTATTATATCTCCAATCCTTACCAGTTTTTTTATAAATATAATTATCAATTAAACCTATACCTATTAATATACCTTCTCTGTTAAATAATATTTTTTTCATAGGTTTATCATAATTTATTGGACCAACCCATTTTGTTAACCCATCTCCGCTACTTGACATTCTATTTTCATAAATTTGTCCATCATAAGAATTTATACCAATAAGTCTTCCACTATTTATATCGTAACAAATTGACCTCATTTTTTTATTTGATTCAACCTTAACCCAATTGCTTTCAAAATCTACATTTTCTTTTATAAAAATATCATAAACTGGTTCGTTATTCTTCATACTTAATCCAATTGCTGTCATTTTTTTATTATCGTCATAATTCAAATCTATAATTAAAGTGTTATTATTAAGCTTAGAATTTTTTACCTTTGTCCAAGTATTTGATTCTAAAGAACGTGTATAAACTAAATTATCTATATCAGCCTTTTTCTTGTTTTTACTATTTGAATAAAATGAACCAAAATACAAATTGTCTTCTAATGTCGATGGTATAATTGAATAAATAATTCTCTTTTTAGGTGTTTTTTTCTTATTATTATTATTAGTAAAACCTTCCATACTTATTCTTTTGCTAATAAGTACAAAAATTATAATAATAGAAACACCATAAATTAAGATTTCAAAATGTTTACTAGTTAAAAGTTTTTTCAACATAATTAATATTATATAAGATAAATTTATAAAAGAAGATTTAATTAATTTAATGTGTATAAGATTTATATTTTATTATTTATAAATACTGGTTTATTTATAAAATCATGATATATTTATCTTTAATTTCTTGGCATTTTCTAAGTTTTCTTTTGCCTTATTAATTGCTTCATATTGTTTAGAAGCTTGGTCATGTGTTCTCATTACATATGTATTATATTTAGTCATTTCGTCTTCTGTCATTGAATTTATTAATTTATCAATTTCGACTTCTAATTTTTTTATTTGGTGTTCTTTCTTTTTTTTAAATTCTTTATGTAATCTTTGTGTTATAAGGTTCCCTTCACTTGGTTTATCCAATTTTTTTATTTTTTTACAAAAGTTTGCTAAGACATTGTTATTATTATTAGAACTATATAAATATTCAATTTCTCTATTTTCTTTAATTTCTTCCATCAAATCAAACCTTGTACTATTGTAAATGTATTTATTTTCATTATTTATCAAAGTTGAAATACTAGTTAATAATTCTTTTGTTTGAATATTTTTATCATTCATATTTCTACCTTGTATTCTTGATATATTAATATCATTTTTATATATATTGTTAAATTCATCAATCACAGTAAATAAACCCATAACACTATGAAGTTGCATATATAATTCATTCTTATTTCTTTCAAATTCTAAAAAATTTTCAATGATTGTATAAACATTTTTTGGAACACCTAGTTTAGGTAAATCTTCTTGTATATTTTCTATAGTGTTCTTAATATTTTGATGATTTTTTATTAATTTACCTTCTAACTCTATTTTATCACTCAATATTTTATTATTTGTTTTATTATCTCCTTCTTTAAATGAAAAATCTGATTTATAGTATAATCTATAATCATTTGTTGTTATTTTATATAATGAAAATAATGCTTTTAATTTATTTAAATAACTAACATTTATATATGAACCTAATTCATTAATTGAATTATTTAATAATCTATTATTCTTATTTAAATATGAAGTTATCTTACTTAAATGTTTAACAAATTTAGAATCTTTAACTATATTTAAGAATATAAATTCATTTTTCTTAATTAAATTTTGGATATTGATTTGTTCTGTTATCATATTATCTAAATTATTATTAATTGATTTCATATTTTCAAAAAAATTTTCTAATACTGTTTTCAACATACTGTTTGTTATATTTGATTTATTTGTTATAGTTTGGAAATTTTCTTTAGTTTTAACATTTTTATAGGTAAAAACATTATTTTCTAAATAAAAATAACCTATAAAGATTAAAACAAAAATTACAATAATTACATTATACTTAATGTTATTCATATAATATATAAAGACAAAATAAAAAAAGTTAACTAAAATCCTTAAGAATATATGGTTCTTGTTCTTTTAATTTTTCGACATCGCATCCACTACATTTGCCTATTTTACCTGAATCAACATTAATAAAATCAGGACCTTTTGTTCGACATTTACCATTATCTTGGGGATTATTTTGTTTACTTAAATTGTGTGCTATATTCTTTAATAAAGCTGAGTCGCTTAAATTTAAATCTAAATTAATTGAATTATCCTTTACTAATCCTTCTTTATTTAATTTTCGCACTATATCATATTGTTTATTTAATTTCATTTGGTTATTATTTCTACAACGTTTATTAATCTTATCTCTACGTTTCTTTTCAATTGTTAAATATTTAACTATTTCCTTTAATTCATTTATTTTTTTATCTTGTTCTTGAAGTTCCTTAAATGTTCTATCATTTTCTCTCATATTGTTTCTTTCTTCTTTTTGATATTGTAAATCTTCTAAAGCACCGCATTTTTTTTCTGCTTCTTCTAATGACTTAAACATATCTAACAATTTATCTGAATTTCTGCTATATTCAACAAAATCATATGTATTAGATAAATCTAAGGCACCACTATCAACATTTGAATTTGAGTTTAAGTTTGAATTTGACATAGATTCTGAGTTTGAGAATGAATCTGGTTTAGAATTTGATGCTGAATTTGAATTTGAATTTGAATTTGAATTTGAACTACCTTGGAAATTTTCTTTTTTATTTTTTTTGTTTAATAAAATTTGAAGTATTAAAAGTAATAATACTATTATTAAAAGACTTATTATCAATTTACTTTGATTCATATACTATATATACACAAATTTTTAATTTTATTAATTAAATATTAAAATATCTTTCTCTATCCATATTCTTGAATTTAATATCATTCAAACAATCTTCTAAATTTGACATAGGATTTGGTATAAACCATTTAACGAATTTTTGATAAGGAACATAAATATTTGGTGGAACACTATTTCTTTCTATATTTTCCCGTTCAGTTATAATTATATTACCTAACTTTGTTATAATAGGTGTATTTTCTATTCTATGGGTTAATTTACCATCTAAAATAAATTCTCTTTCTGTTTTCCTTATATTTGTTATCTTATATTTATTTGATATCCAAATTTCTTTGTTATCTTCATCAAATCCTTTATGTTTTAATTCAATCTTATTTTTGATTATTACATTCATATTTTCCAATAAATTATTTAATTCTATTTTTTGTTGATTAAATGATGGTACTGTTGTATCTATATTAAATATTTCAATCAAATCACCCATATTTAAATGTACAAAAAACAAAATAAAATTATTAACAGTTGATATATCATCTAAATTATTATTTGTTCTTATTACATTTGTATTAACAGTTAATATTGACCCATGTATTTGATCTTCTAATCTGCATAATTTACTGGATCTTTGTTTTGCATATATACTTCCAATTCTATCTGTTATTTCTTCATAATTAGCAAATGACATATCATTAATAACATCATCTAACTTATTATATAATATTTTCTCATCTTTATTTGTTTTACATTTACCATTATCTAAATAACACATATATCCATTTCCATTGAATACACAGTTATTTGTATCTAATAATGAACATGGTAAATTTTGTTTATTTAATGACATATTGACCTTCTTTGTAGTTGTATTATGAGGTATACTTAATTCAATTTCCCTACAATTTTGACTATAATTGTTTTGTTTATCTCCTTCTTTTAAATACTCATACATACATGAATTATTCGAATTATCTTTTTCAACACATTTAGTACCATCATTACTTATTTTACAATATGGTTGTTCAATAATTTCTCCTTGTAAATTGACTTTTGGATTTTCATTTGTTGGACAATCTTTTTTAGTATAGAAATTACAAGGAATTTTAAATTCACTATCAACACAAATACGTTTAGAATCATTGCTTTGGTCAATATTACTTTTATTTTGATCTGTTATCAATTTACACATATTTCTATTTAATAATGGATTAAAGTTGAGTTGTGGGTTAGCACATTCATTATCAGATTTTACTAAACACCCTTTATTTATCTTATCAATACATAAATTTCTTTCATTTTGCCAGTGACAATTATTATATAAACATTCACTCATTTTATCAATATTATCAGGGTTTTTATTAATAGCTAAACAATTAACATTTTTAATTTCAAAATTATTACTTGCAGCTCCGAGTTGTGTTTGTGTTTGTGTTTGTGTTTTAATATTTGCATTATTTCTATTTATATCATAAATATTATGACACTTATTTTCATACCAAACACATTTATTTTGAGGGCATCTTTCATTAGAATCAAAATCATTACATTTCATTGTATCATCCCCTAAAGAGTTTGGATAACAATTGTTATTTTCCCAAAAGCATGAAGGTGTAAAGTCGCAATTAAATTTATTTTTAATATCTCTACAAAAATTATTATCAAAAAAATTGGTTTCATTAATAAAATTTGGTTTAATACATGTTTTTGTGTCATTATGTGTGCTTAAAACACATCCATCTTTACAGTTATTAATTATTTTATTATCAGATAATCGATTTGTTTGGTCTTGATTATCATATATTTTATTAATACATTTATCATTAATATTTATAGTTTTGTCATAGAAATTGTCATTTGAGTTTACACCAATATTTCTTATTATTCTAGTATTATCATAACATTGATTAAATATTTGTCCACCTAATTCAATATTTTTAATATTTTCACAATGTTTATATTGTGCACATTCGGGTTCACCATTTAAACTTCCAAAACATGTTTTTGGTTTACAAATATTTTTATCTGTGTCATATTCACAATTGGAATTTTCATTACATGTTTCAGAATCGGATATTTGCATACAAGACTTATTTTTAAATTCTCCTGTACATTTATTAGTTTCACTATTAAATTTACAACCATATGCACTCATACTATTACAACTAGTTTCATCTTTATTATTTGAACAAAAACTATTGGTATCAACAACTTCATTACTATAGTAGAAAACGTAACTATTATTTTCAAGATTATTAATTGGATTAATTCTATTATTTGAATTATACGATATTAAATCAACATTAGATTCAGTGGTATCATTATAATATCTTAAATTTTCATTACTTATTAAAGCGCTAGTATATATAAATAATTTGTATATATTTTCATTGTTTTGATTTGAAAAAAGATAATCAATTACAATTTTCTTTAATACTATTTTTATCTCAAGTGACATATTTAATTTATCCACACATTTACCAAAATAGTCTCCCCAAATTTTATGACCTCGTTTAAATGAATTATATAAATATGTTATATATGTTGAATTATATTTACTATAATAATTATCCAATTTTATGTTATGAATAATATAGTAAAGTAATGCAACTTTTAATACTTGGATATTATAACATAATAAATAATCTTCTTCTGGATTGGTCTTATTTTCTAACTTTATAAAATAATTATTTAAATTGTTAATATCAAAACCTGAATAACCTGTTACTAATATGTGAAGTTGTTGTATTATATTAGATAAATTAAGACTCTCCAACTTATTTAAGGTATTGTTTTGATGTCTTGATTGTGATGTTGGTATTAATCTAATTACAAATAAATGCTCAACTAAACAACAAAAATAGTCATCTAAATTTATGTGCTTAGAATAATTTAAAAAATCACAAAAAGTACTGATTTGTTCATTTGACCCTTTAAAATTATCTGGATTTACATATAATAAATTTATATATTCATTAATCATAGGAGTAATAACACCTATTGTTGTTGTAGCACCTGTAGAACCATTTAATTCTTCATGTTCTTGGGGAAGCATTAATAATTCCCTACTTTTAAGTCTAAATAAAACTTTTTGAGATGTGGTTAAATCATTTAATATTGAACCATCATTTGCTTCAGTACAGTTTAAATTATTATAAATATTACATCTATTATTATCTTTATCTATTTCAATATATTTTTTTTTGTTTTCATCTACAAAACATGATGAATAGTTATGATTTGTTATATTTACAATTGATCGTGATTCTTCACTATTAATATTACATTTCATAGGTGTATATGTATTTAAATTACCAAGTCCAATTTTATCTACAGTAAATTGGTATGTAGTAAAATTTTCTCTTTTTGTATAATTATAAATAAGAACCAATAATACCAAAATTAATATTATTAATAGAAATTTTTTCATTATTTTAATATAATAATACATTTAAAAAATAAATAAATTAAACAAAAAAAAATTAAGAACTTTGAGTTTGACAATTTGGATTATATGAACTATAAACATGTGCATCGAATCTTTCTGTTGGATTGTTATTACATTTTTCAATAGTAACAATATTAGTTCCTGTATTTGTTTTTTTTAGATTCAAACATTTATCTGGATGATTTACTGGTTGAACAATGTAAAATGGATATTTTATCAACCCAGAATCATAATTTAAATTACCGGCTCTTTTTATAACATTATTATATTCCATTTTATTTGAAATTTTATTTACCTTGAAATATGCTCCTATTTGTTGCATTGCTGCCTTAAATTGTCTGTCATGTTTCAAATTATTCCACTGTGTTTCTCCAACAACAGCGCCATTTAAATCAACATTATTATTAATATTTCTACCATCACTAGATTTATAGTAACCATTTGATGGTACAAATTTACAAACAGCATTTGCTACGTCATTTAATGCTCCTCTACAAACCATTCCACTACTTATTGTTCTTCCATCATCAAGTAATACTTCATTTGGACTAGTATTTCTTAGTTCATAAAACAAAATATTATCATTTACTTGAATTAAATATTCTTTATTTCTCTTAACAAAAAGATTAGTACCTGAATTACCATCATCAACCGATTGTATTACAGCCTCTATATTTAATGTTTGTCCATTAGCAATACATCTAATACTTTTAAATACACCATGCATTTTGTTTGAAGAATTAGAATTTGAGTTTGATGTTTGGCCTTGTTCTGAGAAATAATTTGTTAATTGTTTAATTGTATTAATTTTTTCTTTAATCATATTTGCTTTAACATTGTAGTCTAAATCTTCATTAAGTTTTCTTTTCTTTCTTAATAAATTTTCTAAATGTGTCATCATTTTTTCTGGTATATCCTTATTAACTTCAATATTTGTGTCATTAAGAGTTGCTAAAATTGATGATGCCTTGTTTAAATTTTCTATTTTAAGTCTTAATTCTTCTTCCTTATCTACTGATGATTGTGAATTACTATATTCTTTTAGTGGTGTTAATATTTTTTGCATAAGTGGGTCATCTTCTGGTAATGATGTTATTTTATTTACTAATTGTTCATAATGTCTATCTGATGTATCACTACTATCTCTTGCTCTATATTTTAATAAATTTTCTGTGGCTGCCAAATTTAAATTATTACAAACATCTAAACAATCTTGATTTGTACAATACGAATTTTCATTTTCTACTTGACATCTTGATAAACAATGTGAAAATTTTTGATTACTACTTTCTAAATCATCTATTTCTCTTAAAAATTCTTCATTTGTTATATCAAATCTACATGCTGGTTTACATCCGGTACTTGTATTGTTACAAATATTAGCTTGTTCTAAAAAGTCACATACATCATCATTCTCAATACTAGTACAATTATAGTTTAATGTTGTTGAAAATATTGGTTGTGTTGTTGCTACTGGAGTAGTTGTTGCTACTGGAGTAGTTGTTGCTACTGGAGTAGTTGTTGCTACTGGAGTAGTTGTTGCTACTGGAGTAGTTGTTGCTACTGGAGTAGTTGTTGCTACTGGAGTAGTTGTTGCTACTGGAGTAG
>Ga0222714_10002362_pt1 | contig 20047 bp, 10 predicted proteins | sample C33_3DmetaG_FD_165048 | JGI IMG/M metagenome (GOLD analysis project Ga0222714, IMG submission 165048) | Estuarine water microbial communities from San Francisco Bay, California, United States - C33_3D | ecosystem: Environmental > Aquatic > Marine > Unclassified | place: USA: California...
ATCTTCCTCCTTTTTCTGTGCTACTGAGAGCCCATTTAGATGGGCAATAGCAGTCTCCAAGGTTCTCGGTATCCATATTGCGTCCTTGGCTTGCTTTTCGGCTTGTGCGAGTATGGGAATACCCTGAGATGCTGGTAACCAAGACGCAGCAGCAATTGCTTCCATACGCACGCGCCCATGGGTATCTTGTACCGCTTGGGTGAGCAGCTGAGCTTGATCTGGGATCTGGTGTCCCGAATAGCGCAGTACACGAGTGGCAGCAGCACGTACTCTAAAATCATTGGATGTGAGTAGCTCCTTGAGTAGCGAAGTATTTACCTTGTTTGCACCCCAAGTGACCCAAAGTGCTTCCAAGCGTTGGTGCTCGTAGTCCGGATCTTTTTTATCCAAGGTAGTTATCCATTTTTCAATCGCTTCGGTGACTGCTGCCGCATCCCTACCTCTCAGTTCGCGACGGGTACGGTACCTACTTCGGTATTCGGGAAGTTTCAAATTTTCCAGTAGGGCAGGGATGGGCTGGCCATCAATTTTGGCAGGCGTTACCAAAGGTTTCGATGGATAGGTCACTCGGTAAATTCGTCCATGTACATGGTCACGAAGGGGATCTCTTGCATTGTGTTGCATGTGTCCAATAAGGATATTGTGCCAATCCACGATGTAAAGGGATCCGTCTGGAGCGATTTCCATATCTACGGGTCTAAAATTCCGATCTGAGGAAATGATCAAATCTTGACGCCATTTGGTGGTAAATCCCACCGTATCGTCCAAAACCTGATGCTGCTTGGTTCCCAAAAATCCAATGGTATTGTTGATGATTAAATCGCCTTGTATGTCGTCTGGAAAGTGTCGACTAGAAATAAACTCCAAACCTGAGGTAGGGCGGACTAAATGGTCTTTTTCAATGAGGTTGGGACCTTTGAAGTTTCCATTTCCATAGCGAGGGAGCGTGGATCCTGGCAGCATCCAGTTGACATTGGGACCGGAAGTTTCTGCATAGAAGTTTTGGCCCCAAGCATCAAAGGCAATACCCCAAGGATTGGGTATACTCACTTGGTTGACTCGTTCCAACTTGTGTCGCTTGGGCTCGTAGCGATAAAATCCCCCATTGGTAGCGCGTACTGGGCCATAGGAGGTTTCTACATTGGTATGCAAAAACACCCCTTCTGCCATATGGATGGCCCCGCTTTCGTCTGCTGCAAAGGCAGAAATAGCATGGTGCGTGTCATGGTCATCAAAGCCGGAAAGCAGGATTGTTTTCTTATCGGCATGGTCGTCTGCATTGGTATCTTCCAACAGAATCAAATTGGTCCCTTGAGAGACATACACCCCTTCGGTTGCCAATTCAAAGCCAACAGGGATGTGGAGGTCATCCGCAAAGACTGTTTGCTTATCTGCTTTTCCATCTCCATTGGTGTCTTCCAAGATAAGGAGTTTGTCCGATGGGCGCGAGTCTCCTGGTTTGTAATGCGGGTAACTCGGCATAGTCGCTACCCAAAGTCTGCCTTTGTTATCAAAGGAGAGTTGCACGGGATTGGCTAGGTCTGGAAATTCTTTTTCAGAGGCGAAAAGTTCGATTTTGTATCCTTCAGGAACCTTCAAGGAAGTGAGCGCATCGTCACCATACAAATAATCAAGGCTCCCATTTGCCTTTGGATTGTAGTTAGTCTCTACATCAGGCAAGGATCGTGTCAAGGCATCAGCTGACTTGAGATCTTTGGTTTTTCCTAAATTCGCTTCCCAAATGGCTGTATCTCGGATGGCGGTGAGTTGACGAATTTTCTCCAATTCGAAAGGATAATTATCGGGTCCGAAAGGATCGTAGCGTCTTCCAAAGACATGGACTCCGTTAGGGATTTTGTAGTCGTTGTGCCACATCCAATTTTTTTCTTGCACCGCTAGTTCAATCAAGTCCTTGTTGGCTTCTGCTTTGTGCGAGGTTTTTCCAAATAGTTTGTCTGCTAGGAGTACCGATAGTTTTTCGTAGCCTTGTTCGGTAAGTTGGCTTCCATCGAGGGTAAGCGGTTCTTCACTGGCTTGGTACCAACTTTTACTTGGAGAAAAAGCATCTACAAAGACGATTTGGTGCTTTTGGGCAACCTCCTCCATGGCTTTGGTGTAGCGCTGCAAGTTTTCGTTTTCTAGCTTTCCATTGGGGACATCCTTGATTTCGGAAAGATCTTCAAAGGCAATGGGGGAAACCAGGGCAAGTTGTGGAGCCATTTTTCCGTTGTAGTGTTGGGCTTTGGAATGAATAATCCAAGCTTCCAGTTCGTCTTTAAAATTTTGAAGTTTGGTTTCTCCCTGGAAGGATTCATTGAATCCAAAAAATCCAATAACCACATCCGCCTTCAATCGGGTCAACCACTGATCGGGTTTTTCAAAAAAACCTTCCGATCCAGAATTGTTGGCGTACTCGTCTTGAAATTGTTCTGCTCCAGGAAAAGCCCAGGGATCATTGGTGCCTGAGCGAGGGCGAAATCCTGGAGTATCTCCTGGATCACATAGGTTGCGAATAAAGAGGGTGCTGTCAGGATACCTTAAGTGAAGTTCTGTCTCCAACCCCCCGAATTCCATCATGCGAGAACCCAAATTATTCCCTACAAGGGCTATTCGAGTTCCCTTTTGAAGATCCAAGGTAGGTCCAGAAGTACAGCTGAAAGTCAAGGATATCAGGGTAATAACCAAGAAACTTCCGAGTAGATGTAGCAGGTTTTTCATTTTGGGGGTCGGTATTTTTACCTAATACTAAGCAGAATGTGATCCATTGTCAATGGATTTTTGGTAAGGATCAAATTTCTGAATGGTATTTGGCTTTCTTAAATTAGAAATAAGAGGTACCTGCCTGCGGTAGGCAGGCGAATTAGGGAATGAAAACTAATGTCAAATGCTGAACGCCGAGTGCAGAATATCGAAGTAGAGACAACCAAACTTTGGTCAGAAACATACTCTTGGCTTTTGGTTTTCGCATCTCGCTACTGAATCTATTGGGTACTTTGTACTTAGTATCTCCTTAAACCCATACCACCCGTAAACTCTTGGCACCTTGTGCTCCTATGACCAAAGACTGCTCAATGTCTGCGGTTTTGGAGGGACCTGCAAGGAATAGCCCAAAGCCGGAATGGGCTCCTGCTATTTTCTCATACCCCTGATGCATGGTGTCTTCCAGGCTGTCGGGATCGAGAATAATTACCAAATGCTCGGTAGCAAATGGGAGTGCACGTAGACCAAGATGAGAGTCTTCCAGCCAAATGGCACCATTTTCTGCTACCCCAAATTGCCCGTCCAGAATGGCTACTTCTAAGGTATCCAAGGCATGAGGATCTTCTGGTAAAGGAAGGGTGGCTAGCTTGGAAAACTGGGATGAAAGGGAAATTACTTTTGAAAAACCCGAAGATAAGAACCACTTTTCAAACTCGCTTTTGGAGAGCACTTCCCCCTTGTTGCCGTAGATAGACTGCGTAAATCTTTCCACCAAGTCTCCTGAGCCTCTGAGATTGGGGATATCGGGCAGTGCTTTGGGTTCGAGTGTCAGGCTTCGAATCGTGTTCAGTATTTTTTCTCTGCTGCTCATGCCCTGTTTTTTCGATACCACTGTTGAAAAGATTCCATTGGAGGGTCTGGGAGATTTCTATTTTTTCCCCAGATATTCAAAGGATGATAAATCAGGCTATTGGGAAGTGATTTAACTGCATTTCGCATCAGGCTCCCCGTAATTTTGTAGGCGAGTGGACTCTTAAAGATTCCATTTGCCAACTTCATCGCCAATCCTTTGGCGAATTCGCCCTGCGTTTTAGTTACCTCCTGCCTCCATTCGTATAGTTGCTCGTGAATGTTGATTTTCACAGGGCATACATCCGTACAGCTACCACAAAGTGTAGAGGCAAAAGGGAGACTGCTGTGCTTTTTCAGATCGAGCCCTGGAGATAAAATAGAGCCAATCGGTCCTGGAACTGTGCTATTGTAACTGAATCCCCCACTTCGGCGGTAGATGGGGCAGGTGTTCATGCAAGCCCCGCAGCGGATACATTTGAGGGAGTTTCTGAATTTCTCGCGTGCCAGTTGAGCGGTACGGCCATTGTCCACGAGGATGATATGAATTTCTTTTCCGGGCGTTGGACTTCTGAAATGTGAGTTGTAGTTGGTGATGGGCTGCCCAGTGGCCGATCTAGCCAGCAAGCGAAGAAAGACTCCCAGGTCTTTACGTCTAGGCAGGATTTTTTCGATGCCCATGCAAGCGATATGTACCTGGGCCAAGTGAACCCCCATATCCGCATTTCCCTCGTTGGTGCACACGACAAATTCCCCAGTTTCGGCAATCCCAAAGTTGACACCAGTTATGGCTACCTTGGCGGCAAAGAATTTCTCACGCAGGTGAACACGTGCTGCCTGCGTAAGGTAAGTAGGATCTTCATTGCCTTTTTCGGTTTTGAGTTTCTCATGGAAAAGCTCGGAAATCTCTCCTTTTTTCAGGTGGATTGCGGGCAAGACAATGTGGCTAGGGGGTTGGTTGAGAAACTGGACGATACGCTCTCCTAGGTCGGTGTCAACTACTTCGATGTCGTGCTTTTCTAAATAAGGATTGAGGTGGCACTCTTCGGTAAGGATAGATTTACTTTTGACCACAGCTCTACAGCCTTGCTGCTGGAGGATTTCCAGTACCAGCCTATTGTGTTCTTCACTATCTGCTGCCCAATGGACAATGATTCCATTTTTTGTGGCATTGCGCTCAAATTCTTCTAGGTAGTCGGCAAGGTTTGCGAGAACATTGTTCTTTATTCCGGAGGCCAACTCCCGTAATTGTTCCCATTCGGGGATACTTTTGCTGACTTTATCTCGCTTGTCGCGAACAAACCAAAGCGTTTCATCGTGCCATTTTGCTTTTTGGCTATCCTTCAGGAATTCAGCTGCGTTCTCCGGATGTGTCATGACAGGGCCTGGTTAAGGATTTCAGCTAGGTGAAGGAATTTCAACTCTTGCTTGGATCGGGTGGCAATGCCTTGCAAGTGCATGATGCAGGACATGTCTCCACCGGTAAGAATCTCTGTTTTGTGGTGGAGGTGATCTGCCAGTCTATCTTTACCCATTTGGATGGATAGCGCTTCCTCGGTCACTGCAAAAGTTCCTCCAAAACCACAGCATTCATCTGTTCTGCTTAGTTCCACCCAGTCCAATCCTTCAAGGTTTTCCAAAAGCTTGCGTGCCTTATTGTAAGGAGGCTGATTCAATTCCGATCCTGAAGAAAGGTGCAGCCCACGCTGCCCATGGCAGGAGGAGTGAAATCCTACTCGGTGAGGGAATTTTCCTTCCAGCTTTTCAATTTTAAGCACGTCGGTGATGAATTCGATGAGTTCGTAGATTTTTTGCTCCAGAGCCTCTTGCTCCTTTTGTAGTCCATCAATTGGAGGAAAATGCTCTTTAACGTGTAGGGTACAGCTTCCTGAAGGACAGACCACATAGTCAAAATCAGTGAAGGTCTCTATAAAATGGGTGGCTGTGCCTACCGTATCCCGCGCATAGCCCGCATTGGCGAGTGGCTGTCCACAGCAGGTTTGACCCGATGGGTAGGTCACGGTGCAGCCTAATTTCTCCAATAATTCCAGCGTAGCAATGCCTACCATTGGATAGAACTGGTCTACGTAGCAGGGGATAAACAAGGCAACAGATGGGGAATTGGATTTCATTGGAGTAAGTTAAGCGCTAGCATTCATATTCACGAGCATTGCTGCCCCTAAAGCCGAGCCATTTGGAAAATCACTTGGGATCAGTTCGATTCCTGGAAGTTTTCTACGGAGCAGCTCCAGAAAAATTGGATTGGCATTGAATCCCCCATCTACAAATAAGCGAGACACAGGCGCGCTCTCTAAAACAAGTTTGACAGAGGCAGCCTGAATATTGGTCAACTCATGAAGGAAGGTGTAATAGGCTTCCGTAAATTCAGAGAAGCTACCCCAATCGCTGAAATCTCCATTCTCTATCCCAAAATTTTCTGGCTGAATGTGATGAAAGCGAATTTTTTTTGCTGGCTGGCTGCTAATTTTTTGATACCAGGATTCTTCAAACTGAAGTTTTTTGTAGGTGCCTAAGGGCAGGTTCCAATAGGTATACATTTCTTCCACTTGGTATTTGTGCTCCTCACCGATAAATAGGCGAGAGATCTTGATGGGCTGCCCAGAAATACTTAGAAACTGGAGGCAGTCTTGGGTCAACTCAGATTCCGTAAGTGGAGTTTTGTTGAACGGATTGATGCTGATTGCCCAGGTGCCTGTTGACAGCAGTGCAAAGGGTTCAGTTTCCTGCTTTAGGTAGGGTAGAAGTGCTGCCGAAGAGTCATGCACACCGATTCCACAGGGGATTCCGCCTAGCTCAGGCTTAGTTTTTAAAAGGGAATCTCCAGGTAATATGGGAGCTTGCAGCTGGGTAATTCCTTCTCTTTTCACCCAGTCATGGTAGTCCATCTTCTCAAAATTCCATAAAGCAGTATGGCAACCGATGCTGCTATAGTCAGAGACAAATTGGCCAGTAAAAATCAGACTCAGGTACTGCGGGAGGTGCAAGCTTTTTTTGATCTTTTGGAAAACTTCTGGCTTTGCGTATTTAAGAAAATAGAGTTGAAGGCCTGAATTGAGCATGGCCAAAGGAGGGGAAGAGCTTTCCTTACAAAAGGTAAATTTCCCTCCATTTTCGGAATAAAACCGTTCCAAAAGCTCCTCTGGAAAAGGCTTCAGGTAATCGTATAGAGGTGCTATTGGCTCTCCATGTAGGTCAGTATGTACAAAGGAAGCCCCATGTCCAGAAAAATTAAGTTGCTTAATTTCGAATTCAGAAGAATTTAAAGCTGAACGAAATGTCTCCAGCATCCAGTCACGAAGTGGCAGCACAGGTTCGCTTGGAAAGCCGTCCTCGTCAGGTATGGGCTCCAAACGGGTATACCTATGAAATACCTCTTTGAGATTTTGGTCAAAGAGAAAGAATTTCTTATTGGTTTTCCCGATGTCGAATACGGCAGTTACTGGGTGTTTTGACATTGGAATAATAAGGGGTTAATGGGAAAAGTGCTTTTTTAAAGTGACTTTCTTAATATCATTCTAAATGGGTTTTTGACAGGGGTTCGATCATCTATTCCTAAAATTTGATTAGCGATAGTTTTACCCATCTGCTCAAAATCTGTGGAGATAGTCGTAATCCCTTGGGAAAGAATTTCTTTCAAAGGGGTATCGTTGTAAGAAATAATGCCTAATTCTTTACCCAACTCTAACAATTGGTCCCTTGATTTTTTTATCAAATTTACCAAGTCAGATTCAGCTAAAACCACATAGCAGTCACCCGTTACCAAGGGCTCGTCATCGTCAACGCCGTCCACAATCAAATTTTTAAAGTCATGGAAAAAACAAAAACGCTTAAATCCTTCCATGATCTCCACTGGGTAAAGCTCCCCCTTTGGAAATACCAAAATTAACCGTTTATATTTTTTTAAATGCTGAATACCTGACTCAAGTGCCTCAAAAATATCTTTCTTAAAATCTTGATAAACTCCTGGAAATTCGTTTTCAAAGCCTTTTACTGCACGGTCGATAATTAACAGCTTTTCTTTAGGTATATTTTTTATTATATCATAAGCATCTTCTGGATGTCCGTTTTGATCAAAGAAATGAGGTGCTAGAACGTATTGAGAGTAATTCCCTATTTTTTGCTCCAATAATTCCTGAAGCAGATTTCTATTGTAATGGTGAATGTAAAGGTCCACAGTTGCCTTAGAACCAAGGGAATTAATTATGGAATAATAAATCAGTTTTTTGTAAGAGCTTAGTTTATTAAAAAGGAGCACCACTCTCATTTTATGCTCCAATTTTATTGTGGAAGAAATATAATATCCTTTGCCGCGTACGGAGGAAATTATTCCTCGTTCACGTAGTTCATTGTATGCTTTTTCTACCGTATCACGGGACAACAATAAATCGAAACTGGTTTCATTTATGGAAGGAATTCGATCTCCTATTTTTAGTTTTCCCTTTTCAATATTCTCCATTATTAGGTTGGCCACCTGTAGATACTTTGGAGTGGGCGAATCATTCGAGATTTTTTCAGAGTAGTCCAATTGCATACCAATAAGAGAAAATTTAGTTGTGAATCAATTATTGATAAACTTAATTAACGAGGGAAGGCTGCCGAAAGGCCTCCATCCACATTCAACATATTACCCGTTGTTTTGGATAAAAGACCACTTACAAAAACAAAAGCAGCATCTGAAATATCACTGACTTTCACACTTTCTTTTAGGAGCGTTCTATCCGCATAAAATTGTGGTAGGTCTTTAACTTCTATGCCGTAAGCTTTTGCCCTATTTTCTGCCCAACCTCCTTCCCAAATGTTTGAATTTTCAATTACTGCATCAGGATTTATCACATTTACTCGGATTTTGCTTTCCGCAAGTTCTGCTGCCATCAACCTCGACATATGAAGTTGTGCAGCCTTAATTGTGCCATATGCAACGTTTTTAGGGCCAGCAACTAGGGCATTCTTGCTGACTATGTTAACAATATCTCCCCCGAATCTCTGGAGACGCATCACGTTTACTCCTGCCTTTGAAACATGATATTGCCCCATTACAAGAATGTCATTTAATTGATTCCAATCTTGTTGTGTATGGTCTTCAAAAGTTTTTGATATTGAAATACCTGCATTGTTCACCACAATATCTACTCCTCCAAAATTCAAACAGGTTGCTTGAAAAGCTTTAGTAAGACTATCCAAATCGGTTACATCCAAAAAGACCCCAAGTACAACATCTTTACCATATTCTCTTTCAAAATTTTCTAACGTATCTTGAAGTCTTTCTTCGTCAATATCTGTCAACACTACGCAGGCACCTTCCTGTACAAACTTTTCTGCAATGCCTTTTCCAATTCCTCCTCCACTTCCTGTTATCAAGGCAATTTTTCTAGAAAGTGGTTTTTCTTTTGGCATTCGTTGCAACTTTGCTTCTTCAAGAAGCCAGTATTCAATGTCAAATGCTTCTTGAAGTGGAAGAGATACATACTCGGATACTGCTTCTGCGCCACGCATTACATTTATTGCATTAATGTAAAATTCAGAAGCAACTCTACTCGTTTGCTTATCTTTGGCAAAACTAAACATCCCAATTCCTGGCCAAAGGATAATTACTGGATTAGGATCCCGCATTGCAGGGCTGTTTGTATGCTTGTGTTGCTCGTAATAGGTGGCATAGCGTTCCCTATAGGATTGAAAAGCAGGTTCCAATTGGGAGTATATTCCTTTCAGATCTGAAAGATCAGTGTCTGCAGGTAGATCAAGGATCAGTGGGCTTATTTTTGTTCTAAGAAAATGATCGGGACAGCTAGTGCCCAATGGAGCAAGCCGTGGGAGGTCACGGCTGTTAATAAATTCCAAGACTACCTCCTTGTCTGAGAAAGTACCAATCATACGGGATTTTGAAGAAGCTAATCCGCGAAGTAAGGGTGCAATTCTAGCGGCTTGGCTAATCCGTTGTTCTGGGAGTAACGACTTGATGAGTTCACCACCAAAAACTGACCGTGTTTTACCATAATTTTCAGCTAGAAATGCTGAGGCAGTTTCTATGACTTCCAAACTATTCAGGTAACAATCATAGGATGTATCTCCCCAGGTAAATAGGCCATGACCTCCTAGCATAATGCCTCGAATACCTGGATTATTGTCCAATGTCTCCTTGAGTTTGAGTCCCAAGTCAAATCCTGGACGCTGCCAAGGAACCCAAGCAATCGCTCCCTTCCAAAGTTCTTGAGTTATTTGTTTACCATCTTTGGTCGCTGCAATTGCAATTGCAGCATCGGGGTGAAGGTGATCAATATGTTTAAAAGGCAAAAAACCATGAAGAGGTGTATCTATAGAAGGCGCTTTTGAGGCTAAGTCATAAATACAGTGATTAAACAATTCCACCATTTCATCCTCAAACTCTATTCCTCTGTAAATATTTTTTAGAGCCCTTAATTTTCCTACATCTAATCCCGCTAACCCTGACCTTTTCATTGTTCCGATATCTCCTCCTGAACCCTTTATCCACAAGACCTCAATTGGTTCTTTTGTCAACGGATCAAGTTCAAAGGTCTTGCAGGATGTGTTACCTCCTCCATAATTTGTAATTCTTAGGTCTGCACCCAGCAGATTTGATCGATAAATTAAAAGATCTACTTCATTGCCATTAAATGATGCTGCTTTAGAATCGTCCCAGAAATAACTGACATGACTAAATCTTATTTGTGGTGTATTCATTGGAAAATTGGTCTGTTGAGTAATTGAAGCATGAATTTCGTTTAAATCAAAAAATAAAGTATCCTGTAGTGTCTTGAATAAATCAATTCAAATCTATTAGTATTTGACTTTAATCGGACACAAGTTATTTTAAATGTAAATTCTATTTTCAATTTTTCTCAATATTTTACATTCGAGAAGTCACAACGCTATTAAAACTTAATTTTTTAATAAATAGGTATTGTAGTACCCCAAAAAGGCAGGTGCATAGGGAGCTATTTCCATGAGCAGAAAAATCATGTACGGAATCGTATTTAAGCTTCAAACTATTTTTAGGATTATCTGAAATCACTACCAGTGACTCCACAGGTGTATTAACTATAGCTGATAACTCATAATAGACTGGAGTCTGCTACAGTCCACACAATTAAAATTCTAACCCTAATTTTATTGGTTAGGAGTAAAAATTGGTATAAATGTTAATTAGGATGTCTATTTAAAGTTAAAATAATACCCTTTTTTCGTTTTCAGAAACGATTTTTTTTAAAAACTCTAGCCAGTATCCTGTGCTGTCATGTTTTTAAATAATTGATTTTCTGCATTTTATGCAGGATTCAGCAGGATGGAAAATTTTAATATAACTGGGACATTAGTTTTTTAACAATTACTCTAAACCCATTTCTATGAAAAATCACCAATCATTTAGGGTAAAATTCCGATTTATTGGACTTTTATTCATTATGCTCTGCACAAGCATACTAAGTTTTGGCCAGACACAATCAGTCCGGGGTGTTATTAATTCTAACCCCGAAAATGAACCAGTTCCAGGTGCGATCGTCTTGATAAAAGGAACTCAAAAAGGTACTGTAACTGATTTCGATGGTAAATTCACTATCGAAGCTTCTCCCGGAGAGATTCTAGTCATCAGCTTTGTAGGATATACTACTAAAGAGGTGGCAGTGATTGCAGGACAAACCAACATTAATGTGAGTTTGGATATATCTACCTCTGACTTATCTGAAGTCGTGGTGGTGGGTTATGGTAGTCAGATTAAAAAGGAAGTAACTGGTGCTATTCAAACTGTAAACGAAGCAGAACTAAAAGATCTACCGGTATCTTCTGTCGCGCAAAAGCTGCAAGGGCGGCTGGCAGGAGTTCAAATAAATCAAACCACTGGAAAGCCTGGGCAAGGGATGAGTGTTAGAATTAGAGGCCAACTATCTGTATCAGGTGGTAGTGATCCACTATATGTAGTGGATGGATTTCCAATCACTGGTGACATAAATCAGATTAATCCAGATGAAATTCAAGATATTTCCGTGTTGAAGGATGCTGCTTCAACTTCTCTTTATGGTTCTCGAGCTGCTAATGGAGTTGTATTAATCACTACCAAAAAAGGGAAAGCAGGAAGAACAGATGTTAATTTAAATGTATATACAGGTTTTCAAAATGTACCTGTCAAAGGGCGTTTGGAAATGATGAATGCAGAAGAATTTGCTCAGTTTAAGAAGGAATATTACGAAGATGCCAAGCAGACAGTTCCTGATGTTTTTCAAAATCCCGCACAGTATAGAGATAAAAATAATGATTGGTACGATGCGATGCTGAAAACAGCTCCTATTACCTCTTACAATTTAACACTTACTTCCAATAAAGAAAAAGTTAATACTGCAGTAATTGCAGGAGTTTTTGATCAGAAAGGGGTGGTTGTGAATACAGATTACCAAAGGTATTCATTGCGAATGAATACCGATTATCAGGTTTCTGATAAAATAAATATAGGAGTAAATGTCGCCCCAAATTATGTTTATGACAATACACCTAGAACAGATGGTACTAGAGGCACGGGAATTTTATTTAATGCTTTACATACTTGGCCTGTTATGGATATTTATGATTCCAATGGTGAGTTAACGTATTTTAATAGATTTCCTTCTAATACAGGTAATATTTTTGCCTATCCCAACTGGGTAAGATCAGCACAAGAAATTACTAATGAAACCCGAAGAACAAATGTGCTTACCAATACTTATGCAGAGTGGAAACCAATAAAAGGACTCTCTTTAAAGTCAACTTTTAATGTCGAAGTTTCAAATTCTAGATTCTTTTCCTTTAGCCCCTCAACCGCTACTTCTCGAATAAATGTAGCCATCCCTACAGTGGCACAATCTAATAGAGATGATTATTCAAGTTTATCTTGGTTGAATGAAAATATTGCAACCTACCGCACTGCCATAAATGATCACAGCTTGGAAGCATTAGTAGGTTTTTCAAATCAAAAATTTAGATTTGATCGTACAGCAATCCAAGCAGATACTTATGCAGATGACCGCCTTCCAACCATACAGGGTGCGATTAATATAAATAGAAATGCATCTTTCACTGATGTTGGTGAATGGAGCTTGACTTCTGTCTTTTCAAGATTGAATTACAATTTTAAAGGAAAGTATTTGCTAACTGCTTCAGTGAGAACAGATGGATCATCAAGATTTGGATCTGACAACAGATGGGGGGTATTCCCTTCTACTTCGATTGGATGGGTGATTTCTGATGAAGGGTTTTTACAAAATAACTCAACTATTTCTTTTGCGAAATTAAGGGCTAGCTATGGGGTTACTGGAAATAATAATATTGGTAATTATACTCAATACGCTTTGGTGAATAACACCATAAATGCTGCTTTTGGAAATACAGTAGCTGCTGGATCAGGAATTATTTCTTTACAAAATTCAAACTTGGGTTGGGAAACTACATCGCAGTTTGATTTAGGCGTTGACTTAGGTGTTTGGGATGATCGTTTGACTTTTGGGTATGATTATTACAACAAAAATACCACAAACTTACTTTATGCTGTTCAAATCCCTCAAGAATCAGGATTCACCAATTTTAATGATAACATTGGAGAAATTAACTTTTGGGGGCACGAATTTGCAATTAATTTAATACCAATTACAGGCCAATTTAGTTGGACTGTAAACACCAACCTTTCGATCAATAGGAATGTAGTAAAGTCTTTAGCAGATGGTATCGATCGCGTTTATGGTTCTTATCACATCACTCAAGTAGGCCAGCCTTTTGGTCAATTTTATGGCATGGTTAAGCTTGGTAATTATGCAAATGCCGAAGATTTAGCCAATTCGCCTAAAATACCTGGAAGATCTACAGTAGGAAGCATCAAACTAAAAGATGTAAATGGAGATGGTAGGATTACTTATGGTGGTGATAATGATGATCGAGCAATTATTGGTAACCCATTTCCAGATTTTATCTATGGTATTGTCAATAATTTTAAGTTTAAAAACTTTGATGCAAGTATTACGGCTTCTGGGTCTCAAGGAAACCAAATTTATATGAGACACCTTTACTCTACTGCAAACCTAGATGGAGTGTTTAATATGGTTGCTAAAGCTAAGAATAGGTTCAGATCTCCTGAAAATCCTGGAGATGGGATATTTGGAACTACAGTTGGTGGGGGTAACGTAACTGGTATTGAGAGAGACTGGAATAATAGTAATTTCGTTTGGGACGGTTCTTACTTTACAGTAAGAAATATAACATTGGGCTATACCTTCACTAAGCTTCCAAAATCTGTAAAGTCTGCACGTTTATATTTTTCAGGACAAAATATGTGGGTATTTACTCCTTATTGGGGGGGATCCAATCCTGAGGTAAGTATGCAAAATAATGGCCAGGGTGATGGGGGTAATTTAAGTCCAGGTGTTGACTTGGCTCCGTATCCAATTCCAAGAACCTTGACTTTTGGGGTTAATGTCACATTCTAAATGGCTTACGTTGGTCTTTCTAATTAACTTAAATTATGACAAAAATGAAAAAATATATCCCAGTCTTTTTTATAGCCAGTTTTTTTCTAACTAGCTGTGAGGACTTTCTTACTGTTGTGCCTGAAACTCAATTGAGTTCAGCTACCTTCTTTAAAAGTCAAAAGGATTTTGAACAAGCGGTAAATTCAGCCTATGTTCCATTAAGGACGATATTCAATGATAGAGCATGGTTGCTAAGTGAAATGCACTCTGACAATACCTATTATGCTAGAAATGTTCTTTTTGGTGCAACTGACAATCAAGAAGATTTGGCCGATTTTTCGGTCCCAGAATCAAATGGTACCTCTGCTAATACGCACGTGCTGAATCAGTGGAGACAAGATTATTTGATTATCGCAAGAACAAATCAGATTCTTTCTTTAATCGATGAAGTGGATTTTGATGCTGCTGCAAAAGCTAATATAAAAGGTCAGGCATTATTTCTTAGAGCGTTTGCCTATTTTGAATTAGTAAGATATTTTGGTGATGTGCCACTTCACCTAACTCCAGTAGGATCTAGAGAAGAAGCTGCGTTGCCTTTATCCGATGAAGCTGAAGTATATGCTCAGATTATTTCGGACTTAACCGCGGCAATTCCACTTTTACTGAATAAATCTAAACAAGAAGCAGGTCGGGCAACTGAAGGTTCGGCTCGGACCTTGTTGGGAAATGTATATATCAACCTAAAGAAATGGGGTGAAGCCGAACAGGTGCTATCCCCAGTTACGACTGGAGGATATTCCTTAATGGGATCTTATGATTTGGCTTTTTCTAAGAATTCCTCAAATAAGAATAATGCAGAATCCGTTTTTGAGGTCCAGTATTTGGAAGGTTCAGCAGGCCTAAATGGAAATTTTATGTATCAATTTATGCCAAGACCAATTTCTGCGGCAGAATTGAAACCAATTATGGGTACTAGTAATCCACAAAATATTGATGGAGAAGGAAATAATATCCCTACACCTGATATTATAGCTGCATATGAAGATGGAGATACCCGAAAAAACGCCTCAATTGGTTACGTTGAATTAAAAGGAAGTTTTAGGGCTAATAAGGTATATCCGTACATCAAAAAGTTTCAAAGTAATCATTCCCAACACAATAATCATGGAATGAATTGGCCAGTTTATCGGTACGCTGAGGTTTTATTATTCTTAGCGGAGGCTTCTAATGAGCAGGGAAAAACAAGTGCCGCAGCTGGATTTTTAAATCAAGTTCGTTCACGCGCAGGCCTTCAGGCTACTACCGCTTCAAATCAAACTGATCTGAGAGAAGCTATATTTAAAGAAAGAAGAGTAGAATTGGCCTTTGAAAACAAACGATGGTTTGATATACAAAGGACGGATCGAATCCAAGAGATTATTGGTGCATATGGTCGAAGAATAATAGCAAATCCTTTAGATTATTACTATCCACCTTTGCCAGGAGCTGTTCCTAGAAATAATGCTTTTACTAATTTGAATAAGTATTATGCCTATCCAGCTGCCGAGTCTGATTTAAGTCCATATTTCTAAGTTGGTATTCTAAATTAAAATACCCCAACATCTTCTTTTTCATCCTGAATTAAGAAAATGTTGGGGTATTTATTGAATGAAATTGGCTCTCAAATCGATAAAAATCTTAAAAAAAAGTAGACTGTATGAGTGGTTTTTTAAAACCTGAAAAATTCTCATCTTTAAGAAGAAAATTGTAAGTACTTTAAATGCAATAAATCCAAAATATTATGTTTCTCAAAAGCATTTTTAAAAATCTTTTCTTCCTAGTTCTTGCCACCTACATACTAGTGGCCTGTGCTAAAAAAGAAGAAATCAGGCAACTCACTGGCAATCCTAAAATTGATAAGCTAAAACTTCCAGATGGATTTGAAGCAGAATTAATTTATAGCCCAGGAGAAAATGATCAAGGTTCTTGGGTAGCCATGACCTTTGATGACCAAGGAAGAATGATTACCTCGGATCAATATGGGTATCTCTACCGTCTGGAACTGCCTCCAATCGGTTCGGATTCTACCGTAAAACCAAAAGTGGAAAAACTTCGGGTCGGCAATGTGGCAGATACTTTGGTAGGTATGGGCTATGCACAGGGTTTGCTCTATGCATTCAATTCCCTCTATGTAATGGTCAATCACAACCCCAATGAAAAATTCAGTAAAGCCACTGGGCTCTACCGAATACAGGATTTGGATGGAGATGATCAGTTTGAGTCGGTAACCACGATCCGGGAGTTGAAGGGGCAGCAAGGAGAGCATGGTCCACATTCCATGAAGCTCACCCCGGATGGGAAAGGGATTTACCTGATTGCAGGTAACCATGTGGATGTTCCTGAAATGAATCATTACCGGCTGCCAAAAGTTTGGCAAGAGGACAACTTATTTCCATTGATCAAAGACCCTCGTGGCCATGCAAATAACCGAATGGCCCCTGGAGGATGGATTGCAAAAATTAACCCTGATGGGACCGAATGGGAATTGATCGGTGCAGGATTCCGAAATGCCTTTGATTTTGACTTCAACGAGGTGGGTGACATTTTCGCCTACGATGCCGATATGGAATGGGATTTTGGGATGCCTTGGTACCGTCCCACCCGTATTAATCATGTGACCAGCGGATCCGAGTTTGGCTGGAGAACAGGCAATTCCAAATGGTCTCCAAATTATCCAGACAACCTTCCAGCCGTTTTAAACATAGGGCAAGGTTCTCCTACTAATGCTATGTTTGGGTTTAAAGCAAATTTTCCTAGCAAATACAAAAAAGCGTTGTATGCATTTGATTGGAGTTTTGGAATTATTTATGCCATACACCTTACTCCCGAAGGAGCTACTTACAATGCTGAAGCGGAGGAATTTATTTCAGGTTCACCCCTTCCGCTGACGGATGGGATCATTGGTCCAGATGGTGCATTTTATTTTGCTACTGGAGGCAGAAGGTTGGAATCAGATCTGTATCGGGTAACCTTCACAGGTGAACTCGATACTTATGTGCCCATGACAGAAGCAGATCTTCCTCAGGAGGCCAAGATTCGTAGAGAATTGGAACGCTACCATTCCGCTGGAGCTCCAGCAGAGGCTTTGGAAGCAGCATGGGCTCAGTTGGGACATGGGGATCGACATGTTCAGTATGCAGCTAGACTGGCTCTTGAGCATCAGCCTGTGGATACTTGGAAAAATAAGGCCTTAACAGAGCCCAATTCAGCAAAGAAAATTCAGGCACTTCTCGCTCTTGGGCGTCATGGTTCAAGCAAGGATGCTTCAGCCATGATCAGCAGTTTGATGCAAGTGGATTACAAGGCACTATCTTCTAAAGACAAACAAGATTTTCTTCGCACTCTAGAGGTGATATTGGCACGACATGGTTCAGATGCTGAAGCAGTAAAGCCTCAATTGGTTGCCTTTTTGGATCCCCACTATCCTTCCAATGACAACTTGCTAGATAGGTCACTTTCGATCCTACTGGTTCACCTAGATGCCCCAACTGCTGTAGGGAAAACTCTATCCTTATTGAAAAATGCGAAGGACGATCTCAACTACCAAAAGACATTTACGGCATCTTCTGATTTGATTTTCAGAAACCCGCAATACGGTTTGGATATTGCCAACATGCTTGCCAATGTTCCTCCAGCTCAAGCCACTTTTTATGCTACAGTTCTTGGGGGTGCAGATCAGGGTTGGACTCCGGCTCAGCGAGACGAATATTTTGGATGGATAAAAAATGCCCTCACTGCTTATAAAGGAGGCAGAAGTTATGTGGGATTTCTAGATCGTGCTCGAAAAATGGCTTTAGCCTCCGTAGATAAGGCTGATTTTGAAAAGTATGATGAGCTATCTGGAGGTAAATTGCTTACCGCTAGTGGCAATGATATTGTTAACTCAGGTGTCCAGCCTGAAGGCCCAGGCCGTCGGTGGACTCTTGAAGAAGCAGAACCTTTGGTTGCCAACCTTGTCGGTAGAGACTTGGTAAAAGGCAAAGCCATGTATGCTGCCAGCCTTTGCCAGTCTTGCCATAGTATGCAAGGTGAGGGTGGTGCTGTTGGCCCAGATTTGAGTCAGTTGGGAACACGCTTTTCTGCTAAAGATATTTTAGTAGCAACTCTGGATCCGAATGCGACCATTTCCGATCAATACCATGCTTCCATCCTTGAACTAAAGGGAGGAGGATCCTTACTCGGAAAAATTACTGATGAGGATGCGCAAAATTACTACCTATCTCAGAATCCGTTTGCTCCTGGGGATATCAAAAAGGTACCTAAAAATACCGTTGCACTGAAGAAAAACTCAGAGATATCCATCATGATGCCGGGTCTTGTCAACCGACTCAATGAAGAGGAGTTGAAAGACTTGATGGCCTATTTGATTTCGGGAGGAAATGCGAACCATGCGGTGTACAACCAACCTCTTACACAGAAATGAGTGGCCCCATGACACTCAAAATTTGGGGAATCCTAGGATTGCTACTGGTTACTTCCTATTGGACCTTGCCCCTAGAATCAAGAAGCGCTCCACAGGCATCTGAGCAGCAAATGGACTTCATCTCTCTTTTTGATGGGAAAAGTCTTGCGGGTTGGGAATTTGATCCCGTTTACTGGTCGGTAAATGAGGGGGTGATGGTCGGGGAAATTACTGCTGAAACACTCCTAAAGAACAATACTTTCATTATTTGGAAGGGAGGAGAGGTTGGTGATTTCGAGTTGAAAGTAGATTACTGGATTTCTGAAAGCGGTAATTCAGGGGTGCAATACCGAAGTGATCGAGTGAAGGACGTTCCCTTTGCGCTGCGTGGATATCAGGCAGATATTGATGGAGGGAATCGCTATACAGGTCAAAACTATGAGGAAAGAAAGCGGACCACCCTTGCCTATCGTGGTCAAAAAACTCGGATTAGTTCACAACCTGATTCTATTCTTGAACCACGGGGTTTTATAGAACGGAATGCCTGGAAAGGTTTAAATCTTACCGCTGAATTGGGGGACCGAAGCGAACTTGGAGCTCTAATTAAAAAAGGAGAATGGAATACTATCCATATCGTTGCGAAAGGGCAAGTATTAAAACACTTTGTAAACGGAGTTCTGATGAGTGAAGTGCATGATGAGGACACCAAGAATAGCATGTCTCAAGGTTTATTGGGATTTCAGGTTCATGTTGGCCCACCAATGAAGGTAATGTTTAAGAATATTCTCTTGAAAAAGGGGTAGGGAATACTTTCATAATCATGGATTTAGCAGAATAAATAATGCAGCATACGAATTCTAAAAATTGGAAGCATACTCTCTCCAACAGCCAGCAACTGGGAGGTATTGAAACTTCCATTTTGGATAATGGAGCAGGTCGTGGAGTTCGAATTGCTTGGATCAATACAGGAACTGGGCTTCGCTATAAAGTAGTGCTTGACCGTGGGATGGATATTTTGGATGCATTCCACAATGAAAATAGCCTGGCTTGGATTTCGCATGCTGGACTTACTGCTCCCCAACCTTTTTCTAACCAAGGTATAGATTGGCTGCGCACCTTTGGTGGAGGCTTATTGACTACTTGCGGACTATCCAATGCAGGTCCTCCCAACTCGGATGCGAATGGATCTCGAGGATTGCATGGGAATTATTCCAACCTGTCCGCCGAACTAATTTCGATTAAGCAGCCCAATATTTTCTCTGGAGATTTGGGGTTTGAGTTGGTCGGAAAAGTTACCGAAAGCAGCACCTTTGGTCCCAGTTTGGAACTCGTTCGACGTATCTCCGGAACAATTGGTTCGGCAGAAATTAGGATACACGATCAAGTCACAAATCGAGGGAATGCAAAGGCCCCCCATATGCTTTTGTACCATATCAATTGTGGGTGGCCATTGATTGATGAAGGAACGAGGATTGTGTGGCAGGGTAAGCTGCAACCAAGACTTGGAGAGATAGAAATTCGTCAAAATTCTAGAAAAGATGGATTTCGACACTGTCCAGCTCCTATGGATAGCCATGCTGGCTTTGGGGAAGAG
>Ga0222714_10002363_pt1 | contig 20046 bp, 8 predicted proteins | sample C33_3DmetaG_FD_165048 | JGI IMG/M metagenome (GOLD analysis project Ga0222714, IMG submission 165048) | Estuarine water microbial communities from San Francisco Bay, California, United States - C33_3D | ecosystem: Environmental > Aquatic > Marine > Unclassified | place: USA: California...
CACGCATTATTATCATTATTATCACCATCTCTGCCGGCACAGATGCGCACCTATCATATACGTCAAGCAGAAAGGGAGCGCTCGCTTTCATATCATCATCATCATCCTCGGCGTCGTCTTCGCATTAAAAAAAATCGTTCGTGAAAGCGCGAATCGCGCGCGTTCAAGTCGAGGCACAAGGCGCACATGTATTCAAACGCGCCAAGCAAATCGCTCGGCGGCGTGCGCGACGACACTCGCACGTCGCTAACAATAGAATCCAAGTACCGTCGCTGCGCTGCAACCATACGCGCGTGAAATTGCCGCTCAATATTCTCCAACGCCGTCTTGTGCATGTCGAGCAACGCGTCTCGCAGGCGCTTACTCGGAATCGCGTTGATGTATCCTGATAAACGATACATCGATTCAACCTTCGATCGCTCGAGCTCGAGCGCGAAACATGCGTGCTTGGTAGACTCACCTTCAATGACGTGCACGATTTCATCCACACGCGACAACAAGCATAACCCGACGGTGGGCGTCGACGCGCTCATCGATCGAAGACTGCGTTGAAGCGCCGCGGCGTAGACGTCGTCGTGCTGTCGTTCCACGCCCGGCTCGTCGCGAAGCGCGTCGCGTAACTTTTCAGTCAGCGTCGCTGCATCGAGCTCGCGCGCGGAGAGTGTCTTGGTGAGCGGATACGGCGTCGGTGGCTTCTTCTTTGGCTTTCGAGGCGCGTTCGCGGCGTCGGGCGACTCTCGATCAGACGAAGACGTGGATGAAATCGTCGAGAGCTGATTCTCCAAAGACTTGTGCGAAGAAATGCGCGCGCCATCATCGACGGTGTCGCGACGTAAGACGTCGAGGGATGTGCGAGGCGTCGCGACGCATTGACGACGCGGCGGCGTGTACCCTTTCGAATCAGACGACGAATCAGACGCGCGATTACGTCGCGTCTCTTCGCTCCGCTTCGCGACGACGACAATTTCATCCGTAGAATATTCTGAATGACGCTCACGCAACCGACGCATGGCGAGTGAACGCGTCAACACTGGCACTGGCGTCGTATTCGGAGTTTTCGGCGTTTTCGGAACGGCATCGATGTCGTTTTCGACGACGCTCGCGTCGCTCGATCGAGAATACGACCGCGACGAGGAATCGAGACGTAACCGGCGCATGGTGACGCTCACATCATCAAGCGTCGCCAATACCGAATCGTACCGCGCATCATCGTCGTCGTTGTCGTCGTCACCGCCATCTAAAAACACCACCGTCTTACTCGCCGTCTTCGTCGCTACAGCGTCTTCGTCGTCTTTTCGCGATAAATACGCGTCCAACGCCTTGGTCTTCTCATCACCCCCTTTACCCATCGTCGCCCGCCGCAACGCCTCAGCCGCGCGCTCCAACCGCATCAACGTCCCATCCTCGCGTAATTCCTTCACGAACGCCGCCCCGGCCCCACCCCCGTCGCCGCCCTCCTCCTCCTCCGCCTCGACGTCGCGCGTCGTCGCCGCGTCCGAGACGCCCAACGAACACGACGACACCATCGCCCCGTGCGCACCACCACCGCCGCGTTCGCGCGCCGACGGCTTCGTCGCCATCACCACCGACGACGTCGACGACGACGCGCGGTCCGCGCGTCGTCCGCGGCGGCGCCAGAACCGCATCGATGGCGTCTGAATGCGTCGATCAATGACGCCGCGCGATGAAAATACCAACCGTCGCGCTCTTGCGATCGTCCATCGCGCGACGACTGTATTTTTGTGACCACGTCACGGGGCTACACATCGCACAGTAGTGGACTACGCGCCCGCGTATGGGGGCGATATATGTTCTTAGCGCGCACGCGGTGGCGTGATGGTGGATATGCGGGTCAGACTACGTGTACCCACACACCCGGGTGTTGTGTCGGAACTCATTTTTTTTTTTGGATTTGAAATCCGACGACGCGCGTCGTCCGTCGACGGTCGACGGTCGCGGGCGCCAGGGCGAGGCGCGCGCGCACGCGGCGGGCGATGTCACGCACCGCGAGGGGCGGCGCGACGTTCGTCGGCACTGGTGGCAGCAGCAGCGACGACGAGGATGAGGATGTCGATGTCGGCGTGGATGAGGATGTGAAGCGCAGGAAGACGCACGCGGATGATGCGGACGATGCGGACGACGTCGTCGTCGCCGGTGAGGAGAGCGATGGGAAGATTGTCGTACGCGATGCGTCGAGGATAACGATCGGGAGCGATGCGTTCCAGGTATCGGATGCGGTGCTCGTGAAGGCACCAGGGACGGCGGAGAGATATGTGGGGAAGATTTGCGCGTTTAAAAGACGCGGAACGAGCGTGGAGGCGAGACTGTGCTGGTATTATCGTCCACAAGAGACCCGGGGAGGGCGGAAACGGTTTCATGGGGTGAAGGAGTTGTTTTCGAGCGATCATTACGATTGGGTGGATGTGAATACGATTGATGCCAAGTGTAACGTGTATCCGCTGAAAGATTATCAAAAGCTCAAAGCCGTGGGCGAGGGAGACTTTTACGCGCGGTTTTTATATCGAAGTTTGCGCGGGGAGTTTCGGCCCGAGGCTGTGCCGGTGTTTTGTGCGTGTTCGGAGCCGTATAACCCTGATCGGTTCATGGTGGAGTGCGAGGAGTGTGAGGATTGGTTCCATCCCGAGTGCGTCGGGCACACGCAAGCGAGCGCGGCGCGCGTGAAACGGTTTACATGTCCGCAGTGCGTTGCGGTGCAGCGCGAGAAAGCGTTGGGCTTGGATATAAAAGATGAGCACGTATAGTGCAGGAACGTTCATCATCATCAACGACGACGACGTGTCGTCCAACGACGATGATAACGACGATGACTGAACAACATAAGTACACAATAGATGACTTTGCGGATTGATACCTTTTCGTCCGCGCGAGAACGAATGACCGACGCGTCCAAGTACCATATTAGTCTCTTTAGCACCACCCATTTGACGACGCATCCGTTTTCACTGTTTCTCGCGCACTTGACGCCGGTACAAGAACAAGAACAAGAACAAGAACAACAACAACAAGAACAACAACAATCATTGCGAGGATTTGATTTGATTTTTACGTGTACCGGTACGTTGCGGCGCCGTAATCTTTTGTAAAGAACAACTACTACAGTATACAACAACACAATGACCTACCGGTACATGACAACTCATTCATATCCTTCGCCGATCTCAACTCCCGCGGCGATGAGACTTTCACCCGTGGCTTTCATGCGCGCCGCGAATTTACACGCCGCGCGAAGCTTGGCCATGCGCAAACGCTTGAGCAAATTCTTCGCCAAGTGCGCCGCGCGTGGGTTCGCAGAAGACTGTAAAAATTCAATAGCTTTTGTGCCTCCATCTTGAATCATTATCGACTGCTGTTCGGGCGTGATTGTAAGGTTTGAAATCGCGGAGATTGCCGCCCCTTCTGACCGAGGATCGCCGGAGCGCGCTAAATGAATGAGCGGTTTCAACGCCCCTCGCTGACAAAATTTCAAGCCGTTTTCTTCAAGCAAGGACATTTCGGCGATAGCTAACGCGGCAAAACGCGCAACTTCTGGGTCACGATTCTTTACCATGAAGATGCACGCTTCGATGGCTCCTGAGCGACCGCACAACGCGCGAAGTTCCCAGTTGCACGCCAAGTGCTTAATGCCGAGCGCCGCGACGCGTTGCATCTCAGCCATGTCCGCCCGCACGGACGTATTCATCGCCATCGAACAAAACAACTGAATGGCACGATATTTCACTAATAACACTCGCAAGCCCTTGTTTCTCGCCAAGTGCGCGATGACGAGCGTCGCCGCTAATTTCCGCGCTGGAATTTTATCCGCCGCCAGCTCAAACAAATACGGAATGTACCCCTTCTTTTCTATGATGTTACTAAACTCGTCATTCAACGCCAAGCGCGCCATGGCTATAAGCGCCCACTTTTCCGTATCCGTATCGTCCGTCTTGTCAATCATGTCAAAAAAGTTTTTCACCAAAATCTCTGGATTCTTCGCCGCCATGAGCGACGCGACTTCGGGGTCGTCTGCGATTCTACCAAATGTCACCACACAATTCCGCTTCGTCATCACACCGAGGGATTTATTCGCAATTAACGTCGTCATACTTTTATCTAATCCTTCATCCGCGGCTAAAAATCGCGCATCTTCGTGATCCACCAACGTCGTCAACGCTCCGCTCGCCGCCTTTGACAACCGTTTGTTCTTTGACTTCACGTTGGACACGCACAACTTCATCATCTCCTTCGTCGCCAACAACGACCCACACTCCCCATGCAAAGCAAGCATCTGCACCATCTCAAACGCCACGCACTGCACCTGAGGCTCCTTGCGCTTACATAAACTATACACGTGTTCGCTCACGAATGAACGCGTATACTTGCACAACCACTTCCCCCACACCGTGTCGATCTCCTCATCAATCGACGTGTACAGCGTTTCAATCGCCCTGACGAGCACCTTGACCTTATCCCTCGATGGTTTCCAATTCATAATCTTCTCCACCATCGCCTTGACGTCGTCGTCGGTGATGATAACCTCCTCCTTTTCCGTCGCACACGTGATGCACGCGATGCACGCGCGAACACCGCGAACTAAACGACGACGGGCGACGCGCATCTCGCTCGAACGTTAACGAATATATAAATCACAAATAAATGTCTGCGTCGATCGCTGGCGCGCGCGCGGCGAGCGAGCGCGCGCGCGGGACGTGAGGCGCGATGTGACGGTCCGTACCACCCGCGGCCACCGCGTTCAGTCCCCTCATTGCGCGACTCGCGAATTCGGTTAAACTCAATGTCGTGGACGCGCGCACACGTGCGAGAGACGATTGGAGATTTGAAAACAATTATTGATGCGTTGGATGCGGCGTTAGTGGCGACGTCGCGCGCGTCGGCGGGGGGTGAAGATGGCGAGAATGATGACGAGGATGATGATGATGGATTGGAATTGACGAGTGATTATGCGACGACTTTAGCGGCGGATTGCGCGCTGGGGTTACGCGATGCGCTCGATCGCGTGAAAATATACGCCGGGGAGGCGTATAGGGATGTTGAGGACGTGCGGTCGGCATCAGCGGGCGGTGGTCCGCGGGGGACGTCGCGCGCGGAGGATGGAGACGAAGGCGCGGAGGATGGGTACGAAGACGCGTTCGGCGCCGATGGTAAGCCTAAAAAGTACGTGCCGAAGAAAGGCCACACGCTGCCTGGGATGCAGGACGCGATTGGGGAGTTGCGAGGGGTTTTAAAGAAGGTGGGCGTGTCTTCGCGGACGTCCACGCCGGGCGTCGGGACGGAGGATGGCGTGAGCAGCGGCGCCGAAGCGGATGGAGAATCGAGCGAAGCAGATATCGCACCCATGGTTGAAAAGCCCAAAGCGGTGAAACCGCAATGGATGGTTGAGCTCGCGGCGAAGAATGCGGCGAAGCGCGCGGCGACGACGACTTTGGATGGTTAGACCAGAAATTTTGGGACGCAAATTGTAAACTAAACCAAACTAACTATTATCGGTACCCTGATGTTACAGTTTCTACAATGTGCTACGGTCAATCTGCTAAATGTTATTTGTTCTTTTGCTCTACTTTAAGCGTTTTGAGACGCGGATTTCCCATTGGCGTTGACGAATGGCGAGAGCGTACTCGCGAGCCAACGAGCGGCATCCGCGTCGGCGCATCGCACAACGACTGATTTTGGCTGCGTTTCCACCTTCTCATGTGCCGCTGCCGACGCCGCCGATGATGCTGATGCGAATTCAGCCCCGAGCGATGTGGTGGTGAACATCGATGCGGCGAATGAATACGCGCGCATGAATGTATTCGGCGTCTTTCGCGCAACGCGTTCGGGCTCGGGCGCGCGCTTGGCGTATACGGAGACTCGAGTACCGTCTCGAATGACGCCGACAATGTCGCTAAACTTGACGCACGCACGCGCGTACGGAATTTCTATGCCCGATATCCCACGATGTGCAATGAGCAAATGCCCGTCGGTAAGAATACACACATCGTGCGATGGCCACGTGAGCGACGCCGCGGCGACGAATCGTTCACGTTGATGTCGAGCGAGCTTGCCGAGAACCTCACGTCCGAGAGCCTCTACGATGTGATACGACCGCACGGGTTCCATGTATGATGTCGGCAACGGACGACGTGGGCGCATGTAGGACCCGTATACGGGTTTATTCGCAGCGAATACACGCAAGCGCCGGGCGCCGACTTCGGCGCCGTCGAGCGCGGCGGCGAGCAATCGCGTCAACGCGCTCAATACCCCCAACATCGAGCCTTCGACGAGGCCGGTGAGGCCGCGTAATTCCATGCACGACAGCGGGCTATCGATGACGTCAATCACCGCGCGTGAAAAGCTCTCCATGACGCGAACGACATACCAGGCGGCGTCTGCGCCTTCGTTCGCCGGGACGTCAGCCAAGCCGAGTCGTCGCGGTCGAAGCTTCACGCGTCGACTCGCGTGCGCCTCTTCCAGGGCGTCGAGCCAGCCTTCGACGATGTCGCGCGCTTGCGATAACGCGGTCTCGCCCGCGTGCGCGAACGCCGCGGTGAGCGCCAAGATGACACGCGGCATGGCGGTGACGTACGAACCGCGACGGGCTTCATTCAACGCGTCCACGACTTCAGCCCACAAGCGCTTCGGGTCGCCCAAGAGTGAGTTATGTGCCCATAGTGAACCCGCAGCAGCAACACCTTCGCGCACAAAGTGCTTGGCGGCGAGCATGCCCACGTCGGCGGCGAGTAACGACGGCTGCGTCAAATGGAAGCCGCGTAATTTGAGATGCGCGCGGTCGACGCCAGCAAAACCGCGGACGACAACGGGCAAGAACGGCAAGCTCGTAAACGACACCACAATCTCGATGTCATTTATCGTAATCTCTTGCAAATAAATCGAGGTGAGCGATGACACGTCGTCGTCAAAAGTACGCTTGTTTCCAGTGGTGCGCTTGACTTTTCGCGGCTTGTCCGCGGCGGCTCGAGCGGGCGGCAAGAGGAGCTCAGAATGCCGCACACAGGGCGCTATAGCGAGCGGCACGGCGTCGAGGAGCTCTTCGTGCAGATCCATGAACACTGGTGCGACGTCCATTTTGAGCGAACGAACGACTGGTAAGCCATTGACTCGCTGAGGCCAACCGTGGATGTGCAACTCCAACGCCTCGCGAGCCGAGCGTTCGCGTTCCGGAACGGCGAGTACGATGGGGCGCTTCGCCTTAGAGCTGGTATGGTCCACACGCACGCTACGCACGCGCACCGCACTTTTAAATTCTGTGCCATCAGCCAGAAGTTTCACCGCGATTCCACTCACACGTGCGTACATGAGCTCTTCATGCCCGTGCAATACGCTGACGCCGACCCATCCACATTTCACCGTCATCGTCACCGCCTGAGACGCGTCTGCATCTGCGCTCGGCGCCAGACGAGGTCGTTCATCTATCTTCGATGGCGTATTTAGCGCATTTTCGACGACAATCGCGCATATTGGTCCTTCGTGCTTCACCGTGATGCGTAAGCAGTCCTTTACTGGCGTCACGACGGTGTACGACAACGTCCCCGAAACGTCGAGCGGCACTGGTTCGCCTAGTTCAACGTCGCCGTACCCAATCACGAGCGCTCGAGGTAAATCCGGCTCTTCAATCAAGTGTTCTGCACTTTCGAGCGGGGCTAAGATTGTTTTTCTGTTCGCGCTGCCGACTTGCCTGAACCAAATCATCGCGCTCGAATGATTTTCAATCGAGTGCATGCCCAAAATACCGTCATCTTCAGTCGGGCGCGCGATGCGAATATCCACCGTGCCGTCGTCGTTATCTCGCACCGACACCGCCATAGTCTGCGCGTGTAGCTCTGCGTCTTCGCCTATGTGACGCATTTTGATGACGGCTGCAGCGCACTCGGGCACTTCGATGGGCTTGGACCATTCGTATACTCCGCGTTCTGGTCTAAAGGTGACGCGTTTCGGCCGTCTGGCGGCGCCGACGTTGAACCATCGCAACGGAATCGTAGATTTTGCTGGAATTAAATCCACACTCTCTCGTCCGCAATGGCGAATCCAAATGGGTTCGTTCAATTCACTTCGCACGACAAATTTCGAGCGAATGGTGAGCTTCACCGTGTTGCATAAACGGTCGCTCGACGCGAGCTCGCTTTGGATGACGAAATAGTGCTCAAACACAGATGCGCTCGCGTCTGCTCGCGTCGTTGGGACGCGCACATCAACAGGTGCACCTGAGATATCAATCCTAAACGGCGCGCTCCACACGTCTGATGATTTGATGCGAATCCGCACGCGCGGCCGGCGAGCGACTGACTTTCGCCAGTGCGCCGAACTGCCAAGAATCGTCGCGCTCTTGATGGATTGAGTCTCTGTTCTCGCGGCGCGCGCTTCCGCGGTCGCAAACTGCGTTGATGAAGACAATGGCGTTGATCTTGTCGGTGTCACCCACGTTACGGTCGACGGACCAGCCGGGAGCTGCATCGACGCTTGACGCGGCAACGGACTCGTTCTGGCGTATGGTACAGGCGAACGGCCGCCGCCAGCGCGGTCGCTGATGGATTGATTCTGCGCGAGTCGCGCGAATGGCGACATTGCGGTAGGCGTTTCGAACTCCGCTACGCCGTCATCGTCAAAGACTAATCGCCCAGGGAGGGGCGATGCAGGCGGCAACGTCGCCGAGCCACTTTGATACACGTCAACATTCTTGTCTACGATGTCGCCATCGCCCAACGTCGTCATCATTGTTGAAGTTTCGCCCATTTCGTACCCAAACAACATGTCCTCAAGTACTAACACACTATCCGTGGAGTTCATAACCACGAGCGGGGCTGCGCAATACAATGTACGCGCGCGCGTGTGTTCGTCAATGTAAAATGTAAATCTCAAAGACACGGATTGCACGTGCTCACCATCGACGTCGCTCACGGGCTTGGCGTCACGATTGACGTGGTAAATTTCACCATTATCCAGCCGCTTGGCACTGAATAAATCTGGTGTGTACTCGGGAACGATTAAATCTTCGCATGCTTCGTATCCAACGACTCGAGCCGACACAGAAATCGCCCACGTCGGGTGCGTGTCCCTGAAATGCACTGTCTGCCCGGCTAAGACAACAACTGATTCTTCGCGCGCGTGCGCGGCGTGGACGACGGAGTTGTACGCACGACACGTCACAACGCAGTGTGTTGGAAGAGTGTTGATGAACGTCAACGGCGCGCACAATGAAAGCTGTCGTGTCATCGAAACTTCGTCCCGCTTGATGCTCAACGCGCACGTAATCGGTCGCGGAACGGCACTGCTATTTGCCGATGCCGCCGACTGCGCGCACAGTGAAGACTCGATCGCAGAATCGTTATTCAGGAAGTCTTGCAACATCATCGGAACGCTCCAATGATACGTCGGTTCAGTCGCCGTCGACGCTCTGCCAAACGGAGTTGGCGTTGCGTTTCGTCGTCTCGAACGATGAAGCGGACTCAAGAATGGTGATCCGTGCACGTGTGCGACATTAAATATGCCTTCAGTATCGGTGCCGTCGTCGTCTTCATCATCATAATCGCCATCGCCGCACGTAATTTCGTCAAATTTTTCACTCGGCGACACCGCGCGCCATTGCGCCGTCCGCGCCATGCACAAAGGAATTGGCAACCACGCGCGAGCTCCCGGTTCAATTGGCCCGAATATCGTCGCTGGTAACACGACGCTTTTTTGAAAGCACAACACGATGGTGTGTGCGGTACCGTTGACGATGCACACGTCGGAACGAAGGAGGACTTCGCTGCGATTGGGTTTGTCCACACACGGGGAGACTTCGGCAATGATTTTTGTCGGTACGCCGTTGACGAGTCGAGCGGGGAATTCGAGCAAGGTTTTCTCTTCATCCGCGGTGGCAAGGGATATGGGCACGCACTGCGCATCAATACCAGCGAATGCTAACGCCACATGCGGCACGTCATCTCTCGTTGAGGTGTCTCTTGCGCGCTCTGTATCTTTGTCAACTTCTATGGGCGAAGCCCAGTACGACGCGCCGCGCTCAATCACCCGATGTCCTCGTTCATCGCCGTCGTTTGCCTCGTCGGCGAGCGTCGCAAACCGCATTACTTGAGTCTCGCCACTCGATGTTCGCCCCTGTCCGACGCGCGTAGTGACTTTATGGTCGCCAACCAAGCTCAACGCGTATTCGACGTCGAATCCCGTGGCGTTTGTCATTTGATACGTCCGAGGACCAAATGCCGTAGAAGCACCGAGATCTGCGATCGGAGATTGCGCGGCTTCGCACACGAGCGATGCTTTGAGCAAGGCTTCGTATACGCTCGGCGAAATCGTGACGTCGACGCCAGAGGCGATAAGGACGTGCAATGCGACAAGACTAGATTTCGCCGTCGCGGCTTTGATGGATATTCGTGCAGGCTCCACGATGGGCTCCCATGCAGACTTGACTGGATGTAAATAATCAACTTCGATGCTCGCGCTGGCGACGACGTCGGCGCTAGAATTGTCACCATCAGAGTTTGCGTGTTTCACTTCAACGGTGACGTTTGACATCAACGCTTGTGTCACTGGGACGGCGACGTCGACGCGCACGTGCTCGAGCCGTGCGCTCAAGACATCCACGGTCGCACTCACGTCGAATGAGTCGAACGACATAGAACTCGATGGCATTTGTTCATACGTGTGTATGGCATCCGCCGTGAGTGGCTGCGCGATAATCAAGTCGGCAATTTCATTGAGCAAGTGCATGGAGACTTCGTTGGCACGGGCACGGATTTCACCGACGGCAACGACAACGCGCGGGACTTGACGCCGGAACATGTGTGACTGCGCTTCGGATGGCACATCAATCGTGCTCGATGCACCAACGATCTCAGCCACAGGGAAAGCCACGAAATTACCATCCGCGTCTCCGGCGTCTGCGTCTCTGTAATATCCAGTCTCCAACGCAAACGATTCCAACGAAAACGCGGCGACGCAGCGCCCACCCAAGACAAAATCACGCACCGACATTAAGTGTTGAAATGTAACTCGCACTGCGCGCATCGGCGCTTGCCCTTCAAGCTCAGAACGCCACGGTAAGTGCGCGCGCCACACGCCGGTACGGTAGCTCGCCGTCAACGTCGGCATCGACGTCGTGCCCGATGACGAAGACGCACCATCAGCGGTTTTTGTATCCATTCGAGTTCCAGCGTTCACCGCGTCTAGTACACTTTGCATGGCTCGAGCACCAGCGAGAGCGCACGGAGCGTTGAGCTCAAAATGGGCGTCAGCGACGTACACGTCCGCGTGCGCCGTCCCTCGTTCTCCTGCGTGCGGGACATATGTCGCGCTCACGGACGTCGATGCACCCTCGTCGCCACCAGAGACATTGATTAACGTCACCAGTGTCGACGATGACGACGATAACGTCGAGGACGCGCGAACATCGAGGGAACTCATGCCGAATTCAACGTAAAACTCCGACTCGCCATCTTTGTCTTCATTTGAGGTGGACATTTCTACGTCTCGTACGCGAGCGACGAGTTCGTCGACGCCATCGCGTATAGCAAAAGTGCACACATTGAGTGTGGCGCTCAAAGATGGAATGTTATGACTCAGCAAACCGTCATTCATCGTCGAGTGATGGTTGTCAACTTTGGTGTCGTCTGACGTCGATGCTGCAACGATATCCGTCGCCGCGCGTGAGACGTCGAGCATTCGCGTCGCCGCCGCCGCGGTGGCGATGATATCGACGGTGTCGATATCAACATTTACACTGTTGATCGCACTCGAACGCATCGATGTGGCTATCGTCGTCGAGATCGCGCGGATGGTTAAGACATCCTCGCAGCCGACGCCGCATCGAGCGCCGACGACTCGCGCGCGCTTTGTCTGCCCATCATCCACGACGGCGACTTCAATGTCATCAAATGCGAGGTTAACATCTTCATACGACACCGATGGAGCGACGAAGCGCAACATTACGGATGGTAACGACGACGTCGACGACGAAGTAGAGTTCGACATTGATTTTGTCGGCGACGCGCCGGCAAGTAACGGCTCGACGTACGATTTGGACAACGCCATCAACACCTTTAGCGTCTCTGCACGCATGCGACCAACGGTGTGCGTGAGTGTTATCGATGATTCATCGCCGCCAGCGGAGAACGTATACGACGCATCGAGCGCACCGAGCTCAAACATCGTGTACGCGTCCAATCGCATCGTGGCACCCAAAGACGTCGCCCGCGCGCCCAAAGACGTCGATCCGCTGAATTCGATCGCGCTCGTCGCAATCGTAATCACACCACCGCTGCCAGTATCGTCGTCACCGTGGTCGAATAGCGCAAGCGTCATCGGTGCGATCGACCCGTGTACACAATCTTCATCGAATGAACATTCAGGCTCGACGCGTCTCAAACGCGTCTCAAACGTCGCCCAATCGTCGTCAATCACGCGTCGCCTTCGATCGCCAGTCATCGATGGCGGCGATGCAACCTTCCCATACAACTTTCGTGCGCCGTCGTCATTGACGGCACTCGCGCGCGCGATGATGGACGCCGCGCGAAACATGTCGCGCGTGATTCGCGCGTCCATCGAGCCGACGTCAATCGATCCTGCGCCGCGCGAATCGCAGCGTATCATCATAAATGTCTCGCTGTTCGACGACGACGTCGTCGTCAACAGAGCTCGGCGCGATCGATTCCGAGCGGTGCTATGTTGTTGTTCGCCGGAGACATCGCCGATGGATGCGCGCACCGCGAAATCGTCGCTCGACGTCGTCGCGACATCGATATCGACGTCAGACGCGCCGTAAGAGACGCTCAACTCGTCATCGATATCGAATGCGACCCGACACTTGTGTGTGATGAGCCTCATGCGGGACGCGCGATGCGGTGCATCATCACGCGCGTTCTCGTCGTCGTCACGATCGCTCGGCATTTGAAACGCGCGCGCGCACAGTGTCAACGTCGCGATTGATTGAGGATTCAACGTCGCGACAACCTCGTGAACCTCGCACAACACAGCGTCGCCATCGAGCGCGTGCGACGATGACGAAATCACGCAATCGATGTCACGCGCGATGCACGCATATGGTGTCGCGCACCACGCGGCATCGACGCGAACGATTGTACGCGTTTCCAAAATCAAACGCGACATCGCGTCCAACGCCGCGAACGCTTCATCGCCGCGCGATGACGCCGCGCGAGACGCAGCGCACGCGCGATCGAGCATGCGCTGGAGAACTTCTGTCGATGCCGCCGCGGTCAACGTCGAGGCGTCAGCGGCGCCGTCGCTGCCAGGTTTCATGGACACGGTTATCGCGCGCGCGCCGAACGCGATGGCCGCGCGAGACGTAGGATGCGATGCCCACGACGACGACGACGTCACACACGACTCGCCGCGATGAAACCCTGGAATGACGACGAGTGGATCATCAATCGTCACCGCAATGCACGCCGAGCGCGCGCTGGCGCCGAACGATTCCAAAATCATAGCTCGATGCGCCGTCGGAGACGCGCGGTGCAACGCGAGCGTCGCGTCCATGCGCGACTGTGCGTACGGCGCGCGCGGCGCGTTCGCGAGCGCCTCGAACATTGCCGCGGTGTGCGGGGCAATGGCGACGCCAATCGATGCAACGTCGACGTGCGCGTCGTCGCTACCGATGCGAACGATGAGCGCGTCCCGGCTGCCGTCGCGCGACCACATCATCGGCTCTCGCGCGGATATCGATGATTCATCCGTCGCGGATATCTCTCGCACGCGCACCACCGCGCGAGCGGCGCTGACGTCGTCGTTATCGTCGTCGTCGTTATCTTCGTTGTTATCGTCGTCGTCCCTGCTCGGCGTACGCACGGCGTTTGCGATGACGGTGATGCGATTGAAACGCGTCGTACATCGCGCTCCGCCGGCGCGCGTCGTGACGTAGACGTCTGGCGCGTGAATCGTAATTTCTGCATCCGTGTCGCCAATCTCATCCCTCTGTGCACCGCGAGCTGCGTCATATAACGACGCCGACAGCCGATGCTTTGCGTATGAGAATGCGCTGGAAACGATGCGCGAACTTGCATCGTACGCGCGTCGCGCCAATCCTACGTCGGCGTCCCGAGTCTTCAATTTTGTCGCCGCCGCTCGGGACAACGCTTCGACGTCTCTTCGATGGTCTCGTTCTTCTTTATCCTCTCGAGCGATGGCATCATCAAGAGCAGATGTAAACATTTCCACTGCCGCGTGCGCGGGCTTGTACGATGGAAGTGCGCCGTCAAAGGCGTATTCGCGCTCTTCGCGAGCGGCGATTTCGCGAGCGGCGACGTCATCGAGGACGCGTACGTCTGACGGCGTGAGCGACGCCATGAATTCGCGCACATGCGCCGGTGCGTCGTCGTGGCTATAACTATACGACGACTGCGATAAAACGTCGACACGGTGATCGATGTACGACTCCAACACCGTCCGTCGATGTTTTAAATCCATGAGCGCGCGGCGGTGATACTTTTCGCCTCGAGGCGTGGACGCGCGCGTCGCAAATCTCCACCACGCCACGGGCCCGTCGCCGTGCGCGGGCCGTCGTTCACCATGTGCGCGGCGTTTCGTCCATAGCTCAATGTCGTCACCAAAGGATGTGAGCGCGGTGATTTGTCCTGGGGTGATTGTCGCGCGCGCGGCGTCCCGAATGTCAACCTTGACGACAAACGGCGACGCGTGTGGAACCGCGGCGAGCACCGATTTGTGGCGACGTTTCATGGTGACATCCACGCGCACGCACGCGTGTGGTCCAACGACGACATGCGCGTCGTCGTCGTCGTCGCACGCGAACGGTAAATGGCCGTCGCGAACCTTGATTGTGAACCCGCGAACGTCGACGCGCTTACGCGTCGCTTCGGCGTCTCTCGCGTCGTCGGCGTCGTCAGCGTCGTCTCCTTGGGACGCATTCGCCGTCGACGTCGACGTGCCGCTGCCGCTGTTGCTCCTAGAACTATGACTACCAGTACTGTGCATGGAAATATTATCAAACGCCAACGACGCGACGTCCACGACGTCTACGGAGACGTCCTCGACGCTCGCTCTCGCGCGGGCAAACACCGCCGCAAACGTCCCACTCACCAGCGCTTTCGCCGACGTCGTGGACACTAACTCTTCAATGAAATCATCCATACTTGACGCCGCATCCATGGCGCGCCGAAGCGCTTCTAAAGCGCGCGCATTCGCGTCCCGTCTCCCGCGAGACGGCGTCGCCGCGCGCCGATCCTCGTCGTCGTCGGGCACTTTGATAACAATCTTCACCCCGCGCACGCGCACGCGCAGCGGGTCAGTGACGAGCACGCCGTACGACACGTCGATGTGTGCGATGGACACGCGCACGATGTCGAACGGTAGGGCGAAATCGCGATTCAACGCGTCGGGAATGCATTCAATGTTGTTCAACTGAAACGAACGCGCGAGAACACCTAAAGAAATGGTTTCGGGGGCGAACCCGCGGATGTAACGACCGAGCACGCGGTCGAGCACGCGGGCGAGAGTGCGTTCGAACATGCCGACGCGCGCGCCGACGCCGACGCCGTCAACGACGACGACGACGACGACGACGTGCAAGTCGCGTTCTGAGGTTGATAACCGACGCGCGAAGACTGGTGTCAAATTGGAATGTCAATACAATATGCGTATGGTGCAAGTCGCGTTCTGAGGTTGATAACCGACGCGCGAAGACTGGTGTCACATTGGAATGTCAATACAATATGCGTATGGTGCGCGCTAGGACGAGGGTGTGATGGATTATGGATTATACTTAAGTACGTGCCGTGACCTGTCACGTTGGTACGGGCGCGGCATCGGGGGCACGTTCGACTTCGCCGTCGTCTGGCGCGAGCTGTTCGTCGATTTCTCTATCGCTGATTGGCGGCGGCGATTTACCTTTGGCTACGTCGTATCCCATGCGACGCTCGCGCGGAACTGGACCGGTGGAGATGATGCTAAATGCCGCGTTCAGCACGTCGTACCTCGATGTGGTTAACATTCGATTCGCAAAACCGGCGGCGCTGAGTCGTTTCGTGAAATCGTTGCCAAACGTATCGCCCTTCTCCACATCAATGTCCTGCATGCGCACGTCGAACGCGTTATCCACCAAGGTCAACGCATAATCACCATAGACCACGGACGTTGGTCCGTTCCCGCGCAACTCGCCAGTGCGCACAATAGTGAACGTAAATCCATCCGCCTTGCCTCCGGCGTTGACGTTTTTCGCCGCGCGCGTTCGAATCGCCTCTTCTGCCGCCCACGCGTCATCGAGCGGCGCACCGCCACGAAATGTCTTTCTATTCATATACTTCCACGGATCCACATCGCGTCGCTCGACGCCGATGCGCGACACGAGCACCACCCGGCGCAATCGCGGCGCCTCGCCTTTATCCACTCGCGCCATGGTCTCCTCCACGCGTAGCCGCAACCTTTTCGGCGTCTCCTCGGCGAAAATCACGCACGTCGCGCGCGCGAGCGCATCTTTCGTCGCCACATCGTCGTCACAGTTCAACAAATCCACCCCAGCGTCCCGAAGCATGCCGAGCGCGTTCGCGTTTGGATACACGAGCTCCGTCGCGCGAACGTCGCGTGGATTCTTCACGCCTTCAAACGCCTCTTTAGGCATCGCCGACACCACCGCGACGTCCGCAGATTTCCCATTCTCGCGCAAGAGCACGCAGCACGACTGGGCGAGCCGCTCGAGCGCGCCCGTGACGACGACGACGTCGTCCGTCGCACGCAACGCGCGCACCCGATGCCGATGCGGATGCCGACGCGGGTGCTGGCGATGCGACATCGACGGCAACGCCGCCGCCGCGGTGGGCGTCATCGCCGCCGTCGTCGTCGTCGTTCGCGCGCCGAACGCGTGCGCCGCGCGCCACTATGCGGCGCTGCACCACTGCGCGCACAGCGTGGTATGCGCCGGCGCGCCGCGCGCGACGCGCCCGTCGCGCGCGCGCGCGCGCGCAGGGCGATGTGGATATCCCGTGCGAGCACTGGCCGGCGTGTTCGGGGTGCGCCGCGGTCGCGAACGTGCGCGAGCCCGAGGTGTTGTCGCGAGCTCGAGCGTACTTTGCGTCTTCATCAGCGGCGGCGCACGACACGTACGCGGGCGCGTGCACGCGATGGCGCGTGAAGGCGAAGCTCGCGGCGAGAACGCGCGATGACGGTGCGTCGGGCGGGGTGCATTTAGGTTTGTTTAAGCGCGGTACGCATGAGTTGGTGCCGATTGAGCCGTCGTGCGCGGTGAGTCACCGAGCGGTGGATGAGGCGTCGGCGCTCGTGCGGGACGTGTGCGCGGCGTTAGACGTGCGAGGGTACGATGAGGTCAAGGGGCGTGGTGAGTTACGTTACGTGCAATTCGTTGTCGTCGATGATGATGATGGAACGCGAGCGAAGTGTGCGATTTCCTTAGTTTTTAATAGCGCGGCGACGCCCGAACCGACGGCTCGACAACGAAAAGTGTGCGAGGAAATCGCGCGTCGCGGAGGGGATTTCGTGCACGGCGTGCATGTCAATTTGCAAAATTCGCGGGGTAATGTGATATTTAACAACGACGGGTGGCGGTACGTCGTCGGTGAACGCATGACGCATTCGCGAACGCCCGCGGGACGCAAAGTGTATTATTTACCCGGCTCTTTCATGCAAGCCAACGCCGAGGCATATACGGAGCTACTTCGGCGGATGCCTGCGTACGTACCGGTTCGGTCACGTGTTGTGGAGTTATACGCGGGCGTGGGCGCGATCGGGTACTCGCTCGTGGAGAATGAAGCTTTGGATGTGCAAAGCGTACGTTTCGTGGAATCGAGCACCGCCGTAGCTGAAGCTTGGGAACGCACACGAGCCGAATTACCGAGTGCGTTGCAATTGCGCGTCAGCTTGCAAATTTCAAAAGCAGAGCGCATCGCGAAAGAGTGCGTCGTCGATGCTGATGTGCTCATCGTTGACCCACCGCGTAAAGGTTTGGACGAAAAGCTTCGCGCCGTGCTCACCGACGCCAGCGACCTGAGCGAGGACTTAACAACCATCTTGTACGTCTCGTGTGGGTTCGATTCATTCATGCGCGACGCCGATGAGCTCATGGCGAGTGGGATGTGGCGCATGTCGCACCATGAATCGTTCATATTTTTCCCGGGAAGCAATCATTTGGAAGTGTTCGCCGTGTTTTCGCGAGTCTTGTAACTGTAGTGCTGGTAGATGATGTAACTTTATGTAGCGATGAAGAATGAAAGAATATAATCACGATGTTTGTTTTGCACGAGCGAGCTAGTCTTGTTTCGGTCGCAGCACGAAAATATTGGAATGGAGGCCCAAGCAGCCCGTGATTTGAGCCGATAAAGACGCCGCGCGATTCAACAAAAGGAACAACGCCGCGCCGATAAGTACTCCGCAGGTAAACACGTCACCTTCGGGCACGAGCGTGGTGCAAGCCATTATAGCTAAGCTCAACCAGTTGGTCAAAGGGAAGTTGGGATCGGATACGCGAATGCTCATGATGCGCGTTTCGCTCTCCGCAAACAACATTGTACTCGCCGCGTGCGCGAGCGCCAAGTTTTTGGCGTAAAACAAGCACACGCCGTGAAACAGTTCATTTACCACGCAGTATGCCACGATTGCCATCGGGCTTCGATGCGCGGGCCAGTGCGGCGGCTTCACCGGATTGGCTACGAGCGTGCGATACACCGTCGTCGAGCGCACTTGCAATCCAGATAAAATCGACGCCCCTACGAGCACGTACGCCAAAGGCTGCGTGCCCAAATATGGCACATTCGCCGTGATAGCGTACATGAACTCAATCCCCGTAAACGCGACCACAAGCATGAACACTTGCAAGAAAATTTGCATCTCTTGCACGTCAAACCAGTTCACCGGCAGCCTCCCCGTGTACGTGCTCGACACCGTATCCACCGCAAAGAACACCCGACCCATGGTCAAGACCCCAACGCACATCACACGATGCAACGCGCTCGCCTCGTACCCAATCCCAACGATATCGCATAAAATAATCCCGTACACGCACGTACACGCCGCGTCGCACCCGTGGTCCACCACCTCGCCCAACGGGCTCCCGCTTCGCGTCCGCCGCGCTTGCTTCCCATCGCACCCATCCAGAGTTTGATAACTAAACATCAACACCGCCACGAGCGCGTACACCACCCCAGGGGCGTCGTGCGCCAGCCCAGGCGACGTCAACCATAGTAATCCGTACGCGCACGCCACCAGCGCCAAGCCGCCGCACGTCAACGCGTTCGGGGCCACCCAGAGCGGGATCCATCGCTCCACCACGTACGTCCACCACCGCTCGAGAAAAAGCGTTTCGAACATCGACGGCGTGGGCGAGGTGTAGGCGTAGGAGTGCACCTGCGCGCACCGGGCGCGAGAGGCGCCGACGTGCGGGGCGTGGTTGGTGTTTTCATGACACGCGGCGCGAGACGAGCCGTCGATGCCGCCCACGACGGCGTCGACGCGCGCGTTGGCGATGTAGCTGAAAAGCATCGCGACGCGCGAGCGGGTGGTTCGGGCGTCGAGTGCGCGCGCGCGACAATGACGGTGCGTCGCGCGGTGTCATCTTGTTTTTTTTGGTTACGTTTTCTGCGCGCGGCGGTTCAAATACACATTTTGTCGACGCACTGTGTGGTGACACCACGCGATAGTCGTGGTGATGTTGGCTATGATATGACTATGGCTATGACTATAGCTATGCGCGCCCGTCGACGCGGGCGCGCGGGCTATCGTATCGATGTTTTAGACGATGCCGACGGCGTCCGCGTACGCCGGGCATAAGCGCCGGCAGTGCCGGAAAAGACGCATAGCGCCCATGGCATCGCCGTTTGCCTCTAGTTTCATGGCGTCTTGATGCAACTTGTACGCCTCGAGGCCGATGGCGTCGTCGAAGAGCCGCACTTCTCGTTCGTACATGACGTCGGTGCGAATGAGCAGCTTGGTTCGGCCGACGCCCACGGGTGCGCCTTCGTGCGGTATTTCTTGTCGAAAGATGAGCGCCGTGCCCGCACACACGGGCGCGGCATCGACGATCCATTCCGCGGGCCAGCGATAGCGATTATCGCCATC
>Ga0222714_10002364_pt1 | contig 20042 bp, 18 predicted proteins | sample C33_3DmetaG_FD_165048 | JGI IMG/M metagenome (GOLD analysis project Ga0222714, IMG submission 165048) | Estuarine water microbial communities from San Francisco Bay, California, United States - C33_3D | ecosystem: Environmental > Aquatic > Marine > Unclassified | place: USA: California...
CAACGGACGGGTGACGAACTGGACCTTCGAAAACCGGGTGCGACGCATGCGAATTCGGTTCGGTGTTGCGTATGGAACCGACAAAGAACGCGTCAAAGCTGCGGGCGTGCGCGCGGCGCGGCGGATCGATGGAACCGTGCTCGACAGCGGTCGCGAGCCAGATGTCTGGCTAGTCGGTTTTGGCGACAGCAGTCTGGACTTTGAGCTCGTTGTATGGGTCGGTCCGAGCCTGGTCGCCAGCCCGGCCAGAACCGAAGCCCGTTACTTGTGGGCGCTCGAGGACGAGCTGCGCGCAGATGGCATCGAGATTCCGTTCCCTCAGCGCGATCTGCATGTCCGCTCCGGCGCGCTCAATGTTCGGCTGGAGAAGAACCCGGGCCCGACCAGCGACTGAAGACTGGAAGGGCCCGTGCGCCGACGGGGAATCAGGCAGGTTCAGGAACGCTCGGCAATCCCGCAAGAGCCATCGCCAGTTCGCTCTCGTCGTAATGCTGGTCGGTCAACTTGCCAGCCGCGTAGTCCATATAGGCCTGCATATCGAAGTGGCCATGGCCACACAGATTGAACAGAATCGTCTCGGCCTTGCCCTCGCGCTTGCAGCGCAAAGCCTCCTCGATCGCCCCCTTGACCGCATGATTGGCCTCGGGCGCGGGAACGATGCCTTCGGCCCGGGCGAACGTCACACCAGCGGCGAAACATTCGGTCTGGTGATAGGCGACTGCCTCAATCAGCTCGAGTTCCTTCAAGTGCGAGACCAGTGGCGCCATGCCGTGGTAGCGCAGGCCGCCGGCATGGAAACCGGGCGGTGTGAATACCGAGCCCAGCGTATGCATCTTGGCCAGCGGTGTCATGTGCCCGGTGTCGCCGAAGTCATACGCATAGCGACCACGGGTTAGCGACGGACACGCAGCCGGCTCGACCGCAACGATGCGCGGCCTGGCACCGCCGCGCAGTCCGGCACCGATGAAGGGAAACGCGATGCCCGCAAAATTAGATCCGCCACCGGTGCAACCAACGATCACATCCGGATAGGCATCGGCCATGGCCATCTGCTCGATCGCTTCCTGTCCAACAATGGTCTGGTGTAGCAGGACATGGTTGAGCACCGATCCAAGCGCGTATTTGGTGTCGTCGCGCTGCGCGGCGATTTCGACCGCCTCGGAGATCGCGATTCCGAGGCTGCCCGGGTGGTTCGGATCCTTCGCCAGCACCGAACGGCCAAATGCGGTCTGATTCGATGGCGACGGTACGCACTTGGCGCCGTAGGTTTCCATCAACGCGCGCCGATAGGGCTTCTGGTCGTAGGAAACTCGAACCTGAAACACCGTGACATCCAGCCCAAACAGAGAGCCGGCGAACGACAGCGAGGAACCCCACTGCCCTGCCCCAGTTTCGGTGGACAGATGCTTGACCCCGGCCTGCTTGTTGTAAAAGGCCTGAGCGATCGCGGTGTTCGGTTTGTGGCTGCCGGCCGGGCTAACCCCCTCGTACTTGTAAAAGATCTTGGCTGGCGTGCCGAGTGCCTTCTCCAGTCGATGCGCGCGAAACAGCGGGCTGGGGCGCCAGAGGCGAAACACTTCGCGCACCGGTTCAGGAATTTCGATTTCGCGCTCGGTACTGACCTCCTGCATGATGAGTTCCATCGGGAACAGAGGCGCCAGATCATCGGGACCGACGGGCTGCAAGGTGCCCGGATGCAGCACCGGCGGCAGCGGCTTGGGCAGATCGGCCTGAATGTTGTACCAGTGCTTCGGAATCCTGGACTCGTCGAGCAGGAGCTTGGTCTGATTGCTCACGGATGCCTCCTTGATCGGTTGGAAACGAGTAATTGCATGCCAGCCTTGTTTAAGCGATTGGCCCCGCTTGCGTCAACGCTTTTGTGCCAACCCATGATCCGCAAACGATACCCATTGAGCACAGGTGCTAGCCGAGGATCCGCAGAAAGCCCCGGACCATCTGGTAGGTAAACCCCCACACGATCTCACCATCGACTTCGAAACCCGGGTAGCTTGCGCGGCCACCGGCAACCTGCATCTCGCGACGTATTTGTGCCTGGCCGTCCAGCATGCTTCGGATCGATCCCCAATGCACCGCCGCGACCTCGTGGCTGAAGCGCAGCGCGGGTAATTCGCCTTGCAGCGCGAACAGGTAGGGCGCGATCAGCATCGGTTCATGCCGTCCAACTGGCGTCACATCCATGAAATCAAGATGACCGAGCAAACGACCATGGCGCGACAGATCGAGTCCGATTTCCTCGTGGGTTTCGCGAATTGCAGTGGCACACAGATCTTCGTCGCCCTGTTCCCAATGTCCACCGGGAAAGGCCATCTGTGCCGAAAAAATGTCTCCAGGCCGCTGGCTACGCTTGATGAACAGCACATCGGTGTCGTCATCGCGGCGACGCAAAATCGCGGCTACCGCAGCGCGACGCCGAAAGCCGGCCGGATCGATCACCACCGGGGCGCTCTGCCCGATGCGCCGCTCGATATGACCAAGGTCCGGCGTGCGAGCCATCAGCTCAATGCCCGTCGAACAACCAAGGCGCCGGAATCGCACCGTTGATCTTGCAGTCGAGCAGCAGCGGGCCGTCGGGATTGCGCACCAGATCCGCGACCTTGTCCAGATCCTGCAGGCTGCGGATCGTTGCCACCGAAAAGCCCAGCGCTTGCGCGATCGGAGCAAAGTCCACGTCGGCGAACGCCGAGGTGGAGACCGGCATGTCGCGCATCTTCAAATAATGCACTTCGGCGCCGTACGCGGCGTCGTTCATCACGACAATCACCAGCGGAACGTCTTCGCGCACCACGGTCTCGAGTTCGCCAAGCGTCATCAGCAGTCCGCCATCGCCCACGACCAAGACCGTGGTCGCTTGCGGCACGCCGCAGGCATAACCGAGCGCTGCGCCGATACCCAGACCGATCGACGCAAAATCCGACGCCTGACGTAATCGTCGTGGATCCGGCACCGCCAGATAGGGGACCACCTGCAAAAAGTTACCGGCGTCATAAACCACGTTGCGATCGACCGGCAACAGCACGTCGAGCGCCAGCGCCAGCGCGCGCGGATCGACGGTCCGAGCGGTGTGCTGTGGTGTGAAGTCCTTGCTCAGCTCAAAACCGTCGAGCCAGCTGCGATAAGGCTCGGCGTGAAACGGCTTGTCCTTCGCATCGCGCGGCGCCAGCGCCTCGCGCAAGGCGTTTGCGCAGAGCCGGGCGTCGCCAACCAGCGCGACGTCAGCCCCGAACCAGCGGCCGATGCTGCTTCGGTCAGCATCGACATGAATCACCGGCACGCCCTTAGGCAGCGCCGAGCCCATCGCGGTGGTGCGCGCGTTCAACCCGGCACCGAAGGCGATCACGCAATCGGCCTCATCGATCAACCGTCGACCGCCAGCATGCGAATAGGAGCCGACAATCCCCACATTCATCGGATGGCCGTTGAACCAGTCCTTGCCCTTCAATGTGGTGCCGAGCGCAGCACCCAGGTGCTCGGCAAGCGCGATCAGCGCCTCGCGAGCTCCGGACTGATAGGCGCCCCACCCGGCCAGGATCAGCGGCTTGCGACTCGTGCCAAGCAAGGCGGCTGCCGCGGCAATTGCACTCGCACGCGGGGCCTGCGGCTCAGGCTTGGCGGGAGCCGCCAATCTCGCGGGTGGAGCAGCCTGCGGATCGATGCGGGTCGATTGCACATCGACCGGCAGCAGCAGCGCGGTGGTCCCAGTATGTGCGGATGCGACAGCCGCAGCCAGGGTCTGACGCGCGCCCTGCGGGTCACTGGCGCAGAACACCGGCAGACCGGCCGCGCGCAGCACTGCCTGCGCATCAAATTCCTTCAAGTCCGGCCCGTAGGCATTCATCGATGCGCCAACCGCGGCTTCCCCGAAAATCAGCAGCACCGGCGCCTTGCCGCGCCTGGCGTAAGCCGATGCATGCAAGGCGTTCGCGGTGGCCGGTCCCCTGCCGAGCACCGCGACGCCAAGCTTTCCGCTCGAGGCCGCATATCCTTCGGCCATCGCGGTCGCGGTGTTCTCGTGCCGGGTGCCGTAAAACCGGATGCCGAGCGCATCAAGGGTCGCGACGAACAGGGCGGTGTCATCGCTGATCAGACCGAATGCGACCTCGACCCCGATCGCCTTGATGTCGGCGGCGAGGGCTTCATAGACCGGGATGCCTGGAGTCGACATGCTTACTTCCTTTGCTGGGCGGACCGATTGCACGCTGCGTCAACAACGGCTTTGCGCAGAATGCCAGAGTCGAGGCTGAGGTCGGGCTGGGCTATACCGCCAAGTGGACAAGCACCGACGCCGGGTCGTCAACGTCCTCGGAGTGGTACGAGGAGACGCTTGGATCTGTGTCGCATACCGAGCAGTGAACCATGGCGCTTGCCGCTGAACCTGGCGTCGCCGATGATGCGCTCGTCCCATCACGACGCCCCAACTGCCAAAGATCGAGACCGGCAAGCGCGCGTCACGGGCATTGATCAGATCACTCACCCAGACCAGCAGGAGACCGTGATGCAGGATCCGAATGTTCCGAAGATTCGCCGTGTCGTCACCGGCCATGACGAGAACGGCAAGGCGGTTATCAAAATCGACGAGACCTGTAGCCATTTTCGGGCCGGTCGGGGCAATGCCTTCGTCTGCAACATCTGGACCACCGATACCGCGCCGGCCAACAACGACGGTTTCCAGGACGCCGGCAAGCGCGAGGGACGGTTCACGATGATCGAGAACGGCAGCGTGTTTCGAATCCTGGATTTTCGTCCCGGGGTCGAAGCCCGGATGCACCGTACCGACTCGATCGACTATCTGGTTGTGATGCGCGGCGAGATCGACATGGAACTCGATGATGGCGTCGAAGTGCACCTGAAGGCCGGCGATGTGATGGTGCAGCGCGGCACCATCCACAACTGGATCAACCGCGGCAGCGAAACCTGCGTGATCGCGGTAATCCTGGTCCACGCCAAGCCGGTGGAAGCCGGTGGTCAAGTGCTGCACGCGCACGGCTGATCTGGGCTGACCGGGGCAGCGCGCCGCAGCGGCGCGCTCCGGCTATTGCCCGAGCGCCGCGTTAACCCGCGGCATCACCTGCTCGGCCATCAGCACCATCGAGCGGCGTGCAAGCTGCGGGTCGGCCCAGTCCAAACCGGCGTAGACCAGTTCGCCGAACCCGCCGAGCTTGTCGTGGAGCGCTAGGATCTGGTCGACCACTTCGTCCACGCCTCCGGCGATCACCAGCTGATCGACCATTTCGTCGAGCGGCACCGGGTTCTCCGGGGTCTTGCCGTCATGCGTAAACACCGCGTCGCGCTTTCCCTTACGCAGCTTGTAGCCGAGGTTGCGGTAGTAAAAGCGGTAAGGACTATCTTCGGCTTCTCGGCCGTAGCGTTTCGCGATCCGCGCATCGTCATGGACCATGATGGTTCGTGCGATTCGCCAGTCGGCGCGGTCGGCAACCAGTCCGACATTGGCCTTGCCCTGCGCGTAGTTCTCCCAGTGCGAGGGCAGCCAACGGTCATACAGAAAATTGGCCGACAGCGGATGGAAATCCCTCTCGCCCATCGCGATCACGCCCTTCGAAAACGGCGCAACCACCGTGCCGACGATCTCCGGCCGCGGACGCTGATACGGCTTGTACATCATGCCGGTTTTCGGAATCTCGTCGTAGGTCTGCAGTGTCGACACCTTGAAGCGATTGCCCGGCAGGTCGATGTTGTACGGGGGATCGGACTCCCAGATGCGCAGGATCACGTCGATCGCCTCGGCGAACATCTGGTTGCGATCCTCGTCGATGATGCCGAGCGCCTCGGCATCCGAGCGCAGCGCTCCCGGACTGACGCCGAGGATGAAGCGCCCCTCGGACAGATGATCAAACATCGCCGCGTGGCAGGCGACCAGCACCGGATGCAGGTGCGACAGGTTAGTCGTGCCGGTGCCCAGGCGGATCTGTTTGGTCGAGTGGATCAGCGTCGCCTGGAACACCATGCTGCTGGTGACGTTCTCAACCAGGTCGGTCAGGTGCTCGCCAACGAATGCGTCGTGATAGCCGAGTTCGTCGGCCAGAATGATGATGTCGCGATCCTCCCGCAAGGTTTCGGTTGGATTGCGGGAGGCCGGATGCACCGGCATCGTGAAATAGCCGAGTTTCATGTCTGGCAAATCCTCGTGTTCGCTTGAGCGGCGAGTTTTTTATATGCGAATTTCAGACCGCCGAACAGCGATCCGCCCTGCGGCTGCAGACCAGTCGCCCACTGGCCAGAATCTCCAGCCCGAGGGTTGGAAGCGCCAGCGGCGCAGCGCGGGTTTTTCCGTACACTGCTGGGCCATCCCAAACCAGCATCGAGGTGCGGCATGGCTGTCGTCGAGATCAATGGAGCACGGATCTATCACGAGACCTTCGGTGACCGCGGACCGTGGCTCGCCCTGAATGCAGGCGGGCGCCATCGCGGCCAGGAAATGGCACCGCTGGCCCGTGCGATTGCGGAGCGAGGATTTCGTACCCTGGTGCACGATCGGCGCAACACCGGGGCATCCGACATCATCATCGCCGGGAACGATAGCGAAGAGGACATCTGGGCCGACGATCTGGTCGCGCTGCTAGGGCACTACGGTGCGACCAGGGCGTTTTTTGGTGGTTCCTCAGCCGGCGCACGACTGTCGATGACGGTGCTCAGGCGGCATCACGACTTCGTGCAAGGCCTGCTGCTGATGCGCGTCACAGGCGGCGTATTCGCGGCGGGGCGGCTCCCCAACTCCTACTACGGCCAGTTCATCAAGGCTGCGCACGCCGGCGGCATGCAGGCGGTCTGCGACACCGCACTGTATCGGGAGCGCTTGGCTCTCAATCCGGCGAGCCGCGAGCGCCTGATGGCGATGGATCCGCGCGACTACATGGCCACGATGGGCCGCTGGCTCGCCAACTTCACCAGCGGTCCGGTGGCGCCAGTGATGGGCGTGTCGAATGATGAACTGCGCGGGTTCGACGTGCCGACGCTGGTGGTACCCGGCAATGACCGCACACATTCGAGCGTCAGCGGGCTTCAGGCGGCACAGTTGATTCCGAACGCGGAGCTTTTTGAGTTGCCGGTACAGGATCAGGACCTTGACCTGATCCCGTTCCCGGACTGGAAGGAACACTACCCGGCGCTGATTGAACGCTTCGTGGCGTTCATGGAAAAGCACCGAGCCTGATAGACGCGGTTCGACGCGCGCAGCCCGATCGTGGCTGCGCGCATCGGGCTGCGGACCCAGTTCAGCGCGGCTTGAAACCGATCTGCTGCACCACCTTGCCCCAGCTGACGAAATCACGCTCGAGCAGATCGGTGAAGAATTTCGGCTGCTCGTTGTGTACCTCCAGCCCCATCGTCTTCATGCGAGCCAGCACTTCGGGGGCCTGGAGGGCACGGTTCACTTCAGCGTTCATCCGCGCCACCACCTTCGGATCGACCCCGGCTGGACCGATGATGCCGAACCAACCCCCCGAGGTGAATCCCGGAACGGTTTCTGCGATGGTTGGTACGTCTGGCTTATCCGGCAGGCGCTGCGCCCTGGCGATGCCCAGCATCCGCACCTTGTTGCCTTCGACCAGCGGCAGCAGCGAGATGTAGGACGACAGCGTCGCATTGATGCCCCCACCGATGATCTGTGTGAACACCTCGCCCATGCTGCGGTGCGAGACATGCAGGTACTCAAAGCCAGCCATCAGACGAAACTGCTCGGTCGCAAAATGCAGGAAGGCCCCCTCACCATTGGTGCCAAAGGTGAGTTTTCCAGGATTGGCCTTGCCGTAGTCGACCAGATCCTTGACGGTCTTGAACGGCGTGTCATTGCCGACCGCCAGACCGAGAAAGTTGGATGCCATCATCGCGATCGGCGTGAAGTCCTTGCGCGAATCGTAATTGACCTTCGCGTACGCAAGCGGCACGACCACCATGTTGCCGCCCTGCCCACAGCCGAAGCTGTATCCGTCGTTGGGCGATTGTTTGATCAGCACCAAACCGAGTTGGCCGGCAGCTCCAGGGCGATTTTCGATGACCACCGGTTGCCCAAGCCGTTCGGTGAGCTTCGGGGCGATCAGGCGTGACAGGATGTCGCAGCTGTCGCCAGCGGCCGCCGGAATGATGATTTTGATCGGTTTGCTGGGCCAGGTGTCCGCCTGCGCGTGACCTGCGATCAGCCCCAACCCCGCCATCGAGGTCAGCGCGAGGGCTGCACGTGACAGAACCCTCCCAAAGGTCTTTCCTGCTCGCATCGTCTCCTCCTTTAATTATTCGAAGCGCGTCAACAAGCCGGCGGCTTGAGCTTCGTGATTCTTTGCTCAAGCGCAGAAAGACGGAATCACGGCGGCAGGATAGATTTCCAGCCTGCGGGCGCGCTCAGAAGCCCACCGGGACACCGGCCGGCTGAGCGGAATCTGCGGCGTTTATATTTCAGCCATTGTTGCGAGGGGCGCAAAGCGCGTTTGCGCCATCTCCTCAAAACAGGATCCAGCCCGGAGGCTTCCGACATGCGACTCGGCTATTTCACGATGCCCCTGCACCCGCTCGAGCGGGTCGTCACCGAAACCCTGCAGGAGGACCGGGACGCGATCATTCTGGCCGACCGACTGGGTTTTCACGACGCCTTCGTCGGCGAACACCTGACCGATATTGCCGAAAACGTCACCAGCAGCATGATCTTTCTGGCGACGCTGATCGGCGACACCAAACAGATCAAGCTCGGCACTGGCACCTCGAACCTGTCGCATTCGCATCCGACGTTGATTGCCTCGCATGCGGCGATGTTCGATCACCTGGCCAAGGGGCGTTTCATTCTGGGCATCAGCCCGGGCGCGCTGGCTTCGGACGCCGAGGCGCTGGGCATCCTCAACGAAGATCGCAACAAGATGTTTGCCGAAGCGATCGACGTGATCCTGGCGATCTGGGAGCGCAAGCCGCCGTACGACATCGACTTTCCGGACAATCGCTTCAAGGTCACGACCCGCACCACGCAGCGCCCCGAGATCGGACGCGGCGAGCTGATGAAGCCCTATCAGAGTCCACGCCCCGAGATCGTTGGCACGGTGGTGGCACCGGGCTCGCGCGGGGTCGAACTGATGGGCCAACGCGACTTTCATCCGATGTCGGCGAACTTCCTGCTGGATCACTGGTTGCCGAGCCACTGGACGAACTACGCTGCGGGTAAGACCGCGGTCGAGCAACCCACGGATCGCGATCAGTGGCGCATCGCGCGCACCGTGTTCGTTGCCGATGACGACGCCACCGCGCGCCGCTATGGCAAGGACGACGCGAACAGCCCCTACCGCTACTACTACCGGCAGATGTTGACCAAGATGATGCTGTCCAAGCGGCATGTGATCTTCAAGCGCCATGCCGACGAGGACGACAGCGCGCTAACACTGGAACGGGTGCTCGACGACCTGGTGCTGTGCGGCACGGTCGATCAGGTGGTGGATCAGGTGCTGGCGCTCAATGAATTGACCGGCGGTTTTGGCGAACTGGTCTATGCCGGCATGGATCAGGTCGACCCGGCGCTGTCGCGCCGCTCGATGCAGCTGATGGCCGAGCAGGTGATGCCGCGGGTCAATGCTGCGCTGAAGGCCGGGAATCGCGCACCGGCAACGCAGGCTCGCGCCGCCTGAGTGGAGATCAGCGGGCAGGCTTGCACGACCGCGGCACCGGAATGCCGACAATTGGTTATACCAATTTAGGAAACCCGGTAAAATTCCTGGAGACACCCCACTTCCAGGAGTTCCGATGTTCCTCGGCAAGCATGTCCGTCTGAATCGACTGCTCGGCCCGTCCGGCCGGCTGCTCGCGATCACCGTCGATCATCCGATCACGCGCGGCAACCTGCCAGGACTGATCGATATCCGGACCACGATGAAGAACGTGGTTGAAGGCGGCCCGGACGCGATCACGATGCAAAAAGGGATCGCCGAGCGGATCTTTCCGGACTACGCGGGCCGTGCGGCGCTGATCATGAAGGCAAGCGCCTATTCGATCCCGTACAAGCACGATGACACGCAACTGGCCGATGTTGAAGAGGCAGTGCGACTTGGCGCCGATGCAATCTCGGTCGGATGTATCGTCGGCGGCCCGGAGCAAGCCACGCAGCTGACGATGCTCTCGCGCATTGCCAAGGAAGCCGCCTCGATGGGCATGCCGCTGGTCGCACACATTTATCCGAAAGGATCGATGATCAAGGACCAGCATGACGCGAAGGCGGTCGCCTATGCGGTGCGCTGCGGCGCCGAGATCGGGGTGGACATCATCAAGACCTTGTGGACCGGCTCGGCAGAGAGCTTTCGCTCGGTGGTCGAGGCTTGTCCGTCGATGGTTGCGCTGGCCGGCGGCGAGATGGGCGAAACCCTGGAAGATTATCTGCGCATGACCCGCGAGGCACTCGATGTGGGTCTGGGCGGCGTCACCTACGGCCGCTTCGTCTGGCAGCATCCACACACCAGCGCGGTGATCCGAGCGCTCAATGCGCTGATTCACGGTAACGCCAGCGTCGAGCAATCGCTGCAAGTCTACGAACAGGCGGTCGCAAGCACCGCCGCCGCCCGATGAAGGCCGCGGTCCTGCGCGCGCCAAACGATCTGGCGCTGGACACGATCCCCACCCCTCAGGCCGGCCCTGGTGAACTGGTGCTGCGCATGCGCGCTGCCGCAGTCTGCGGAACAGACATGCGCATCCTTACCGGCAAGAAAACCAAGGGGGTGCGATTTCCGTCGGTGATCGGCCATGAGTTTTCCGGCGAGGTGGTCGACATCGGCACCGGTGTCGAGGCGTTTCGCAGTGGCGATCGCGTCTGCGTCGACCCGGTGATTCCGTGCCGTGCATGCGCCTATTGCAAGACCGGCCGTGAAAATGTCTGCCTGAACCGACAGGCAATCGGCTATGAATTCGACGGCGGATTTGCCGAATACGTGCGCATCCCGGCGATCGCCTTGCAGGCCGGCAATGTGTTTCGAATTCCGCAGGGGATGAGCTTCGAGGCGGCCGCGCTCGCCGAGCCGCTCGCCTGCTGCGTGAACGGCCAACGCAATGCGCAGGTGCAACTCGGTGACAGCGTGCTGGTGCTGGGTGCAGGACCCATCGGCTTGATGCATGCCGCCCTTGCGCGTGGCGCCGGGGCGCGGCAGGTGATCGTCAGCGAACCGAATGCGATGCGCCGGAAGGCGGCACTGGAGCGCGGCGTTGATGCCGTCTGCGACCCGCTCAATGAATCGCTCGAAGCACTGGTCAAGACGCGCACCGATGGCCTTGGCGTCGATGTCGCGATTCTGGCGATCGGCGTGCCGGCTCTGGCCAACGAAGCACTCGGTCTGGTGCGCAAGGGCGGTCGGGTGAATCTGTTCGCAGGCTTTAGCACCGGTGCGACCGGCACGATCGACGTGAACCTGATCCACTACAACGAGATCCTGGTCAGCGGCGCGAGCGCGCTGACGCGCCGCGACTACGAACTCGCGCTGCATCTGCTGGCCGGGGAAAAGGTTTCGGCAGCGTCGCTGATCACGCATCGCTATGCGGTTGACGAGGCGCTGGGCGCATTCGAGCAGGCCGGCACTGGACAGGCGCTGAAAGTCGCGCTGATCAACGATTAAGCGCAAGATGCAAGCGAGCGCCGGTGAGGCCCTGCTGCTCGGCATCGATGCCGGCACCAGTGCGATCAAGGTCTGCGCAGTCACGCCCGATGGCCGGGTGATGGCGCGTGCACAGCGGGCAGTGCCAGTTGTCACCGCCCACCCGGCCTGGGCTGAAATCGAACTGGAGCTTTACTGGTCGCTGTGCTGCGAGGCGATCCGCGAGATTGCGGCTCAACACGGACAGGCCATCGTGGGGATCGGGCTCGCAACGACTTGTCCGACGACGATTGTGCTCGATGCGCAGAATCGTCCCTTGCGCCCTGGCATCGTATTTCTCGATGGGCGCGCGCAGCCGATATTGAACGAACTCCTCGGCCCGGATCCGCTTGCGTATTCGCGCGAAACCGGCAACCGAGCCAGTCCTTCGACCTGCTGGGCAGCCAACCTTGCCTGGGTGCGACGGCATGAACCGCAGGTGTGGGCGCAGACCGCGCGCGTTGTCACGCTGAACGGCTTTTTGTCGCTACGACTGGCCGGTGTGCCGGTCATCGATGCGACACAGGCGTCCTATTCCGGCCTTATGGACGTGCGCGAGAGTGAGGCATGCTGGTCAGCTTCTCTTATCGAGCGCTGGCAGATCGAGATGGCGATGCTGCCGCCGATCCGGCCTTGCTTTGAGCGGATCGGGTGCATTGATGCCCGGGCCGCCGCTCAGACCGGTTTGCGAACTGGCCTGCCGCTGGCTCCGGGCGCCGCTGACACGGCCTGTGCCGCATTCGCGGTTGGCATGCGCCATGCGGGTGAGGCCTTCGAGTCAGTTGGAACCTCAGGGGTCATCACATTCTGTCTTGACGAACCGCGCTTCGAGCCGAGTTTCCTGCACCGGCATCACGTCATTCCGGGACGATGGCTTGCCCATGGTGCGATGTCCACGCTGGGTGGCGCGTTTGGCTGGCTGCAGGGCAAGGTCTGGCCCGAAGTGCAGTCGCTCGCCGAACTCGAGCAGATGGCGATGCAGTCGGTACCCGGTGCGAACGGCCTGGTTTTTCTGCCGTATCTGGCCGGAGAGCGCAGCCCGATCTGGGACGCCGGCGCCAGCGCAGCCTGGATCGGCCTGAGGCTGCATCACACTCGTGCCGACATGGTGCGCGCGGTATTTGAAGGCGGTGCGCTTGCCTTACGCCAGATTCTGCAGCGCGCTAATGCGCAATGGGACTGGCAGCCAAAAACGCTGATCGGTGTTGGCGGTGGTGCGCGTAGTCGCTTCTGGGCACAGGTTAAAGCCGACGTGCTGGGCTTGAACTACCAGATGGCAAGCTCCACCGATGCCAGCGCGATCGGTGCCGCACTGCTGGGGGCCATTGCGGCAGGCGTGTACGCATCGCCGCAGGATCCATCGCTGCCTGCCCTGCGCATCGACGACGCAACGATCCGACCGGGACCGGCTGAACGACGCGACATCTACGCACGCCGTTCCGCAGTGTTCGACCGGCTGTATCCGGCCCTGGCCGACGCGATGCATCAGTTGGACGACTCCCGGACGTGACCGACAGCAGCGATACGATTCTGGGGCGGCTGATCGAGGTTGCGATGCGCACCCGGCCTGACGCCGCAGTCCGATTCAAACTGCCGACCGAACGCGAGCTTGCCGAGCAACTGCAGGTGCAACGTCCGACACTGCGTGACCGGCTCAAGGTGCTTGAAACTCTCGGACTGGTGCACAGACAACAAGGCAGTGGCACCTATCTGGCGCTTCCCGATGCCGGTTTTTTGCAGTTTCACTTCGACCTTGCGCTCAAACTCGGACAGCTCCCAATCGAACAGATCCAGGACGCGATGGAGCTGATCGGGGTGCAGATGGCAGCCAGCGCTGCGATTCGAGCCGATGCAGACGATCTCTTAGCGCTGCAACGGGCAGTCGAGGCAATTGCCAGTGAGGATCGGCCGCAGGACTTCATCGACGCGCAATTCCGCTTTCATGCAAGCCTGGCGCGCGCTTGCCACAACCCGGTGCTGACGCTGTTGATCGACGCACTGGCTGGCGTGATTCGGCAGGTGCTTACACGACGCAGCGAGATGCTCTCGCGAGTCGCGGGAGCTCGAGCTCGCAATGCTAGCGCCTATCGGACGCTAGCCCAGGCGATCCGCGATCGCGAGCCCGAAGCCGCGCGCGACGCGATGCAGGAATGCCATGCCAGTTGGCGGCGCGAAGCGGCGAAGATTACGTTACTTGAGCCGGGACAATGAGCCGTGTCTCACAAAGAAAACCTGCGCACTCTGCAGTAGTCGAAATTATGGAAACAAAGTTCATTCTCAGGCTCGACAGCTAATTTGTCCGCGACGTAGAGTTGCCCCAACACTATCCGGCGTTGCGCCGCTCGCCCAGGAAAAAGCCATGCTGACCCCCGCGCAGATTGAGCAGTACCACCGTGACGGTTACGTGATCCCCGATTTCCGGATGCCCACCGAGGTGCTCGAGTCGATCAAGACCCGGCATGCGGCGCTGGTTGAGCGCAAACCGGAGTTTCGCGATTACTGCTCCGCGTTACTGGACCAGGACCCCGGTTTTTACGATTACTGCAATCACGCCGAAATCCTCGATATGGTCGGACAGCTGATCGGCGAGGACATCGCGCTGTGGAACTCGAGTTTCTTTGCCAAGCCGGCCCTGAACGGTAAACGCACGCCCTGGCACCAGGACGGCGAGTACTGGCCGATCACGCCGCTGGCCACCTGCACCGTCTGGCTCGCCGTGGATGACTCCACCATTGAAAACGGCTGCCTGCGGGTGCTGCGCGGATCGCATCGGGACCAGCGGCTGAAAAAGCACAACACCGTGGCGGCCGGCGACGTGACGCTGACGCAGGAACTCGACCGCAGCGAGTACGACGAAACCAAGGCGGTCGACCTGGTGCTGCAGGCCGGACAGATCTCGCTGCATGACGTCTACCTGCTGCACGGCTCGGAAGCCAACAGCTCGCCAAAGTCGCGCCGCGGCATGACGATGCGCTTCATGCCGACCACCAGCCTGTTTGACCGCGAACTTGCGCTGCGCAAGTCGCAGGCCTTGAAGATCACCGACCACTCGAGTCGCCCGGTTTATCTGATGCGTGGCGTCGATCGCCACGGCGGCAATCAGTTCGTCAACGCCTGACGCCTGCGCGTGACGAGCGGCCTCTTCCACGGCTGGCGGGTCGTTGCGACCTGCTTCGTCATCTCGGCGGTTGCCTGCTCGCTGTGCCTGTTTGGCGCCAGCGTCTATCTGCAGGCGCTGACCTCGCTGCATCACTGGCCGATCGCCGAGGTGTCGTCGGCGATCACGGTCTACTACCTGGTCAGCGCCAGTTCGCAGCGGCTTGTGGGACGCGGCATCGACCAATGGGGACCGCGCCCGATGCTCACGATCGGCACGCTGGCGATGGCGCTTGGGGTTGCGCTGACCGGACGCGTTTCGCAGCCCTGGCAGCTGTATCCGTGCTTTGCACTGATCGGCATCGGCTGGGCCTGCCTGTCGGCCACCGGCGTGTCGGCCACGGTCGCGCCCTGGTTCGAACGGCATCAGGGACGCTCAATCACGCTAGCACTGATGGGTTCGAGCCTGGGGGCGATCATCGGCGTGCCGCTGCTGCTCAAGGCGATCGATGCGCGCGGCGTCGCCGGCGGGCTCGGACTGGTCGCACTGCTCGCGGCACTGATGCTGCTGCCTCTGATCGGCTGGGTGCTACGCTTTCGCGGCCCCGCGCAACTCGGGTTGCAGCGCGATGGCGATGCGTCGCAGGCAAGCTTCTCACAGCCAGCCACCGCACCCAGCGTTCCGGCTGCCAATCCGGGAAACCGCAAACGCCTGCTGTGGAGCATTGCTGCCGGCTTCGCGCTGGCGCTGATGACCCAGGTCGGTTTCATCACGCATCATGTGACGCTGGCTGCGCCCTTAGTGGGTGCGACAGGCGCTGGCCTGCTGGTCGCGGCGGGAGGGATTGCCGCATTCGCCGGGCGACTGATGCTGGCCCGACGGGTCGATCAGCTCGACGTGCGCCGGCTCGCGGCCAGGATCCTGCTGGCGCAGGCGGGCGCGCTAGTGCTGATGGCTGCCTGGCCGGGCGTCACGGCCCTGATCATCGGCAGCCTGGTGTATGGCTATGGAATCGGCCACATCACCACGCTCAGTCCGATCATCGTTCGTCGCGAGTTTGGACCGGCCTCATTCGGCAAGATCTACGGCAGTGTCGCGACCGTGACGCAGTTCAGCTCCGCCGCCGGTCCGCTGGCGCTTGGCGCGCTGCGCGACAGCTTCGACAGCTATCGACCAGGGCTGGTGGTTGCGGCGACAACCACGATACTGGCCTGTCTGATTGTCTGGGCTGGGAGGCCTGCACCCGAGACGGTGCAAACACTGCCAGAGTCAGGCTGAGCCTCTGACGACAAGCTCAAATCCCAGATCGTGCGCCTTGCGCACCTCTGCCTGGCCCTGGATCAACGCCAGCGCGACTTGCGCGGCCCGAAGACCGATTTCTCGCCTGGGTATGCGAATCGTCGTCAGCCCCGGCTCGACCAGCGCGGAGGTCGGCCCATCGTCGAAGCCGGCCAGGGCCAGGTCCTGCGGGATACGAATGCCGCGCCGACGGCACTCGACGTAGGCGCCCAGCGCGACCACATCGGATGAGGCAAATACCGCATCCGGTCGACGTTTCGCGGCAAGCACCTGGGCCATTGCGGCAACTCCCCCGTCGAAACTGAAATCCGTCTCGACAGCAAGCGAGGCGTCGACCCGCGCTCCGCCCTCTTTCATCGCGCGCAGGAATCCTCGAAATCGGGCGGTCGCGCGATCATTGTTATTCAGGCGTCCACCGATATAGGCGATGCGCCGATATCCGCGTGACAGCAAATACCGCCCCATCGTGCGCGCCGCATCGTAGTGCGACAGACCGACCATGTAATGGCGCGGATGCGAGTGCACATTCCAGATCTCGAGCATCGGTATCCGATTACTTCGGATCAGATTGTCGGCTGATGCAGTCCGGCGGCCACCGGTGAGCACCAGCGCGTCGGCACGCCGGGCGATAAAGGTCCGGATAAGCCGCTCCTCGGCGTGCAGGTCGTATTCGTTGCTGCCCATCAGCAACTGATAGCCGGATGCCGAGAGGCTTTCCGACAGCGCCTGCAAGGCATCGGCGAAGATCGGATTGGCGAGCGTCGGCACGACCACGCCGATCATCCGACTCTTGGCACCAGTGAGGGTCTGAGCGGCGAGGTTTGGCAGATACTCCAGGGCGAGCGCTGCGGCCTGCACCTTGCGCCGCGTTGCTTCGCGAACCAGTTCAGGCCGGTTCAGCGCCCGCGAGGCGGTGATCGGCGACACACCGGCGCGCGCCGCCACATCCCGAATCGTCGCCTGACTGGCAATTCGGCTCATTGCGCCTCGCCGTAGTCCCTGGGCGCCAGGCCCTTCAGGGCTGCCAGACGGGATTGCTGCGCGCTTACCGTTTGATGCGTGGATTGGCCTGACGCAGTTGATTCGGTCAGCGCGCAAAGCCGTTCCAGATACGCGAGCGAATCGCGCTGCAAACCCTCTTGCACCGACGCCCAATCCGGATAGGCGCTGAAGGCCTGCTGCCAGATCGCGCGGCCAGCCAAAAAGCCGCAAGCACCGGCCCGACAAGCGTGTTCAAGCACGTTGTAAAAATCCTCGGCGGATGCGCCGGCCGACAACATCACCCACGGCCTGTCAACGATGCGGTTGATTTCCTCGAACAGCGCCAAGGCTTGCGAAGACCCCGGAGCACCTTGCGCCGGGAACTGTTTCGATGCGCTCGGGCACTCAAGCTTGAAGATATCGACTCCGTAGGACGGGTCGGCAAATTCACGGACCGAATCGAGAACATGCTCGGTCTTCTTGCCGCTCATCTCCTCGTAGCCCTTGCCCGCCTCGGCCTCTCCGGGAAGCGGGTAAACCAGCAATTCGAGTAGATATGGGATGTCGAAGCGACGGCATTCGTCACCAATCCGGCGCACGAAATTGCGCTGATGCTCGATCACCTGCGATTCGGCGTCTGGGCGATACCACGCCAGAACCTTGACCGCGTCGGCACCCATGCGCTTGATCTTGCCAACGCTCCAGCCGTCAATCACCGAAGACAAACGTCCGCCGGCAGTCTCCTGAAATTGCGAATCTTCCAGCGTCATCACCAGGCCCTTGCCAGGGTCCAGCGCATGCAGCGCTCCTGAAAGGCAGTAATACGGATCCAGCAGCACCGCGCTGGCCCGGGCCTGCAAGGCCTGGACGAGCAGACGCTTGAAACGCGCCACTTCATCGTAGGGTGCGCTACCGTCGGGAAAGAATCTGGCGATGACATTCTTGATCGGCGGTCGCTGATCGGCCGCCAGCATCAGAAAGCGTCCCTGCCCGTCGCTGATGCGCTGAAGCCCGCGCCATTTTCCGATTGTTGGTTTCACGCGTTCACCTGTCCCAAGAACTCTCTGAATTGATGCGCCTCGGGCATGCCACGACTGCCGCCCGCACGCGTGCACTTGAGCGCAGCCACCGCATTGGCCCGGCGCACCGCGGCTTGGACGGATAAGCCCTGTCCGAGCGCGAGCGTCACGGCGCCGTGCCAGACGTCACCGGCCGCAAGCGTCTCGCGCACCGCCACCGGAAATGCAGGCTCATGGCGCAGCGCGCCGTCATCGAGCCAATAAGCGCCTTGCTCGCCGACCGTGACGCCAACAACCCCCGCAAATCGCGCCTGGGCAATCCGCAAGCCGTCGATTGGGTCGGGTCGCTCGGAAAACATCCGCAAGCCTTCCTGCGAAAAAAAGACATGCGTCGCATGCCTGCCAGCACTGAGCAAGGCCTCGCTTGGTCGCTCGAAATCCAGCACCAGCGGCAAGCCACTTTCGGCCAGGTGCGCGAAGAGTTCGGCACTCGCCTGCGGCCAGCGACTATCGCCCAGGACAGCCCGAAACCGATTCCGTTCAGCCGCACGCAGAACCGGGCCAAGATCCTGCGCGACCTGAAGGCTGGCAGGAAGTATGTTGACGACTTGTCGCTCTGCGCAATCGTCGACATACACCGATGACACCGAACTGGTTCCCGTTGCGACCTGGCATAGAAACTCGCAGCCAACCCCAAAGCGCCTGAGCTCCGCAGCGATCAGGTCACCAAACGCATCACTGCCAATCCGTGCGAGCAAGCTAGCGCGCCCGCCGAGCCGTTCAATCGCAATCGCCGCATTGGCGCCAGGTCCGCCAATCGCCATTTGCAGATCGGAGGCGGGCTGCTTCTGGCCGGCAAGTGGCATGTTGGGCACACGAAAAATCAGATCGAGCGCCGCATGGCCGACCACCAGGATCTCGCAAGTTGATGCATCCATCTCGGGCGATGCCGAACCGGCTAGACGATCGAATAGCCGCCATCGACGACCAGCGTATGTCCGGTCACAAAGGCGGCAGCATCGCTTGCCAGAAACATTGCCGCCCCCGCAAGATCCTCGGGCAAACCCCAGCGACCAGCCGGTGTTCTGGCAACAACCGCCTCATAGTGAGTCTTGTCGGCGCGTCCGCGAGCCGACTGCTCGGTCACGATGAAACCCGGCGCGATCGCATTGACCCGAATCTGATCTGCCGCGAATTCGGCAGCCAGCGAGCGTGTCAGCTGCGCAACCGCCGCTTTGCTTGCACCATAGGCCGGAACCCGCGGACTGCCGAACACGCTGTACATCGATGCAATATTGATCACATTGCCGCGCGCCTGCCTCAACGCCGGGCGTAACGCGTTGACCAGATCGAAACCCGCGATCAGGTTCACCTCGATGACTCGCCGGAAGACCTCGGACTGGTACTCCTCGTCGCGCCGTGCGATCGCCGCGCAGTTGACCAGCACATCTAGCTTCTCAAAGCGCGCGGCCAGCGCATGCACCGCTGCGGTATCGGTGATCTCGAGTTGGACGTACTCGTCGACCCCCGGCGGCATCTGCAGTGGCTGCGCCTCCGCACCGGTAATCAGCACACGATCGCCAGACGCTGCTGCGGCAGCGGCAATCGCCGCACCAATCCCGCCGCGGCTTGCCCCCACAACCAGCCATTGCCGGACGCGGTCAGCGTCTGCAGTACTCGCCAAGCCTGTCGTCATAGGATGAAACCGCCTCCCGCGAGATTGATCATCGATCCGGATGCATAGGCAAATCGCTCAGACAGCAGTTCGATCACTGGCGCGGCGATCTGTTCGACCTCGGCTTCCCGACCGCAGGCAATCGTCGCGCGGATTGCGTCCCGGCGCTGCGCATCGGATAACAACTCGGCAGTCATGTCGGTGCGGGTCACGCCAGGTCGAACCGAGAACACCCGAATGCCTTCACCGGCCAGCTCCTTGGCCGCGCCGACTGTGAAGGCATCGACTGCCGCCTTGGTGGCCGCATAGACCGTCTTGTGCCGACGCCCGCCTATCGTCGAGGCCAT
>Ga0222714_10002365_pt1 | contig 20033 bp, 9 predicted proteins | sample C33_3DmetaG_FD_165048 | JGI IMG/M metagenome (GOLD analysis project Ga0222714, IMG submission 165048) | Estuarine water microbial communities from San Francisco Bay, California, United States - C33_3D | ecosystem: Environmental > Aquatic > Marine > Unclassified | place: USA: California...
GACTTGGCTCTAGCCGACTCTAGTATAGGCACAGTTCCACTGGTTGTAGGGGTATAAGGTTCACCGTTCATACCAGCAGCCCATGCTTCCATATCTTCTTGTAGCCCTGTCTTGGTAGCTCCTGCATGCTTTCCAGTATAATGTTTAGTATTACCTTTTAGAGCATCCATAATTTGATCTGCTACAGAAACAAGCTTACCATTCTTCCAAGGTTCTACACTCACATCTGAAAGCTTACCAACTTCTTTTTCCATAACTTTTGGAATAATCTTAGTTGAATTATTTGCTTTATAAGTACTAATCTTAGCACTTAAAGCATCAATTTCTAAAACATTTTCTGCTTCTTTTCGTTTTAGGAATGCAATAATATCTTCTTTTGAAACACCAGCGCTTGCTTCAACTGACACAACATCTTCTGGCTTTAGCTTGCCAATGTTTTTTTGCATGCGCTGTAAAAGGAACAATCTATCCATTGCTTGGAATATTTCTTCTGCTTCTGTTTTTTCAACAGAGCTTAGGAAATTATTTATTTCATCTGTTATTCTTCTTGCTTCATCTGAATCAGGAGCTACGCTAGCTAGTTTTTTCTTTAGTGTAGCACTGCGTAGTGTTCCCATAATTCTGTGCTGGGCAGTAGAAGATCTAACAGCATTTCCAAGAATTAAACTTTCTGGGCTAAAGTCTAGAACTTTATTAAGACTGTTATTTAAAGACTGAGTAGTTAGTTCAAACATTGAAGCTACGCTTCCGTTTTGTGCTACTAAATCTTCAATAGTTTTAAATGGAGAAGTAGAAAGTCTCTGAATAAAACCAAATGATTCTAGATCATTTAGAATATTAATTATGCTTTGTTCAGGTAATATCTTAGAAGCATCTTTAACATTTTCATTTAATAGAAGAGAACCAGCTACTCGTTTGTATGCGTTTACATCTTCGATAGATAGCTTAGATGCTATTAAGTAAGCTGGGTTTCCTTCAGATACATTGGTTACTGCCTCATTAGAAACTTTTCGCAGTTCGTTTAATAAGGGGAAAGCATTGTATTCTGCCTTAGCAGCTAGAGGACTATCAGAGTATTGCGTCAGCAGTTCGCTAAGTGCTTTAATCTGGACCTTAGTAACCTTTTCCAGCTTTTCTTGAGATGCGCCCATCTTTGTCAGGTTCTTCTGAAGTTCTGCTAGTTCAGTAGTTAGGAACAGTAGAGCAGTATCTTTATCTGTTTCAGCTAATCCTAAGTATACTTTTTCGGCTTGGCCTTTGAAGTTTTCTGAAATAATACCGAGCATTACTTGTTCGGCTTCATCAATCTTTTCAATAGCGTATGGTGCTTCTTGCCGTAGTTCAATACCTTTAGTTAAACCATCTGCATATTCATCTGTACTATCTTTAGCTTTCTTAATTACATATTCTTCAAATGTATCAATATCATAATTTCTCTTTACATAATTATTGAATGCCCTTAATAAATCAGATTGTCTTGCAGCAAACTGTATATCGCGTACAAAAATACTTTCAGAGTAAGTTCCGTTTAAGTACTTACCTATAAGATCTGTTAATGACCTTGTTGACTTAGCACCGCCTCTATTTGTTTTTGTTACAACTCCAGTAATGTCTCTGTCAATTGGAATTGTTTTATAATTTTTAATTGTTGGTCTTAAGGATTCTTCAAATAGTTCTTCTTCTAGTGTCCGAATTAAAGCTGGAAGTCTTCCAATCTTTTTTTCAGCACTAGCAATCTGAGCATCTAGAGCATCTAGTTTCTTGTTCTTAGCTGCTTCTAAACGAGGCTTTGTAACATCTACCCAATCTTTGCTTGAGCTATTCTTACGAACTTCATCACTAAAGTTCTTTAAAATACTTCTTCTTTCTTCTTCTAACCGATTTAACAAACGACCAGCAGGAACTTCGTCTAGGTCAATAAAGGTATCACCAACAACTTTTCTTATATCCTTTCTAACAACTCGCAGATACTCTTTAATAAGTTCTCTTGAGAATATTTCTTTAAGTTGTTTATCAGAGTATTCTAAAGACAGGTTACCAATTATAGAGGGTACTGTAGAATCCTTAGCTAGGGTTCGGTACTCTAGCGCCATTCTGTCTACCATATATCGCAGGAACTCATTCGTATTTAGACGAGATACTTCTCTTCGTCCAAGTAAAGTTCGTTCCTCTGGTTTTGTTAGTATTTGATATTTCTTGTTACCTATAGTAACTTCAGGTACATCTAAACTAGTAACACGAAGAAGTTCTTCTATAAAGAAGGAATAACCTCTCTGGATAACTCCAATATTTGTAAGGTTATTTGGCATTACCCCTAGCGTGTTTAGTTTACCTGTTCTCAGTAAGTACTGATTAAACGAGTCTCTATCAAATGCAAACATAGATAGAAGTTGGTTTATTTCAAACTGTTCTTCTGCTCTGGTTGGGTCAATATAGTCTCCATTGGATGAACGCAACCCAACATTGTTTTCAACAAGACCTTCAGAAAGAGCTTTTTCATATCTTTCAACATTGGTATTTTTCTTAAAGGATTGCGCTACATATTTTTTAATGGCAGCAGATACGAGATAGTTGGTTTTGATTTTCTTATCAACTGGCTCATACTTAACAAAGCTGGTTTCAATAACTGGGGTTCCGTCCTTCTTGCGAATAACTTTTCCAGTATCATCCCGTTTAAGTTTTCTTTGTAGTAAGACTGTATCCAGATCTCCTTCTATCTTATAGATCTGTCGTAATAACTCTTGTTGTTCTGCTCTATCTTTTGATGCTTTGTAAGTATCAAATAATCTTTGAGCGTTTTCTAATAAATCTTTGGTTTTAACCGATAAACCAGCACTTATTAAGATAGGTTCATTTACTGCAATTTTTCTTTCAAAATCTAAGAAAGATGCAAAGACAGTACCAACTATATCTTCGATTTGATCTACATCTCTTCCAATTGCGTCTGCATATCGGAAATTAACCTCTCTGCCAGCCAATTTGTTTTGCTTAACCAGTCTCTTATAAATAACATGTCGCAAGAAATCATTAGCTGTTTCTCTAATCACAGCGTATTCAGGTCTGGTGTCGCTAAGGTTAAGAAGGGTTACCAATCTATCCATTGTAAGATTGGGGTCTGGAATCACATATCCTTCTGGTGTTTTAATAAACAACTCAGAAGATTCTCCGTTTTCAACCCTACGCATTTCTCGTTTGATATTCTTACTAAGTTTACTAAGACGGTTTAGTTCTTTAACTTCATTTGCTGTATTAATCTCAGAGTCAAGAATATCTGCATTCTCTTCTAGTTCTTTCTTTAAGAGTCGCCGTCTATTAGCTGTGGCTCGATTCTTAAAGGCTCTTAGTTCTGGTGCTTTTGCTACAGCTTTTTGAACTTCATAAGAAGTAGGAATCTTGCCTTCGTAAAGTTCTATGCTTAACTTGCTAAGCTTTTGAATTCTATCAAAGACAGATTGTAAAGCTTTTGCTTGTTGTGGGTTTGTTCCAACAAAGCCTTCTTTAAGAAGTTTACTAATAGTTTCTTGATATTCTCTTTGTCGTTTTAGAGCTTCTGCCATTAAACTTCGTAGTTCAGGAGAAAGGTTAGCAACCTTAGCTTCGCTTCGTCCTGCTTTTTGAATATCATTAATAGCTGCAATAACTTCTTTACGACCAGTGTTTACAACCTCTAAAGAATCTTGTATTGTTTTTCTTAGGCTTTCTACTTCTTTTCGTATTAACTCTGGCCCATTAAAGAAAGCACCATAGTTGATATCAAATACAGAAGCACCATCAACAATAGTTTTAAATGATTCAAGATATTCAAAAGTTGGTCCGTAAATAGCTTCGTTTTCGCTAAGTAGTTTCTTCTTTCGTTGTAGGACTTTATCAAAAGTTAAGTTAGATCTTGTTTGTTTCCGTACTTGAATAATACTGACAATCTTGTCAAAGTCAGCGTGTACTTCGGTCGGAACAATACTTCCATACCGTTGATCGGTAAGGTGGTAAAGATCTAGAACACGGTATAAATACTTACCGTCTTCTCCTCTTACTCTGCTAATTAAGTACCCTGTATTTAAACCTTCTTTCATTAGGTTAAAGAAACGAGTACTTTCGGTTTTATTAACGCCTGTTTTAAATATATCAAATGCTGTTCTTGTTTCATCTACCCAGTTAGAAATTGCTTCACCAAACTTTAAAGAATGGCCTTCTAAATTAGCTTTGATTAAACCTTGTTCAACTGCTTCCAGTTCGTCTAGTTTAGTAAACAGTGCTTTTAGTTTATCTGCTTTGTCTGCTGTATCAAATGGCAGTGAACCTAGATGATCTCTAATAGCTTTTCTAGCATTTGATTGGTTATGCTTAAGGTTGTATAGCATATCAAACAGTTGTCTATAAGTCATGCTATTAGGGTCTGCTGGGTTAATTAAAGCTTCAGGTCCAAGCTCAATGTTAGCTAACTCATTATACAAGGAGTCTTGCAAATCACTAATCTTATCCGCTGTTTCAATATAGTTAGCTATATTAACACCATACTCTTCTTGCAGTCTTTTAAGTTCTGAGCTTTGGAAAGTTCGTAAAGCTTCTTTAATTGGGTAATCTTCTACACTTAAAGCTTGTATTGCTTTATTTACTTTTACAAGCAGATCACCTGTTTTACTTGCATTTGTAAAATCAATTGAGTCTAGTTGTTTTTTTACATATCCTAAAGCTGTTTCAAACCGTGGATCTAAATCACTAAGTATTTGTATAACAGCTCTGGCATTATCAAGTTCAGTGCTGATACTTACTTTAACGGCTTCTGTTAAGGCTGTGTTTGTAGAAGCTAGTTCTAAAGCTTCTTTTACTTTATCTAATGCAGCAGCTAATTCATAGTCTGCATCAAGATCTTCAATACTTTGTACAATTTTGTTTTCTAATTCTCTTGCTTCTTGAATTGCTTTATTTCTTAACTTAGCTCTTTCAATTACAGCCTTAGGATCTGTTTCTAAGTTTATCTTAGGTTTTTCCATGCTTGTAGATTCTTCAATAAACTTAGCACGACTAGCTTTAAGTTCAGCGCCCTTTTCACCGGGCATTTCTTTTGCTAAGTATTGTAAGTATTCTAAACGACCAGCGGCACTAAGTTTATTATCTACAAAGTTTTCTGGAGATATTCCCCATTTAGCTAAAGCTTCTGGGCCACCAAATTCAAATAAGTTTTCTAGTTCTTTACCTAGTTGTTCTGTAAATACTAAAGACTCTAGACCAACTGCTGTACCCTTAGTTAGTTTAATATACTCTAATAAAGCTTCTTGTTCTTCACCACTAAGTTTATTAAACAGTGTACCGTACACACTTACTTCAGATTTCTTGTCTAGTGCTTTAATCTGATTACTTAAGTCACCTATAGCTTCTTCAACTTTAGTAAGTCTTTCCTGTGCTTTTGCTTTGTCTTTTTCAAGCTGTTTAATAGCCTTCTTTTTTACTTCTGTGGCTACTTTAGCTCTTTCTGACATAACAGTTTTTCTAACTTTGTTTAAAGATTTTTCTAGAGTTTCTTCTAGTTTAGCAATGTCATTAGTCAATACACCAGCTTCTTCAGAGGTATCGTCTGCAAGAGCTGATAATTGTTTTTTCTTTTGCTTAATTGTCTTTACAAGTTTAGAAATTCTATCATTATTTTTAGCAAAAGTTTTAACAGCTTTTTCAATGTCATCAACACCAGTTGCTTTGTATGCCTTTTCAATTGCGTCTATCAAACTAGGCGGTGTGGTGTTGCTTATTTCTTTTTGTAGTTTTATTCTTTCAAGAACTAAGTTTGTTTTTTGTTGGTATAGTTTAGTTGTTTGTTCTAAATCTGTAACAACTCTGGTTTTAACTTGGCTGCTTAAAGCTTCACTATCTACTGGTTTCCACGAAACAAAATTAGGATTTTCTATATTTAAAGCATCCGCTAGAACTTTATTAAGTCTCTTATCAAATACTGTTAGAGTGTCTAAATTATCTAAAGGTTTACCAGCTCTTCTAGATTTTAAGAACAAAGTATTAATATCTTCAGAAACATTAGCTAAAGTTCTTTCAATTTGTGAAGATACTTTTAAAGAAATAGCCTGTTCCATTTCTTTTAGTTCTTTAGATAAGTTTTCTTTTTCTACTAATAACTTTATTTTTTGTTTAGTAAGGTTGGTAAGTTTTTGTTCATCAGCACTAGGAGTTAGCTTTATAGCTTCTTCTATTTGTAACAATTCTTTGTTTATGCGTGTTTTTTCTAGTTGTAGTGATTTCGCATAAGGACTGTTTTCTAATAAGGTTGTTGCTCGTTGTTCAGCTAATTGTTTAATACTCTTTAACTGATATTCTTTAGCTTCTCCTACATACTTATTAATTAAGAGTAAACCAAGTTCAACATCGTTTAGTCCCGTGTTTTTTGTAAGTTGTCTTATTTGGTTTAGTTCAGATTTAAATTTTTCAGAACGCATCCAATTAAAGATATGTTCTTCTGTAATAAAACCTGTTCTTAAATCCTCAATATTAAAACCAATTCTAACACTATCACCAGCAGATGTTCCAGTCATATCTTCTAAACGAGAAACAATATTAGAAATAGTATACTGGAATCCAGCATTAGCTGCTGCTTGTTTCTCTGCCACAGAACCAGCTCGGTTTAGTAATACAGTTTGTAAACTCATTGCTGGGTTTTCAAAGTCCAGTCCGGGAGCTTTGGTTTTATCAACCCATTGCTTTACTACAAAACCTTCACTAAGTTTTTCAACAGTTTTAGTACCATCTGGGGCGGTACGAGTTAGTGTAATTTCAGGGGCAAAAGTATCAACTACCTTTAACTCTAAGTCTTCTATTTTAGATCCTGCTTTAATTAAATCATCTTGACCATTAATTATATGATCTCTAGGTGAAGTGGGCTTTTCATTTATAGCCAAACCATTATCATCTAGTTTCTTTAATAGATCATCGGCATAAGCTACATAATCTAACTCGCCAAGTTCAGTGGCATACTTCTTCATTGTATATAAGCTCTTAGCAAGAGCATTAATATCAAAGATATTAAAACCACCGTTTACACCCACAGCTCTGTCAAACAGTTTTTTAACTCTGTTCTTTTGTTCGTCTAGTGCTCTCTTAAGCTTTTCTTTATTAACCCGTGCTGTGTTAGGTGCTTCTAGTATCTGACGGAGATCTTCTGGTAACTCAGCCAGTTCATTATTAAGCTTTCTTCTCTGAGCTTCTAAAAGACGAAGTTCATCCATTGTTTTAGGCATTTGAGCTACCATCTCAGAAAGCGGCAATGCTTTACCAGCATCGTCTGTTTTATAGAATAAACTTGTTTCTGGGATATTAATAATAGAACCGTCTGTTCCTCTTTCAATCTGGCCTAGTCTTTCTAGTTCAGACCAAGGAATGCTACCTTCTTTCATTATCTTTCTAACAGCTGCTTCATATCCCAACTGTGCTAGTTTAGCTTGCTGGGTTGAGTCAAGTTTTCTTGTTAGCATTTGAGGAACATAAGTAAAGCTATCCTCAAAGTCTTTTCCTAGTTTCTTAGCTTGATCTCCAAAGAAAGTAAAGAACTTTCTGGTATTGGTAATTAAATCGTTTGCTAGGTTTATCTCAGCCTCGTTTAGTCCTACAGTGTCTGATAACTGTGTAGCACCTTCCCGGATATCCCTCACAACTCGTTGTTCAATGAGAGCTGCCTTTCTAGGATCCATTCGACGGAGCTGTTCGGTAATGCTGTTAACGCCCATAGCAAGGCGATAGCCGCGATCTACGGCTTCCTTGACGCTAAGGGAGCTACCCATATCAGCAAGGCTTGCATAGCTAAACAACTGGCTTGAATCAAGCATCTCCATAGTGTGGAATAGTACATCAGAAACACTATACATAAGATCAGCTGTACCTGTACCATAGCTAGCTAGACGGGTATAAAGTTCTCCTAAACCTGACTCAAAACGAAGTTGAGACAGCCAGTTCATACTAACGGCTCTAGACCCCGTGGTAGCGGAAGACTGAGATAGGGCTGCTCCTAGGGCTTGTCTAAACTGAGCAAGCTTTGTAGGATCGTTCTTTATAGTAGCAAACTGCTCATCAAACCAATTCTTTCTGATCTCTTCTCTTGATTTTTCTTCTGGTTTTCTGTATAAAGAATCAATCTGTTCTTCTAGTTCTTTTGCTTCTTGTCTTAGTTGGTTAACCGCTTTTCTAGCTTCTGCTGTGTTTTGTCCAGCTAAAGCGTGAATCTTATTAACAGTGTCTAACCACATAGATAACAATAGACCACTACGGCTAGTAGAAATATCAAAGCCATTAATTTGTAAAGTTCTAACACTTGTAGACGAAGAACGAATAATAACAGCGTTTGGATTATTATCCTTTAGTGGTTCTCCTGCCTGTCTTTCATATCTTTTAATCTTCTCTTCTAGTTTCTTAATATCTGCTTCAACTTCAGGAGTCTTGTCTTTTGTGTTTAGTTCTTCTAGTTGTTTCTTTAGATCTGGAAGTTCTTTTCTTCTGAGTTCTTTAGCTTCTAGTATTTGTTTTCTTCTTTTAAGAACTTTAATCTTACCATCAACCACAGATGCTCCTAGTTTTTCAACAGCTTCTACTGTTTCTAGGAACGAAACTTCTTGGTTAATTTCATCAATTGTTTGTGTCTTAAGTACTGATGGTTTACCAGAATTGTTGGTATTAACGCCGTGTTCTGTAAGTCTCTTTAGGAAGTCTTCTCCAGCAACAGCTTTAATTTCAAACGCATTTACTGCGGCAGTTGGATTTGCTCTTTTCCATTGAGCATATGCTGCAATAATATCATCCATTAATCCGGCAGGAATACTTCCAATCTGACTAGACTTGCTTGACTTACCAATAAGTTCTTGGGTAATGAAAGTAATTAAACCAGAAACTTCTTCAATGGTTAAGTTGTTTGCTTCCAAGAATCTAGGATCAACTAATCTTACACCTATTTCTTCAGATCCTGTTAATAGCTTTACAATATCTCTAACAATAGCAACTCTTGAGTTAGCGTTTACTTCAGCAGCTAATGCAGCTTGTTTACCTACAACAGAAGCAAGAGCATTTCGTAAGTTAAACTCGCTTTCTGTCATTCGGTCTGGGCCGACATACTGGAGAAGACCTCGTTTTGCGTTTGGTGTACCTAGAGAAGCTCTACCATCTATGGCAGTTAAGGCTGAAAGTCCGGTACGAACTGGGCTTGTAATAGCACCAAATCCAATACCTAAAGTAAAACCAAATGCTCCAAATAAGGCAGCACTGCTAATAACTTCACTAAGGTTATAAGAAGGAATGTCAATGTTTTCTGCCATCAACATTTGGTCTGCTCTTTCTTTACCCATAAACACAGCATTAGCCGCACCATCTAAAGCCCCTTGAACAGCCCCAGACTTACCAACCTTAAACAAGTAATTAAGGTGGCTTGATGATTTACCCACCAATAGAATATCGTCTGTTGTTAACGCTACTTTACTCAGTGCATCTACTAATTTTGATCGGTTCACTGAGTTAATTGCAACTTGCTGTCCTGTACCTGCTATTTCTAGTCCTCTAAACTGTAGATACTTTCTAGCGTTTGTGGCAATTGAGAAAGGGTTTGCAATTATTGTTTCTCCTGTTGCAGCTGTTGTAAAGAGATCAGGTCTTAGTCTTTGCAATACCTTAATTTGATCTTGAGTTATTTTACCTGATTCTAAAGCTTGAGTAAGAACTCTTTGTGCATTTCTTGTTGCCGCTGGAAGTCTGGTGCTTAGTGTATAGTCAGACTTGAATAATGACCACCAATTAGGTGAGCCTGTGGTTTTTCCTATTGTCTGGGCCAGTCTAATAACACCCTCAGAACCTTGTGTTGCACCTAGTCTAATACCTGTAGCTCTAGCGGCTGAAGCCGTAGCAGAGCTAGCAGCTGCGCTTAAAGTAACAGCAGACCCTGTTAAAAGAGATTCAACACCAAGTGTTAAAGCTGTGGAAGCAAGTACATCGTAATCGCTTAGAATGTTTGCATAGGTCCAGTTCCAAATAGGCTTATCATTACTCTTTAAGTTTAGTAAAGAAGAATACAAAGCATTCTTATTTGTTGTCTTTCTAGTCTCGTCTAATAAAAAGCGATAAACCTGTTCAGCATATGCATTTTTATTGTTAGCACCTTTAGCAAAAGTTTCTTTCCAGTTGACACCGAGGTTTCGCTGTAAGGCTTCTACTACAAGCGGTGCTTGTTCTTTATATCGTTCTGAAAGAAGAGTGTCAATTTCTTTTTGTTTGTTAGCAACAAATTGTTCATCTACTCTTCTTCTTTCTTGTTCTACTTTACTCCAGCTATCTACAAAAGGTACATACTTCCATCCTGAAGCCTTTTCTCCAAATAAACCATAATAAGCTGCGTCGATAACAGCTGGTTGTCTTCCGAAGATACCTCCCATCCATTCTTGAGTTTTGTCAAGTAAAGTAGAATTTGCAAAGTCTACAGCTGTTGGATTTACAGGACCACCCTTGGTAAGCTTTAATGAATAATCTCCAGTTGAGAATATATTTGGTTGTAGCTCACCAGCTAGAGAAACATTGATATTATCATTAATGGATTTATTAATTACATTTTGATAATCAGTTTCTTCAAGGGGTTGAAAATATCCAAAATTTGAATAAAACGAATTTGATTGTCCAAGGGTTGAATACTGTGTCATTTAATCTCCATTATCTGTAAATATAAAAACCTTCATATATTTCTATAGGAGTTAGTTTTTTATCTCTTAAGTATGATTTTAATAAGTCAGGAGAAGGCGCTCTTTGAAACTGACCACCCATTCCTCCACTAGGTACTCTTATACCAACGCCAGTTCTGCTTTTTAATTGTTCAGCATATACATTATTAGGTCTTTCTGATATATGTATATCTTTTAAATTATGCGCTACAACATCTCTAAATAAACCAGACCCATCAACAGAATGCAATCGGTTGTTACTATAAGGACCATAAATAGTATTATCTCTTTGTGGTATTACTGTTGTTCTATTTACTTTATCTAACACAGGATGTCGTAAGTTTACAAACGCCCCATCTGTTGGAGATGCACTATAACCAACTACAGTTCCAGTAGCATCTACAACATCTCTGAATGGTGTTTTTGAAACATCCACTGTATTAGGATCGTCTAATTCCCAAGAACCTGTATAAGATACAAGAGGTCGCCATACAAGTAATGCTGCTTGTTCTGTTGGTGGTAGGTTTATTATATCTTGTTGATATAAGTTTAAACCCCATTCAGCTAAGTGAACTCCTGTTAAACCACCGTCTTCTTTTACACGATCAATAAAAGCTTGTCTAGATTTTATAATATCTTCACTCTTAATAGCTGAAACCCAACTTGAAATAACGGGGTTGTCAAACTGACCATTAAATAAAGCTTCTAAAACGGGAAAGTTAGTTTTATCGTTTCTTAAAACTTCGTCTGTTAAACCATCCGAATATGAAAAGTCTGATACAACTTTTAAAGCATCTGATAGTTCAAACAATTCTTTAGAAACCATAGGCATACCATCTTTAGTAAATAAACCGGGTTTTGGTTGCCTTGGTTTTAAACCGCCTAAATAAGAATAAACACTTGTTACTGGGCCAACTGTATTATCCTGTTTATCAGAATAAGAGAAAACTTCTCCCGGCTGGGTAGATCCAGTTACATCTCTTGTAGGGGTCGGTATTATTTCGCTTTCTTCGTATTCGCCTGTTTTAATACCTTTTCTTCCAGTCATTGTCCAGCCATAGTTGGAGGCAACAAGGAAGGCGTTATTAACTATTTCTTCAGCTGTAGCGTTTGGTCCTGCTGTCGCTATAGCAATTCCAATAGGAGTCAATACATCCATTTGCATTGCTGTGAGAGCGCCTGCTTGTGTTGAGTCAAAAAAATAATCTGCATTTAAAGCTTCAGCATAAGTTTCAAAAGCAGCTCCAGCTGAGGTTGAACCAACAGGTAAGTCTTCAAACTCACTCTTTGTAGCAAAAGCAATCATAAGATCCCGAACAGTTGTTAGTTTTTTAACCTGCTCCTTATTTGGATCTGCCTTTAACCCGATACCTTGTAGGATATTGACAGTAGTATTGTAATCTTCTCTGGCTTTTTTCCATTCCTGTAAAACTGTTTGTGTCGTTCTTTCTCTACCAACTCTAAGTTGACCGGGTGGAGGTAACAAACTTTTTAACATAGTAAGATCAAGAATGTATTGTTCTGCTGTTAAATAAGAATTACTACCCTGTTCGTATTTTCTTTGTAGGGTTCTTACAGCTTCAATATGCTTATCTAATCCACCTGCGTTTAAAGCAGAAGGATTTGCTAATACTGTTTCAACTAATGCTTTTTTTGCAGAGTCTTGGCTTAATAGCTGAGCGTTTTCTTTTAAAGTTGCTTCATCAACTACAGGTAATTGTACCCAGCCTAATGAAGAAGGATCCCTGCCTCCATTAGCAAACTCTGTTCTAGAGTATGTAGATACTTTTTCAGGATTTGGAACAGGTCTTCCCTCCATAGCACCAAATAATTCTTCTTGTCTATTTACTTTATCTAACCCACTAGTAACACCGTTTGCAATACCTGTTTGACCGCTTGTTGTGGTAGCTTTTGAAGAAGCTAATCTACCAGCTACTTGAAGTGCAACTTGTTTACTAAGTTCTGTGCCAGTTTCAGAAATACCTTGATAAGTATTAATCAATGTTTTAACAAGATTCTGCTCAACATCGCTTCGTAATAAAGCCAACGAATCTGCTAGCTTATCTCCAAGTTTTTCTGGAAAGTCTTGAGAGTATTGTTCTACCAAGTCTCCAAATGTTTCTGTTAAACCTAGTTTTTCTGCTTCAGCTTTGAAAGAACTCCTTGTAAAGCTCTGACGGTTAGCTAATACATATTCTCTAAATTTTAAGAATGTTGTTACTTTATCTGAAGCACCTTGTAACTGGGAGGAAACTTCTTGACCAAGGATTTCTTCAAGCCTTGTCTCAGAACCTTGCTGTCTTTTTTTTTCTATAACAGCTTTGAGTTGCTCTTGTACTTTTCTTTGTTCTTCAGTAAGATAACCTGTAGGAACTTCGGTTAGTTCTTCTAGTGTTTTTGTTTTTTGTTCGTTTAACTGGGTTCTTTTTTGAAATAGTTGATCTGCTTTTTCAAAGTCAGTAGGAGCAAGTTTACCTATTTGTGAGTCTAGTTCAACTATATTTAATTCTAGTTGTCGTAGTTTATTTGTGTTGTTTGCCCAGAAATAAGTAGTATCAGTATATTGTTTATCTCTTTGTTTTGCTCTATCGTTAATATCGGGAAGTATAGCGGATACCGAACTATTGAGTTGCTTTTTTCTTTGTTCTTCTAAACGAGTAACTTCATCAAGTGTTGTTGAAAAACCAGATAAAGCTTTTTCAAAATCCTTTAAACCTTGTAAACTATAAGGAAGTGTTCCTTGTGTTATACCTGATGTTAGATTTTCAAAAGCTTTTTCAACAGTTTTAGCACTATCTGTTTCTACTTTTGATACTTCATAGTCATATAAACTATTAATTGCTTTTTGTCTAGCTTCTATAAGTTGCTGATTTACAGCTAAAGCCGAAGAAATAATGTCTTGTTGTTCTTGAGAATAGTTGTAAATTTCTTTTGGATCTGCTTTTCTATCTAAGATTCTAGCATCAATACCATTAACAGTAAGACTATCTCTTAATCCAAAGTATACACTATCATATCTAGCTTTAGCCTCTTCTACTGATAGTGTTGTAGGAGGGTTTGAAATAAGCTGTTGAGCATTTGCAAAAGAGTTTGCAAACTGTGTTCTTTCTTGTTTTCTTAAAGCAGCACTAGTACTTATTCCATCTAGTTGTAGTTTTGTCAGATATCTTAAAACAAAGTCATCTCCTACTTGGTTTCTTCCTTTTATATCTGTTACATTAACCCTGCCATTTAATATATCATCAATCTCGGAAACATTATATCCAATGGCTTGCATTCTTTCAACAACCATATTTTTAAGCTGTTGTTGTCTTTGTCGCAATCTATATTGATTTTCTTCTGGATTAGAAGAATACTCAATATCTTTTTTTTGCGCCATATCAAAAGGCAGTTCATCTTCTGTATATTTTTTTACTTCCTGCTCTAGTTGATATTTAGCAACACTATTAAAAATATTTGCACCCGCATTAAAAACAGCGTTTCCTAAAGAAGCCCAATCTATACCAATATCATAGTTAAACTGATATGTTGGAGTAATAGGCACTCGTTCAGTGTAAGTAAACTGAGGCTGTTTGGGTTGTTCAAAAACTTGTGGACCTCTTAAATCTGTTTGTTCATTTATTTGTGGAAGCGGGGGCATTATTTACCTCCTAAGATGTCTTTATATTTCTTTAATACAGTAAAAAGTGTTTCTTGCAAGTCTCTATTTGTTTTAACTCTACCGGCATTGATTTCACCGCGAAGACCAGCTGTTATTGCACTTTCTATGTTGGTTGTGTTTATAGTTGAAAAGGCAGTATCCCATTCGTCAATTGTAAACATTCCTTTTTCAAGATTCATTCTTGTTTCAAAAGAAATAGAGTTATTTTGTTTTGTAACTTCTTCTCTTGTTTTTGACAAGCTAGTATTAACTGCTTTAGTTATTATATCTCTACTTAGTTTTTCTATTTCTACTTGTTCGTGAATAGAAGGAGAGCCTGTATTTGTTTTACCAAATACTTCAGTACGGTCTTTAAGTTCATTTGCTAAAACAACTGTACCATCTTCAGTTATTACAGCAACTCTTCCATTTACAACCCTAGCTGAGTTTAGCATGTTAAGGGTTTCTAGTTTTAGAATATCGTCCACATGCACTGAGTTAGCTACTTCTGGGTCTAAATTAGAATATCTAATTGAATCCATTCTTTTATCAAGCTCTGATTTATAGAGTTGAGTAGCTTTAGACATATTAGAATTAGCAACATTCATAGAAACTTGTGCTAGTTTTGGATAAAAATTATCAGCTGCCCAACTAGGTAGTGTGGTAATAATATCTCGCAAGTAAAATTCTTTTTCAGAATCATTGGTTTTACTGTCTAGGTTTTGATTAATACTTGTTAAGATTTGAGTTTTAATACTATCAGCATAATCTGGAAATTTTGTATCAAACATTGTCCAATAGTTTTTAATACCATTAGTACTCATTTTGTTTGGTTGTACTGTTTTTAAAACATATTCAGAAGCTTTTTTAAAATCTTGTGGATACATTTCTTTAGCTGTATCAAAGATTTCATTAAGGCTATTTGTTTCTTGTTCACTGGTTATTTTACTGCTTGTGTCAAAAGTATTATTTGTTCCCACTTTTTCAACAGCAATCTTTTGTAATTGGGATAACATATTATCCATTTTATCCTCCAAAGAATTTCCAGCCGCCACTTCCGAAACCAACACTATCCTTACCGCCATATTGGAACCCAGCGCTAAAACCAGCACTAGCAGTGCCAAGACCAGCTTGGATTAAACCATTAGTTAATGCAGAACTACTAGCGTCTACAATACCACCAGTTGTTGGGATAAATGCTTGTGCTTCAATGTAGTCATTGCGTCGTTGCGCTAAAGCATTCTGGAAATTGGTTTCAATATCCTTCATTTGTCTTTCGCCATTGAGTCGCAACGCAATTGCGTTTGCTTCAGTTGCTTCGAGATTTTGGCGCAGTAACGCTCTAGCTGTTCCTGACTTTGCGGAAATGCCTCTAGAAGATAAAGCTGACATGAACTGAGCATTAACTTCTTGAGTGTTTTTAGACAGTTGACCACGGGCATTGTTCAAAGCCTCCCTTGCATAAAACTGCTGTAAACCCATCTGCTTACCTGCGGACTTAGCGATGGAAAGATTTGTCATTTCTTGGTTAAGACGCTGGCGTAGAATTGCTCTATTCTCCGCATCAACTTTTAGTTGATTCTGAAAGTTAGCCTGATCCTGCTGCATTTGCTGCTGTATTGCCTGAGCTTTAGCTTGGCCTGACTGACCAAAAGCACCCATAACACCGCTAGCAAGAGCAAGACCGCCCATTATTAGTACTGGCATGTTAGTCCTCTTTCTGCGAATTTGATAACATTTGTTATTTCGGTATTTAAATCTTCAGTATAGACATTCAATATTTTAGTTGCGTCTATATCTGTAAGAAATTGTTGTATGTTTTTCTTATAAAAAGCAAAGATATCTTCAGCAGTTGGTGCTGTTATGTTTTGCCATCTAGGTAGTTTTTTTTCTTCTTCCAAAAGACTATAGAAACTTTTTTTGTGTTGCTCTTTATCCTTACGATCTAAGACAACAATACAACCTATATCTTTAGGGTTGATAAAAGGTAATAATGGAGGCCAGATTTTAACAAAATGGTTATTTAGTAAACCTAATCTATATTGTTCTAATAAATCAAAAGGATGTAATTCCCAATAGCCTTCTTTGTTTTTTTCTGGAACAGTAAAAGAATCTAAGTTTTTATAACCTTTAATTGGAATACCAGCATTCTTTAACGAAAGCATTGTAAAAGAAGTACCAACTCTTGGTCCAGCTCCAGTTACAATGCCTATCATTTCTTTCTCCTAGTGGTAAACACAGACTTATATTCTTTATTTTTTACTGGTTTTCCATTTAACATTATAGCTCCACTAACCCTTTCTCCTAATAGTCCTAATACTCTTTTATTGCTTAACCAGTCTTTAACAGTTTCTTTGTGTTCTTTTTCTTTATTCTTTTCTATAATAGTATCAGGGTTCATACCAATGCTATCGCTCCAGTAGGACACAGCAGCAGCAATACAGTCTACCCGGTCATCGTGTTTCAAAGCCCCACGACGCTCTGTTAGTCTTGTTATTTGTTTTTGTGTCTCTTGATCTTTGATAGCTTTAGTATTAAACACCAGTTTGTGCTGGGCTATTACTGGTTCTAGAATATTAAGGATACGCCGTTCTTTTGCTCCGGTTACTCTATACTCTTCAACAGCTACGGCTCCACACATTTCTGCAATAACGGGCCTTAGTAACTGTCCAAACATACCATCACCGAAGTTACTTTCGTACCTTATAAGATTAATATCATATTGTTGACAAACCTTAGCAATTTTTTCCAAGGTTACTGAGTCATAGCCACCGGGTAATCCAAAGATTTCATGGATAACAATATAACCATTCACCGTAGACGCTACACAAATTGCTGTTTCGTCTGCACCACGACCTGAAGGATCAATGAACATAGCACTTTGGGTGTACTCAACAAAGTTGTTAGATACCCACATAGGCTCATAAACAAGATCGTCTTTCATTCCGTAACTATTGACTCGTTTATTTGGCACAGCATTAGCCCAAACAACCTTTTCAGGGAATAAGTCAGGAGAAGTATCCATGACTATTAGATCCTGAAGCCTGAGTGGGTACTTCTTGTTATCGGCCAAAGAAGTAATAAGCTTGTAGTTCAAAGCATAAAGGGTAGGGCCAATCTTAGCTTCTACCTTTTTGAGCACTTCCTTGGAGAACCGCTCTGGTTGTGTGGGTTCACCCGCGTCTACGCCTAGACTTAGGATGTATTCATCAACATCCTCACACTCATCGGGTATATTAACATCGGGCATTTCACTGGGGAACTTAAGAATAGTATAGTTTTCTTTTAATTTAATATAAATACTATCCTTTGTTTGAGGAGTACCTAGGAATATTACCCTGCCATCAGGGATCTTATTACGAACCTGCTCAAACTCCTGAACTTTGTTATATAGTTTCTCACGGGCTGCGGGACTATCTGAGTTTTCGGGGATCTCTAGGTCATCCGCAATGATATCATCAGCGTGTAAACCCGTGATCTGACCTGTAATACCTCTGGCTGTTAGATTCAAGTCCTGACTAAAGATACTCCGGTTATGTAAATTAAAACCAAAAGCATTGTCTTTATCAAAGTCTTGGGGTTCCATATGCTTGCAATAGGGAACTAGCCGTAGGATATTACGGGTCTGGGAAATAAACTTAGCAGCTCTATCTGCGGTAGCTGAGGTAACCAGAATAGTTCTGTTGGGATTCTTTAGCAACAGCCAACTGACGAAGCAGGAGGCTATTACAGACTTACCGAAGCCTCGGCCTGCCTGTAGCTGGAAGTCCTGACGGCCTTCCTGTAGCCTCTGGGCAATGACATACTGGATAGGGGTAGGTTCCCCTAGTCCTAAATACTTAAAGCACGCCCATAAATGGTTCCTAAAGTCCTCTAACATTTCTTTTGGTACTTGCATGGTCACCTCTTTCTAGCCCCTAGGAGCCAATCCTAGGGCTTCCTTGGTCCGGGGGCTACCCAGACCGCCTTAAAAGGCTAGGATGACACTTAAGCCATCCTAGCCCCTCTGGTAGCGAAACTCCCTTGACAGGAGCCAGTCAACCTATGGCGGCTGACTTGAATCGGAAGGGAGCCTTGGTCTTCAAGGCTTCTTCCACGGTATCCAGCTCCTTGCGGGAGATGGAATCTAAGACTTCCCGGTTATCGTTAATGATCCCTCGGATAACCGTATACAGGCCGGGGCTGCACTTCATGGGATCATTTAGATCATCCATGAGCTTCATCAACAGTTCCCGGTTGAGGGCGTTGATAAGCTCGGGAGTATTCACTTCTTGAATACCTTTCCAAGCTCAGCAATGCCAAAGACATTACCAAGGACATAGCCACCTACAAATGTAAAGCAGGCAAACCAGATTGAACCAATAAATGATTCCATATTACTTCATTCCCTTCTTCTTCATAACCTTCTTACTAGCCTTCTTCTTAACAGGCATTTCCTTAGACATCATCTTCTTTGATTTCATATTCTTCATTTTGAACCTTTCTTTTTCTTTACCATTCCCCAATACACAGCCCCGGCTACTCGTTCGCCAGCGGCTTTTGAACCATACTTCTTGGCGGCTTTACTAGCAATCTTGCTAAAACCGCCAGTCTTATAGGTACGACCAAGCCGCTCTACTGCGGCTTTACCAGCCTTACCCTTTGGTTTCATTTTTTTCATTTTTACCTTTCTTAATAAATTCCCGATACGCCCACATTAGTAAAACGAGGGCAATAGGAATATACCAGAACAACCAACCATAGCTACAGTCTACAGAGTTGTTGGTTATATCATGCTTGAGTTTCATCATAAGTACACTGTCACCAGTAACATCTGGGATGATCTTAGGGTCACTAGCACATCCTATAGATAACAAGGATATTAATAATAAATATAGTTTAACCATAGTTACCTCAGTTCTTATTACTTGCAGCGGATGATCCGAAGTAGAAACCTACGATGCTCACTAGTATCTGTCTTAGCTCAGATGAATAGAGATACCCATTGAGTTCTACAAAGACCTTACTAGTAGATCCACCTATTAGGCCAAACAACTTATCTGACTCTACTTTGTCTACTTCTACGAAGGTAGGTAGACCAAAGAAGGGTAAGACAAACGGAGCGCAAAGAGCTGCAAACAATACAGTTAGGACGATTATCTGACGGATTCCCTTGCCGACATCTATGGGAACTCGCTTAGCAGCTTTGTCATAATTCTCTTGCTGGACATTGTTTAATTGTAATAATCTATTAAACATCTCTTTCTGGTCTTGTCTTTTCTCAGCCATAAACCGAAAGATAAATCCAACAACTCCACCACCTAGCATTGACAATAGTTCAGGAACCATTAGTGTTTCCTCTTCTTTCTGGTCTTTTTATGTGTCTCATGTTTCTTACTAATTATATAAGTATCAATAATAAACTCAAGACCTTTAAGACCTAGGAAGCCCATAGCAAAGGCTACGGCATATTTACCATTTAGCCGGATTGCTTCGGGTGTGTAGTTCAAAACGATGGGTGTCAAGTAGTTAGCACATGCAGTACCAGCCATGAGAGCTGCTAAAGATGTGCCAAGCTTTTGCCCCGACTTCCGTGATACTAGGAGCAATGCACCAAAGAAACCAGATAACAGTAAACCAATGTCTATACCATATCTGGTTAGCATAGACTCCGTAGTATCAAAGAGATCGTTTCTCATTATATTCCTTTATAAATCAGTAGCGTCAGA
>Ga0222714_10002367_pt1 | contig 20029 bp, 18 predicted proteins | sample C33_3DmetaG_FD_165048 | JGI IMG/M metagenome (GOLD analysis project Ga0222714, IMG submission 165048) | Estuarine water microbial communities from San Francisco Bay, California, United States - C33_3D | ecosystem: Environmental > Aquatic > Marine > Unclassified | place: USA: California...
CCCTGGTCAGTGCCGCCCCTTATTTTTTGAACAAAGGCATCGCGGAGGTATGCGCCAAGCTGGGCGTATCGTATTTTGACCTGACCGAGGATGTGGTGACCACCAACTTTGTCCGCCAGCTGGCCGACAAGAAAGGCAACCGCGCCACCTTCATGCCGCAGTGCGGCCTGGCCCCGGGTGCGATTAATATCGTGGGGGGATCCCTCGCCTCATCCCTCACGGCGGTGCGACATTGTGAAATGCGGGTCGGGGCCCTGCCGGACAATGCCAGCAACCAGATGAAATATTATCTGAGTTGGAGCACGGCCGGTTTGATCAACGAATATTGTCAGGTCGGCGAAGCGCTCTATGCCGGCAAGCCCGTGACGACGATGCCGTTGGACGGGATGGAACGCATCACAATCGACGGCACGGAATACGAGGCCTTCAACACCTCGGGTGGAGTTGCCACCATGTGCGAAACCTTCGCCGGTAAGGTGCAGGACTTGAACTACAAGACCATGCGCTATCCGGGTCACCGCGACTTGATGAAGTTCCTGCTGATCGATTTGAACCTGGCCCCGCGACAGGAATTGGTGACGCAGATTTTTGATCAAGAAGTCCCGCAGACCGAATCGGATGTGGTGATCTTCTACGTCAGCGTGATCGGGACGGCCAAGGATGGCCGGCTCAAGCAGCGCAGTTTCATCAAGAAGATGCGCGGAGACACGGTGAAAGGGCGCAAGCTCAACGCGATCCAGCTGACCACGGCCGCCGGGGTTTGCGCCGTGCTCGAACTTTACGCCCAAGGCCGGTTCAAGCCCGGTTTCGTCAAACAAGAATCCGTTGCGCTGCAGGATTTCCTTGGCACCCGCTGGGGCGGCCGGGTTTACGGCGGCGTGAAATACTGAAAGTATTCATCATGCCCGCCAAAAAATCTCCCACCTCAGTCGCCAAAGTGGCTATGACTATCTTCCGTCAACTCGGCCTGAGTCGCACCGCCATCAATGCCGGTGTCTTTGCAGGCACTTGGTCGGGTCATGGTCCGGTCATTGCCAAGCACTCGCCTATCGATGGGTCGTTGCTCGGCCGCGTGGCGACCGCCTCCAAGTCGGATTATGCAGTGGTGGTCAAAACCGCGCAAAAGGCCTTTCCGACTTGGCGGGATTTACCCGGACCAAAACGAGGTGAGGTTGTGCGCCAACTCGGCATGGCCCTGCGCGAATTGAAAGTGCCTTTGGCGCGTTTGGTGTCGCTCGAAGCCGGTAAGATCCTCGCGGAAGGAGAGGGTGAGGTGCAGGAGATGATCGACATCTGTGATTTCGCCGTGGGTATCTCGCGCCAGTTGCACGGTCTCACGATTGCCACCGAACGCCCGGGTCACCGCATGATGGAAACGTGGCATCCGCTTGGTGTCGTCGGCATCATCTCGGCCTTTAACTTTCCGGTGGCGGTTTGGTCATGGAACAGCGCGCTGGCGGCGGTTTGCGGCGACACAACCTTGTGGAAGCCTTCGGAAAAAACACCGCTGACCGCCATTGCGTGCATCAAAATTGCCGAGCGGGTATGTCGAAATTGCGGGGTTGATCCGGCGATCTTCTCCTTGGCCGTGGGCGATGGCCCGAGTGTCGGCGAATTGATGACCAAGGATGATCGCCTGCCCTTGATCTCCGCCACGGGTTCGACCCGGATGGGACGCCGGGTGGGAGAAGTGGTGGCGCAGCGATTCGGTCGCTCGCTGCTCGAACTGGGCGGCAACAATGCGATCATAGTCACGCCTTCGGCGGATCTCAAACTCGCCCAGACGGGAATCCTTTTTGGGGCAGTGGGCACCGCGGGTCAGCGTTGCACCAGCACACGTCGACTCATCGTGCACGAATCGGTCAAAGCGAAACTGGTGCAATCCTTGGTCAAGGGATACCGGCAGGTGAAAATCGGGAATCCACTTCAGCCGGGAACGTTGATGGGGCCGCTGATTGACCCAATGGCCGTTAAGCAAATGCAGCAGTCGGTCGCCGCCGCGCGCGCCGCGGGCGGCAAGGTGCTCTATGGCGGCGAGCGTCTGCGCGGCAACTATGTAAAACCCTGCATTGTCGAGGCGCAGAATGATTGGCCGGTGGTGCAGGCGGAAACCTTTGCGCCAATTCTCTATGTGATGAGCTATCGCACCTTGGATCAGGCCATCGCGATGCAGAATGCCGTGCCGCAGGGACTGAGCTCAGCGATCTTCACCAATGAACTGCGGGAAGCGGAAACTTTCCTCGCCGCCCGCGGCAGTGACTGCGGCATCGCCAATGTGAATATCGGCACCAGTGGCGCGGAAATCGGCGGCGCGTTTGGCGGCGAAAAGGAAACCGGGGGCGGCCGTGAAAGTGGCAGCGACGCTTGGAAGGCCTACATGCGCCGACAAACGGCCACGATTAACTATTCGAAAGATCTGCCGTTGGCTCAGGGGATAAAGTTTGGTTGATTGCTGTTGGTCATTTGCATATTGCGATTGCCTGAGGCCACGCCGGCCACAGCCTATATCTTTCTATGTGCTCCCGTCATTGGTTCTATTGCTTTCTCGTCTGTATCGTTGCTTGCACGTTTTCGTCGGCCCAACCTGGCGATACAGATCATAAGGAGGAGCCGGTGACCGAGTTGGGTCAATGGATGGATCGCATGAACAGTGCGTTTCGCAAACTGCGCCGACAGGCCGACAATGCCGCCCTCAATCCTTCCTCGATCGAGTTGGTCGCCATCATGCAGGAATCCGCGGCCAAGGCACTGGAACTGACCCCTGAAAAAACCGAGGACCTGCCGGAAGGAGAGCGGGCAAAATTTGTCGAGCGTTACCGCGAAGAACTGGGCAAATTGATCACGCAGTTGAAGGAGCTTGAAGCCGCTTTTCGGGCGGACGACAACGCCTTGGCCTTGCAGCAAATCCGTGCCCTCGGTGCAGCCCGTAAGCACGGGCACGAAGAATTCCAAAAAGACCAGAACTGATCGAAACTCAGATCACCCAGTCGTTTTGATCCGCGTCTTCGTGTTGGTCCTTGTTCAGGACTTTCAGGCTCTGTTCCTGTATCAAGACGAGTGAACGTTTTGGCACGGACTGGGTGACGAAGACATTGCCGGCGATAGTGGAACCCGCGCCGATCACCGTGTCGGCGCCCATGATTGTCGTGCTGGCATACACCGTGACCTTGTCCTCGATCGAAGGGTGGCGTTTCTGGCCTTTCAAGGCCTGGCCTCCAGCGGTAGAGCGGGCAATCAGGGCGACCCCTTGATAAAGTTTTACGTGCGAGCCGATTTCCGAGGTCTCGCCGATCACAACGCCCGTGCCATGATCAATGAAGAAGTGATCGCCGATTTTGGCGCCCGGATGCAGATCGGAGCCCGTGCGTTCATGGCCATATTCCGTCAACATGCGCGGCAACAGCGGCACGCCGAGCGTGTAGAGCACATGGGCAAAACGCTGCAGGGAAATCGAGAGCACGCACGGGTAAGCGAGGATGATTTCCTCAATGCTGCCGGCGGCCGGATCGCCTTCAAACGCGGCATCGACGTCGGTCTTGATGATCTTACGCAGTTCGGGCAACCGGTCGAGGGTGGCCATCGTGAGTTCTTGGGCGCGTTGGGCCGCATTCTTGTCCTTGGCGAAGCGCAGGCTCTTTTCGATCTCGGTGCGCAGCCGAAGATCAACCCGGCGGAGCAGATCCTCGACGAGATGCGGCACCTCGTGCTTGGTGAGCCCGGTCGCTTCAAAGAAGCCCGGGAAAATCAAATGCATGTAGTCGGACGCCAGCTGCTGCACCGAGTCCTGCGTCGGCAAATTAACACCGTCGAGGTGGTTGATGCCGCCATCTTGCTCGTAGGAGTCGAGCAGGGCCTGCTTGATGTCGTCGAGGTTCACAGAATTGCGGAATATGGGGTGAGCGGATGATTTCGCAACCCGCGGTTGTGTTTTAAAACCGACATAAAAAAGGCGCGGGGTTGCCGCGCCTTGTCGTTATAGGATCACAAACGGATCACGAGGTGACTTCGAGGCGGGCTTTCTCGGCCAGGGCGGTCGAGAGGTAGCGTTCGCCGAAGCTGCAGGCGACCGTGACGATGTTCTTGCCCGCGAACTCGGGCCGCTTGGCGACTTGGATCGCCGACCAGATGTTGGCGCCGGTGGAAATACCACCGAGAATGCCGTCCTGCAGGGCGACTTGGCGGGCAGTTTCGAAGGCGTCGTCGTTGGAGACCTGAATCACCTCGTCGATGATGTCGGTGTTGCAATTCTTCGGGATGAAACCGGCGCCGATGCCCTGGATCTTGTGCGGACCGGGCTTGCCTCCGGAGATGACCGGACTCGCGGTGGGCTCGACGGCGAAGGTCTTGATCGCCTTGCGCGACTTGATGACTTCGGAAACGCCCGTGATGGTGCCGCCGGTGCCGACGCCTGCGACGAAGGCATCGATCTTGCCACCTGTAGCGGCCCAGATTTCCTCAGCCGTGGTCTTGCGGTGAATCTCGGGATTGGCGGGATTCTCAAATTGTTGCGGCATGAAACCCTTGTCGCCGTGCGTAGCGACAATCTCGTTGGCTTTGGCAATAGCGCCCTTCATGCCCTCGGCGCCGGGGGTGAGGACGATCTCGGCGCCGAGCATGCGCAGAAGCACGCGGCGTTCCTGCGACATCGTCTCGGGCATCGTGAGGATCAGTTTGTAGCCGCGGGAAGCGCAGACAAAGGCGAGAGCGATGCCGGTGTTACCGGAGGTCGGCTCGACGATGACCGTGTCGGGCTTGATTTTTCCGGCCGCTTCGCCGGCTTCGATCATGGCTTTGCCGATACGATCCTTGACGCTGGCGAGGGGGTTGAAGAACTCGGCTTTGACGTAGATGTTCGCGTTCAGACCGGTGGCGATCCGGTTCAGTTTGATGAGCGGGGTATTGCCGATGGTCGCGACAACGTCGTTAAAGATAAGTGAGGACATAAAGAATATGAAGTATTGAAACGGTTAGCGGTCAAGTCCGGTGCACAAATTCTGTGTCATCGAACGGAGGGGTGAATGGGTTGGTTTTGGGGTTAGATATGATACATTTCCGCGGAATCTTTGACCACGAAAGTATCCAAGGTGTAACTCTTTGCCTTCTCATCGAGGGTGGCACGAATGGCTTCCCAGATTTCCTTCATCCGGCGACCGCTGCGGCCCTCATGATTGCTGCTGAACTCGACGAGTTCGCCGTCGATGACTTTCATAATATCATACAGCGAAATCTGTTCTGCCGGCCGAGCGAGGGCGTAACCTCCTTGGATCCCGCGCTTGCTGATCAGCAAACCGCCGTTGCGCAATTCACCGAGAATCTGGGCCAGGAAATTGGGAGGCACAGCCTCGGTTTTGGCCAAATGGTCGATTTGGGCGAGTTCGCCGGTGCCATGAAGGCGGGCCATTTCCGCCATAACCCGGCAGGCATAATCGACTTTAACGGAAATCTTCACTGAACAACTAAAGTAGGAGTTATGGGTTCGTCGGCAATCACATTTGCAGGCGGTTTTGGCTTTCGCCTCGCCCCGGCTTCGCGTTCAGTCACCGCACCCCATGACACCCCCGCTCAAGATTGGACTATTTGGGATCGGCCTGGATGCCTATTGGCCCCAGTTCGTTGGATTAAAGGAACGGCTTGAAGGCTACGTCGATCGTGTCGCGACAAAACTGGGTCGCGAAGGGGTCGAGGTCATCAATCTGGGTTTGGTGGATAATCCAGATCGCGCTTTTGCGGCAGGTCGGGAATTTCGTCAGGCGGATGTGGATGTGATTTTCCTCTACGTCACAACCTATGCGTTATCATCCACGGTGTTGCCCGTCGTTCAACGCGCGAAGGTCCCGGTGATCATCCTGAATCTGCAGCCGGCGGCGGCGATCGACTACGCCGCGTTCAACCGGATGGGAGATCGCACCAAGATGACGGGTGAGTGGCTGGCGCATTGCGCGGCCTGCCCGGTGCCTGAGATCGCCAACGTCTTCAAGCGCGCCGGCATCACGTTTCATCAAATCACCGGCACCCTGGAGGACGATCCGCAGTGCTGGAACGAAGTGGATGCCTGGGTTGAGGCGGCGCGGGTGGCAGCCGCGATGTATGGCAACCGGCTCGGGCTGATGGGCCATTACTACGGAGGGATGCTCGACATCTATTCCGACACCACATTGCAGAGCGCGACTTTTGGCACCCAAATCGAGTTGTTGGAAGTAGATGAACTGTCCGCGCTACGCCGCGAGGTGAAGGACGCGGAAATCAAAGCCAAGCTCGCGGAATTTGAAAAGGCCTTTGACGTGCAGGCGGATTGCCCGGCCGAGGATCTGGCCGAGGCGGCGCGCACGTCCGTGGCCCTGGATCGATTGGTGGCGGAGTATCGGTTGGGCTCCATGGCCTACTTCTACAAGGGCACGGGCGTGGCAGAAAACGAAGCCACCATCGCTTCGATTATTCTGGGCACCTCGCTGCTGACCGCACGCGGCATACCTGTTGCGGGTGAATACGAGGTGAAAAATGTGCAGGCCATGAAGATCATGGACCTCTTTGGCGTGGGCGGATCGTTCACGGAATATTATGCGATGGATTTCAAGGACGATGTCGTGCTCATGGGGCACGACGGACCCGGGCACATTGCGATTGCCCAAGGCAAGACGAAGGTGCGGCCGCTCGAGGTTTATCACGGCAAGGTAGGCCGCGGCGTATCCGTCGAAATGGCGGTGAAACATGGTCCGGTCACGTTGCTTTCCGTCATTGAGGCCGGGAACGGAAAACTGGCGCTGCTCTGTGCCGAAGGCGAATCTGTGCCGGGACCGATCATGGAGATCGGCAACACCAACAGTCGTTACCGTTTCGCTTGCGGTGCGCGGGAATTTGTCACGCGTTGGAATTCACATGGCCCCGCCCACCACTGTGCGGTCGGCGTCGGGCACATTACGGATAAGCTCAATAAACTCGGCGCGTTGCTTGGTCTCGAAACCATCCGGGTGGTCTGATTTTTGACTGTGGAAATCAGGAAAACTGGAAATTCAGAATCTGACTGGAAGATAATGCCCGCATTTGCCCGACTCAGGCTTCCAGCTTTCCTGAGTTCCACAATTAATACTCTAACCCAAACCCCATCCTCACCATGATCCGCCAAGCATTTGTCATGTCCGTTCACGCTGGCTCCGAAGTCGAATACGAAAAGCGGCACCGTCCCATCTGGCCCGACTTGGAGCGCGTGTTGAAGTCGCACGGCGTGCACAACTACAGCATCTTCCTGCTGGCGGAGACGCGCCAGCTCTTCGCCTATGCCGAGATCGAGGACGAAGCGCGCTGGAACGCGATTGCGCAGACCCCTGAGTGCAAGCGCTGGTGGAAGCACATGGGCGATGTCATGCCCTCAAATCCGGACAACAGCCCGGTCGCGGCCCCATTGCGCGAAGTGTTTCACTTGGACTGATAATCCGCCAGCCAACCTGCGATGAAGGCGGCCTGTTTTTCGCGGATCGGTTCGTGGTAGTGCACGTGATCGCAGTAGAGATCTGCGCCGAGGTTCAGGGTGAAGGTGTTCAGGTCGATTACCGGCACTCCAGCTTCGCGCATGATACCGTCGGCGATTCGGTTGTAACTTTCGACGTCGGCCCGGAAGCGATGAAACCCGACGGGAAAGGTGTTATGAATGGCCTCGTCGCAGGGCGTGGTGCGAATCCAGACCAGCTGTGGTTTTAGTTTTTCCGACAGTTTGACGATGGCGTGCAAGTTGGCGGCGTAGGTTTCCGGGCCAACCTGCTTGGCTCCGGTTTGAATGTTGGTCTTGATGTCGTGCAGGCCGCAATTCACGAGCAGGATGTCCGCATCGATGCCCCCGGCGCGGGCCTTGGCCTGAAGAAACGCGAGCACGCGGGCGGAATCGCCGCCGTTGGCCCCGGCGGGATTATCGAGATTGAGCATGGCCTCGTCTTCGCCTTCCTTGCGGGCGTAGTCCATCACCCCGCGGAGGTGTTGTTGTAGAAATGGTCCGTAGTGGATCGAGATGCTGTCGCCGAGGACGTAGACCTTGCGCATGGCGATCAGTCGGCGGTGATAAAGAACGGCTGGGTCCACGCGGCATTGCCGCCACGGCCGAGGCACTCAAACCGCACGTAGCTCGCCTTGGCGGGCACCTCGACTTCGAGCGTCGCGGCCTTGACGTTGGCGAATTCGCGGCCGACTTGCTGATACGCGATGATCCGATCTGCGTCGGGGCTTTCGATCCGGATGCGGTTCCCGGTGACTTCGATCTTTGAGATAGTTACGCCCGTGGAAGGGTAGAAGCAGCCACGGCGCATCGCCGCGACGATGCCGGCGGGACTGCGGTCCGCGGTGCCGACCACGTTCCACCCGAGTCCGACATCGGCCCCAGGCAGGTGGCTGTCGTCATGGGCGAAACCCCAGACGCGGCGGCCTTGGGAAAGTAGCCGGTCCCATTTGTCGGTGGCATAAGGGGAACCGTCGAGCCGGCCGATGGTGCCGTTGTAAATTTCCATGCCGGCATAGCCCTGCCACTTATCCATCAGTTCGAAAGGACAGTGATTGAAATCGACCAGCCAGTTGGGGTGATTCACGACGGTGAAGCCCGTGCCGGTGTTGATGTCGTCGATGACTTGCTGTCGGTCGGCAGCAGGTTCGATCAATTTATCCGCCCCAACATGCAGTAAGTGCGGACCGTTGGCGGTGACTTCATTACCCGGCAGAAGCACCAGTCCGTGGGCGTCGAGTTTCGCGTAATCGTCGGCATCCGTCAGGATGTCATGATCACTGATGGCGAGGAAATCATGGCCCAGGGTGGCATAATCCGCGATGACCTTTTGGATCGGTTGGGCGCCATCGCTGGCAGTCGTGTGAGTATGCAGATTGCCGCGGAGCCACTGGCTCGCCGGCGCATCGAGGTAGGGGTTTTCAATTGTCATCGGCCCAGAGAGGATTGCTTAACTCTCAGGCCGGGTCGAGTCTCCGCTTAGATTACGAAATCGGCGTCGTCGGGACGCACCACGGTCTTCGGCGCCAATAGCATGCCGGCGGCGACGGTTGCGTGAGTGCCGGGTTCGATCAGAATGAACGAACCGGTCAAAAGATTAGTATGATACCCATCATAGACCAAGGGCTTGGCGGTGCGTAGGCGGATTTCGCCGATGTCATTGAGCTCAAGTCCGGCGGGGGCGGGACCCGGTTCCAAGGTGGTGATGTCGATACGATGCGTGATTTCACTGACCACGGCCTGGGTGGTGAGCGAGGTGTGCTTGAGCAGGAATTTGCGGCCGGGCATCAGCGCGCGGGGGTGCATCCAGCAAATCTTGGCGGCGAGCTCGGTGCCAGCGCCGGGCAGTTCTTCCATGCCGATGATCATCTGGCCCCGACTGATATCGATGTCGTGCTCGAGCAACAACGTGACGGACTGCGGACAAAAGGCTTCGTCGACCGGTCCGCTCAGGGTGTGGATTTCCTTCACCTTCGTGGTGAGACCGCCCGGGAGCACCATGACCTGCTGACCGGGGCGAATGATGCCGCCGGCGATCTGTCCCGAGAAGCCGCGGAAGTCATGCAGCTTTTCATCGGTGGGGTTGTTGGGCCGGTTGACCCATTGCACCGGAAAACGAAAACCCTGCAGATTCCAATCACTCGCGATGTGCACGGTCTCGAGGTGTCCGAGTAGGGACGGACCGGAATACCACGGCGTCTTGTCGGAGAGCGTGACGACGTTGTCGCCTTGGAGCGCGCTGATGGGGATGAACTTGACGTCCTTGATGTCGAGGCGCGGCAGGAATTTTTCGAACTCGGCGCGGATCTCGTTGAAGCGCGCTTCGCTCCAACCGACGAGGTCCATCTTGTTGACCGCGACGACGAGGTGGGGGATGCGGAGCAGGGCGGCGATGCAGGTGTGGCGGCGGCTCTGCTCGATCACACCGGCGCGGGCGTCGACGAGGATGATCGAAAGGTTAGCGGTCGACGCACCCGTGACCATGTTGCGCGTGTATTGGACGTGGCCGGGCGTGTCCGCGATGATGAACTTGCGGCGCGGCGTGGCGAAGTAGCGGTAGGCGACATCGATGGTGATGCCCTGTTCGCGTTCGGCCCGTAGGCCGTCCGTGAGATTGGCGAGGTTAATCTGGCCTCCGCCAGTGAGATCGGCGGAACGCTCCAGCGCTTCGATCTGATCCTCCATCAGCGACTTCGAATCATAGAGCAGTCGGCCGATGAGCGTGGACTTGCCGTCATCAACCGAACCACAGGTATTGAAACGCAGGATGTCGATCGGCGCGTTGGCGGAATGGATGGCGGGAGCAGCGGAGGTTTCAACTTCCGCGGTGTTCGAGGAAACGGACATGATTAGAAATACCCTTGTTTTTTGCGATCTTCCATTGCGGCTTCGGAGGCGCGGTCATCGGCGCGGGAACCGCGTTCGGTCACGCGGGCGGCGGCGATCTCGGTGAGAATATCATCCACGCTGTCAGCGGGAGATTCGATCATACCGGTGCTGATAATATCGCCGATGGTGCGGACACGCACAATGAGGTCGCGCACTTCCTCGTTGGCCTTGGGTGGGAGGAGATCGGTGACCGGCAACCACTGGCCCTGACGACGGAAGCATTTGCGTGGATGACTGAAATAGATCGACGGCACTTCGAGTTGCTCGCGCTTGATGTATTCCCACACATCCATCTCGGTCCAGTTGGAGATGGGGAAGGCGCGCATGTGTTCGCCAGTGTTCACGCGGGTGTTGTAGAGATTCCAGATTTCGGGCCGCTGGTTCTTGGGATCCCACTGGCCGAAGCTGTCGCGAAAACTGAAGAAGCGTTCCTTGGCGCGGGCCTTTTCCTCGTCACGACGGGCGCCACCGATCAGGCAGTCAAAACGGAATTCCTCGGCGGCGGCGAGTAGGGTGGGAATTTGCAGGCGGTTGCGGCTGATCTCGCCGGGGGCCGGCGTGGCGATGCCGCTGGCGATCGCATCCTCGACCTTGCGCACGATGAGCTTGGCGCCGAGCTGCTTGGCGCGGCGGTCGCGGAACTCATTGAGCTCCGGGAAGTGGTGGCCCGTGTCCACGTTGAGCAGCGGCATGGTCAACTCGGAGGGACGGAAGGCTTTTTCGGCGAGACGCAGCAGACAGATGGAATCCTTGCCGCCGGAAAACAAGATGGCCGGGCGTTCGAATTCGCCGGCCACTTCACGCATGATGTGAATGGCCTCGGTTTCGAGATACTGCAGGTGATCGAGATGGTAATTGGACACGGAAGGAGAGATTGCGGAAACGGACACGGCGGAGGAGGGCGCGCTAAACGGCGTTACTTGGCGACGGTGTCGACGGCTTGCTTGCCCCAGGCGGCGTGCAGCCCGCACTCGCGCTTTTCGTCGGCTTTGGCCGGATCGAAGTAATCCCACTCGTTGGGCAGATTGTGCTCATCGAGATACGATTCCATGTCGGCATCGCTCCAGTAAAATACGGGGCTGACCTTCAGGGCGCCGAAATTCTTGTCGATGGAAACGATGTCGAGTTCGGCGCGGTTCGGGTTCTGCACCTTGCGCAGGGCGGTGATCCAGATCTTGGGCGCGAGTTCGCTCATGCCGCGTTGAAACGGCTCGAGTTTCATCTGCGTGCTAAAGAGTTTGAGGGCATCTTCCTGGGTGGTGTCCGGCACGGGACCGTAGATGGCGTCGCGGTGCGCGACGGTCATCCGGGGCAGGTAGGGCTTGAGGTTGAGCCCAAGCTGGGCGCGCAGTTGCTCCGCATGCTTGTAGGTGGCCTGGCGGTTGTAACCGTGGTCGACCCAGAGGACCGGAATGTCGGCCTGTGCCTGAGTGGCGAGATGCAGCACCACGGCCTCATAGGGACGGAAGTTGGTGGAAACGATGGCGTGGTGGGGCGCTTGATCGATGGCCCACTGCACGATTTCGAGTGGAGTCTTTTCGCGCAGCTCCAAGTTCCATTCGGCGATTTCTTCGGGCTTCATGGTGATCAGGGGTTGGCGGTTTCGGCGGCCTGTTCGGGCCAAAGCACGCGGGCGGCGAAATCGCCGAAGCGTTCGTTGGCGACGCGCTCCGCCTTCCAGCGTTGGAACAGCGGACCGATCTCGGCTTCGATCTCGGCTTCCTTGATGACTTCCTTGTAAACGCGATTGAGGCGGGTGCCCGAGGCATTGCCGCCGAGCCAGAACTGGTAACGGCCAGGCGCTTTGCCGACGAAAGCGATCTCGGCCATGTAGGGCCGGGCACAGCCGTTGGGGCAGCCGGTGGAGCGAATGATGATTTCCTCGCCGCCAAGACCGAGTTCGCCGCCGAGTTTCTCGATGCGGTCGATTAGGCCGGGGAGCATGCGTTCGGATTCGGCGAGACCCAGGCCGCAGGTTGGCAGCGACGGGCAGGCCATTGAGGCGGCGTGCAGCACCGTGGCCTGCTGGTCGACCTTGACGCCGTGCGAGGCGAGCAACGCGGTGATGCCGTCACGGTCGGTGTCGGGCACATTGGCGATGATCACGTTTTGGTTGGCGGAGAGCCGGAACTCGACGTGCGGGAATTGCTCCGCGACCTGGCGCAGCGCGGTCTTTTGCGCATGGCCAGCGACATTCTTGATGCGGCCGGTCTGGACGTAGAGGGTGAGGAACTGGCTGCCGTCGACCGCGCGATGCCAGCCGTAGAGGTCGCCAGTGGTGGTGAATTGGTAATCACGGGCGGGCGCGATCTTGATCTCGGCGCGCTGGTTGATTTCGCCGCGCAACCATTCGACGCCCTTTTCCTCGACGACATACTTGAGTCGCGCGTGTTTGCGGTTGGTGCGGTCGCCGAAATCGCGGTGAATCGTGAGCACGGCCTTGGCGACTTCCACGACCTGATCCGGCGTGATGAAACCGACCACGTCCGCAAGGCGCGGGAAGGTCTGCACTTGATTGTGGCTGCGCCCCATGCCGCCGCCGACGGTGAGATTGTAGCCGAGCAACGCGTCACCGTCCGTGATGGCGATGAAGCCGAGATCGTTGGTGAACACATCCATGTCATTCACCGGAGGAATGACGAAGCTGGTCTTGAATTTGCGCGGCAGGTAGGTCTTGCCGTAAAGCGGGTCGACGAAGTTCTTGTTCTCCTCGTCCTCAAGGTTGAGCTGGGCGCCGTCGATCCAGATGGAGTGATAGGCCTTGGTCTGCGGATTCAGGGCATCGGCGAGTTTCACGCTGTCCTGATAAACGAGTTCGCGCGCCTTGGTCGTCGCCGGCGTGGGCGACGCGGTGACGTTGCGGTTCACATCACCGCAGGCGGCGAGGGTGGAGAGGAGCGATTCGTTGATCTTCTTTACGAGGGGTCTCAGACCGGACAGCACCACGCCGTGGAACTGGATGCTCTGGCGGGTGGTGAGGCGCAGGGTATCGTTGCCGTATTGGGTGGCGAGATCGTCGAAGGTGACCCATTGCTGGGCGGTCATGACGCCACCCGGGATACGGCCGCGAATCATCATCATGTAGTGCTTGCCGGTCTTGCGCACATCGCGATCGTCCTGCTGATAGGCGCCGTGGAATTTCAGAAACTGCGTGTCGTCATCCGAGAAGCGGTCCGCCGCCGGATCGGCCATGGTGGCGGCGAGGTTGCCGGCCAGCGTGGGGACGGCATTCTTCAGAATTTCATTGTGGGAGAGCTTGGCTGGTTCGGTTTGCGACATGACAGAAATTAGAGTTGATTAATTGAGTGAAGAACTAAAGAAAGAGCAAATCAGATGAGTAAAGAACAAAAGTTCACTTATGACAGCCCCACGGCAAATGGCCGCGTGACCTTGGTCGGCGCAGGACCGGGCGCAGCCGATTTGTTGACGATTCGTGGCCTCCGGGCGCTCGAAGCGGCCGAGGTGGTGGTTTATGATGACTTGGTTAACAACGACTTGCTCGATATTTGCCCGTCCACGGCCAAGCGCATCTATGTAGGCAAGCGTGCCGGGGTGCATTATGTGCCGCAGGAGAAAATCTCCGAGATTCTTATCGAAGAGGCACGCTTGGGTCAGCATGTCGTCCGCCTAAAGGGCGGAGATCCGCTGGTCTTTGGGCGTGGGGGTGAGGAAATGTCAGCTTTGGCCGCGGCGGAGATTCCATTTTCAGTCGTGCCGGGCGTCACGGCGGCAATCGCGGCCGGAGCGGGCGTCGGCATCCCGCTGACCCATCGTGATCACGCTTCAGCGGTGGTTTTTGTGACCGGGCACGAATGCGCCGGCAAAACGGCGAATCGCAATCATGCCGATTGGGCGGCCTTGGCCAAAACCGGAGCGACGCTGTGCATCTATATGGGGGTGCGGCGTCTGCCGGAGATTACGGAGGCTTTGGTCGAGGGCGGTTTGATGGGAACGACGCCGGTGGCGGTAATCGCCAATGCGACCCTGCCGAACCAAAGTGTGCACCTGACGACGCTGGCGGAGGCACCGATCCTGAGCACCACGCTCAAAGGGCAGCCTTCGCTGATCATCGTGGGCGAAGTCGTGCGCTGGGCGGAGTTGCAGCAGACGATGCAGTCCCTTCAACTCGTCGGGTGAAAATCCTGCTGGTTGACAACGGCTCACTGGAACCGGCCGCCACCCTGGCGTTGCGCGACCTCGCGCGCCGTTTGAGTGCGCAAACCGGCCGTGAAATTTTGCCCGTGTCATTGTTGCATGCGAACAAGGTGTCCGCGGAGCAGTTAGGTGGAATTACGGCGGAAACTATCGAGCCGTTTTTGCGCGCGCAGGCTATGGTTGACGAAACCGACTTCGTGGTGTTACCGCTGTTCTTCGGACCGAGCCGGGCGATCACCGAATACCTGCCCGGGGTAGTCGAGAAACTGTGCGGCGAATTCCCGGCGATTAGCGTGCGCGTTGCGTCGACGCTGTTTGCGACAGGTGATGAAACGCTTGCACGGATGTTAGCGGAGCGCGTGCGCGAACAACTCACGGCCGAGTTCACGCAGGGCGAGCCAGTGCGGGTGGCGCTGGTCGATCACGGCAGTCCCGTGGCGGCGGTGACGGCGGTGCGCGATACCCTGGCCAAGCAACTGGCGGTAAAACTAGGATCCGAAGTGACCGAAGTCGCGGGTTGCAGCATGGAACGCCGAGCTGGACCCGAATATGATTTTAATGAACCGCTGTTGGCCAAACTCTTAGCGCGCGCCGGCTGGAATACCGGTCCGGTGATTGTGGCGCAGCTATTTTTGGCCCCGGGACGACACGCGGGTCCGAATGGGGATATTGCGACGATTTGTGCTGCGGCCGCAACCGCATCACCCGCGCTCCGCATCGCGCGCACAGCAGTGCTGGGCCCACATCCGGCATTACTCGACCTGCTCGCGAATCGTTTGGCGCAGATCAGCGGGCAGGATTGAATCCAATCCACAAACGAGTTCACTGCCGCCATGACCCCTGCTGAACTCGCGCAGATTTTTCCGCTTGGTCCCGATTCCCTGAAACAACCGGATGTTCCCGTGGGCCGGGTGGAGAAATGCGAGTTCAATTCGAGCCGGATCTATCCCGGCACGGTGCGTGACTACTGGGTGTATGTGCCGGCCCAATATCGGCCGACGAAGGCCGCTTGTGTCCTCGTGGTGCAGGACGGACACGACCATTTGTTCGCAGGTCGGTGGAACACCGCCGTGGTGCTCGACAACCTGATTCATCAAAAGGCGATGCCGGTCACGATCGGAGTGTTTATCAATCCCGGGAAAATTCCCCCGGCGCGGGCGGGTGGGATGACGCGGGACAATCGCAGTTTCGAATACGATAGTGCGGGTGACCGCTACGCCCGGTTTGTGTTGGAGGAAATTTTACCCGTGGTCGCGGCGCGTTTCAAGCTGCGCACGGATGGCAATAGCCGCGCGATCATGGGTGGCAGCAGCGGTGGGTTCTGTTCGTTGAATGCGGCTTGGTGCCGGCCGGATGCATTTCAACGCGTCGTTTCGATGGTAGGTTCCTTCACCCCGATGCGCGGCGGGCACAGCTTGGCCGCGCAGGTCAGGCTCACCGAGGCGAAACCGCTCAAGGTGTTCCTGCAGGGTGGCGCGCAGGATCTTGATGTCGCCAACGGCAATTGGTGGACGGCAAATCTCGAAATGCTCTCCGCACTGCAGTTTGCCGGCTATGACGTGCAGCATGTCTGGGATGAACGCGCCGGACACAATGAGTTTCACTGCAATATGATTTGTCCCGATGCCTTGCGCTGGGTCTGGCAGGACTATCCCAAAAAGATAGTCGCGCGGGGTGGGGCGAATCAACCGATCACCCGGATACTTGCCCCGCAGAAAAAATGGCGGCGGATTTTGACTAATCGCGTGAAGGTTGGAGCAATCACGACGGATGCCAAAGGCACACTTTATTTTGTCGATACCACTGCACAAACGATCTGCCGGTTAGAGGCGGGTGAACGCGTCACGGTGCTGGCGAAAGCTATACCCGACGTCAGTGCCTTGGCGGTGGGGGACGACGGCACGGTTTATATGGCCCAACCGAAATCGAAACGGGTGATGCGGGTGCGTGGTTTCGGCCGGCCGAAGGTGCATTCCGCTGGTGTAGAAGTGACCGGAATATGTGCGGCCAAGGATGGACAACTCTACGCCACCGAATCCACCAAACATCGCGTTTTACGCTTGGCTGCAGACGGCACAGTCCGGGTTGTGACCCGCGCGGTGCAGCAACCGATGGTGGTGCGACGTTCCATCGACAGCAGCCAGTTAATCATCGCGAGCGCACGCGGGCATGATGCTTGGCTCGGTCGCATAACCCCGGATGGGAATTTGGAGTGCGTTGAACCCTTCATGTATTTTGACCGCGCGATCCAGCGGGCGAATCACCGGTGTGATGACTTGGTGGTGACGCGTCCAGGTTGGACGATTGCCGCCCTTGAGGACGGTCTGATGATCAATAACCAGAATGGGCTGCCGTCGGGCTTTCTGCGGGTGGCGTCAGGATCTCCTACGGTTCTGGCCTTGGGTGGTCCCCGCGGTGACCAGCTCTTCATGGTGGTTGAGGGCAAGTTACATGTCCGGCGTATCCGTCTGCTGCCCACGTTGTGGCTATGAATCCGGATTGTGGGTCGCGTTTCTGGAGATGACGGAACCATTCAAGTTCATCACCGAATAATACAAGCATCCCCACGGTGATTGGGCTAGAGTGCGCCAAGTTTTGGTTCGTAACCCCAACCCTCCCATCGAGGCACCCCCTGATATGACCAAGTCCCTGATTCCTGTTGATGCCGCACAAATCGCCCATTGGGTCGAGCAGTTCAACCGCGATGGTTTTCTTTTCATCCAGAATGTAATCCCACCTGATCTATGCGCTGAATTGCGCACCGACTTGGATCGAATGCTGATGGATGATTCCGGGTCGAGTGTCGGCAAGTCACCGCAGATGGAAATTGTGCTGCGCGCCTTCGAACACAGCCCGGCCAACGTGAAGCTGTTCGATCTCGAGCCGATCGTGTCCCTGGCCGAGGCCCTGATTTCGCCCGATTGTCATGTGATCCACAACAACTCATTCAAGACGCCGCCCGGTGGGGGTCTATCCACGTGGCATCAGGACGATGCGGCGCACCTCATCGTGACCGAAGGAGAGGCGCCGAAAAACATCCGCCTGCCGGTGCTGTTCTTCACGGCGAATTACTACCTGACGGACGTGGACGAAATTGACCACGGCGGCACCGAGGTCATTCCCGGATCGCATTTGTTCGGCCGACCGTTGCCGGAGGATCTGACCGGCACGGAATGGGAATCAAAGGTAAAATACAATCTGGGCAAAGCCGGCAGTGTGGTGTTGTTCAACAATCAGGTCTGGCACCGCGGCGGTCCGAACCGGAGTGAGCGCGTGCGCTACATCACCCAGATTACTTATGCACGCCGCATCATCGGCCACAAATACTATCCGTTCATGAATTACCAGATGCCGGAGCACATCTATCGTGATGCGGATCCGCGTTTGAAACGCCTCCTTGGTTTCCTGCCGCGCGGGGCCTATGGTTGATCAGCAGATCCGCCGACCGGGTTTGAGGAAATCGTGATTCCACGCGCTGCGATTCAGCGGGAGTTTCTGCCAGTAATATTTTAGATCGTCGCTTTTCCAATCGGCGTAAATCTCCTCCCACTTGAGGGGGCAATGCGGATTGAGCGAGCTCTCGTCCACCGGTTCATCGATCGCTTGGTAACGCACGTCGAGCGAGAGCCGGATGCGATCCTTGAACTGACTGCGCAAGGCCTTGTGGACGGTGTGGCTGGGAAAGGTGAGCACGTCGCCGGCCTGATAGTCACCCTCAACCCATGTGGTCTCGGTGGGGCAGAGCGGCACGGCGAATCCACCGGCCCCTTTCGCGGGTTGCACTGGAAGATACCCTTTTTTGTGTGAGCCTTTCAGCACCGTCAGGCCGCCCATCTCACGCGAACAGTCGCCGGCCGGAAACCAACAAGTCCAGGTATTGGCACTTCCTTGGATATAGGGAAAATCCTGATGCGGCGGGGTCGGCACCATGAATTTGTGCGGGGTGATCATCCGGCAAATATGCCGGGGGTGCACCAGCACCTCGCCGTCGAACAAGGCCCGGTAGATTTCCAGTAGGCGCGGATGATGCGGCAACCGGTGAAACGATTCGAGCCGTTGCACATCGTGGTAGGCCTCCTGACTTACGCCTATGTCCGTGCGGTGCATTTCCTCATCCGTCAGGGCGTTGATGGCATCAAAATCGATCAATCCACCCAATGCATCCTGGCCGGGTTGCAGCCAGCCGTGTTTGCGCACCACGTTGAGGAGATCGGCGCGAACGGCCAACACCTCGTTGACCGGCAGGCGTTGTTTGAAAAACAAGTAGCCATCCTCCGCCGCACGTGCGCGCAACGCCATGGGATCCTCCAGTAACGGAGTGGAGTCGATGAAAAGACTCTTCTGCACCGAGCGAGGGGGAACCGGTTGGGGCGGCGATACAGACATGGTGGGGGAGTTAGGCCGAAGTCCCGCCGAAATCAAGCCGGCGACAAATCATGCCGGCGGCTTGAACAGTTCCGGTTCGCGTTGCCCGGTGGGGAAAGCCGGGGCTGGAATGATTCTGGGGATCTTTTCACCGGCGGCCGCCATGCGCTTGAGCAGGCGGGTCCTTAGGTCGGCCGTGACCCTGGCATAGGCCTCACCGCCGATCAGGTTGGTCAATTCCCATGGGTCGGCGAGCAGGTCATAGAGACAGTCCTCCGTGTAGCTTTCGGCGTTTGCGGCGATCAATGGCTGGCCATCTTTGCCGGGTTCCAAACACCGCACGCTGTATTTCCAGCGATGCGTGCGGATCGCCCGTCCAGTCTGCGCTTCGCTGAGCTGCACAAACATGTCATCGCGCCATTCCTTGGTTTGATTTTGCGCGAGCGGGAGAATGGAACGCCCTTCCATTTCGGGAGGCACGGCAATGCCGGCGGCTTCAAGCAAAGTCGGCGGCAGATCCACCAGGCTGATGAGTTCTTTGAATCGGCCGCCGCCGTCAAACCCCGGACCGCGCAAGGCGGTGGGCACGCGAATGGAAGCATCGTGGCAGGAGCGTTTGTATTCGCTGTTGCGCGTTTTGAAATGGTTGCCGTGGTCGGAGGTGAAAAGGATGATGGTGTTGTCGAGCTGGCCCAGACTGCGGAGGGCATCGATCAACCGCCCCAGTGCCTCGTCGAGCCGTTTGATCATGCCGCAGTAACCGGGCCAATGTTGCGGGGCACTCCCGGTCAATGCCTGCAGATCAGGTGGCAATGGCGATCCGGCGTAACGTTCCTCATAACCATCAGGTGCCGGGTAGTCATCGCGATGGTTTTGATGATGCGGCTCGATATAGGAGGTAAAGAGAAAGAACGGCTGGCTGCAGCGACTGCGCTTATCGATATAACGAATGGCGGCATCAGTGAGGGCGTCGACGCGGTATCCCGGCAATACGTGTTCGTGGCCGTCACCATCCCACACATGGGTTTCATAGGCATCGGACGTGAATTCGAGCGTGTTGGAGGCGAGCCATTCCTGATAGCCGCCTTGGAGTTCCTTGGGCACGGGTCCGCGATGAGGGTGGGCCAGATGCCATTT
>Ga0222714_10002368_pt1 | contig 20026 bp, 18 predicted proteins | sample C33_3DmetaG_FD_165048 | JGI IMG/M metagenome (GOLD analysis project Ga0222714, IMG submission 165048) | Estuarine water microbial communities from San Francisco Bay, California, United States - C33_3D | ecosystem: Environmental > Aquatic > Marine > Unclassified | place: USA: California...
CTACTCCTTTCTGTTTGAAAGCATCCACGTTGGGAACTTGAATAACAGGACCACTTGCCTGAGCAGCATAGGGGAGTAGGCGGGCAATGTAGTCCTCCTGTTCTTCATCCCAAACAACCTGATCTGGCTTTTTCTTTTTCAACTCAAAATTTTTTCAAAGATAATGAGTTTCAAACGGTTCTAATTTTTTTGTCTAAAAAAGAAATTTATTTTCTCATGTCTTTTATTGCCTTGTAGACCAGAAAGATCAAAAAAATAATGAAAGAATAAACAATAATATTTCGGAGAAAGTATCCCATTTACTTTGTTTTTGAAAACCAGATTCGAGTAACCAAAACCTCTTGGTCCATTACCTTTTTCAAATATTCAGTAATGTATTCCAGCTGATATCCTTTTTCTTCATAAAGGTTGGAGATGGCAATAACCGATCCCGCATCAAAGATCTTTTGTGTGGGCTCTTGTCCTCCTCGATCTTCGTATACGATTGTGCTGTTTTGATCAGAATTAATTTCGTGGCTGTGGATGGTTAGGATCAAACGCTCTATGGGTTTGTTTTCGCCATGGTATGAATAGGAATACATCAAGTATCCACAGACCATTGTAATTATATAAAATAGGCACACAATGAAAATCGAAGCTCTGTCGGTTTTGTTCATTTGAGAAGGTATTTTACAATTATAAAGATATAAATATTTGCCCTCAAGGTCAATGCGATTTTTGAGTAGGGTATCCACGCCACAAAATACGGGTGGGAAAAACCATTTCAGTATATAATATGTATAAAATTAACCCAAAAAAGCCCAAAAGAAGGGAATATTGTTAATGGGGCATATTTTTAGTAAATTTGAATAAAATTATCGAATGTTAAGACCAGATTTCGAAACGATATCTCCCGATACAGGGCATTCCTATAAATATGCTCATTTCGATATAAACGCTCCTAATACCAATAAGATAAAGTGGCATTATCATCCTGAGGTAGAATTGGTTTATATCAATTCTGGAGTAGGAAAAAGACAAGTGGGTACTCACCTTTCCAATTATCAAGATGGAGATTTGATTATGGTCGGATCTTATCTCCCTCATACGGGATTTACAAAAGGATTGGAGGAAAATCAAAAAGAAATTGTCATCCAGTTCAAGCCCGATATTTTTGAGACCGCCTTCCAAAATATGGAAGAATTAAAAGTGATCAATCAGTTATTAGAACTGTCCAAAAAAGGAATTGTATTCAGCGGACCCATCAAGGATGATATTGGATTGAGAATGGAAGGCCTTCAATACGAAACACAGATAGATGGTTTTTTGACTTTCATTAAAATACTTTACGATTTGGCGAAAGAGCGAGACAAACAAATTCTCAATGCAGAAGGTTATGCATTCATTAGTAGCCCTTCAGAAAACAAAAGACTCAAAACCATTTTTAATTATATCAGAGATCATTTTATGGAGCCAATTGCCTTGGAGGATATCTCCGATCGGGTCTATATGACTCCGCAGTCCTTTTGTCGTTTTTTTAAAAAGAGTACCCATAAAACCTTTACTTCTTTTTTAAACGAATACCGTATCAATCACGCGACCAAATTACTCTCAGAAACCGACGACGACATCAAAACGATTTGTTATCAGAGCGGGTTCAACAACCTTTCTAATTTCTTTAGAAATTTCAGAAGAATTACGCAACACACCCCCAATGCCTACAGAGATCAAATATTGGGCAGCTCTAAAGATTAAAACCAGAGGGGTTATTTCTCAAAGGAAAAAGAAAAATTTTCTGAGTATTCATGAGCCTCTTTCATGATACTGTCCATTTGAATGACCAATTCGGGATATTGTTCCGCCAAATCATTTTCTTCTCCAATATCATCTGTCAGTCGATAGAGTTCAATAGGCGCATCGGGATTTTTAGCCATATTCAAGCGAACTCCCTTCCATTGATTCATCCTAACGGCTTGACGACCGCCTCTTTCTAAAAACTCCCAATAGAGATAGGGGTGACGGGTTTGTTCTTTGCCCAGAAGCGTTGGCAAGAAAGAAATTCCGTCAATCTCCCCCATGGTTTTATTTATTCCGGCGATTTCAATGGCAGTTGGAAAAAAATCCCAGAAAGCAGAGGTGTGATCGGTAGTAGAACCCGGCTGAATTTTAGAGGGCCAATAAGCCATCATAGGAACACGTATTCCTCCTTCGTAAAGATCTCTTTTGTATCCTTTTAAGGGGCCATTGCTGTCAAAATAATCTGGATCTGCTCCCCCCTCCATATGTGGACCATTATCGGAAGTAAAAATGATGAGGGTGTTTTCAGCAATCCCCAATTCGTGAACTTTATCTATAATCTCACCTACCTGGTCGTCGAGAATATTTATCATAGCGGCAAAAGCAGCATGACCTTCCTCTTGGGAGTTATAACCTCCTAAACTATAATTATCATTCCCATTTTTTCGAGTGTACTTCTTTTCGGGGAGGTATTTATTGCGGTGTTTTGTCATATATTTTTCGGGGACCACCAATTCGGCATGAGGAATCACAGAGGGGTAATACATAAAAAAGGGGGCGTCCTTATGTTCTTCTAAAAAGGATAAAGCTTTTTGATGGATTAATTCGGGTGCATAAGTTTTTGTGGCTGTACCGTCATTTCCTTCCAGCATTTGTTTGCTTTGATTGTCCCAAAGATGAGTAGGGTAATAGTTGTGGGCTACTCGCTGGCAATTATACCCATAGAATTGGTCGAACCCTTGAAAATTTGGATCTCCTTTCGATCCGGGATAGCCCAACCCCCATTTTCCAAAAGCTCCGGTGCGGTAGCCAGCCTCTTTGAGCACTTCTGCTATGGTAAGCTCCTCAGCTGCCAATGGGTATTGTCCTTCGTTTTCTAAGGTAAACCCTCTTTCAGAATTCCCCCTTATGAACGTATGTCCCGTGTGTTGTCCTGTCATTAGTGCCGATCTCGAAGGGGCGCATACTGTGGAGCCAGAATAGTGTTGCAAAAACTTTATACCCCCTTGGGCCAAACGATCTAAATTTGGCGTTTCAAAATGAGTTTGACCGTAAACTCCTATATCTCCACAACCCAGATCATCTGCTAAAATATAGATGATGTTAGGAGGATTTTTCTTTTCTATTTTTGGAGCGGGATTTTTACAACCCACTGATAGGACGAAACTCAAAAGGAGGAACAAGGTTCTCATAAGCTTTTACAAAGAGTGTTAATGCGGCAGTTTAGACTGGACTAATCCGTATATAAAAGTACCAAAAGTGGCAGAGATAATGACGATGATAATGGGAAAAAATCCTGCGCCCAATAAAGAAAACATCGGACCTGGACAAGCCCCAGAAAGAGCCCAACCGCATCCGAAAATTATTCCTCCCAATAAATACCGTTTCCAACCCTTTTCTTTTTCGGCAATCGTAATTGGGGTACCCTCCAAAATTGATTTAATTTTCAGTTTTTTAATGAAAAATATAATGAGGGATCCAAAAAACAAAGCGGAGCCAATCACTCCGTACATATGAAAGGAGTCAAACTGAAACATTTCGTAAATCCTGAACCAGGACGATACTTCTGACATGTATAGGGTTATTCCAAATAACACACCTATAGAAAAAAACACAACTGTTTTCATAAATAAAAAATTAAAAAAGTAAAGGGAGAATAAAATGATTGACTAAAAGACCTCCTATGAAAAATCCAACAACAGCAATTAATGAAGGCAATTGAAGGTTTGAAAGACCTGAGATCGCATGACCGGAGGTACAGCCTCCTGCGTATCGTGCTCCAAAGCCAACCAAAAACCCACCCATGACCAGTATCATCAGGCTGTTGAAGTCTGTAAATGCGCTATGGGAAAAGAGCATTTTGGGAGCAAAACTTTTACCAGCATCTTCTATGCCCATAGCAACCAATTGATCAATGGTTTTTTGACTTATGGCAACAGCGCTATCGTTGGCGATATAATTGCTTGCTACAAATCCACCGACGATTACCCCCAATGCCACCATCAGATTCCACTGTTGAGTTCTCCAATCAAACTGAAATAGCGATACTTTTTTGCCTCCTCCCATCATCGAACAGAGGGTGCGAAGATTAGAGGACATTCCAAAGTTCTTACCCGTCCAGAGGAGTAAAAACAGGACTATTGATATCACGGCTCCTCCAAAATACCAAGGCCAGGGTTGTGTTAAAAATTCTATCATTCTTTTTTATTTAAGGGTTGATGGACATACAAAGTCCGATAATTTTATTTTTGTCTCTTGGATTGCTTTAAAACCGCCTTCAATATTAATCAAATTGTGAATCCCTCTTTTTTTCAGAATAGAAGCAGCGATAACACTTCGATAGCCGCCGGCACAATGAATATAAAAGGGGCGATTTTCTGGGAATTGGTCCAGATGGTCGTTGAGGAAATCTAGTGGGGTGTTTTGGGCGGACGTAATGTGTTCCGAAACGAATTCATTTTCTTTGCGAACATCAAAGACGGCTACTTTCTCTTCTTTCACCAATTTTTCCAAATCGGTTGCAGTCACTCCACTGATCATATCGTATTCTTTTCCTGATTTTCTCCAAGCCTCAAACCCTCCTTCTAAGTAACCTAAGGCCCGATCGAAGCCCACTCGAGACAATCGGGTAATGGTTTCTTCTTCTCGTCCTTCTGGGGCAATGATCAGTAAAGGTTGATTGACATCCCCAATCAAGGTGCCGACCCATGGAGCAAATCCACCGTCTAAACCAACAAACACAGATTGTGGAACATGTCCTTTCACAAATTCATCTTGATGCCTAACATCCAGTATAAGCGCTCCGGATTCATTGGCCAAAAGTTCAAAGGATTCGGGAGTCAAAGGGTTAAGCCCTCGACTCAAAACGTCATCAAAATCATCGTAACCCGATTGATTCATTTTTACGTTCAAAGGGAAATATTGCGGAGGGGGAGCCAGTCCATCTGTAACTTCTTTGATAAACTCCTCTCGAGTCATATTTTCTCTAAGGGCATAGTTAACCTTTTTTTGATTCCCGAGAGTATCTACAGTTTCTTTCATCATGTTTTTGCCACAGGCCGATCCGGCCCCATGAGCAGGATATACAATTACGTCATCAGATAAAGGGATTATTTTGTTTCTAAGGCTATCAAAAAGGAGGCCGGCCAACTGATCCTGAGTCATATGGGATGCTTTTTGAGCCAGATCGGGCCTCCCCACATCTCCCAAGAAAAGAGTATCTCCACTAAAAATAGCGAGATCCTTTCCTTTTTTGTCTTTGAGCAGGTAGGTGGTGCTTTCCATGGTATGTCCAGGGGTGTGGATAGCCACTATGGAACCCTCTCCTAAGGGAAATACTTGTCCATCTTCAGCAATGATGGTTTCAAAATCGGGATTCGCATTAGGACCATAAATGATAGGAGCATGGGCCTCTTTAGACAAGGTGAGGTGTCCACTCACAAAGTCGGCGTGAAAATGGGTTTCGAAAATATATTTTATTTGAGCCTTGTTTTTCCGGGCTTTTTCCAAATAAGGACCCACTTCACGCAAAGGATCAATAATGGCAACTTCGCCCTGACTCTCAATGTAATAGGCTCCCTGCGCCAAACATCCTGTATAAATTTGTTCAACTTTCATGTTTAAAATTTTTAAGGTTATTTTGATTAGATATTTTTTTCTCGATTTTTGGAACTTTTTCTCCTTCTATATGTCGTATTACGGTCTCTAAACTGGGAAAAAAATTTTCCCTCCCGATGATTTTGATCATACCATTTCTGTAGAAAATATCCCTGAGCGGGCCAATGGTTTTTACCCACATGACCTTGATATTTTTTTGCTTCAGCTCTTGGATCCATTCTTGTAAAGTCCCCGATGCTGTTGCATCGACATAGTTGATGGGTCCGGCATCGACGATCAAGTATTTGATAGGGTCTTGGTGGTTTTCGATCTGGTCGGTGATTTGTTTTTTGAAATAGTTGTGATTTCCAAAAAACAGCTGACCGTCAAAACGTATGATCAATACCCCTGGAAAAGTTTCAATCTGTTGGGGAAAGCGGACTACATTTCTGAAAAGAGAGGTTCCTTTGATTCTCCCTAAAACAGCAATATGGGGCTGAGCGGATCGATAAACCATGAGAGATAATGACACTAATGCACCGAGAAGAATTCCTTCTTCGACTCCCAAAAAGAGGGTGATGGTAAAGGTAAACAGTAAAACAAAAAACTCCTCTCGGTGGGTTTTCCAAAGATGCAAAGGATATTTGAAATCAATAAGATGGATTACAGCCGATAGGATAATGGCCCCTAAAACGGCTTTGGGGAGATGATAGAACAGGTCCGTAAAAAAAACGAGTGTTAGGGCGACCAAAAGGGCACTTACCCACGAAGCCACTCCGGTTTTTGCTCCCGATTGATGATTGACCGCAGTTCTGGAAAAACCTCCTGTACTGGGATAGGCTTGAAAAAAAGACCCAACCACATTGGCCATGCCCAAAGCAATAAGCTCCTGATTGGGCTTTACCAAGTCCTCATTATTTTTTTGGTCAACCGATTTGGCAATGGATATGGCTTCTAAAAAGGCAATCAGCGCGAGGGTTATTGCCATAGGGGTGAGCTGGTATATCTCTTGAACCGTGATGGCCTGAAGTTTTATCGAGGGAAGTCCTTGGGGAATGAATCCAACTATTTTTAAACCCATTTGATCCCATTGAAGTAAAGCCGTTAAAACCGTGCTAAGGATCACCACAATTAAAGTGGCAGGGAGGTTCTTCGAAATCTTTTTAAGAAAAAAAATCAGTAAGATACTTCCCAAAGTGATAAGCGCTGTAAAGGGGTGAATATCGGATGACTTATCCCAAAGAGATTGGATTATTTCATGAATCATATTACTCGAGGGGAGTTCAATTCCCAAAAGGTGATTCAGTTGGCTTAAACCAATGATAATTGCAGCCGCCGAGGTAAAACCGCTGATTACAGGTTTGGACAAAAAATTAACTAAAAACCCAAACTTAATAATACCGAGGAATATTTGGACTAAGCCCATGAACAAGGCTAAAAAAATGGCAAGGGAGATATAGTGTTGAGCATCGACGATCGTCATGGTCTGAAGTGCTGCTGCAACCAAGAGAGAGTCCATGGCCACAGGGCCTACAGAAAGCTGTCGGGAGGTACCCATCAGAGCATAAATTAATTGCGGAAAGACAGCGGCATACAGGCCATAAACAGGCGGAAGCCCCGCAATCATCGCGTAGGCCATTCCTTGAGGGATGAGCATTACCCCAACCGTTATTCCAGCCGTTAAGTCTGTTTTAAAAAGACTTTTATTGTACGTTTTTATCCATTCCAGTAAAGGAAAATACTGTTGCATTATTTGTTATTAGCCCTCAAAAATAAGATTAGAATAGTGAACAGTGAGTAACCTATGTTACACAACTTATACCATTAGGATTTCATTTCTCCTAAGCTGGATTTTTCCCGAGAGTTCCAGTTTTTTCAATAAACGTGAAATGACTACTCTTGAGCTATGGAGTTCCAAGGCAATATTTTGGTGGGTGATCTGAAGCTCATCTTTCCCGTTAACTCTTTTCTTTTCGGTCAAATAATTCATCAATCTTTTTTCTAAACCATCAAAGGCCAAGCTGTCCAACGTTTCAATCAATTCATCCATTCGTATTTGATAGCTACGAAACAAAAAGTTTCTCCAACTGGGATATTGTTGCTCCCAAACCTTCATTTGTTTAAGGGGGATCATGATGAGTTTAGAAGGCAGTTCAGATATGGCCCTGATTTTACTTTTTGAAGCATTCATTTCCAAGGTATAGGTGAGGGTGCAAGAATCACCTTCTTCTAAATAATAGAGCAGGAGTTCATCTCCATTGGCATTTTCCCTATAAATTTTAATGGCTCCAGAGATCATTAGAGGGATTCCTTTTATTTGTTCTCCGATATCGATTAGCATGTAATCCTCCGGAACTTCTCTTAGCGTTCCTACCTTAGCGATTTCATGTATTAGTTCCTCTTCAAAAATAGCTCCAAAAAGCTGTTTTAGCTCTAAAATCATGATCGATTTTCTCTGGTTTTCATTTCACAAAGTTACAATTTTTGAGGTTTTAAAAAGCAGTATTTTTATTTTCAACTATTATTTAAACTTTCCTTAAAAAAGAAAGTCTAAGCCGCTAAACGATATAAACATTGAAAACCATTCTTCCTCTATTTTGTTTTACCTTCTGCTTTGTCCTTCTTCAGGCCCAACAAGTGAACCTTGAAATCACAGGATCTGTTGTCGATCAAGCCACCCAGGCACCGATCCCATATGCTACGATTTTGGTGGGGGAAAAATCGACCCTCCAACCCATAACAGGAGCTACAACCATGGATGACGGCGCTTTTAGAGCGGTATCCTCTTCCAAAGACATTTATGTCGAAATCAGCTTAATGGGCTATGAATCTGTGAGATTGGAAAACTTTACAATAGAGGGGAATCGGATTGAAATCGGTAAAATAGAGCTCAATGAGAAATCCCAAATGCTCAATGAAGTTGAGGTCAGAGGCGAAAAGTCCACCACAGAGTTTAAACTCGACAAGAGGGTTTTTAATGTTGGGAAAGACCTTAGCAGTTCGGGAGCCAGCGCACTCGAGGTTTTAGACAACGTCCCTTCTGTCACCGTTAGTATAGAGGGACAAGTCAGTCTTAGAGGCAATTCGGGAGTGCAAATTTTGATCAATGGAAAACCTTCTGTATTGACATCTGAAGGAGGAAATGCACTGGGATCTATCACCGCAGAAATGATTGAAAAAGTAGAAGTCATTACCAATCCTTCGGCCAAATATGAAGCAGAAGGAACCGCAGGAATTATAAATATAGTAATCAAAAAAGATGAGAGAGAAGGAATCAATGGCTCCTTTAGCCTCAATTATGGGCAACCCGAGAACAATAGTGTAGGGGTGAGCCTCAACAGGCGTACCGAAAAATTCAATTTGTTCACTCAAATAGGCTATGGAAATAGAAGCTATCCTCGGGAGGAAATCAACATCAACGATGATCTGTTGACCAATACTCAGATCATTACTGAAGGAATCCAATACCGAAAAGAAGAATTCTACAACATCATTCTGGGGACCGACTATTACATCAACCCTCAAAATGTGATCACCCTCTCGGGATTTTACGCCTTTGAGGCAGAAAACCAACCTTCAAACACCAATGTTAAAAAATATCAAGACATTACAAGATTGATTTCGGAATGGAACCGAGAAGAGATCACCACAGCGGGCAATCCTAAATATCAATATGAATTCATCTACAAAAAAGATTTTTTAGACCACGAAGATCATGATTTGATTTTCAGTGCAACAGGAAATCTTTTTAGTAAGGATCAAAATTCTCAATTTTTCAATACCCCCGTTTCGGGATCTGATACCTTCGACAATCAAGAAACCCATACCTATTTTAGAGAAGCCTTACATACCTTCAAATTGGACTACACCCATCCATTTGGAGAACAATGGACCGCAGAAGGAGGGTTCCAATATTCTAATAATGATGTGAGTAATGATTTTGAGGTCAAAAATGATGAGGCGGGTCAATGGGTTGTCGATCCAGGACTGACCAATGTTTTTGAATTTGTTCAAGGGGTTTTGGGGTTTTATGGAATAGCGGCCTACGAATCGGATACTTGGGGAGTACAAGCGGGACTGAGAGCCGAAAACACTCGGGTAGATACTCATTTGGTAAACACCCAAAAAAGTAACAGTCAGAATTTTACCGATTTATTTCCCTCGATGAGCACTTCCTATAAGTTCACCAAAAGCTTTTCACTTCAGGCGGGCTACTCCCGAAGAATTTACCGCCCCCGATTGTGGGATCTGAATCCGTTTTTCAACATTCGAAACAGTTTTAATTACAGAAAAGGAAATCCCGATCTGAGATCGGAATACTCCGATTCCTACGAAATATCCGCCATATACCTCAAAGGAATTGCGTCTTTCAACATGAGTGTATACCAACTTTATACCACCAACACGATTGAATCTGTTACTACATTTCAAGACAACATCAGCGTTAGTGGACCCGAAAATTTGGGGACCAAAAGAGTAAATGGCCTAGAGTTGAATGGAAAAATTAATCCCTCCAAAAGGATTGTCATCAGCGGGGATTTCAACTACAATACTTTTGACCGAAAAGCAACTTGGCAAAGCCAGTCTTTCGATTTTAAGGGCAACAGTTGGAATACCGAAATAACGTCCAAATTTAAATTTCCCAAAGATCTGGATGTAGAAGTCAGTTGGAACGATCAGTCGGGCTTCAAAACCATAGATGGGGAATCCGCTCCCAGTTGGTTTCTCAACTTGGGCGCGCGAAAAAAACTACTTAAGGGCAAAGGCGTGATCAGTCTTAATATAAGAGACCTTTTTGAAACTCGGGTCAGAGAAAACAGCACCATTAGAAACAACTTCAACATATGGAGTCGTTCGGTCTATGGAAGGTTTTGGGTGGTTGGATTCAGTTATGGATTTGGTAAGGGAGAGGCCATGGAGTTTCAAGGAAGAAGAAGATAGCTTTTACCCTATTTCTCGAACGATCTCATAGCGAATTTATCCAATAGGCTTTACCCTACAATTCCAATCCATTTTATGGATAAGTAAGCATTGAGCAGACAGTACAAAAAAGCGGGAAGGGTTTGCGCCACAGTGTCTTTGATCTTCAAACGTGTGATGACCCCCATCACCATCATAGGAGAAAGCCCTACGGCACTTATGATTTGTAGATGAACGATCCAAAACCCTATCAATAGACCCATAGCGCCAATCCATTGAAGGGCACCCGCATGTGTTTACTGGCAAAACAATTTAAGCCAAAAAAGGCAAATGAAGCCGCCGAAAAAATCACAAGTATGTTAAGCGGTATCAAAAGCAAATTTCTTCAAAGTTTCTATATCGACGTATTCTAAGGTTTTTTGGTGGCAGGCTTCCAATAGAATTTGTGGAGCTACCTGGGCTTGATAAGCTTCCAACCACCGTAAAACATACAAACACCAACGGTCACCGGCCACCAAACCCGGAAAATTATATTCGGGATAAGCGCGTGTGAGGTCGTTTCCTTTACGTTTCGAAAAGCTTAAAAAGGCATCGGTAACCACAGCACAAACTGTATGGGTTCCTACATCCATCCCACCCGTATCACAACATCCGTTCCGGAAGGCACCCGTCATCGGCTGGGTACCGCAAACCATCAGGGGTGCTCCAAACACATTCAAGGAAGTTTCGCGCATTTAAATCGAATGGATCGCCAAAATGAAGAACAATCTCAACGCATGGGAGTTAGGATTTTTGATCGCCAAAAATTTTAGCGTTAAAAACCAAGACCAAACAACACAATAACATGGAAGCAGCAGGAAGGGTAGGAATTATACCATCACCAATACGGATGTGGAAATACACCGCTCCTGCCATAAATACTGCCATAGCAGCGGCAGAGGGCTTGATGAATTGGGGATATTTGATGCCTCCCAGCAACAGCAATAGGGCAAGCATTCCCTTTAAGATTCCCACTGCAATCATAACAGAATCGTTGAGACCGTAAGCAGCAAATTCTTCAGACATATTTGTTGAAGTACCTCCTCTAAAGATAGAAGGCCGGTTCAGCTGAAAACTCCATGCACTCAGCACGATTACGGAAACAAATAAGGATAAATATCGCGTCAATTTCATAGTAATGAATCTACTTCTATAAAGTTATAGATTATAATTCAATTAAACCAAGAATGGGTGTAAATGTGCGGTTAAATTTCAAAAAACAGTTTGATTTTTCCAGGGTTAGTAAAAATTTTTCTGGCAAAAAATAAATGATTATGAGGAATTATGAGATAGATAGTGGGTGGGAATCTTATCACATTAGTAAATTTTTACTAGGAATTATTTTAATTTACATTGTTTTTAGGCGTCTTAAAGTAGAACGTATTAAATTCAATGAAGAGTACTTTTGGGTAACCCTTAACCAAGATGTAAGAAGTAAAAACACTAAAATCTGGTGAGTGCTAAAACTATTTAGTGTAAGGAATTCTTCTAGTTCCTTATCTCATGAGAACATTAATTAAATCTTGTGCATCAGAACCAAGACCACCACTCACTTTTTTATTGTAATTAACAATAAGTTCGTCATCTCTAGTATCGTAAAAATCCATGTTACAAACGGCAGTTTGAGTAGAGCCAATACCACCCAATAAAACACCTACAGCAACAGCAGCTGCGTCAGACATAGGCTTTGATGTTTTAAACGAACCTGAAACAATACAATCTACAGCTAAAATCTCTCCTATTTCACTCGGTAACAAGTCTTGGTAATTGTATATCTCCCTCAGTTAGCTCAGGCACTTTTTATTATTTGTCTATAAAAAAGGAATTAATTAAATTTGTTTATAACCCCAAATCAAAAATAAATGAAAAAAATTATTTTATTATTAATGGTTCCTGCATTGTCATTTGGACAATTTGGAGCCAGCGTTGGATTTTCATCTGGAAAAGCAAAAGCTTCTGGTGGTGGAATATCAGTAGATTCGGATAACGTAACTGCTATTTCAATTGGTTTATTGTACGATGCTGAAATTTCTGAAAATTTAGATTTATTACCCTCCATTGGCTTTGGCATTGGGGAGAAGGTTGAAGGAGAATCTAATAATGCAATTGGTTTTGGCTTAGCATTACAATATTATGTGTCTGGAAAAGATGCTTGTTTTTTTGTAGGTCCGGGCTTGGGATTAAGTTTTTCACTTGCAGATGTAGATACTGATGTTGTAAAAAAATCTGCCTTTTCGGGTTGAATTGGTATTGGATATGACTTTACCGAAAGCATAACTCTGGTTGCCAGTTACGCTACTCAACTTAGTAATTCCTCTAATATTGATGGTGTTAAGCTTAAAACAAATGCAGTTGGAGTAGAATTACAATTTAAATTTTAGATTAAAACGCAGGGGGCGGTAGCCCCCTGTTTTTTTATTCCAACTCAGGCATATCCCCTTCAGTTAGCTCTGGTACTTCTTAGCCTCTTAAATATGTCAAACTAACATTTATAGAGGAATGTCCCATTGCTTTCTGTAGCTTGGTAATACTACCTGTCCTTTTAAATATATCTATTGCTCCTGAGTGCCTAAAGGAGTAGATAGTATTGTTGCTATCAATCCGTTTAGATTGCGTTTTAAAATTGCTCCAAAGCTTATGAAAACAGAACTATTGAATTCAATAGGGATGTGTTGTGGATAATAACTTGCTCTCTAAGCTTCTCTGAGAGCTCCCTGAGGGTCTTTCTATAATGGTCTGAAAGGTTCTCGCCAAGCTTACTTTCAATCAGTCTATCAAATAGTGCCAATTCATTAGAGCGGCTGTCCTTATCAAAGGAATAATTATTAGATACGACATGGTCATAGACCTTTTTAGCGAATAGTTCAGCTTGCCTCCTGCGATGTTTTTTAGGGAATGAATTAGGGTTTAGTTTTCTTACGATTATATAAACGATATCTCTTATCATTTAAATTAAAATCAATGAAATACTTCCCATCGTTGGCAATACAAATCTTTGGATATGTTACACTCATTTTGGCAGTTCTTGGGCAGTTTTACATTTTTGCCATGAGTGAAAGCCTCAATTCAAAATTTATATTCGTTTATATTTAAAGGCGATGCTTATATTTGTACTTCAAAACGGTCCTATAGCTCAGTTGGTTAGAGTAGCTGACTCATAATCAGTTGGTCCCTGGTTCGAGCCCAGGTGGGACCACCAACAACAAACCTCAACATGTTGATTTACAACTTGTTGAGGTTTTATTTTTATATAAAAACCCATTTGGGGTACTATATAGGGTACTAAAATTCAGGAATTTTTCGTATATTAGAAAGAGTTAATGGACTGATTAATGGGACTTTATTACAGGTTAGACTATAAAAATAATAAGAATCACCTTAATCAAAAGGATTCTGTTCCCGTCATTATTGATTATTACTATAAGAGAAAGAGAACAAAGGTTAGCACAGGGGTTGTTTGTCAAATTAAAGATTGGGACGATAATTGGAGAAAGAAAACTTCTAAAGACCCGATAAAATCTTCTGATAAGGATTATAGGGATAAAAATCTACTCATCAAGAACAAACTTGATGAAATAAATGGAATAGTTCTTACCATTAAAAAACAAGACAAAGAACCATTAGTTGAACTTGTAAGAAGTTATCTAAGAAAGGATAAAAGAACGAAAGAGGTTGTTAGTAGAAAGGAGATTCATTTTTTACCCATGCTTACGGAATATGAAAAGTGGATTAATTCAACCTCGTATAACAACAGAACCTCAACTAAAAGAAGTACAAATACAAGTATCAAACAAATACGAGAATATACTTCAGAGTATCAAACCAAAAACAATGTATTATTATTTCCAGAGGACTTAGATAGTGATTGGGTATATGGATTTTGTAGATGGAGTTATGATAGGAAAGGGTTAAGACCCTCCACTATTAGAAAGAGAATGAAAGCACTTACAAGATTCTCAAACTGGAGTAACGAAAAGTATGGAACTAATTTCAACATAAAGAAACCAGATGGAATTGTACTTAGTGATGGAGGAGGAGAAGTAATCTTTTTCAAAAGGGATGAGGTACTCAAACTATATAATTATGATAAGTACTCTATTCAAAACCCTAATCATGTAGAAGTACTTCAAAAGGAAAGGAGACTAACCTATATTGATGATTCCTGGGTTGATACTGACAACAAAAGATGGTCTTCTACTTATACCTCTTTTGAGGTGTATAAAGACATGTTGATTTTTCTCTGTAATGTAGGGTGTAGGTTTGGAGATATGGTTAAAATGAAGATTGGAGACTTTGATTACGATACAGAAGAAATCAATGGAAAAAGATTAGGGTACTTTTCATTTTTTATGGAAAAGATTAAAATTCAAAAGGAACCTGTACGAGTTAGGATTAACAGAATGACTTTTGAGATTTGGAAGAAGTATTCAAAGAATAAAAATGCACATAACTATCTTTTTCCAAGGACAAAGTTTGGTAATGCAATATCCAATCAGAAATACAACAGTTACATAAAAGAAATCTGTAAACACATTGGTCTTGATAGAGGGGTAAGAGTTAGAGATTGGGATTTAAACGGAAAAGAGGAGAACACAAGTTTTATCCCGCTTTACTCAATCGTATCATCTCATATTGGGAGAAGAACTTTTATTAGAGAACACATAGAATTAGGAACACCAATTAGGAGTATTATGAAAATGACAGGACATACTACTCAAAAGGTATTTGACGGATATTATAATGTTTTGGATAAGGATATTATGAAAGTAAATGATGGACTATTCAATCAAGAACTTGACCAAAAAAAGGAAAAGAAATCAAAATCAATTACTTCAGAAACAGAGGAACAATTAAAAACTTTGTTGAGATTAAAAGAAATGGGAACACTTCCAGAAGATGTTTGGAAGGAGAAAGTAAAACAGTTGATTTCCTGATTACTTGCATACCACAAAATTCTTCGCTACCTTCACCCTATGAAGGTTAAAGTATCCTCACTTAAACATCATCCTAAAAACAAAGAAATCTATGATTTATCTTCTATTGATGAACTTATGGAAAGTATTTCAGAAGTTGGATTACTACAACCCCTCACCATAGATACTCGTAATCAAGTAATCAGTGGAAATAGAAGATTTGAATCAATCAAAAGGTTGGGATGGAACCAGGTTGAGGTCATTGTTAAAGAAGTTCAAGAAGAGGATGAAGAATTACTCCTTATCCACTTCAATAAACAAAGAATAAAGAGTTTTAAGGAACTTATTAATGAATATCTAACACTTGATAGGATTTACCGAAAAGGACAAGGGAAACGAACGGATTTAACTTCTGTTAAATCTAACAGAAGTTCTTCAAGAGATATGGTTTCTAAAGAAATGGGAATCTCTTCTTCTCAATTACAGAGATTGATTTTTATTCATAAATATCACCCTGAACACATAGAACTTTTAGATAAAGGAATTCTAACTGTAAACCAATCGTATCTTCAAATCCAACGAGAACTTAAAGAGAAAGAAAGTAGAGAAAACAAACCCAAGGGTAAATCAAAAACAACTAAGAACTCATCGTGGAGGTTTTATCAGAAATCATCTCATAATATGAGTGAACTCAAAGATGGAGAAGTTCAAACCATCTTTACATCTCCTCCTTATTGGAATAAAAGAACTTATTCAGAGGAAGAAGGGTTAGGGAATGAAAAAATCTCTGAGGAATTTGTTATTAATCTATCTGAACATTTAAAAGATTGTAAAAGAGTATTAAAGGATAGAGGGAGTTTCTTTTTAAACTTAGGAGATACTTTTTACAATGGTAATCTTCAAAATGTTCCTCATAAGGTAGTAATCAAACTTCAAGAACAAGGATGGATACTTAGAAATACTATTATCTGGTCAAAAACCAATCCAAAACCCTCTTCATCTAAATCCAATCTTACCCCTTCATATGAGTTTATATTTCATTTAGTTAAATCAATGGAGTATGATTATTATCCTACTCCTAATAAACTCTCTAAGAAGACTAAACCATCTCTACCACCTCGTCATAGAAGTATAAATGGGGATTATTCAAAATCAATATCACCTTACCTTCCAAATATTAAAGGAAAGAACATGGGAGATTATTGGAATGAAGATATAGTGAGAACTTCAGTAGCTAATCAAAAACTAAATATTGAAGGAGAACACCCTGCACCATTTCCTGAAGGGATAATAACTCTACCCATTCTTCAAACATCCAAAGAGTTTGAATTAGTATTAGATCCTTTTATGGGTAGTGGAACTGTTGAAAGGGTATCTGATGAGTTGGGTAGGAATTTTGTGGGATATGATTTGAAAGAATTTCATAATTTGTAAAAAAAAAATTTGAATTTAAAAGTAATTTCATTTCTATTGGAAGTTATTACTTTCGATATTCGACCATTTAGTTGATTTTAATGAAAAAAATAATCATAATAATTATATACACAGTTACACTATCCTGTAACAACACAAACTCTTCATACGAACCACTTCCTGAAAATATTGATTTCAACTTCCATGTTCGACCTATTTTGGTTCAAAATTGTTATTTATGTCATGGCCCAGACCCTAGTAGTCGTAAGGCCAACCTTAGACTCGACACCCAGGAGGGATTAACAGCTACACTGGAAAGCGGTGGGTTTGCAATAGTGCCTGGGAAACCAGATGAAAGTCATTTAATTGATAGAATTAATAACCTGCATGAAGATAAAATAATGCCGCCACCTGAATCAAATAATAAATTAACAAAAAGAGAAAAAGACATTTTGGATAAATGGATTGAACAAGGAGCAAAATGGAAAACACACTGGGCATTCATTAAACCTTCAATAGACAAAAAAAAGAATCAAATAACTACTATTGATCTATTTATTGATAAGCAATTAGATAAAAAAAACTTAAAAAAGGCTTCTATTGCTAACAAGAATACACTCATTAGGAGGGTATCATATCTGTTGACAGGACTCCCTCCATTAACCGAAGATGTAGAAAATTTTATTGCCGATTCCTCAGTGGATGCCTATCCGAAAATGGTAGATAAATATTTAAACTCACCAGCTTATGGAGAAAGATGGGCAAGACACTGGATGGATTTGGTAAGGTATGCTGAAACGAAAGGACACGAACATGATTTTACCATTACTGGGGCATGGAAATATCGCGACTATCTCATCAGGGCTTTTAATAATGATGTCCCTTACAACCAGATTTTAAAGGAGCATCTTGCGGGGGATCTATTGGAAAATAAACGATATAATACCAAAGATGGAGTACTTGAATCGCCTATAGCTACTAATTTTTACACCTTAGGAGAGGGTACTCACAGTCCAGTCGATATTAGACAAGACGAAGCCAATCGGATTGATAATATGATTGATGTGATCACCAAAAGCTTTCAGGGTCTAACCGTCTCCTGTGCAAAATGTCATGACCATAAATTTGATCCCATTACTTCCAAAGATTATTATGCCCTATATGGCATTATGGAAAGTACTCGCTTTACCCCACTAGATTCAGATCTAACCATTGAAAAAGTAAATACAGCAGAGGAAATCCAAGAAATACAGAACTATATCAAAAGCTTGGTTGGCCAAAAAATTCAACTCAAAAAATCAACACAGCAAGTAAAAATAAATCCACCTCACCATTACAAAATGATAGGGGACTTTAGAAACCTTGATTTAGATGATTGGCAAACCTCTGGTTATGCCTTTGGGGATAGAACAACTTTGGAAAATCCAACCATTAGCAAAACCTCTGGAAAATTGATGGCATTAGATTATGGAAAGGCTTCTAGTAGACAATATGGTGAAGGTCTTTTTGGAGTGTTAAGATCTCCCGATTTTACATTGGATTCAGACTTTATTGGGGTCCGCGCTAGGGGTAATAAAAGCACCATTCGGATCATAATTGACAATTTTCAACTAATACAGAACCCAATTTATGGTGGCCTTTTAAAAAGAGTGAATCAACCAAGTTGGAAGAACTACACATTTAATGTTAGTGCTTGGAAGGGACATAAAGCATATGTAGAAATTATTACTGGTGAATACCAAAAACACCATTTTAAATTGCCCGAAGACAGTTATGTAGAAGCTGAATATAGTATTTCCTATGACTCAAAGTGGCCCTCGGAAGTTAGAACAACTCAAAATTATAACGCTCAAATAAAGGAATTAAATACCAGATTAAAAACAGGGGGATTATCAGTCTATTATCCCGAACTAATAAAATTAAATGACAGGAGTAAAAAACTAACAAAAGGCCAAAAAAGCAACTCTTTTATATATGGTGTTTCCGATGGCTTTGCCATCAACAGTCCCGTTTTTAATAGAGGGAACTATCAAGAGCCCTCCGCGGAGAATGTCCCCAGAAGATTTTTATCGGTTTTGTCACCGGGTGGCAAATCTTTTAAATCCCAGGGCAGCGGACGATTAGAATTGGCGGAGGCCATGTTGAGTGAAGAAAACCCACTAACTTCTAGAGTGATGGTTAACCGTATTTGGCATCATTTATTTGGAAGAGGGATTGTTGAAACAGTAGATAATTTTGGTCTCCAAGGAAAACTTCCATCACATCCAGAACTATTAGATCATTTGGCTATTAAGTTTCAAAAAGAGGGCTGGTCTATTAAAAAAATGATCAAATATGTCGTAAGTTCAGAAACGTTCAAACGAAGTTCACTTAGGGATGAAGAACTACTACAGAAAGATCCCAATAATATTTACTTGGCTTCTTTTCCATTCAGGAGATTAGAAGCTGAGGCCATTAGAGATGGAATCCTTGTAGCTTCGGAAAGTTTAGACACTAGCCTCTATGGATCTCCCATTCCAATCTATCTGACAGAATTCATGCAAGGCCGAGGAAAACCAGAAAAATCTGGACCTCTAAATGGGAACAAAAGAAGAAGTCTTTATTTGGAGGTCAGGAGAAATTTTTTGGAGCCAATGATGACTACTTTTGATCGCCCCATTCCATTTTCTACTGTTGGAAAACGAGACGTTACCAATGTGCCTTCTCAGTCTTTAATATTGATGAATGATCCCTTTGTAATTGGTCAGGCTAAAATCATGGCCAAGAAATTATTACAACAAAAACAATTATCATTTGATCAAAAAATTGAGTGGGTATATATGCATTCTTTTTCCAGAAAACCTTCAAAAGATGAAATTAAAAATGCCAAAAAGTTCATCTCCCTATTGAAAGAGATGGAAAATGTTGAAGATGAAAACTTAACCCCCTGGATAGATTACTGCCATAGTATATTTAACTTAAAGGAATTTATTTATTTAATGTAATGAGTAATTATCATAATTTCATGCAAAAACCAATCTCAAGACGTGAGATGTTAGAAGTTTGTAAAGGAGGTTTTGGATCCCTTGCTTTTATGAGTTTATTTGGTGTACTTCCATCAGCCTGTGGTGGATCAGCAAAATCAACCATAGAGGCCTCAAGCTTAAACA
>Ga0222714_10002369_pt1 | contig 20025 bp, 20 predicted proteins | sample C33_3DmetaG_FD_165048 | JGI IMG/M metagenome (GOLD analysis project Ga0222714, IMG submission 165048) | Estuarine water microbial communities from San Francisco Bay, California, United States - C33_3D | ecosystem: Environmental > Aquatic > Marine > Unclassified | place: USA: California...
ACGACGGGCATCGTCCTCGGCAGCCTGTCGATGGCGCTCTTTCTCGTGATTCTCGTCGCCAATATGTGATCAGTGAAGTGGTGGGCGACTTCGCTCGATCACGGAAGCCAACGCCTTCGGATCCTCGAGATGGACGGCATGACCCCGACCGGGTAGGTCGACACGGTGAACGGGTCCACTGAGTAGTTCGGCCATACGGTCGGCGACCTCGCCGAACTTGTGGTCATCTCCTCCCGTCACGAGAGTCGTCGGACACGTGATCTCGGCCAGACTCGCCCAGAGCGACTCCTGGACGCCAGTACCCGCCGTCCTCAATGACCGAGCGAGACCCGTCACGTCGTTGCGCCGTCGGTCATCGAGATTCCACGACTCCTGAGGCAGCGACGCAAAGAGCGATTGATGCAACCATTCGTTCAGGAAGTCGTCGAGTTCCATGGTCTCGAGACGTGCGGCGAGTTCGTCGTCTCGCCGTCGACGGTCGAGTCGGTCGGCCTCGTCGTTCAAGCCGGGTGTGGCTCCGATGAGTACGAGCCCGAGTACGGCGTCGGGGTGACGAGTGGCGACGTGCAGCGCGGTTCGACCGCCCATCGAGTAACCCACATACACCGCTGGAGGCAACATCTCGGCCAGGAGATCGGAGTAGTCGCCGATGCCGAGGTGGCTCGCCGACGACGAGCCGTGACCGGGAGCATCCGGTAACCACAATTCGGCATCGTCATCTAGCAGGTCGACGATCGGCCCCCAGGAACGACCGGTCTGGGTGAATCCATGAAGCAGAACGAGGGGAGGACGAGATCCCGATCGGTGGCGGCTCCACAGTTGGTTGCGATCGTCGATGCAGCGATCCGACCAGATGGAGTTCACGGATCTTCGCTCGTCATCCATCGACACGAGACGCGGCACGACGAAGAACGCGCTCGAACGTGTCGGAGTCCTGCGCACCAGGAATGGCCCACTGGCCATCGATGACGTACGTGGGGACTCCCGTGATGCCATGGCTGGCCGCCGCGGCGAGTTCTTGATTGACTTCACCGATACCCGAATCGGAGTCGAGGAAGTCGAAGATCTGCTCGCGTGAGATGCCCAGGATCGGCGCGGCGATTTCGGCCAGGGTGTCGCGATCGCCGACGTGCTGACCCTTCATGAAATATGCCTCGAGCAACGCTTCTTTCAGCACGTGTTGTGATCCGTCGGCCCGTGTACCTGCCCACCAGAGGAGTCGGTGGGCGAGAAGCGTGTTGGATCGCTGGGCGATGTCCATGCGGAAATCGAGACCGTCCTCGGCCGCTGTTCGCGTGAGGTGTTCGATGATGGCATCGGCACGCTCGACCCCACCGAATTTCTTGGCGTACCCCTCTCGAGCGGGAGTGGACCGATCCCTGGGTGCCGAGGGATCGAGTTGGTAGGCCCGATACACGACCGATATCTCGACCGGGTCGTCGCTGGCCTTCAGTGCGTCGAGTGCTCGCTCGAAACGACGTTTTCCGATGTAACACCATGGGCAGATCACATCCGACCAGATCTCGACCTGTAGGACCTTCGCCACAGGACCACCCTAATTGGCCACCTGACACGTTCGGAGTCGACGGACTCGTCCCGAATCCTCGTAGCGTTCCCAACGATGACAGCCGTCGACGCGCCGACAGCCGACGTACAGGCCACTTTTTGTGGCACTTTGGTCGACGAGTGGATTCGTTGTGGGGTGAGGAGCGCCTTCGTCGCGCCGGGTTCACGGTCGACGCCTGTTGCACTGGCCTTGGCGGCTGACGAGCGGATCGCACTTCACGTCTTCCACGACGAGCGGTCTGCGGCGTTTGCAGCACTCGGGGCCGGGCTGCGCTCGGGTCGACCGAGCCTTCTGTTGTGCACTAGTGGTACGGCAGCCACGCATTTTCATGCCGCAGTCGTGGAAGCCGATTTGGCCGGCGTCCCCATGGTCGTCGTGACGGCCGATCGTCCGCCCGAACTCCAAGGGGTGGGAGCTCCCCAGACGATCCGTCAGGACAACTTGTACGGAGGAGCCGCTCATTGGTTCCACGATCCCGGAGTGCCGACCATGACGTCGGCCTCATCGTGGCGCGAGCTGGCGCGACGGTGTGTTCTCGAAGCTCGGCGTCTTCCGAGCGGGGCAGTTCACCTGAACCTTCCGTTTCGCGAACCACTGGTCGGAGTACCGGGCGAACTTCCACCTCTTCTTGACACGGTGCTCGCTCACGACCTGCGTCGTCCGCTCGCCGACGAGACGCGACGGCGACTCGTCGCGGAATGGTCAGTCGCCCGGCCGTTGCTCGTCGCCGGACGCGGCACGACGAAAGAGATCGTCGACGCCGCAGTGCGTCGTGGGTGGCCGGTCGTCGCCGAGTCACGAGTTCGCGACTCGACATCCGTCGTCACTCACTTCGATTCGCTCGTTCGCGATCAGGAATTCGCCGATGAAGAGATTCCCGATCTCGTTGTGAGGTTGGGTGATCCGCCGGCTTCGAAGGTGCTTGGCCAGTGGATGGTGCGCCACCACGTACGCCAGATACACGTGTCGCCTGATGGACGGGTCTTCGACCCCGATCGAGCGATTGCCGAACGAATCGTTTGCGACGCTGACGAATTGGTGTCGGTGTTCGTCGACCTCGCAGAACCCGAGCCGATGTGGACGAGGCGTTGGGGCGAAGCGGAAGATCGGGCTCGAGACGCAATCGATCGCGTGCTGAGGAGCAATGAACCGACTGGCGCGAGCTCAGTGGTGGCTTTCGTTCGAAGTCTCCCCGACGACGCGGCGATCGTGGTCTCGTCGTCGATGCCGATTCGTGATCTCGAGTGGTTCGGCGGACCCCTCGGCACTCGGCGAGTGTTCAGCAACCGTGGAGCGAACGGTATCGATGGAGTGATCGCCACTGCGATCGGAGTCGCCACCGAGCACAGCGGTCCGGTCGGGGTCGTGATCGGGGACGTAGCGACACTTCACGACTCGTCGTCACTGGCCGCTTTGGCTCGCCGAGGTCTCGATCTTCGTATCTTGGTCGTCGACAACGACGGCGGTGGGATCTTTCATCATCTACCGCAAAAGACCGTGGTCGACCCCCGGTCGTTCGAGCTCCTGTACGGCACGCCCCATGGAACCGATTTTGCGATGTTGGCCACTGCACACGGACTCACTGCGCGAGTCGCCCGGACTCGTGACGACGTGCAGGCGGGGGCGGAAACGATCGGACCTCACGTGACTGTGGTGAAGACCGATCGTGAACGAGACGTCGCTGCTCATCGTGACATGCACAAAGCGGTAGCCGACGCACTCCGCGACGGCCGTTGATCAGGCGCGGACGATCGCCGACAACATCGCCTGGAACTTCGCCTGAGTCTCGGCCAGCTCGGCATCGGGATCGGAGTCGGCCACGATTCCGCCGCCGGCCACCAGTCGAGCTCGACGACGGTCGTCGGAGAACTCGGCGCAACGAATGGTGACGGCCCAGACGCCGTTTCCCGAGGCGTCTACCCAACCCACTGCACCGCCGTATCGGCCTCTCGGGAACCCTTCGACCTTCTCGATCAGCTGTAACGCTTCGTCCCGTGGGTGGCCGCCAAGGGCGGGGGTCGGACAGAGGCGTCGAGCCAGAGACAAAGAGTCAGGTCGCGGTTCTCCGAGACGGCCCTCGACGAGGGTTCCGAGATGTTGCACGTTGGCTACGGGAACGAGGGACGGCTCCGGTTCCCAGTCGAGGTAGCTGCAATACGGGAGAAGAGTGTCGTGGACGACGTCGATCACGACGCGATGCTCGATCTGATCCTTCACGCTGTCCACGAGTGCTCGGCCCAGTTCGGCATCGACCTCGGGATCGCCGGTTCGGGGAGTGGTGCCGGCGAGTGGATGGGATCGAACCATGTCATCGCTGATCGAGACGAGGAGCTCGGGTGACGCGCCGATGAGGCCGTCGAACGAATAGCGATAACTCGAGCCGAAGGAGGCTCTCAGTCGAAGCAGAACGGCGTGTACGTCGATCGGATCTTCGGAAGTCACCATCAGTTCCCGTGCGATCACGGCCTTCACGAGATCTCCTCGTCGTACCGCGTCACGGGCCGCCTCGACTGCTGATCGATAGCGCTCCACAGGGCGAACGGGCTCCACCACGAAACGTGAGGACGTCGGCGTCGGTCTCGACAAAGGGAGGAGATCGTCGATGTTTGCGTCACCGATGGTCGTCAGCCACGTGCGACCGGACTCGGTCTTGCGCACGACCACGTGCGGTATCACCAAGTAACCGCCGTCGGATTCGAGGAAGGGGAGGGAACCGAAGGCGATCGGCCCGGCCTCGCCGTTCGATTCGTCGTCATGGTCGATCGTTCGCAGTACATCGAGAGCCTCGGAGGGGTCGACTCGGGCGGCGACCTGTCGTCCGGCGAATCCGATCCCGTCGCGAACGAAGAGATATCCGTCGCCTCGTGCAATGTCGTTCAGATCGACGTCGCGTTCGAGGCTTGTCGTTCGCGCGTGCACGGAATCAATCCCGGGTGGCGGTCAAGAGTTGGGTGATCCCGCCCGAGAAAGTTCGGTGCTGGGCATCGGAGAACCCTGCCGACTTCAATTGTTCGACCATGACATCGGCTTCGGGCAGGTACGCAACGCTCTTCGGTAGGTACCGATAGGCCGCACCGTCGGACAGAAGTCCTCCGATTCTCGGAACCACTTTGCCGAAATAGAAGCCGTGGCCGAATCGCACGAGACGATTTCTCGGGACCCCCACGTCGAGGAGAGCGATTCGCCCGCCCTGTCGAACCACCCGGGCCAACTCGTCGAAAAAGGCCGGCAGGTCGACAAGATTCCGCAGAGCGAAACCGCACGTGGCCCCGTCGACCGAAGCCCCGGCGAGAGGAAGACGGAGGACGTCGGCCTGCGATCGAGGAGCGTGCGATCGATCGGCGGCCAGCATTCCGAAACTCAGGTCGAAGGACAAGGGATGAAGTCCGGCCCGACGTAGATCGATGCACAGGTCGCCGGTGCCGCTGGCCAGATCGATCACGCGGCTGCCCGAGGGAAGTCGCAGCTCGGCCACGGCCTTTTTGCGCCAGCGCACGTCGAGGCGGAAGGTCATGATGCGATTGACCATGTCGTAACGGGGGGCAATGGCGTCGAACATGGACCGGACGGCGGTGACCTTCTCGCCACCGGTCGGCAGATCAGGGGTGTCCCATGCTCGATCGCTCGTCACGCCGTCAGGCTAAGGGGCCGAATCCATCGCGTGCCTCTCGGGTCGCCGACAGGGGTCACGGCTGGTCAGAATGGGGTCGGGACGACACCGGTCGGCCCGTGGGGGTATTTGCAATGATCGACTTCACCTTGTCACCAGAGCACGAGGACATCCGACGCCGAGTTCGCGACTTCGTGGACGGCCACATCCGGCCGGCCATCGAGCCGTTCGGACATCGAGAGGAGATGGACGCCGACGCTCATCGTGCGTACGTGGGTGAGCTGATCAGATTGCGCAAGCTCGCGGTGTCGGAAGGTTTGTGGCTTCCTCACATGCCCAAGGAATGGGGTGGTATGGGTCTTGGCCACGTCGCCTTGGCCATGGTTCAGGCCGAAGCCGCCCGCACGCGTGTGGGCCCGTGGGTCCTCAATTGCCAGGCGCCCGACGAAGGAAACATGCACACGTTGGTTCATTGGGGAACCGACGAGCAGAAGCAGAAGTATCTGAAGCCACTGTGCGACGGGGTCAGCTCCTCGTGCTTCGCCATGACCGAGCCCGAGGTGGCCGGATCCGACCCGACTCTGATCCGCACTCACGCCATCAAGGATGGAGACGAGTGGATCATCAACGGGCACAAATGGTTCATCTCCGGGGCCAATCGGGCCAAGTTCGCCATCCTCATCGCTCGCACGGAAATGGACGTTCCCGAGGGCTCGCGGGGAGCGAACACGGCGTTCATCGTCGATCTGCCGACCGAGGGTTGGAACAACGTCCGTGAAGTCGAAACCATGCACGGGCCTGGAGGTCACAGCGAAATCGTGATCGAAGACCTACGAGTTCACGATGCGCAGATCCTGGGCGGACGCGGTAACGGTCACCGACTCGGGCAGTATCGACTCGGTCCGGCCCGACTGGCCCATTGCATGCGATGGATCGCCCAGGCCGAGACGGCCCTCGACATGATGGTCGACCGCTCTCTGAAGCGTTACTCGCATGGCTCGTATCTCGCTGAGAAACAAGGTGTGCAGTGGATGATCGCCGATTCGGCGATGGAGTTGTACCAGTGCAAACTCATGGTGCTCCATGCTGCGTACAAGATCGACCGAGGCGACGATTTCCGCACCGAGGTGTCGATGGCCAAACACTTCGTCGCCAATAGTCTCAATCGAATCATCGACCGCGCCATTCAGGTGCACGGTGCCCTTGGTTACTCGACCGACACTCCTCTGGCCAACATGCTCCAACACGCGCGTTGGGCGCGTTTCGCCGACGGGGCCGACGAGATTCACCAGATGCGCATCGCCGAGAACACGATCAAGTCCTACACCGACGTCGGGAGCACTCGATTGGCCACTGGCGATCTTCCCGTCTGATCGCTACGTCGGGTCGACGACACTCTTGGCCCAGCGGTAGTCGGCTTTGCCAGAAGGCGACCTCACGATCTGCTCGACGAAGACGTAGTCCTTGGGGAGTTTGTAGCGAGCGATGTGGCGGGCCGCTTCGGCGTTCAATTCGTCGTGAGTGACGGTGCTGCCGGGACGAAGTTGAACGACGGCTACCACTTCGTTTCCCCACCGTTCGCTGCGCCGACCGGCCACCACGCAGTCGAACACGGACGGATGGGGTTTGATCGCCGCCTCGACCTCCTCGGCAAAGATCTTCTCGCCACCCGAATTGATGGTCACCGAATCTCGCCCTCGCAGTTCAACCGTGTTGTCAGCGAGGAGAACGGCACGGTCACCCGGGACCACGTAGCGAATCCCATCGATCACGGGGTACGTACGTGCGGTCTTGTCTGGGTCACCGAGGTACCCGAGGGCGAGTCGACCGCTCTTCGCCAGCCAGCCCACGTGGTCGTCGCCGGGTTGGACGATCCGGGCGAGGTTCTCGTCGAGGACATGATTGTTCGGTGCCAATGGGAAGGTTCCCGTGGACGCGTTGCCGCCGGTCGAGAGATGTTGGAGCTGGCCACCGGCTTCCGACGAGCCGAGACCGTCGAGGATCGTGAGTGTCGGATGATGGCGAAGGAACTCTTCCTTCATGTGCGCCGACAAGGCCGCCCCTCCCGATATCAGCACCGCGAGGCTCGAAATGTCGTAGGAGTTCCGGTCGAGCTCGTCGAGCAAGGGTCGCCCAAAGGCATCTCCAACGATGAGAAGAAAGTCGATCCGTTCCCGTTCGACGATCGTCCAGATATCGACCGGGTCGAGCCGTTCGGGAACCGATGGGACGAAAACAGTTCCGCCGGCGTTCCACGTTCCGAAGCTGAGCCAGTGTCCGGCACCGTGCATGAACGGCGGCGGAATCAGAGCCCGTCGTCCGGTGGCGGCTGCTACGAATTCGGGAATCGACGACGCTTCGCGAGAGCCGGCGAAGCACTCCGTCAACGCGTCAGCCTGACGCCACATGACCCCTTTGGGCATCCCCGTGGTTCCCCCGGTGTACAAGATGTAGAGGTCGTCAGGAGATGACGGGGGAAGCGGCTCGGAGCTCGAGGTCGCGAGGGCATCGTCGTACCACACTGCTCCATCGAGAAGAGGCGCGTTGCTTGCGTCAGGAACCTGGATCAGCACGTCTAGTTTCGGGGTGAGATCTCGAACCTGGGCGAGAGTCGTCGCGAATGACGAGTGGAAGACGATGGCCGTCGCCGACGAGTCATTCAGCAGATAGACGAGTTCTTCGGCGACGTAGCGATAGTTGACGTTGAACGGGACGACGCGCGATTTGAACGCGGCCAACATGCTCTCGAGATACTCGTTCCCGTTGTGCAGATAGATCGCCAGGTGATCCTGGCCGCTTTCGTGAGGAGCAAGACGAGAGCGTTCGGTGTGGCAACCAAGCCCTCGCGATCGTAGGTAGTTGCCGAGTCGGCGAGTTCGCTCGGTGATCTCGGACCAGGTGAGGCGCCGATCGCGAAAGACGAGGCACTCCTCGTCGGGACGCGTCGCTGCTATTGCCTCGTGGATCTCACCGACCGTGAATTCGTTCACGAGCAGACGATAGGGAAAATGTGCAGTCCTTCTCGCATCAAGCCGAGCGATCGGAAAGCTGGCGAGTCGCTTGATTAGGGTGTCGACGTGATCGAGACCTCGCCTGTCGCCGGGAATTCACCGGACGGCATCGTGTTCGGGGTCTTTGCCCCGCAGGGCTGGAAGATGGAGTTGTCGGGCATCGACGGGGCCTCGGCCAAATGGGATCGAACGGTCCGGGTGGCGACACTGGCCGACGAGCTCGGGTACGACTCCATCTGGCTATACGACCACTTTCACAACGTCCCACGCCCCTCGCACGAGGCCGTGTTCGAATGTTGGACGACCTTGTCGGCTCTCAGTCAATTGACGAAGCGTGTTCGGCTCGGACAGATGGTCGGCTGCAACAGCTATCGAAATCCTGCCCTCCTCGCGAAGATCACTTCAACTCTGGACGTGGTGTCAGGTGGTCGGGTCGAATGGGGAATCGGAGCTGGGTGGTACGAGAACGAATACCGCGCCTACGGATTCGAGTTTCCGCAACCCAAGGACCGAATCGGCATGCTGCGTGAGAGCGTCGAGATCGTGCGATCGATGTGGACGGAGCGTGAGACCACCTTCAAAGGCAAGTACTACGAGGTCGTTCGGGCCAACTGCGATCCGAAGCCACTCCAAAATCCCCGACCGCCGATTCTCATCGGTGGTGGAGGCGAGCAGCTGACACTGCGCGTGGTGGCCGAACACGCCGACTGTTCGAATTTCGGCGGTCGGCTCGACGAGTGGATCCGCAAACGGGACATTCTCTGGACGCATTGCGAGCGAATCGGCCGCGACCCCGGGGAGATTCGCATGACGTGGTCGCCCGAGGTGTTCATCAGACGAACGGACGGCGAGGTCGCATCAGCGGGATCGCGCAGCCTGTGGGGCGAAGACGTCGAGAGCTGGCGGTCGGGGAACTTGGTCGGAACACCGGATCAGGTCGCTGACAAGATCGGCTCATATATGGCAGCCGGCTGTCGTGGCTTCATTCCGTGGTGCGCCGACTACCCGGACACCGAGTCCATGGAGTTGCTCGCCACCGAGGTCATGCCTCGATTCCGTTGAGTCGATGCGCCGCGGATGGCGTCAGAAGAAACTGCGGAAGATGATCTCGGCCACGCAGGAGGGTTTGCTCGAGCCCTCGCATTCGAACGTGAACTCCATCGTCATCTGAACGCCACCCGACACGTCTTCGACGTCGAGAAGTTTGACACCGAGTCGAAGGCGAGAACCGACCGGCACGGGCGATGGAAAGCGAACCTTGTTCGCGCCGTAATTGACTCCCATCGAGAAGCCCTCGACGCGAACGACGGTCGGGTAGAGCATCGGACCGAGGGACAAGGTCAGATAACCGTGAGCGATCGGACCGCCGAAGGGACCTGACTTGGCTCGCTCGACGTCGACATGGATCCACTGATGGTCTCCGGTCGCGTCGGCGAACTGGTTGACCCGATCCTGGGTGATGTCGATGTATTCGCTGTATCCGAGATGCTGGCCGACGGCTGCTTTCAACTCGTCGGCGCCGGAGAGAACGCGTGGTGTCATGCCCCGAGCGTAGTACTCGCTGACGGAGATGGCTTCGCTCGGGATTTCAGCGATACCAGCGACGCTGGTGTTCTCGGCTGTGTGGGTGAAGCAGGAGGGCGCACAGTGCGATTTCGAAGAGAAACGAGATGGTGTTGCGACCGGTGATCTTGTCCCAGAGGCTGACGTATGCGAGCTCGGACAGAACCCAGAATCTCAGAGCGAACGGAGAGAAGGCCGCCACCAGTCCGAACCGCCATCCGAGACGGCGATCGTTCGCCATGAGAAATCCGGAGAGCACGTGCGCGGCGACGATCGCCAGACCGACGAGCAGTCCGAGCGAACCTTTGGAGACGCGTGCGTAACCGATCCAATCCGAGCGATCAAGCAGGCCGACGAGAGCGAAGAACCCGTTGAGATAGAGGAGCCAGGTGGCTATCTGGAGAGTCTGGGGCTGCATGCGGTCGAACCATCGACGGGGATCGAGGCGGGCACGTGACATGACTCCAGACTCGCGCAAGTGGCTCGATCGAGAAGATTCGGCCGACCCGAGATGTGATACGAACGACGTCGTGCACACGATTGCCGAGCCACGAAGGTCGAGAACGACATGACCCGATCAGGCTTCGTGACCTTGGTCGGACGGCCGAACGTGGGCAAATCTTCGCTCCTCAACGCCATGTGCGGTCGCAAAGTCTCGATCGTCTCCGACAAGCCCCAGACGACCAGGCGTCAGGTCCGGGGAGTCGTGAACCGCGGGGATGGGCAAATCGTGTTCGTCGACACGCCCGGACTCCACAAACCCGTCACTGCTCTGGGCGAACGTGTCAACTCGGCGGCCCTCGACAGCCTGTCCGACGTGGACATCGTGTGTCTTGTCGTCGATGCGACGCAACCGGTGGGTTCCGGGGACTCGTGGGTGGCCTCCCGCCTCGACGTCTCGAAAGCCGTCGTCGTTCTCAACAAAATCGACGCCGTGTCGCGAGATGTGATCGTTCAGCAGTTGGCCAAACTGGCCGAACTCGACGCCGAGAGTTACTTCCCGGTGTCGGCCCGCACGAGTGAGGGAGTGCCCGCTCTCGTCGATCACTTGGTGTCGCGTCTGCCCGAAGGACCTCTCTACTATCCCGAGGACGTGATCAGCGATCTGTCGGAGACCGACTGGATCGCCGAATTGGTCCGAGAAGAACTGCTCGGGATCATGCGCGACGAACTGCCGTATTCGATAGCGACACGTGTGGTCGACGTGGAGGGTGATCGAGTGGTCTGTGAAATTCTGGTCGAGCGCGAGAGTCAAAAGGGAATGGTCGTCGGACGAAGCGGTTCGATCTTGAAGCGAGTGAGGCAAAAGGTGCGTCAGCAACTCCCGGCTGGAACCAAACTCGAGTTGAAGGTCAAAGTCGACAAGGATTGGCAGCGCCGACCAGATCGAATCGAACGTCTCGGCTACTGACGTCGACCCGCAACGACTCTCAGCAGGAGAACCCGCCGGGGAGCAAATTGTCGTAGTCGTCGCACGCCACGAGTTCCCCGGGTCCGGTGAGGTCGCCACGACCCCTCGGCACGGCGATCGGTTCGGAATCGCTCGAGAAGACGATCTGACCGATGCCGGCGCGCCGGGTCAGGGTCAGAACTATCTGCGCCACGGCCAGGCGCTGTTCCGGACCGGTGACGATGAGGGTGAACGCCGGATCGAGGTCGACGGTGGCCACGCCGCGTTCGACGGCCACGTCGACAACGAGTGCGGGAGGCAGAGCACTGCGTAATCCAGCAGCTTCATCGATGTCCGGGATGCCTTCGCTCAGGGCCGCGAGAACCTGGGGCGCCGAGGCCGGACTGAGGAGAAGTCGAGAAATCGGAACGAGTCGACTGCCCGACACGAAGTAGAGCTGAACCTCTTCGACGGGAAGTGTCGTCGTGGTCGTGGACGGAGGGGGCTCGACGACGGTGGTCGTCGTCGACGAGGTCGTGGTGGTGGCCGCCGTCGTTTCCGTGAATTGGCCGGGGATCGCATTCGGGTCGATCGGACGACTGGACGACGTGGTGGGTACGCCGCAACCGATTGCAACCATCGATACGACCGCCGAGAGCACCGCAACGAGAATTCGAGGTCGGCGGACCGTGTTCATCGTGACCCTCCCGGAATTTCGACGACGAAGCGAGCGCCTCCCGAAGGCACGTCCTCGACCCAGACTTCTCCGCCGTGCGCTCGAGCATGTTCGGCGACCAGAGCGAGACCGAGACCGGTGCCTCCGACTCGAGTTCGTCCGGCTGAGCCACGGGCAAATCGCTCGAAAATTCGGGCCCGTTCACTCGGTGCAACTCCGGGACCGGAATCTTCCACCGCCAATCGCGTCGGGGAGCCGGCTCCTCCCTCGACCACGACACGTTTCGGTCCTCCGCCGTGTAAGCGGGCGTTTTCGAGAAGATTGGCAACAATGCGTTCGAACCGACGTTTGTCGATCGAAGCGATGGGGCTGGACCCGGGTTCGATGTCGATTCTGAGTTCGGCGAGGTCGTATCGCTGGGCGACGCGACTGACGAACTCCACCAAGTCGACGTCCTCGCGGTGGACGTCCACGATGCCGACGTCCATACGGGAGAGTTCGAGAAGGTCGAGAACCATCTGGTCGAATCGACGTACCTGCGACACCACGACGTCGAGAGCCTGTTGAGTACGGTCGCTCAAGTCCGCTCGTCGAGCGTCGAGAACTTCGACCGCGGCGGCGAGGGCGGTCACCGGACTGCGCAACTCGTGCGACACGTCGGAGGCGAATCGGGCTTCTCGTTCGATGCGCGTCTGGACTGCGTCGGCCATGTCGTTGAAACTCGCGACCAGTCGAGACAGATCCGGATCGGCCTCCGGCTCGAGGCGGGTGTCGAGTCCACCTATGGCGATGTCGCCGGCCGCCTCAGTCACTCGTTGGAGTGGACGCATGAGGCGGCGACTCACGATCCAGCCGGATGCACCAGCCACCGCACCGATGACGAGCGTGCTGACGACGAGAGCCGATCCGATGATCGTCAGGGCACGCTGGTCGTCGTCGATCGGGAAGGCCTCGAAATAGTGGGCCTCGGCAGCAGGAATGCTGACTCCCATGCCGATGTACGCCTCATCCGCAAGAGTGAATCTCTGGTACGACGAGGTGCCCTCCAGCGTGTTGTCGATCAGATCGGATGGGAATGCGTTCTGGGTGAATCGAAGGTCCTGGGAGTAGAAGAGATTCTCGCGACCGAGGTGAAGAACGGCGAACCCACCTTGCTCGGTGCGAACGCTGTTGATCAGCTCGAACGCCTCGTTGCGCCTCGTCTCGAGCTGTGACCTGACGAACTCGGCATTGGTGAAGGCCTGCCGCTCCACCGAATCGTCGCGACGGTCGAGCAGATAACTGCGGGCGACGAAATAGCTCACGAACGACAACGAGAGCGACGTGAGGAGTCCGACCAGCACGAACAAGAGAGTGACCCGAGTACGCAGCCGCATGGGGCGCAGTCGGGTCGAATCGCTCATGGTTCCATCCTGCCCGATGCGGCCGTCCCAGCGGGTCGGGCTTCGTGCCAATCGCACGATCCGGACATGACGCCGCCCGACTCGGGAAGACCAGCGAGTCGGGCGGCAGATCTCGTTCCGTTCCGCCGGTCGACGAGGGTCAGGGGGAGGGCGACCCCCGCCGAACCAGCGTGAACAGGGACAGTGTCCCGACGCCATGTGAAAGGGTCGTGCGGGATCTGTGCGTTTTCTGTAACAAAACCGCAAGAAACGAAGACGACCTGGTCGTGGGCCAGAATGGTCCGGTGAACTCGATTCTGTTCATCGAAGACGACGATCAGATCAGACTCGCCCTTCGCCTGGTGCTCGAAGACGAAGGGTTCGCCGTGACCGAGGCGCCCGACGGCCGATCGGGTCTGGCGGCCTTTCATGCGGCCGAGCCGGATCTGGTCCTTCTCGATCTGCGACTTCCCGATCTGTCCGGATTCGAGGTCTGCCGAGCGCTGCGCGCCATGTCGATCGTGCCGATCGTGATGGTGACAGCCCAGACCGACACCAATGACATGGTGGCCGGTCTCGAAGCGGGCGCCGACGACTACGTGACGAAGCCGGTGGTTCCGAAGGAATTGGCGGCTCGGATCAGAGCTCACCTGCGACGCGTTCAACTGCAAGGTGATGTCGCCACCACGTCTGCCGTCGACGTGGAGACTTTCGGCGATGTCGAGATTCGTCGTGAACAGGGCGTCGTCGTGAAGGGAGGGCGGGAGATCTCCCTCACCAAGACTGAGTTCAACCTTCTCTGTGAGTTCGCCGACCATCCGAACATCGTGCTCTCTCGGGACCAGTTATTGGAGCGCGTCTGGGGATACGACTACCTCGGCGACAGTCGTCTTGTCGATGCTCACGTTCGACGACTCCGAGTGAAGGTGGAAGATCAGCCCGACGAGCCGCGTCTCATCGTGACGGTCCGAGGTATCGGATATCGATTGCTGCGATGAAGGTCACTCGTCGATCGATCGTAGGAAGTCCATGACCTCCTGTCGATCGATGGTCCGCTTCATGGGAGGCATGGCGGCCAGAAGGTGACGTCGGTAGCCGGCAGTGGCCAATCGCGGGTCGAAAACGGCCACCACGCCTCGATCGGTTGTCGAGCGAATCAGGCGGCCGGCCGCCTGGGCCAGAAGTGTCGCTGCACGCGGCAGATCGATGTCTCGGAATGCTCGATCTCCGACGAGATCACGACGAGCGGAGAGCAAAGGATCGTCGGGCCGCGGAAAAGGAATGCGATCGATCGTGACGAGCGACAGGGTCCGTCCTGGGATATCGATTCCTTGGAAGAAGCCGGCCGTGGCGAACAAACATGCACTCTCGTCGGCGATGAAGGCATCGACGAGTCTCGACTTCTGTGATTGATCCCGCTGCGAGATCACCGGTACGTCGAGGATCGGACGAAGAGCTTCGACGGCCGCATCCATGGCCCGGTAACTGGTGAAGAGGGCGAGCGTCCGGCCCCGGGCCGCGGTGATCAGTCGGAAGAGTTCGTCGTTGACGGAACTCTGGAACGCGCCGCCATTCGGGTTCGGGAAGCCCGACGGACAGTAGAGAAGAGAGTTGGCGGCGTAGTCGAACGGACTTCCGACGTCGAGGGCGTCGAAGGAATCGGCGGCGAGTCCAACTCTTTCGGGGAGGTTCTGGGGGACGGTCGCGCTGGTGAGAATGGCAGTTCGGCGACTCCAGATGGAGTTCGACAGAACCGGGCCGACGTCGAGGGGCGCGATGTCGAGATGCAGTGAGCCTTCGGCGCCTTGAACGAAGGGCACGCGAGAGCCGTCGATGGCGAGAGCGACATCGAGGTCGTCGGCCAGACGGGTGGACATCTGCTGCGCCCGTAGTCGCCGCTGGTTCGCGTCTTCATCGGCGGTCTCCACCTTGCGCAGAGTGTCGAGAGCGTCGCCGACGATCCGGCGCGCGTCGAGCAGTACGTCGCGGATCTCGTCGGGAAGTGGAACCGGGAGTCGACGGTCCACGAGCGACGTGAGTTGCCGGTCGAGCTCGTCTCCCTGAGAGTTCACCGCAGCGATCAAGGCGGTGTCGTCGACGATTCTCGCCACAGTCGTGGACAAACGATGGAAACGCGAACGAGAGAAGGACACAGCGACGGTGTCACTGATGATGTCTTCGAGTCCATGAGCCTCGTCGACGACGACCACGTCGTGTTCGGTCAATATGGCGCCGTCAGAAGCGACGTCGAGCCCGTACAGATGCGTGTTCACGACGACGATGTCGGCCTCGGACGCCCTGAGACGGGCGGTCTCGGCGAAACACACTCCTCCGAGTGGGCAGCGTCGCGCCCCGGGGCATTCGTCGGCACCTACTGTCACGGCAGTTTCGGTGTCGCGGCTGATGCTGAAAGGAAGATCAGCGAGATCGCCGGTGTCGTGGCGATCGGCCCACTCCTTCACCTTTGCGACCTCACGATGTTGGCGTCCACCCGTTCCTTCGAGCTGCATCTGCTGCTCGCCTTGCCGACCCACGATCTCCTCGAGACGTTGACGACAGACGTAATTGCTGCGTCCCTTGAGTACCGCCCACTCGAAGTCGCGTCCCATCGTGGGGGCGACGGTCTCGGCGACGAGGGGGAGATCCTTGTGGGCCAGTTGATCCTGGAGGGCTTTGGTCGCCGTGGTGATCACGGCCTTGCGACCCGAGGCGACAAGAGGGACCAGATAGCCGAGGGTCTTTCCTGTACCTGTCCCGGCCTGTACGACGAGGTGCCGACCGGTCTCGACAGCCGAATCGACGGCTTCGGCCATGGCGCGCTGGCCAGGTCGATCCTCGGTCGACCCGAGCGCGCTCGTGGCGACGTCGAGGAGGTCGCGAACCGAAAGTGGTCGTGCGGTCACGCTTCGACCGTACCGTCAGGCCGTACGTGCGAGCGCGATGGCGGTGTCGAGTTCGTTCGCGTCGAAGTCGGGCCACGCCCGATCGGTGTAGTACGTCGGTGCGCCGTTGGCCTGCCAGAGAAGGAAGTTCGACACACGATGTTCACCCGAAGTGCGCACCATCACGTCGACCGGGGGCATGTCGGGCTGATACATGCCGGAAGTCAAAGTATCGACGGTGACCGGACGCGCCGATCGCAGGGCCCGTCGGCCGGCCTCGACGATTTCGGCTCGACTGCCGTAGTCGAATGCGACCGTCAATGTCATCTTCTCGTTGTGCCGCGTGTCGGCGATCGCCTTTTCGATCGCTCGTTGAACGAACACTGGCGTACGCGCCGAGGGGTCGTCGAAGGGGCGGCCGATCCACTGGACTCTCACCCCGAGTTCGTTCAGTTCGGCCACCCGACCGAAGAGGCGACGGTGGAGTCCGAGGATGTGGCGAACCTCCCGGCGCGGACGTATCCAGTTCTCGGTCGAGAAACCGAACACCGTGAGCCAGTCGACGTCGCGACGTACGGCGGCTCTGACGACCTCGGCCAGATTCTCCTCGCCAGCCGTGTGGCCAGCCGTCCGAGGTAGTTGGCGACGCTGGGCCCAGCGGCCGTTTCCGTCCATGATGCAGGCCACGTGCACGTGAGCGAGGGTAGCGGGCGCGTTTCGGTCACAATGTCAACGTGGCTCTCGAATCCTCACTTCCGGCAGCGATTCGACGGGGTATGCGACGGATCGCCCGCCGAGCCACCGGTGAGGGACGTTCTCGATCGATCCACGTTGTGGTGTGCGGGGGCAGTATCGACGAGTGGAATCGCCGAACGACCGACGAATGGAATCTGTGGGCGGCGGGCATCGGTGAATCGGCCTCTCGACAGGCCGTGACGTCGGTGACCGTGTACCCGTTGTCGGGTTCTGATTCCCGTCCGGTGGAAGTGCGTCGTTGGTCGGTGGCCGGTGTCGCGGTGACCGCGTGGCCACAGGTCGACGGTCGTCAGCGCCTTGCCGACGTGGTCGACGCCTGGCCCTCAGGTCTGGCGATGACCGAAGAGACGCTGGGCCGAGCGCTGGTCGGCCCAGGCGACATCGATGTGGTCGCAGTGATCGGCGCGCCGGGCCGCTTGCCATCTGCGCTCGTCTGGGAACTTGCATACGGGGAGTTGATCGACGTCGACGTCGAGTGGGAGGCGTTCACGGGGGAGGATCTGACTTCGGTCATCGAGGAGTTTCGAACTCGCCATCGACGTTTCGGCGGGCTGCACGTCGACGAGACGACGTGAGGACTTCCGCATGACGTCTCGCCTCTATCGCGACACGGGCATCGTCCTGCGCACGTATCGACTCGGCGAAGCCGACCGCATCGTCGTGTTCCTGACCGAGAACAACGGAAAGGTGCGAGCGGTCGCGAAGGGGATCCGCAAGACCCGTTCGAAGTTCGGCGGACGCCTCGAGCCTTTGTCGCTCGTGAACGTCCAGTTCCATCGAGGTACGTCCCTCGACGTGGTGAGTCAGGTCGAGACGGTCGATGCATCGACGTCGATGTACGGGGACCTCGACGTGATGACCGAGGCCAGCGCCGTGCTCGAAGTGGTCGACCAGTTGATTCCCGACCGAGAACCCGTTCCGCAGATCTTTCGCATGCTCCTTGGTGTGAGGAGAACCCTTCTCGAAAAGCCATCTCCGCTGGTGGTCCCGGCGTTCATCTGGAAACTTCTGGCCGTCGAAGGAGTTCGTCCTGAACTCGATCGTTGCGTCGGTTGCGGTGACGTCGAGTCCGAAGCGGGCGGTTTCGTGGCCTTCGACTCGACCATGGGTGGGGTTCAGTGCCGTCGGTGTCGAACCGGTGTGGGCGTGAGCGATCGGGCCGTGTCGTTGATGCGCGACATGCTGAGCGGACGTCTCGGAGCGGTGTTGGATGCCGCCTACGATCCAGCGGGACAACGGCTCGACGATCCGACGGCTTCGGAAGTCGCCGACCTTGCGACTCGTGCCTTCGAGGCCCACGTGGAGCGCCGACTTCGTTCGCTTGGGATCTTCGAACGTCACGACGAACGCTCCAGTTGACACCGATTAACCCGACATGATCCCGTAGCCTGACCGACTATGCCTGCCAACGACCTGGATCAGATCGTCAATCTCGCCAAGAGGCGCGGCTTCGTCTACCCGTCGGCGGAGATCTACGGCGGCTTTCGTTCGAGTTACGACTACGGACCCCTCGGCTCCCTGATGCTGCGCAACGTGCGTGAAGCCTGGGTTCGGGACATGGTTCAAAAGCGGGACGACGTCGTGCTGATCGACGCGGCGATCCTCGGTCCGCCCCAGGTCTTCGAGGCGAGCGGACACCTCGCCAATTTCAGCGACCCCCTCGTCGACTGTCGCCAGTGCAAGCAGCGTTTCCGCGAGGATCATCTGGAGAACAAGGACGTGTGCCCAGGTTGCGGCGCTACCGGGACGCTCACCGAAGCACGGGCGTTCAACTTGATGTTCAAAACTTATGCCGGCCCGGTCGAAGGTTCCGGTGCGGAGGTCTATCTGCGCCCCGAGACGGCGCAAGGCATGTTCGTCAACTTCGCCAATGTCTTGCAGACGAGTCGCAAGAAGCCTCCTTTCGGAATCGCGCAGGTAGGCAAGTCGTTCCGTAACGAGATCACACCAGGCAACTTCATCTTCCGGACCCGCGAGTTCGAGCAGATGGAGCTGGAGTTCTTCGTGCCGCCGAAGGATGGTCCGAGCTGGTACGACTATTGGTGCCGTACTCGTCTTCAGTGGTACGTCGATTTGGGAATCCCGGTCGACATGCTTCGCCTTCGAGCTCACGATTCCGACGAACTCAGTCATTACTCGGCCGGCACGGCCGATGTCGAGTTCATGTATCCGTGGGGTTGGGGCGAACTCGAAGGCATCGCTCAGCGAACCGACTTCGATCTCGGACAGCATGCGACGCACTCCGGTCAGAAGCTCGACTACTTCGATCAGGCGACCAATGAGCGTTACGTGCCATACGTGATCGAACCGGCTGCCGGGGTGAATCGCGCCATGGCTGCGTTCCTGCTTGCCGCCTACAGCGAGGACGAAATCGACGGAGAGTCCCGCACAGTCCTACGTCTGCACCCTCGCCTCGCGCCCTACAAGGTCGCAGTGCTCCCTCTCAGCAAGAAAGAGACGTTGACGCCTCTTGCGCGAGAAGTTTTCTCGTCCTTGTCCGATCGATACATGGTCGATTACGACGACACTCAGTCGATCGGGCGTCGCTATCGCCGTCAGGACGAGATCGGAACCCCGTTCTGTGTCACGGTCGATTTCGACAGTCTCGACGACGGTGCCGTGACCATCCGCGACCGGGACACGACCGAGCAGGAGCGAGTCGCTATCGGCGACCTCGAGCAGCACCTGCGCAGTCGACTCGGCTTTTAGACGTCAGGGATTCGGTACGCGACCCCGGGCGGTCTACCGTGTTGGCGAATCGACGAAGTGTCGATCGATCAGTCGGTGAGCATCGACGGAAGGAGAAGTGATGGCACGTATCGCAGTGTGGGCCAAGATCCCAGCAGCCCCCGGAAAGCGCGACGAATTGGCCAAGGCGTTGGAGACAGCCCTTGAAACCGCCAAGAGTGAGAAGGGAACGATCTACTACATCCTTCACGCTGATGCTTCGGATGAGAACTCCCTCTTCATGTACGAGATGTACGAAGACCAAGGTGCACTCGACGTTCACATGGGGTCAGAGGCGTTCAAGGCTCTCGGACCGGCTATTCGGCCGTTCCTCGGTGGGGCGCCTGAATTGAGCTTTCTCGCGCCGCTCGGCGGCAAAGGCGCCTGATTCATGATCCGTCGCACGTATCTCGACGGCATTCTCGCCGAGCATCGGGATCGGGCGGCGGCCGACAATCGTG
>Ga0222714_10002370_pt1 | contig 20025 bp, 23 predicted proteins | sample C33_3DmetaG_FD_165048 | JGI IMG/M metagenome (GOLD analysis project Ga0222714, IMG submission 165048) | Estuarine water microbial communities from San Francisco Bay, California, United States - C33_3D | ecosystem: Environmental > Aquatic > Marine > Unclassified | place: USA: California...
TGGAATTGATGTCGCATTTGACGGACCAGAGTTTATGAAATTTTCAAGTCAACTGGATGAAAATATTTTGAATATTAGAATCAGTTTGCTTGAGGAAAATTTTGGAGAGCATGAAGGAAAGATTTGGATAACTCACAAAGAAATTCAATATGTTGTTCCATTTATCTTTCATTACACACCAGGTTCTGTTTCAGTAATTCAGCAAAACAACAAACTGCTCTTTGATATTTACCATCCAGAAGAATGGAGTTTTGCAAAAATTTCAATAACAAACAGTAAGGATGGAATAGTAGAAACAACTACTGCCACTCCAAACAAGGATTCGTTCATTGAGATTTATGAAAACGCAGAGTATTGGATTGATTCAAAGATTAGAGTTAATGGAAATACTTCCAGTGCATTCAATACAATTGATGTAAGAACACTTGAAGAAAGAGAAAGACTGGACATTGACATTCCAGAAAAACAGATGGGAATAATTGTAGTATCAGTAGTAATTATCGGACTAGTAGGGATTATTCTAAAGAGAAGATAGTTTATTGTGGAGGTTTGGGACCTGCTTCAATTATTTCTGGTGCAACTCCCTCAAACTTCTTAAAGTTCTCAACAAACATTTGAGCAAGTTTCTTTGCAGACAAATCATATGCATCTTTGTCTATCCAAGTGTTCTTAGGATCGAGAATTTCAGATGGTACACCTTCAACTTCTGTTGGAACATCTAGATTGAATAAATCATTGTGGGTGTACTTTACAATGTTAAGACCACCAGAAAGTGCAGCAGTAACCATAGCACGACTGTACTTTATCTGGACTCTCTGTCCAACACCATATGGACCACCAGACCAGCCAGTGTTGATTAGATAGACCACAGTATTGTGCTCGTTAATCTTCTCTCCGAGTAATTTAGCGTAAACTGAGGCAGGTCTAGGCATGAATGGTGCTCCAAAGCACTGAGAGAATACGGATTTTGGTTCCTTGATACCTCTTTCAGTTCCTGCAAGTTTGCTGGTATATCCAGACATAAAGTGGTACATTGCAGCTTCTTTGGTAAGTCTAGAAACAGGTGGTAAAACTCCCAATGCATCGGCTGTCAGAAATATAATCACTTTAGGATTTCCACCAACACTTGGAATTATTGCACCTGGAATGAATTCCAATGGATAACCAACACGAGTGTTTTCAGTTAAGCTGTTGTCATCATAATCAGGGATGTTATCATTTAGAACCACATTTTCTAAAAGGGCTCCTGGTTTGATTGCATTCCAGATTTCCGGTTCTGCTTCTTGACTAAGGTTGATACATTTTGCATAACATCCTCCTTCAAAGTTGAATGTTCCATTGTCAGACCAACCATGTTCATCATCACCAATTAATTTTCTATTAGGGTCTGCTGAAAGTGTGGTCTTTCCAGTACCAGATAATCCAAAGAACAATGCAGTATCTCCTTTTTCCCCAATGTTTGCAGAGCAGTGCATGGGGAAAATTCCTTTGTCAGGTAGTAAGAAGTTCATGACACCAAACATTGACTTTTTCATTTCACCAGCATATTCGGTTCCACCAATCAAGACAATCTTTCTTGTCAAGTCAATGAGAATGAAGATGTCAGTTCTAGTTCCATCAATTTCTGGGACTGCCTTAAAGTCATTAATACAAAGAATTGTAAATTCTGGTTCGTGATTTTCTAGTTCTTGGCTTGTTGGTTTGATAAACAAGTTACTTGCAAACATACTTTGCCAAACATGATCATTGATTACTCTAATTGGTAAACGTGTTTCAGGATCAGCTCCTACAAATCCATCAAAGACGAAGAGTTCTTTGTTATCAACAAAGTTTTTCATTTTATCCAAGAGTTTTTCAAATTTGCCACTTGGGAATTGGTGGTTAATTTTTCCCCAATCAATAGTTTCATGGGTTTTATCATCATATACGATAAATCTATCATCAGGTGAACGCCCTGTGTATTTTCCGGTGTTGACGGAAAGTGAGCCTGTAGAGTTTACAACACCTTCTTTTCTCTCAACTGCAAGAGTTACCATCTCTTCGGTTTTGAGATTTCTGTGTACTTTGGATGGATTAATCCCAAAATCTTTGAGTTGGGCTGAAAATTTGTCAGTAATGGCAGTGCCTACGACTTGTGTCAATGCATTACGCCTCCAATGTCAGTATCAATTCTCTCAGGCTTGTTCATGAGATATTTCGATCCGCCTTCCATTTCCTTATTATCTCTTACCAATGGAAATCAATTTTATCGTCTAGGAACGTATTTATTTCAAAATTCAAGAGTGATTCTGATGCCGATCAATAAAGACAAGATTGCAAAGAGACAAGAGATCAAAGAACATAATCCAGATTTCGTAAGACCTGAGAGTTGGCGTTATGTTAGACTTCAAACTGGTTGGAGAAAACCAAAAGGTATTGATCATCATCAGAGAAAACAATGGAGTAGAGGTCGCCCAGGTTTAGTTAAAGTTGGATTTGGCGGACCAAAAGATGCAAGAGGATTACACCCATCAGGATTTACAGATAATTTAGTTCACAATTTAGATGACTTGGCAAAACTTGACCCAAAGAAAGATGGTGTCAGATTAGGTCACAGTGTCGGTACCAGAAAAAGAAAAGAGATTGTTACAAAAGCAGTCGAACAGAAATTCAAAATTTTCAATGCGAGAGTGAGTGCAATTGGTAGTAAATCTTAGAGCTAAGAAAAGACTGGCATCCAGAGTTACTGGTGTCGGTATTCACAGAATAAAATTTGATTCAGACCATCTTTCAGATGTTGCAGATGCAATTACCAGAGAGAACATCCGCAGTCTAATTACAGCTAATACAATCAGAATAGATTCATTCACTGGAACATCCAGAGGAAGAGCACAAACAAAGAAAGAACAAAGAACCAAGAGAGGTACCAAACAAGGTTCAAAACAAGGACGCAAAGGTGCACGTATTGGTAAAAAAGAAATCTATGTTGCAAAGGTACGCTCTTTGAGAAGACTGCTAAAGATTGCAAAAGATAGAAAGGATTTGACAAACCCAGAATTTTGGGCACTCTACAAGAAAGTAGGTGGAAACACAGTCAGAAACAAGGCTCACTTGAGACAATTAATGGAAGAGATTGTCGCAAAAAGAAAGAACTAGAATTTGTAAACAGTTTTTTCCCAATCTAAAATTTTACCGTTTTCAATTTTAATTCCCTCATCATTTAGCATCTTTGTTTTTACATTCTCTCCATATGCATAGCCACCAACCTTTCTGGAGGACATTACAACTCGATGACACGGAATAATTACAGGGTAGGGATTCTTGTTCATGATTCTTCCAACGGCACGTTGACCATTCTTTAGACCTACTGCCTTTGCAAGTTCGCCATAAGTTGTGATTTGGCCCTTTGGAACTTGTAGTAATTTTTTGTAAATCTTTTCTTCAAGATTCAAAGTTTGACTACCTCAAGTTCTGTAGACTCGAGAAGTTCAAGAACTTTTTGCTTGTTTGATCCCAATCCGTTCCAATCTAGCAGAGCAAACTTTGCCATACTGTTTTGTTTGAGTATATGTGAAAACAACTCTTCATCAATATTTTCAAGTGCATGTTTTGGAATTACTGTTCCAAGAGAATATTTGCCATCAAGGAGTTGTTGAGTAAACTTTGTTGGATAGTGTGTACCGCCAAAACATAATGCAACTGGATTTTTTGGAATTTCATTTGACATAACTTGGTGAACTAGTTTTGCAACTCTCTGACACAGTTGTTCATCAGTCCACTGTTTTTCAGTTGTTCCAATTTCAATGAAAATTGTCGGTTTTTTCAGATCTGTTGGTCCATGATGAGTTGCTTCTATAGTAATGTCAAACTCTGTAAAATCAGATTGATGGTCACGTAAAGTTTGAAGATATTTCTTTTGTAAGTCAGGATGAGGAATTGCCACCTGCCTGTCCTTTCCACCAAATTTTGCCTCTGAGAAATTTCCCGTACTGTGACAAGTGAGTGCAAGAACTCCAGATTCTGCTGCATGTTTTGATAAGAAGACAAATCCATCATAATCATATTTTTCCTCTAACCAGTCTGCAGAAATTGCAGGGGTTGGAATGATTACCAGATCATAGTGCTTGCCCCGAAATACATCCCCGTCTTGAGTCATTTCTTTACAAAGGAATTTTGCCATATTGTGACCGGCAGGATCATCAGCGTATGCAACTAGCAGTTCCATGAAATAAGAGATATAAGGAGACCCTATTAATTCCCACCAATGAACCCGAAGCAGACTTTGAAAAACATGGCAAATACCTTGAAAATGGCCAAAAAGCCAGACAAGGATGAATACAAACAACACCTCAGATTGGTATTGCTAGGTATTGGAGGAGTAGGAATTATTGGATTTATCATTCAATTCGTGTTTTCGGTGATCACATTTGGTAGGTAAAAATGTCTGAAGAAATAAAATCACATTTGTTTGCAATTAGAACCACAGGAGGACAAGAAAAAATGGTTATGAAATTATTAGAACAAAAAGCTAACAATAATCAAATCAATGTTCAATCAGTATTTTGGGTAAATGATCTAAAAGGATATGTTGTCATTGAAGCAGTCAATCCAAGCGATGCATTCATGGCAGTGGAAGGTGTAAGACATATTCGCGGTCAATTAAGAGGAGAATTAGAGTTCAAAGATATCGAAGGATATTTGGTAAAGAAATCAACTGTATCAACACTAGAAGTAGACAATGTTGTAGAAATCACAGGTGGTCCATTCAAGGGAATGAAAGCAACAATTACCAGAATCGACCAAGACAAAGAAGAAGCTACAGTTGTATTGCTTGATGCATCATACCAATTACCAGTAACAGTAGACGCAAACTATCTAAAACTATCAACTGAGGGTTAGGAAGGATTAAATTTTCATTTAAAGGCGAAAAAATATGGGAGAACAAAAAGTATCATCACTTGTAACAGGAGGAGCAGCATCAGCAGGTCCACCTTTAGGTCCAGCACTCGGTCCACTTGGCGTTAACATTATGGAAGTTATCAGTGCAATTAACGAGAAGACGAAAGACTTTGAGGGAATGAAAGTTCCAGTTACAGTAGTTGTTGATAGCGACACAAAAAAGTATGAGATTGAAATCGGTATTCCATCAGCAGCAGCACTAATCATGAAAGAAGCAGGAATTCAGAAAGGTTCAGGCGCTTCTGGAACTGAATGGGCAGGAGATGTTACAATGGATGCAATTGTTAAAGTTGCAAATACCAAACTAGAGAAATCTTATGCATCATCATTAAAGTCAGTTGCAAAGACCATCGTTGGCACATGTCTTGCTTTGGGAGTTAAAGTAGAAGGAAAAACTCCAAAAGAAATCACAGCAGAAATCAACGAAGGTAAATGGGATGAGAAATTCCAGTAACTAGACTCGGGTTTCATCTACTTCATCTAAAATTTTCTGCATACAATCATGGCAGATTATTTCATGTTCAGATAATTTTCTTATGACATTATGATCTTGGACTTTAGAGTCATAGGTTGCAGCAATAACTATCTTGTTGCTCCAGACCTCAAAGTCTTTTTTTCTCTTGTTACAAACAACACAATCCATGAAGAATGTTGAAGAATTTTTTAACTTAAAGATATTGAATAGTGATATGTTTGCAGTATGGTTCACATTTCATGAAAATGATACACAGTATCTTTCAGAAAAGATTCAAGAATTAAGTAAAAAATACGATTCCCAGTCATTTATTCCACATATTACGGCATACGGTCTGGTAGACATTTCATTAGATGAATTGGATCAAATAGTTCAAGATGCAATCAAGGATGAAAAAAATTTCACAGTTGACAAAACACAAATTTCATTTTCTGATGATTTTTGGAAGACAGTATTTGTAGAATTTGAGAATGGTGATTCTTTGAAAAGAATTAACAAAAAATTAACAGATTATTTAGAGAGTGTTAGCAAATATCATTTCAAACCACATGCTAGTTTGATTTACAAAAAGATGGACAGTGAAGAAAAAGCCAAGTTGGCAGGAGACATAATCATCAAAGATAATTTTACAGTATCTGGAATGTGTGTGCAGGAATTTTCTGAAGATATCAGTAAGTGGAAGATTGTTCGAAAATATCAGTTTGAATAAAACCTAAACATCATTCCCAGTTACTACCCATTCAAGTGCTCTTAGGACACCTTGATAGTACTTCATCGCATCCATTGATTCGGAACTTATCAATCTCTGTTCAATCTCTTTTCGGTATTCTGCAACTTCTTGTTCTGTTTTCATAAAATTTCTAAATTAACTGGGAATAAAAATAGATGCAAATAGACCCTGCAATTTCAGAAAACATGGATTTTGTCAATTTGACTGTAGGTATTCTCTTAGTAATTATGGGAATAATCATAATCTTTGTGGGAAATTATTTTAGCAAAAAGATCGGGATTCTGCACGTAGTAATCTACTTTATGGCATCCTTTGTGATTTTTGGAGGAATTGTTTTCATGTTTTTTTATGACAGGCCGTCACTAATTTGAGTACAGAAATTTCTTACTTCAAATCAAATTAGATGAAAGGAGTGCAGATAAAAAAAATTAAGAGCCCTTTGCTTTTGCTGCTGCACGAGCTACAATTAATGTCAGAATCACTGCAATGATAGTTACAATTATTGCATATAGCAACATTGGACCTATTGCATCGGCAGTTCCAAAAACTTCTTTGAAGACTGCCTTTATTGCATCATTCCATGCTAGTGCGGCAACTAGACCAAATGCGGCAGTAACTAGTGCAGCTATCTTATCTAGAATCTCATGTTTTAGAGGAGCCGGTTTTTCTTCGTCACTCATAAGTTCATAAAATAATAAAAATATAAAAAATATTTTTTTTCAGAGTTTAGACCAAATGAGTGAATTTTAGATCATTTTTAGATTAGATGAATGGGTTTTTGAAATATCCGTTTGCTAAAAGAATCACAAGACCTACAGCGGTGCCCGTTCCACCAAGTATACCTATCAAAACACCAGCGTCTCGCTTGTCCATGAGATAATTTACAAACTTGTAACTTATGAATTTAGAGTTTGGGAAGATGACCAGTCTTGTCAAGATTTGATTTGCATACCTTGCAATAGAGTCTCACTTCAGTGGATGGAAACTCAGCACCACAGTTTTTGCAAGTATAAAGTTTGGAATCAGCCATAATTCTACAACATATGGCATAGATTCAAGGATTAATAATTTCGTATCTAGATTCTTTTTTCAGACTTTTCTTGTGCATTATCAATGCCGTACATTTCTTTTCTTTTCTTGTTTGATAATTCACAGTAGAAAATTTGATTTTCTTCAGACATTGTAATTCCTAGTTTGTTTGAATATTAATAGATGATGTATGATTATGCCAATTCATTAAGATATACTGGATCTTTGTCGGTCTTTTGCAACTCAACAAAGGTCTCGGTACTTTGGATTCCCTCAATTTTTCCAATTTTTTCAATTACCACAGAGTGGAGGGATTCTAGATTCTTGGCATAGACTTGAATCAGGATGTCAAATCTACCAGTTACCTCTGAAATTGATACGACTTCGGGAGTTTCCATGAATTTTTTGTGAATAGAGTCCTTGAACTTTGGATCCCTGTTGATTCCAACGTTTGCCTTTACACCAATTCCCAATAGAGAATCATCAATTTCGACTGTGAATTTCTTTATGAGTTTCTTTTTTACCAGTCTCTTAATTCTGCTATAAAGCACAGATGCATTGATTCCTAACTTTTTTGATAGGATAGGAACAGAGATCGAGCCATCTTTGGTCAATTCAAACAGCAACTGCATATCTAGTTCATCAAATCTGTGCAAGGTATTCGAAAATTCTCGTTGAGATTTATTATATGTAGGTTTTGAGACAAATTTGCTATGGATTTTCAATTATTTTGGCCAAAAAATGAAATTTTTTAAAATTCTCAACACCGTGGGAATGCTGCCTCTAAACGATTTTAAGTAGGCTTTCTCGAATCTGTTCGTAATGATTACAGAGTCAGAGTTCGTAGACTTGATAAAGAATGCAAAGGCTGGAACTAAAGCAAAAAAGTTCAAGCAATCCATAGAGTTGATTGTTAATTTCAAAGATATTGACGTTAAGAAGGGATTTGCACTAAATGAAGTCGTTCAACTTCCAAAGACCAGTTCTCCTGCAACTGTATGTGTAATCGCAACAGGTGATATGGGAACCAAAGCCAAAGCAGCAAAAGCAGACTCTGTTATCGGAAATGAAGAACTAGAGAAATTCGGAGCAAACAAAAGAGAATCTAGAAAATTCATCAACAAGTATGATTTCTTTTTGGCAGATACACAAATCATGCCAACAGTTGGTAAAACTTTGGGTCAGCTATTAGGTCCTAGAGGAAAAATGCCAACACCAGTTCCATTTAATGCGCCAATTGAATCATTTTTAGCAAGATTTAGATCATCAATTAAAGTTAGAACAAGAGCATCACTCTCTGTCTCATGCAAGATTGGAGATGAAACGATGGATGATGCAGACTTGGCAGTCAATGCACATGCAGTTCTAAGTGCAATTGAAAAGAAATTACCAAATGGTGAGAAGAACATGAAAAGAATCATGATCAAGACCACAATGGGAAAACCAATCAAACAACTACAAGAGGTTAAGAAGAAATTTGCATGAGAATAGAACTAGTTATCCTCAAAGAAAAGCTCAGATGTTCCAGCAATTAGAGGAGCTTCCAAAAAAATACAAAGTGATGGCAATTATCAAAATGAGTAAGGTTCGTTCTACTCAGATTCTACCTTTAAGAAAAAATCTCAAAGATGATGTCCAATTTTTCTGTGTGAAAGACAAAGTTGCAAAAAAAGCATTACAGAATTCAGACATTCCTGGAATGAAGGATATGATTGGAGAATTCAAAGGACAGGTAATGATCTTGTTTACAAATATGTCACCATTCAAGCTTAACGTACTCTTGGCAAAAAACAAAATCATGATGATTGCAAGAGGTGGAGATATTGCAAGTCTCGATGTTGTAATTCCAGCAAAGAACACAGGAATTGCACCAGGACCAATGCTTACAGAATTCAAAGAGGCAGGAGTCCCAACCAAGATTGACCAAGGTACAATCTGGATTTCAAAGGATACAACACCAGTACACAAAGGCGAGGCAATCAATGAGAAACTCGCAGCAATTTTAGGTAAATTAGATATCAAGGCAGTAGAGGCAGGAATCTCACTATACACAGCACTTGAGGAAGGACTCAAGTATGTTGAAGAAGAGATGATTATTGATGTCGAGAAGATAAGACAAGAATTTACACAAGCACACCAAGAAGCAATTTCACTTTCAATCGAAGCAGCATATGTCACACCAGAAAACATCAAACAAATCTTGGCAAAAGGAGCACAGTCTGCACGTTCTGTATCTGTTGAATCAGGTTACATGACTGATGATACAAAAGAGCAAATCTTGCAAAAGGCAAACGCCCAAGCAAGAGCACTAGCAAGCCAAGCAAAAGACTACACACCAGCATAGTCATTTAATTATCAAGTGCCAATAATTAGAAAAAGAAGAATCCTTTATGAATATCCGCAGAACCTTTGAGATTATTGACCACTCAAGTTAAGCAAAGATCAAAGACTGCGATTCCGTCAGTCATTTTTCTTATCACATTAATTGGAACAACCATTGCAATGTGGGGCGCAAGTTGGGACATTTCATCGCACTTGCAGAGAATTCCAGATTCCTTTTTCACACCATCTCATACAATGTTGTACTTTGGTGTTGGAGTAAACGTAATTGGTTCAATGATTGCCGCTATTGTTTACCTAAAAAGAAAAGACATTCGTTCTGAATCTTTTGCAACTGGACTGAAACTAATCATAATTGGTGTAAGTGTTCAAGTTATTGCAGGTCCTGGAGACTTTTTGTGGCATGAAGCATTTGGATTAGACGGACTGCTTAGTCCAACTCACATGATACTTGCACTAGGAATGCTGAGTGTTCTTACTGGAACAGTGATTGGTTTTTCAAGAATGAGTTTTCACATGAAAGAAAAGAGTCCATTTATCAAGACAGTTCTGCCAATTACTTATGGAATTTTTTGGTTTAGTGCAATGTGGCTCATATTCTTTTTCGTATTGCCAGTTTCAGAGGGAGAGACTCATGACTTTAATCCTGATCCATATGTTGCAATTGTTCTAAGTTTTGTTTTCATTCCACTTGCACTAACAATGGTCTTTTGGTGTGCATCAAAAGTAATGAAAAAATTTGGAATGGTTAGCATTTCAGGACTGGCATTTTTTGTGATGAGTATCTCATCAACAATATTCACGGGGGAAAATCTTGAACAGTTTCTTCCATGGTATCTAGCACCAATGGCATGCATTATTGCAGCAGACTATATCTTCAACAAAAAATTCCAGTCAAAGAGTCTCAACAAGCACTCTGCAAAGATTGCTGGCGCCCTAATCGGTTCCATGTTCTTTGCATTTGGCTTCCCAATGCTATCTATGACATTTTTGGAAGTGATTCTCTATAACGGAGTGTTCCCATACGATGTATTGCCAACTTCAGGTGATGTCGTCTTTAACCAATGGATGATGACGATTCCAGGCGGAATAGTTTCAGGAGTAATAGGAATGCTTGCAGCTCCAAGAATCCTCAGATTCTCTTTGGATTGATTTGAAAGAGTTTCTAACTTGTATTGGCGTAATCAATCTTGTTACAAGAAATAGGTTGCAAATCTTTTATGCGTGTTTTTGCAAGTTTTCATTCAAGATTCACGTACATTTGGTAAATTCCAATTGAATTTCATTGCCAACAATCTGATTCCAGTGGTGACGACAATTCCCACAATTGAAGCAACTTGAATCTCCACACCATATGAGAGAGTCCCATAGAAGACAATGATTCCAATTACACTTGCAACAGCATAGACTTCTTTAACAAATACAATTGGAATCTCTCTTACAAACACATCACGTAGAATTCCGCCGCCAATTGCAGTGATTAGTCCACCCAACAACATTGGAAGGAATTCCATTCCAACTACTTGGTGTGCGATGGATGCTCCAATGATGGAAAATACTCCTAGTCCGACTGCATCAAAGACCAACCATGTCTCCATCTTGCTTTTGAATTTTGCATACAAAAAGAACATTGCAACTCCTACTGCTACGGCCAGTCCAATGTAAATTGGATCAGAAAATGCATTTGGAAATCTTCCAAAGATAACATCTCGTGTTACTCCACCGGCAACACCAACTACAGATGCCAAAACAATAATTCCAAAAATGTCAGCTTTGTGTGCTATTGCCTTTGAAGCTCCTGTAACTGCAAAAGCAATTGTTCCAAGATAATCTAGAATAGCAATAAACGATCCAAGTTCAAAAGAAAAATCTACCATTCAATGCAAACAGCGCAGCATTGCTAATTAAGAATTCATAAAAATGGAGATCAAAAATAGATTTGAGAAAAGTAAACTCGTTTAGCCAAATAGTGAAGATAATCCTTCCATGGCTGCTTCTTCAGATTTACCTTCTTCTTTAGGTTTTTCTTCGGCCTTTGCTTCACCACCTGCTGCATCTGCTGCTGGTGCGGCTGTTGCGGCAACTGCTACAGGTGCGGCTTTAACTGCCTCATCGATGTCAACATCGGCTAAGGCTGCAACTAGTGCTTTAACTTGGGCTTCATTAACTTCAGCGCCAGATGCTTTGACAACTGAGCTGATGTTTGCCTCGTTAACTTCTTTTTCTAGTTTGTGAAGAAGTAAAGCAGCGTAAACATATTCCATTGTATCGAGATTTTCATGCTCGATAATATAAAACTACTGTGAACTTGTGCGTAGAATCAGTTTAGGATTTTGAGACTTCGACAGATGGAGTAAAGTGTTCGTTTGAGATTTTTGTCAATTAGAGTATCCATTCTGTTTCTGAGTACTCTTTTTGCCTCGTCGCGTTCAGCGCCAGGTGGCAAAGACAACACAGTATTGATAAATTCTGGCAATGATTCTCGAATCCATCCATCAAGCATTGCATAGACTTTGGGAGGGATCAAATCACACTTGTCTTTGTCAAGATCTATTACATCTGCAAAGTTTTCATGTTCTACTCTGTATACGAGTGCCAAAACAACATTGTCTGGAGTTGGATGTTGGAGAATCTCCAAAGAGCGTTCTCCGGTCTTTCCCTGTTCCACTTTGTTTTTGAGACCTACCGGATTTACAATCACTCCGCTGATTCCGACCTTTTTTCCCTCAACGCCGGTTACTGTTGCAAAGATAAAGTCCTTGTAATCACCATTATCTTTTACAGAAAATACATGTACCCCTTCTTTGAGTTGAGGTTTTTTGCCAAACATAGGTTGTCTGTGTATCATATTGTATTTAATGTATAGTAATGAGATTACTCGATTTGATTTTCACAAGTGGTAATTTGACGGTCTTTTTTATTATGTCGAAGAGCTTTGAAATCTATGAAAAATGCAGGAGATTACAAGAATAATCCAAGAACAATAAAGCTTGAATCCAATCTTGACCAAGTACTCAAAAAAATAGTTGACGAGAAAAAAAGTAGAATTCTGGTAACTCAAGATGACAAAGTTACTGGAATTGTGACTGAAAAGGACTTGGGTTTTTTCCTGCTCACAGATGATTCTGAAAGAAAGTTGGAAGACATTCCATTATCTGAAATTGTTGTAAAGCCAATCACAGTAGATGAGAAAACAGAACTTCACAAGTGTGCTGAAATAATGCTAAAAAATAGAATCGGTTCATTGGTTGTAACTACAGATGGCGAGGTATCTGGAATTATCACCAAGACAGATTTGGTAAGATATTTTTCCAAAGAACATCCCGGAGAAAAGATTGTTGGTGAGTACATGTCTCCATACTATGCATGGCAGTACTCTGATACGCCACTTTACAAAGTGGTTGGCAAGATGATTGAAGAGAAAATTTCCCGTGTGATTTTGCGAGACCATGAGGAGACTCCAGTTGGAATCGTTACATTTAGAGACATGTTCAATCTTGCAATCAAACTTGGAAACAAGGAGGACATTCTTGACAACACTGATCCAGTGATTTCGGTAATATTTCCAAGAAAGGGATTTGTCTCTGAATCGGGATTTGGCGGTTCAACAAAGATTGGTGAGATCATGAGTAAAGACATCATTTCAGTTGATTATGATGACGATATGGCAAAAGCTTCAAAGATGTTAGTAGAGAAGAACATCAACGGCGCAGGTGTGTTGTCAGGTCATGGAAATATTGTAGGAATTATTTCCAAGACAGATATCATAAAGGCCATGGCATTCATGAAATAAACAAGTCATTTTAAGAAAAAGATTCTATGAATTGTATGAAAATTGCAGTGCCAGTTCTGATTATTTTTGCAATGGCAGGAACCGCATATGCTCAAGAATACCCTGAACTGGGAGTCAAGGTGGATGTCGTTGCAGAGAATCTCTCAATTCCATGGGCAATAGATTTTGCACCTGATGGCAGGATGTTCTTTACTGAGAGAACTGGCTCGCTGAACATAATTGAGAATGGCGAGATTACCAAGGTGCTATCACTTGGAGTAGGTGGAGGCGAAGGAGGAATGCTTGGAGTAGCACTTGATCCTGATTTTGAGGAGAATAATTTTGTCTATGTCTATTACACTTACAACGAGATTCTCGGAATAAAGAACAAGTTGGTTCGCTATGTTGAATCAGACAACACTCTAACTGAAGACAGAGTGATAATTGATGGAATTCCTGGCGCCCCATACCATGATGGCGGCAGAATAAAGTTTGGACCTGACGGGATGCTCTACATAACAACTGGAGATGCAGTCCAACCAGGTTTGTCACAAGATGTGAATTCCATTGCAGGAAAAATTTTGAGAGTCAACTCTGATGGAACAATTCCAGATGAGAATCCTTTTGGTTCTCCAGTTTATTCAATGGGTCATCGCAATCCACAGGGAATTGCATGGGATGATTCAGGAAATCTAGTTGCAACAGAGCACGGACCATCTGGGTGGATTGGAGTTGCACATGATGAAATCAATCTCATAGTTCCAGCTGCAAACTATGGATGGCCAGATGTATTTGGCGATGACACTAAAGAAGGAATGACAAATCCGATTTTGCATTCAGGAGATGATACTTGGGCACCATCAGGTTCCACATTCTACTATGGAGATCAAATGCCAATGTTTGATGGAAAGTATTTTGCGTCTGCTTTGAAGGGACAGCACATTCACGTCATTGAATTTGATGAGGAGTTCAACGTATTGTTTCATGGTGAAATTTTTTCTGGAGAGTATGGAAGAATCAGAGATGTTGCAAGTGGTCCTGATGGATTGTACTTTATGACAAGCAATCAGGACGGACGAGGTAGTCCGAATTTGTATGATGACAAAATTTTGAGAATATCTCCAATGTACAACTATGATGATTCTTTGTGGATTCAAAATATCTCTGAATGGTACATGAAGGGAATGATTTCAAAACAAGAATCAGTCAATGCACACAACTATCTGCTTGAGAGAGGAACAATCTCTAGAATCTAGAGACTGTCATATTCAGACCACTGTCTTCCAAGTTTGTTTAGTATCTGCCATGCAAAACGGTCTATGTTTACTCCGGGATTTGCCATAACTAGTACGATGTACTTGCCAAATGGGAAGCTAATCATGACCACGTTTTCTCTTCTTGATGCAGAATATTTTACTCGTCCAAGGTCTGCATCAAACCCTTGTCTGTTTGCAACTCTGTGTGCAAGTTCCTGATACAGTTGTCTTCTTTGTTTGTCAGTCAGTAGTGGGATAATACTGGCATCAAATCTGCCTGCAACTAGTTCCCCAGTAGGGTCAATTAATCCACAGAATCTTATCTCAGGTTCTTGCAAAAGTTCTTCCATCTTCTTTTTGAGTTCGTCTGTAGAAATTGCTTCTGCCACAAGTTCTAATGATTCCTTTTTGTATTTAACGAGTCTCAAAGTTCCAATTATGGTTTCAAAAATACCTTGAGAGTTTCAGGTTTTTTTGCGTGCTCTATTGCATCAGAGAATTTTTCGAGTGGAAATGTAGAGTCTATCATGGAATCAACTGATATGATTCGAGTTGCAAGAGCATCAATTGCCGGTTTGAAAAGACCGCAACGGGAACCAACCAAAGTAATCTCATTTACTACGGTTGGAGTCAGGTCAAGGTTTTCCCTTGATGCAATTGTTGATTTTAAAATCACAGTTCCGCGAGGTCTGACAAGTTTCATAGTGTCTGCAAATCCAGAGTTGCTTCCAGTAGCTTCCACTACAAGGTCATAGGTCTGTTCATCTGAAGATGCAATTCCAATCTTTGTTGGAATTCCAAATTTTTCTAGATTTGCCAATTTGTTTTGGTGTCTTCCAAAGCATGTCACGTCAGGACAAGAGAGTTTGAGTACTTGACATATCATCTGTGCCAGTCTTCCGTCACCAACAACTGCAACCTTCCAATCTTTTTCCAGTGTTACTTGTTCCTTGATTTCAAATGCAGCTGCAAGTGGTTCGACAAACACTGCCTGCTCATCAGTAACACTTTCTGGAATCACATGTAGATTCTCTTCAGGCAAAGACAAGAACTGTGCAAATGCGCCGTCTCTTTTGAGAATTCCCAGCACTGTTCTGTTTGGACAGTGTCGCTGCATTCCTTTTTTACATGAATCACAATTGTTGCATCCAGCATTAATTTCGCCTACAACTCTTTTTCCAATCAGGTCTTGATTTTGTGATTTTTCAACCACTCCAACAAACTCGTGACCCAGAATTCCGTTGTAAGTCATGTACCCATCAAGAATTTCCAAATCCGTTCCGCAGATTCCAGCAAGACTGACTCTCACCAGAGATTCGCCAGGTTTTGGGTCCGGATAATTTTCATCATAATTCATTTGATTTCCATCAAAGAATGCTGCATGCATGAAGATACTGAAAATCAATCCAATTTTAATCGACAGTTCTTAATATCGGAATATGTCAGGCATCAACATTGGACAAAAAAGAGATTCTCAAAGAATTTTCAGCAGATCCGGAGAAATACTATAACGTCAAACTCTTCCAAGAGCAGGGATTTGTCAGAAAGTCATGTGCCAAATGTGGCAGATTCTTTTGGACTCTAAATGCAGACAGGGATCTCTGTCCTGATGACGGACTGGATACGTATTCGTTCATTGGAGACCCACCAACATCAAAGAGATTTGATTACACGCAATCATGGAAGCAAGTTGAAGAGTTTTTTGTAAAAAACAACCACACTTCAGTTAGTCGCTATCCGGTTGTTTGCAGATGGCGTGATGATTTGTACTTTACAATAGCTTCGGTTGTAGATTTTCAAAGAGTTATGGGAAGTAAGGTAGTTTTTGAGTTTCCTGCAAACCCTTTGGTAGTTCCGCAGACATGTTTGAGATTTAAGGACTTGGAGAATGTCGGTGTAACTGGCAGACACTTTTCATCATTTTGCATGATTGGACAGCACAGCGTTCCTGATTTGGGCGGATACTGGAAAGACGAATGTGTTGATTTGGATTACCGATTACTCACTGAACAGTTTGGAATTAACAAAGACGAGGTGGTCTTTGTTGAGGATGTATGGGCTGGCGGCGGTTCTTTTGGTCCGTCATTGGAATACTTTGTCAGAGGACTGGAGCTTGGAAACGCAGTCTTTACAGAGTTCCAAGGGGAGTTAGGAAAACACACTACACTAGACCAACGGGTAATTGACATGGGTGCAGGTCTTGAGAGATTTGCATGGATTACAATGGGAACTCCTACTGCGTATGACTGTTGCTTTGGTCCAATCAATCAGAAATTGTTTGACACAATTGGAATTGATTCGGATTCAGATATCTTGCGAAAATACTTTACAGAGATTGCAAAAGAGATTGATAATTTTGATGACTTGAATCAGGTAAGACGTCTTGCAGTAAAGAATGCAGGAATTACTGATGAGCAGATGCAAAAGATGATCACACCACTTGAGGGAATGTATCTGATTGCAGACCACTTGAGAACTTTGATCTTTGCAATTACTGATGGTGCACTGCCAAGTAATGTTGGCGGAGGTTACAATCTAAGAATGATGTTGCGCAGAATCAATGCGACAATTTCCAAATTGAATTTGAAACTAGACATTGACGAGTTGATTGACTTGCATGTTGATTATCTCAAAGACACGTATCCTGAGCTTGATGAGAAGAGAGACGACGTAAAGTCGATTTTGAAACTTGAATCAGCAAGATACGAGGAATCCAAAGTTCACATGAAGAAAAAGGCAGACAAAATAAAAGAGAAAGGTGCACCATCAGTTGACGAACTCATCACTTACTACGAATCAGACGGAATCACACCTGAATATCTCAAGGAAGTAGATGCAATCTCTGAAATTCCTTCCTCATTTTACGCAAAACTATCTGATTTGCACCAGTCAGACAAGAAAAAGGCAATTGCACAACTCCCACTTGACGGACTCCCAGAGACTGAGACCCTGTTCTACCAGGACGACCCAATGGAGTTTGATGCCAAGGTCCTCAAGGTAATTGATGACATGGTAATTCTTGATAAGACGTCATTTTACGCACGAGGTGGAGGTCAAGAGCCAGACCACGGAACCATTGCAGGATTCAATGTCGTTGATGTAGACAAGCATGCAAACATTATCGTTCACAAGCTAGAAGGCGGAGTTCCAAAAGAAGGAGAGACAGTCTCATGCAAAGTTGACCAGACAAGGCGCTCCAACATTACAAAAAACCACACCAGCACTCACATTCTCAATGCATCATCACGCAAAGTTTTGGGTTCGTGGATTTGGCAGCATTCAGCTTTCAAAGAAGATGATCATGCGAGATTGGATATCACACATCACTCATCTCTTTCTGATGACGAAGTAAAAAAGATTGAAGATACTGCAAATGAGATGGTAAAGAAAAATCTCAATGTCAATATTGATTACTATGATAGAGGAACTGCAGAGCAAACTTATGGATTTAGAATTTACCAGGGAGGTGTCGTTCCAGTGAAAGCTGTCAGAATTGTATCCATTGAAGACCAAGATGTAGAAGCATGTGGTGGAACACATGTAAAGAAAACAGGAGACATTGAGCTAATCAAAATTACAAAGACAAAAAGAATTCAAGACGGAGTTGTTCGTCTAGAGTTTGTTTCAGGACCCAATGCGTTTGAGTATGAGAAACAGCAAGAAGCTGAAAGTAAACGCAAAGCTCAAGAAGCTATTGCAAAGGAACAACTAGAAAAACAGCGCGAAGAGAACAAAGCAAAATCAAGAGAAAAGATTCCATTGTTGTTAGAAAAGATTCTATCTGGAGAATCTGTTGAAGAGGACGGCATATTTACAAAAGGAAAATTGTGTTTTACATCCAATTCGGATTACGATGATTTTTTCCACCAGAACTTTGGAAAGAAGTTGGTTTCAAATGATGCAACTGCAGCATTTTGCGGAATCTTTGAAGCTGGTCCAACAGTTCGCGTGATGGTGTATGCAGGAGACCAATCAGGCGTAAATTCAGGCCAAATTGCCAAGGAAATAGCCTCAATTTTGGGTGGTTCAGGTGGTGGAGATGCCAAATTTGCTCAGGGTGGTGGAAAAGACACATCTAAAAAAGACGAGGCAATAGCCAAAGCAAAATCAATGATTTTGGGATGATACTATGACAGTTAATTGGACAGATATTGAAAACAAGTGGAGAAGCAAGTGGGAAGAAAACAAGGACTTTGAAACAAATCCAAGTGACAAACCAAAAAAATTCATTACAGTAGCTTATCCATATCCAAACTCACCGCAACACATCGGACACGGTAGAACATACACACTGGCTGATGTGCATGCAAGATTTTATCGAATGAAGGGATTCAATGTTTTGTTCCCAATGGGATTCCACTATACTGGAACGCCGGTACTTGGAATGGCAAAGAGAATTGAAGCTGGAGAAAAAGAGATTCTAGATGGTTTGAGAAATATTTACCATGTTCCTGAAGATGCAATAAAATCATTTGTTGAACCAATAAAGATTGCAGACTACTTTCATGAGGAGATAAAATCTGGAATGATTGAGATGGGTTACTCTATTGACTGGAGAAGAGAGTTCACTACAATAGTTCCAGGATATCAGAAATTTATTGAATGGCAGATTACAACACTAAAAGAGAGAGGACGAATCATTCAGGGAAGCCACCCAGTTGGTTGGTGTCCTGTTGATCAAAACCCAGTGTCACAACACGACACGATGGGTGATGTAGAGCCAAAGATTGATGACAAGAATTTTCTGATAAAGTTCAAGCTTGGTGATTCTATATTTCCAATTACAACATTGCGTCCTGAAACTATTTTTGGCATAACAAATCTCTGGGTCAATCCAAATACAATTTACAAAAAGGTGTCAGTAGACGGAGAAGAGTGGATAGTGTCAGCTGAATGTGCAAAGAAGATATCATTTTTTGAAAAAGAGGTCAAAGAGACTGGGGAGATTCCAGGAAGCGAGTTAATTGGCAAGACTGCCACCAATCACGACGGACGAGAGATTCCAGTATTGCCTGCAGAATTTGTAGAGCCCAGCATGGGAACGGGACTGGTAATGTCCGTGCCTGCCCACGCACCAAAAGACTATCAGGCACTCTTGGATTTGAAGTCAAAAAATCACGAATTAGCCTCAAAAATAGAGCCCATTCCAATTATATCCACTGAAGGCTATGGAGCCATTCCCGCCAAAGAGATTTGTGAGAAGATGGGAGTTTCAGACCAGTCAGATGACAAGCTTGAGGAAGCCACCAAGGAGTTGTATCTCAAAGAGTTCACTGATGGAAAATTAAATGAAAAGTGTTTGCAGTTTGATGGGGAGAAGGTGCAGTTTGGCAGAGACAAGATTCGAGCTTGGCTGCAAGAGAACAACCATCTAGAAAAGTTCCCGGTACTGGAGAATGCACCAGTCAGATGTCGTTGTGGAGCTGAATGTGTTGTCAAGATATTGAACAACCAGTGGTTCTTGAATTACGGTGACCAAGAATGG
>Ga0222714_10002373_pt1 | contig 19999 bp, 24 predicted proteins | sample C33_3DmetaG_FD_165048 | JGI IMG/M metagenome (GOLD analysis project Ga0222714, IMG submission 165048) | Estuarine water microbial communities from San Francisco Bay, California, United States - C33_3D | ecosystem: Environmental > Aquatic > Marine > Unclassified | place: USA: California...
AAGCAAGGCCTTCCACTTTTACAGCAAGACGAAGAAGGGGGCTTTGTGCCTGGTTATCGAGTAGCCCCAGATTGTGGTGAAGACTATTCTGATTTAAAGATTAGGTCTTGTCCTGTTGCTAGTGCCAATAGACTTTCATCAATTATTCAAGCATACCATAGGCACAGAGCAGGCTTGATTAAGATAAGCGAAACATACCCAAGGCCAAGTTGTGCTCTACTTGAAGCAATAGATGTTTTACACTCTAATACAGAAGAAGCAATTTACAGAGCACAGGAACGGTCAATGAAGGAGTCAAGACATGGCAACCAATGAAGTAGAGATTGAACTAGTCTTAACAGGTGCAGAAAAAGCAGTTGATGGTTTTAAAGAGATTGGCGAGACTTCCAAAAAGATGGCCGACCGATTCGCCAAGGACAATGAAAAACTTGGTGAAGGTCTTGGCAATATCACAACCAATGTCAAAGACATTGCAAGCTCAGTAAGAGGTTTAAGCACAGCACTTTCAACAAGTGGCCAAGGCTTCATGGCCTTGATTGGTCCTATTGGAGCAGTGGCAGCCGCTGGCTATGCTTTATATGAGACCTTCTTAAATATCAGTGGGGCAGCACAAGAAGCAGAAGACCGAGCCGAAGCAATGGCAGCGGCAGCAAGTGACCTTCAAAGCAAGTTGGAAGCACTAGCAGAAAAAGGTGTAATCCTTACCACTGAAGAGCTAAGGCGATTCTCAAGGGCTACCCTTGAAGCACAGCTTGCCAAAGAAGCAGTACAAAAGAGGATTGAAAAACTAACCCCAAAATATGCTGAACTAACCGAAGCACAAGAAGGCCTTAATCATGCTCAAAAGGTTTACAATGAAGGAAACATTGGTGATGTTCTATTGCAGGCCATTGGGTGGACTGATGACTTAACGGAGTCAAGAGAGCGACTTGTTGAAGCAAACAGAGCCTTGAATCAATCTTTAGATAAGATTCTACCCACACAACTTGAAGCCAATAAGAAACTGAGCGAAGCGGCCAAACAAGAGAAAGAGCTTGAAGAGACCAGCAATGAAGCGAGACTTGCAAGGATAAAAGAAAACCAAACAAGACTTGATACAATTAGACTTCTTGAAGCAGAAACTATCAAGACAGAAGAGCAAGCCAAGGTCTTCGATGCTGTTCAAAAACAAAAGAAGGCCATTCTTGAACTTGACCTTGAGCGAAACAAGGAAAATAAAGAGTTCTTAAAAACACTCGATGAAAGATTAAAAGGTGAAGTCAAGTCACTTGAAGAAAGTGGAAAAGCAAGAAGGATCATCGAAGCCAGGGGCCTTAAAGAAGTTGAGGACATAAGAAAGGCAGCAAGGGAAAAAGAGCAAGCAGAAGAAGAAAAAGCAAGGGCAAGGAGACAAGCCCAAAGAGCTGCGGCCAATGCCAAGGCCCAAGCAATGGCAAGACAAAGACAAGCCGAAGAAGCCCAAATCAGACAACTTGGTTATGAGCAACTAAGGCTTGATGGGATTGCAGAAGCAGACCTTCTCAAATTGCAATATGATGACAGCTTAAAACTTGTTGGTGATAATGCTAATAAGAAGTTAATCATTGAAATGAAGTATCAAAATGACCTTCAAAGATTGCAACAAGAGCAGCAAGCAAGACTTGAAGCAGATATGCAAGAGCAAGCAAGACTTGAAGCTGAAAACCAGGCAAGACTTGCTGAACAAAGGCAAGCCTTTATTTATTCAACCATGGAATTTAACAGCCAACGGATTGAAGACGAGACAGAGAGACAACTTGCACAGCTTGAACTGAGATATAACAAAGAGATAGCACTTAATGAATATACACAAGACCAAATAACTGAGCTTCAAAGAAGGCAAGCAATAGAGCGTGAAGAGATAATCAATGCTTCCATTGATTCACAGATTCAAAAAGTTGGAGAGTTCACCAATCAATATGGTGCTGGCCTTGCAGAAGCAGCCTATAATTCTTTGCTATTTGGTGAGAGCTTCCAAGAAAGTGTTGGCCAAATGTTGATTGCACTTGGTAGGCAGGCAGCGGTTGAAAGTCTCATGGAGACAGCAAAAGGAACAGCCGCTTTATTCACTAATCCTGCACTTGCTACAAATCACTTTGCAGCCGCTGGCTTATTTGCAGGAGCAGCTGCCACTGCAGGACTTGCAGGCAAAGCACTTGGTGGAGGTACTAGCGGTGGAAGTGGTGGTGCAGGTTCAGCTTCACCAACAGGAACACCACAGACAGCACCAACACCACAAAGAGAACAAGCAGACACGCAAGCCATGGTATTCAATATCAACTTTGGTGGTGCTGTGATATATGATACACAGAGAGCAGCCGAACAAGCACTTGCAGATAGAATCACAAACTTGCAGAATACAAGAAGACGTGGTGCACCAAGGAGACAATTCTAATGCCATTAAATAACCCAGCTCCACAATTTGGCTTACTTACTTCTTGGGATATGAGAAGCCTATCAAGTGTTGAACTTTTCACAAGGCCAGGCGGTGCGGTGAATATGCCCACCTTTAGCAGTGGCCAAGGTATCTATGAAGACGTGCTTTTCTTTCTCAATAACAGAGAGAGTAACACTTCAGTGAATGGAACTAGACAACTGCAAACGGATTCCACCTTTGGGCTTACTTCTTCTTGGTCGATCACCATCAACGAGAATGACAAGGTGGTCATTACTTCAGATACAAAGTTCGACTTAGTGCCTTTGGGATCAAGTGATCCAATGGGCTTTGGCAATGCAACCTTGACAGCCACAGCGACAGGTGCAAATTGGGAAGTGATAGCACCAAATGATTGGCAGCGTGGCCTTGCTGCCCTCGAGGACACCTTTTACAGAATAGATGAAGTGGGCGGTGCTGGCACTTTCAACTTCCCCAACAACGTGCCTGATGTTCAAGACATCACCACCTTTTTAAGGTTAACAGAAGGTGATCTTGATGACTTCAGTCTTCAAAGCCTTACCGAGCTTGACAATGCAGCACAATCAACAAGTGATATTTATTGGTCAATAGATGACAATGGTTTTACTCATTGCTTTTATCCAACAAGTGCAGGTGCTATCACATGGAGCAACACAACCATAAGAGACCTACTTGGATTCACAGGGAACGAAACAACCACGACAAGTGGAAGTTACAGCAGATTGACTTCAACCCACAAGAACAGTGGGGCCTTATTACCATCAAGACCTTACCAATCACACCACCTTCAAGTTCAGAATGTTGGACAGAGCAGAAGAAAAATTGGTGGTGGTTATGTCACAAACTTTGTTGGTTCTTACGTTACTTCTATATTGCTTTTTGATCTCGATGCACTACTTGACCAAAGTGATGACTATAAACACTTTACAAATAGGTTTTTGCCATTGGTCGGACCAGGTGAAAGAATCAACTTTTACCAATGTTGGGGGGATAGTAGGCGAGCGTTAAGGACTGCTCAAGTGGTAGGAAGTCAAGAAGCGTATGACCTTCTTTACACTTCAGAAGACAATGGTGAGTTTGGAAGGATAAGAGCAAGTCTTTTGACTGCAGAATATGACCTTGCTTATCCATCAAGACTTCAAAGACGTGTGCCTGTTTCCATGGAGATTGAACACTTATGAGCAACACCTTTACAAGCACACCAACACTTGTTGATTCGGGGCGAGTATCAGCAAGCCAAACAATCAGAACAACGGAAGCCGCAAGGCTTGGAGACTTGCAAAATTATTGCTTTGCCTATGGTGGAACAGGTGATGTAGTCAACCAATGTTGGGACGCTGGTGTTTTATATATTGATAATGCTTCAAGTGGTGATATTTGCGAATGGTATATTCCAAGACCTTCCAACCTTCACAACACTTTCAAGTTCAGAGTGGCTTGTTTTACTACCAAGTCAGGTTCAAGCGTTCAATGTGAAATCAAGTTCCCTATTTCGGGCAATACCTACACAGCAAGCACCATCATTACAGATGGTTCAAGGTATGCTTCAGTCTTTGAAGAATTAACCGTCAGTATCACAGGAACAGAGACAGAGCTTTATTGCATTTGTCGATTGAATGTTACTGCTTTGAGTGGTTCGGGTAGCATTGTGGAAATCTCCAATGTGGCAGGTAGGTGGTCACCATTGACTTCACCACTGAATACTTCACCACTTGGTCAAGGTAGTGATTCATTTATTCCCCAAGGGATAAGCAGACTAGGCCAAGACTTTCCTTTGCCTGCAAGGTTCGGAGTACAAACAATAGAGAATATCGAAGTGCTTAGGAAGAGAGGAAGAACCTTGCTTAATTGGTCGGGTGCAGAAAGGTTTAGTTCTTTGGTGAGTCCTGCTAAGGGGCTTGGAATAGCAGATGTTGAAGTCATGTTCTCTAAAGCTGCCTTGTTTGCTGGCATGAACCAAGTCAACCTTGATGTGGATATATTCTTAAGGATTGTCAATCATAGCTCAGGTACTAGCTTTGACATCTTTGGCCATAGGCTAACACCTGCCACCAATGGGTGGAATAGCTTTGGGGTGACATTAAGGCTTGATGAATCACCACTGAGCAATGAATTCAACTTGTCCATGTATCGTGTCGGAGTTGAGAACACAGAAACCAATGGAAACAATCTGCTAAACTTTAACAATCGTGTTTCAAGTGATATGTATATCAGTGCAATATCCATCATAGGAGTTTAATAATGCTTATCCCAACAGGCTTTGCAAAATTGCCTTCTATTGATTCTTGTTACAATAACCAACTTGTTTTTGGTGGCACAGTTGGACAGTTAGCCAATGGCCTTGCACAGCTTTCTAATTGCAAGTTTCTTGGTGAAGCCCATTACCACATAGGCCAAGAAGTACCAAGTGCTATTGGTGGAGCGACCAACACCAACACCACATTGAAGCTAAGCACCACCACATGGAACTTGCTTTATCAATCCACACCACTTTCAACACATTTGGCAGTTATCGCTTATTATAAGGCAGGTAATTACAGCTTTGGTCCATACTTGCAATTCAGCTTAAGGGCTACCTTTGCGAATAGCTACACAGGTGCGGTTCTCGATTATGGGTGCAAGTTCCAAGCTGGTATTGACCTTGCACATGAAAGAGACAATCTACAAGAAGCCTTCACAGGTTGTGAGCTCATACCCGCACCAACTAACACAAGTCCCGAACCACCAAGGCCTTTGTATGTGCCTTTAGCTCATAGGGGTAGTTTGTTGAATGTGGTGGTGGAAAGTCAAAACTTGCTTCCCTATAGTGTCCATATTTATGATGTATTAATACCAGAGGTGACAGTATGACAGTTTCAAGTTCACATGGTAGGCGAGTGTTTGCCCTTCAAGTCAGTGGCCTTGAATACCGTTATCACAGCAATATACCACCAAGTTCAAGCAATCTTGATTCAACCGTAGCAAGCTCGATTGATTACATTGACCAAGAAGGCATTGTGTCAGTTGGTGCTTTTAGTGCAAGCATAGACCCAAGTGGAGGGGTAGCCCAATATGGTGCACTATCCATCACTTTGCAGATTGATAAGAAGGCTGGCCTTGGTGATCCTGGCATTATCTTTGGTCGCTGTGGTGCTAGAAGTGCAGGCACTAGGGCACAGTTAACAAATGATGCAGACCGAACCACTACCACCTTTGAAGTTGATACCAACTTAACAAGTCTGACTTATCCAAGGTTGCTTCATATTGGTTCAGAGACTGTGAGAGCAAGTAGTGCAACCACTAACACAGTGACAGTGACAAGAGGACAAGGCAACACCACACCACAAAACCACAGCATAAGCCTTGAAGGTTCTTTTGTTCCCGAACTTACAACAGAGATCACCACCTTTAGAGGTCGAAGGGCTAAACTGTTTTGTGCCCATAGGTATGCTGATGGATCAACAAGCGATTATGTGGAGATTGTAAATGGGTTCATCGAGCAAAGCCCGAACATTGAAGAAGGTGATACTATCTCTTTATCAATCGTTCCATTGACTGCTTTGATTGATACTGACCTAACAGACAAGATCAACCAAACACAGTTGCTTCAAGACTACCACTACTATGATGGTATTAATGGAAGTGCTTTGGAATATGCCCTTGGTCGGTCACATGATTCTAGCTTTGACCCCATAAGACTTTATGTTGACACTAGTGCAAGCATAACGGCCAACACCTTCCAAGTGACAGTTGACCAAATACAAGGCTATCAACATATTCTTGATGACTTTGACCCTACCTTACCAGGAGGGCCAGACTTAGACGATTATAGACATGAACACCCACGCTACCCAAAGTTGACAAGGTTGACAGATAGCAGAACAGAAACAGATGGTGTATTCCCAACAGCTATAGCCTTCAACCTTAGCCTTCCTGGCTATGTCATTAATGCAGACAGCACACCAGGCAATGCTTTAACAGCTGGTGAAATCACAGCCACAGAAACATTCACTGTTTCTTCAAGCACTGAGATTAAGCAGCATGAGCTTGGAAGTGCAGAGGTCAAGCGATGGCCTAACGTTATAAATGATACTCTTGAAAGTGAAGGGCCTAGCTCAGTCACAGGTTTAAGCGGTGGTGTGGCAAAGTGGAGAATTAATGCAGAAAACCAAATAAGAGCAACCAAGTTAAGCAGTTCACCTTTCATTGCCACAGTCACCTTATGGACACACAGAACACCTTATGAGCAATGGCAAACAAGCAGCGCTGAATCACAAAGTAGCCGCTTTCCTTGGGCTTGGTCGGCCAATGGAACCAATTACATGCTCGATGACCTATCAAGGTTAAGCTACCCCATTGATATTGGACAAGGTGATGATCCCTATTTGGATTCACCAACCCAAGGCGACATTGGTTATTATAAGATAGCAAGGCTTTGGAGGATTGAAGATAGTGGCTCAATCTTACCTGTTAGGGATATTGCAAAGGCTTACTATCAATTATATGAATCAGCCATCTTGGTTGAAAACAGCCTTGGCCTTCCTACTTCAGAAACAGCTGGTGTCAGCTATGACATCATTGTGTCATACTATGACCGAACAAGTGACAGCATAAAGCGACAAAGTTTCAAAGCAAGCCATGAGACCACAGCCACCTTTGGTGGAACGGACGTGGGTGTGCTTATCCACATAAGCAGTGAAAACGACTTTACCCAACAAGTCAGTTTTGGAGATTGGACCGACAAGGAAAGAACCTTGCTGTTTAGAGGTTCATCTTTAATAAGGGAAGACGTTGGAACTATCCTTTTAAGATTGCTTGAAAGTGGTGGAGGTGGTCAGATTAATGGCACTTATGACACCTTAGCCATTGGCTTCAATATCAACAGTACAGATATTGATGAAGAATCATTCTTGGCTATTGGTTCAAGTTGCCCTTTCTCACTCACCAACAGGTTTGCAGGTGATGGCACGAACCTAAGAGACATCTTTGAGAGTCTTCTTAAACTTGTTGGTGCTGTGCTCATTATGAAGAGAGATGAAACTACAGGAAGAAGCAAAATCACTCTTCAGGCCATTGGCCAAGAAAGATTGGTTGATGTGTCGGCCACCATTGCCAATGGTGATTGGCTTGCAGATGAGCCACCACATTGGGATATATACGACGATATAGTCACTCAGATTAAATATGAGTTCGACTATGACCCAGCTGAAGATAAGTTTCTAAGTGAAGTGGTCTTTAATAACCAAGAAGCGATCAACCGTTATGGCGGTGAAAGCTCCAAGATTACCTTGTCTTTGCCTGGTGTCTCTTCCAATGATGTTGGTCGATTTGCAGGTGATAGATTTGCACGTTTTCTTCCCACGTCTAACAGAATATTCAACATTCTTTCCAACCCCTTGAGACTTTGGCGGGGAGCTATTGGCAGCGGTCCAAGCATCTTCCTTGACGTTGGTTCTTACATAGCTGTGAACAGTCCTCATTTAAGGGGATATAGTGACAGCTATGGAGTCACTAATGGTGTGGGAATGATACGAAGCATTAACCAAGAATTAATGGGTGAAGGCTGCACTCTTGAGATATTGACTACAGGGCTTTCCCCTGTAGCTTGGAACGCTACTGCCACAGTAAGCACAATCACAAGTACAACCAAGGTTGAAGTCAAGGCTAACGACTACAGTAGAACGGACAGTGCAGATGTTAACTTCTTTGCAGTTGGTGATGTTGTGGACTATTTGCCTAATGGCAATCACGATGCTGCTATCACAGGACTAGAGATTGATTCCATCAGTGGCAACATTATTACCTTCACCACTTCCCATGGTATCACCACCACAGAAGGAACACTTGAACCCACCACTTATGCCAATGCAAGCACTACCCACCAAAGTGATGCTTACCTTGCAAACAGTTCCAACCTTATCAATTCAACAGTACCAGCACAGGAGTTTTCATAATGCCTACCAAAGCCGAACTTGAAGCCAAGATTGAATCATTAAACGAAGACCTTAGAAGACAGCAAAGGGCAATCAACCAACTGAACATTGACCTTGATGACTTGCCACCTGTGGCCTTCAACCAATTTACTGCACCACATGCAAACGAACATGCAAGAGAAGCAATTAACCGAGCACACAAAGAATGGGATTTAGTAGTGAAGGACCCTTCAAGCGGTGAACGGATTGACCTTTACATCAAAAGCAGTCACGGCCTTAAGTGGTCTTGGGAAGAAAACTATACTCGCAACGGTCAGTTTGCTTGGTGTGGTGCTTTCGCTTCTTGGTGTTACACTGATGTGAAGCAACCCATAAGGACCAAGATATTCCCTTCTTGTTATCGTATGTATAAAGCATGGTCCAACACTTCAAGACGTATTGACCCAATGAAGGTGCAGCCTGGTGACATTGTGGTTATTTATACAAGCAAGCGTTCAGTCCAAGGGGATCATATTACCTTGTGTGTTGATACAAGCAATATTAATGAAGGCTATATCAACACCATTGAAGGGAACGCTAAAGGAACTTTGGGTAATGGTGAATATGGTGAAGGTGTCATCAAGCAAGAAAGAACCTTGGATAAGATTGCACATGTTTACAGATTGCTTGGAGAGGACTTTAACGAATGACCGACCAAGAAAAAACAGAACTACAGTTCAAGGACAAGATGGGAGGGAGGAAGGTGACAGCCTTCTATGCTACCCTTGCAAGCTGTCTACTATTGGCACTACTCGACAAAGCACATGGTGAAGTCTTGGGTCTTATTGATACTTTGTTTTTCATCTATGCAGGTGCTAATGTAATGACTAAGAGGTCACCACAAATAAACGTTCAACAATCAAGCGAGGTTCAAAACAATGGGAAATAAATTAGGAGTTTCAAACCCTGTTTCTGCAGGTCAAGTCATTGGTTCTTACAATGCTTCAAGCGTAAGCGATACCGATTGGCACACACTAACAAGCAATGAATTCTATGATGCAACCACAGGAACACAACTTGCTGATGGATTGCAATTTGCTTTTGTGGCCTTAATCAGTTCATCGACTTCCACTCTTAGTTATTTGAAGCTAAGAGAAGCAAGTGGAGCAGGTGATGGAAAGACCAACACTGATGGGGTAATACCTGTCTTCGGTCGTTTTGAAGTTGACGTGCAAGCCCTTCAAGATGGTGCAAGTGTTACTTCGATTGCTTATGCCAAAGGTGCTACAGGTGACAGCGTTGTCCTTGTTGCTGGCTTCAATAAATAAGGTGGTGATTCATGGCGATTAAATTAGATACCTTTTCGAGTGCTGGCGGTGGAGCAGGCACAGACAACCTTGATGATGTTACTTCAAGAGGTGCTACAACTACCAACGCAATCACAGTTGGTGGTGTGACCGTTGGTACAGAGTACACGCTACCAAGTGTAGATGGTTCAACCAATCAATATCTAAAGACTGATGGTGCAGGCAATTTAAGTTTTGCTGATTTAGACATTACAGGCGGCCTGACTTATCAAGGTGCTTTCAATGCTACAGCTGGCACACCTGACATAAGCAACGCTGAAAAAGGCGACTTCTATGTCATTGATACAGCTGGCACAATCTATGGTCAAACTTGGGCGGTGGGAGATCACTTGCTTGTCAATGAAGACATGGGTGGAACTATCACCAACAGCAAGATTGACAAGATTGATAATACTGACCAAGTAACAAGCGTTAATGGAAATACAGGTGCTGTGGTTCTTAGTGGTAATGACTTGGCAGCAGATCACACAGCGGTGAACTACACAGCGACCAATGCCAACATTGATGGTCATCTAAGTGGGATTGATACTGCTATTGGTGCAAGTTTAAGTCCAACCCTCGATGACGTGACCACCAACGGAAACACAACCACCAACACCATTGAAGTTGGTCAAGTCACTGTCAGTGGTGACATCTTGGCAAGTAGTGCAGACACAAGAACCATTGGTGCAGAAGGTACAAGGTTCATCACTTATTATGGTGACATGAATGGAGCGATAAGATTCAAGGCTAAGAACAACCAAGGTAGTGCAATCACTAAGGGCCAAGTGGTTTATATAAGTGGTGTGAGTGGCACAGTGCCAGAAGTGAAACTTGCCAAGGCGGATTCAGCTTTAACTATGCCTGCCTTTGGTGTGGCCTTTGCCAATGCAAACGACCAAGCAGAAGTTCAGATTGTGACCTTTGGCAATCTAACAGACTACAACACCACTACCTACTCCCTTAGTGCAAATGACACAATATATGTCAGTGCGACCACAGCAGGAGCATTAACCAACACAGCACCAACAGGTGAATCAAACTTGATTCAAAATATTGGTCGGGTGGTTCGTGCAGATGCAAGTGCAGGTATTATAAAAGTTGGTGGTGCAGGTCGCTCCAATGCTACACCCAACTTGAATAGTGGCAAAATCTTCCTTGGTAATGCAAGCAATCAAGCAGTAAGCACAGCATTAAGCTCAATTAACTTGACTTCGTTCAATGATGACTTGACCTATCCTGTGACTTCAGTCAACACCTTGACAGGTGCTGTGGTCGTGTCGGGTGATGACGTAGGGGCAGACCACACAGCGGTGAACTATACAGCTGCCAATGCCAATGTTGATGGTCATCTTAGTGGGATTGATACCAAACTTGGAACACTTGGCACTTCTGCCTTCCTTGATGTGGGAACAAGTGCAAGTAACGTTGTTCAACTTGATGGAACAGCCAAACTTCCTGCAGTTGATGGTTCACAGCTTACAAACTTACCAAGTGCACCTGTGACTTCTGTCAACACCTTGACAGGTGCTGTAGTTGTCAGTGGTAACGATATAGCAGCCGATCACACAGCGGTGAACTACACAGCGGCTAATGTCAATGTAGATGGTCATTTCAGTGGTGTAGATACCAAACTTGGAACACTTGGCACTTCTGCCTTCCTTGATGTGGGAACAAGTGCAAGTAACGTTGTTCAACTTGATGGAACAGCCAAACTTCCTGCAGTTGATGGTTCACAGCTTACAAACTTACCAAGTGCACCTGTGACTTCTGTCAATAGCTTGACAGGTGCTGTGGTAGTCAGTGGTAACGATATAGCAGCGGATCACACAGCGGTGAACTATACTGCAAGTAATGCCAATGTAGATGGTCACTTAAGTGGGATTGATACCAAGTTTGGAACACTTGGCACAGCTTCAACAGCTGCTACAACCGACTTCTTGCAAGTCACAAACAACTTAAGCGATTTAAACAACGCAACCACAGCAAGAAGCAATCTTGGACTTGGTACTGCAGCCACTCAGAATGTGGGAACAAGTGCAGGTAATGTTGTTCAACTTGATGGAACAGCCAAACTTCCTGCAGTTGATGGCAGTCAATTAACCAATCTACCAAGTGCACCTGTAACAAGTGTCAATAGCTTGACAGGTGCTGTGGTTGTCAGTGGTAACGATATAGCAGCGGATCACACAGCGGTGAACTATACTGCAGCCAATGCCAATGTTGATGGTCACTTCAGTGGTGTAGATACTAAACTTGGAACTTTACTTGCAGACATTACAGGTGAAAGTCTAAATGACTTAAGTGATGTTTCATTCACAGCAGGGGCAGGGATAGACAACTATGTTTTGACTTATGACAATGGAACTTCTTCTTGGGGGGCTGAAGCTGTGCCTAGTGCACCTGTAACAAGCGTTAATGGAAATACAGGTGCTGTGGTTCTTAGTGGTAATGACTTGGCAGCAGATCACACAGCGGTGAACTACACAGCGACCAATGCCAATATTGATGGCCACCTTAGTGGGATTGACTCCGCTTTAGGTTCAGTCAGTGGTTCAAAACCAACGGTGACAAGTGCAAGCCCTAGCACAGATTACACAATAAGCACTTATACTGCTATTGAAGAAGTTTATATTCTTAATCCTAGTGCTTCCATAAATGTCAATTTGCCAAGTGCTTCAACAGTCACGAGCGGTTACAAATACAATATTAAAAATGTATCAGCTACAGCCAGCTTGACAGTTGACCCAAATAGCACAGAAACGATTGATGGAGCGACCACTTATACACTTAATGTTCAGTATCAATCTTTAACTATCGTTTCAGATGGTTCTAATTGGCATATCATTTAAGAGAGGTCACAAATGAGTTATCGTTGCAGAAATCCAAAGTCTACAATTATGATCCAACTGTCTGCAGATGGAACACAAACAGCCGCTTCTGATGGTGATAAAATATTGTTTCCAACTAAGACCACCACAGGAAGTGATGGTGTAAGCATTAGCTCTGGTACAATCTCGCTTGATAGCTCTAAAACCTATTATCTCAGTGTACACGTTGATTGTAACCGACCATCAACCACAAGCGACTTTAGCGCTGAATGGTGGAATGAAACAAGTTCAACACAGCTTGGTAAATCAGATGGAGCTTTTGAAGCAAGATGGCTACCAACAGGCGCATTCTATTATAATGGATCAACACTTGGCCAGCTGACACTTGTTAATCCTACGTTTGATATTAGCGTGAGAGTCAATCGACTAGGTGCAAGCAATACAGCAAATATTAGTCAATACTTTCATCTTTTCATTATTGAAATAGACGATTAGAGGGGGCTTTATGAGTTATGATCCGAGTGAAGGGGGCGGTGTGGTTTTCAGTGCATATATTGCAGGAACTACTTCTGTGGCTTTACCGACAGCTTCAGGTGGTTCTTACACTTTTCAATGGGACAGTGCCAATGATGCTTGCTCGATAGTCAGCAACACAGTCCAATGCAATCACTACGCAAGCACAGCGACTTGTGATATTGCCACAGGTAGTGCTTCGCAAACAGTGTGGGCCTATGGTTTTAAGAATGGTACTTACTACACAGGTAGTCACTTATATAATAGCTATGCAAAAGGTGACGATAATGGGTGGGGAGTCCACAGAGATACAAAAGACTTAGTGGTTGATACCAAGATTATCTTTAGAATTGCAGGAGGTCGCAACCAAGAAGGACTTGACCAATTAGCAGGGATAATAATATGACATATTTAGCAAAACCAAGAGCTGGCGTAAGAGTTGATTTACTAAAGTTCAATTCACTTTCAAGTATTGCTGTAGGTTCAATCTTCACTGTGAACGATACACCAAAAAACACAAGTGCGGTTATTAATGGCAGCGGTTACATTGAACTTCATGATGGCTCTTCATGGAGATTGGAAGCAAATTGCCTTTGCCAATACTCGACCACGTCAAGTGCTTATGAAAGTATTTGGTGGTGGTATGATGGAACAAGCAACTTGGGAAACAGGGGCAGAATGTCAAACTTGGCCAATACTCAAATCAGTAGAGGTTCTTGTACTTTGCTTTTAAGGTCCACAGACATCACAGGCACAATCACCATCTACCCAAGGATAAGCAACTTGTCTGGGAGTCCTGGCTATGATGGAACTTACACACCTTTACCACATGTAAGAATTTACGAAATACCAAACTAAGAGAATGAACATGATGCAAGAATTATTGATGAAAGACCATTTCACTTATGCCTTGGTGATTGGCACAATCATTTTAAGTGTTACAGCGGGCTACTTCTTAGGCCACCAAGACAAGGCGGTTATCTGTGCTCAATACATCACAGACCTTGAAGACCTTAAGGTCAAGAAAGCTACCTGTGACACTGACTTGACAACCTGCAAAGGCAAAGGTGCTGCCAATGGTGTGCTTCAATGCAAGCCCATTTGTGACCAACAAGTGAAGGTTGCACTTGAGACACAGAAGGCTTGGCACTGTGATGATTAATATCTTCTTAAGTGTCTTACTTGTGCTTATGCCTTTGAAGCCAGCAAACATTCCCCCAAATTGGATATATCTTGGTGAAAAGGTTGAACCAATCAAAGGAATCAAGGCTGAACGTGGCTTTGTCTTAACCTTTGAAGGTGCTGTGCTGACTGTGCCTGACTTTATCAGAATCAAGAGCATCATCGAGGGCAGCAAAGACCTTTGTGTTTATGCTGTGGATAGTGCCTTGAAAGAGTGTAATGACGGTATGACCAAGGCTTTAAGTGAAGCTCATGGAAGGGAAACCAACCACTTTGAAATCATAACGGCCTATGAATCAAGGCTTGGCAAGTATGAGCTTCAAATTGGCAACCTTGAAGAGTCATTGCAGACTGAGAAAAAGAAGTCTAAAATGTTGTTATTCATTGCAAGTGGTCTTGGTGTTGTGGCCACCTTGTTCACTACTTTATACTTTGCAAAGGATTAACATTATGGACATGAGCATGTTTGATATTGGAACAGTGCTGGCAGTACTTGGTTTATTTTACAAACTAAGTGCAGATAAGGCCGCACATGCTGAAGAAATGGGAAAGCTCAAGCAACAAGTCAAGTCACTCGAAACAAGGGCCGCTAAGATTGATGACAGATTGGAGAGCATTGACATCAAGCTGGGAAACTTACTGACTGCAATCACCAAGCTAGAAACTATCATTGGACAGAAGGGGCAGTCTTAGGAGATTGCAAAACACCCTTCAACTTTTAAGTAGTATTCTTTTCTTGTTGAAGGAGACCGCTTTATCTGATATGGTGAACTCACCAATCTAAAAGCAATTTGGTCTCCAATTTGTTTTTTCAAAAGCTCCTCCTGTTCGGTCGCCAAACTTTTCAGGGAAGGGGCTTTTGGTCATTTTAGTCTTTAGATTTTACTAATTTTGGTTGCTAACTTTTAAAGCGATTCAAGCAAAGTGGCAAACACGTTCCAATCATTGGGGTCCATGTGACTTAACATTCTTATTGCTTTCTTTTTGTCCTCCATTTCATTGGCCACAATAAGAGACTTGACGAAAGCACCACAAGCCAATCTTGGACCATACCAGGCAGGGCTTGCGGTCTCCAAGATAGGATATTCAGCAACAAAACCTTGGTGGATTGCTTCAACCTTTTCTTCTTCTCCTTTGTACCAATCAATATCAAAGGACCAAGACTTACGACTGACCTTATGAATGATGACATTGAAGAAGAATGATTCAAGCTCTTGGGCGGTCATGTCTGCAAGTTCTACCTGTTGACGTGATGTTGCTTGGTTCACTTCTTCAATGGGTATTTCATGCTCTTCACATACATTCAAGAATTCAGCTTCATTGCTGAAGTTCCAAGGGCAATCCTCTAGCTGAGTCTTTTTTTTTGGTTGCTCCTTTGGTGGTGCTGCAGGTGTTGGTCGAGTGCTGGGAGCTTTCATTGGTTGTGGTCTTTGGCTTATGTTCAACTCTTCACCAAGACTTTCTGCACTTATCTTTGCTCTTTCATCATCACTCATGTTGGTGCTGTCTGCTATTTCATCAGCTGAGTAGATACCACTTACAGCATCGGGAAAGACAGCACGAAGGCCCATTGTCAACACACGACTTCTTAACATTTGCAAAGGCATTTGTCTCCAATTCCTATTCTTGGTCAGCCCTTGAGCATCAGCCATCTCCATGGTGTAAGTGAACTCATGGACAATCTCTTGCGGTTCATCACTTCGAGCAAAGACCATTGAGCAGTGGTTAATATCCCAAGTGACGATTTTCATAAATCTTACAAGGCCAGAGCTTCGACAAATACCTGCCATTGCATCAGCATTAAGGGAGGGCTTGCCACGAAGGCAAAAAGACTGAGTAGATACAAGGCCCATATCACCATTGAAGTGATGACCAAATGAAGCATGACACTTAAGAAGGTCAAGTGGTGCTTGGTTGTCAAGTAAGGTTGCAATCTCTTTTGCTTCTTCAAGGTTCTTTGGTACATAGATAGATTGATACATAATGGTTCTCCTGTGGTTGTGTCAGTTTAAGGTCTTATTGGATCATGTCTGGTGTTCTTGGGAATTCGGGAAAGGTCTTGGCTGCCTTCAAGTGAACCTTCCAATCAATTTGGTGATTATCACACCAATCTTTCACTTCATCATAAGAAGGTGTGAAGGTGTCACTACCAATCAATAGCTTTCTTTGATAAGGGCTTATTGCTGATCTTACCTTATCAGCACAAAAAGCAGCTTCATCAAATTCAACAGTTTGCAAGTAGGCTGTAAGCATCATCATTACAACGATAGCTAAGAAGGCGATTCCAACATCTTGAGCAAGTCTTTGGTCGGGTGTCATTGTCATTTTAAGGTCTCCTGGTTGTTTGTGGTTTAAAAGTTTCGGTTAAAGGCCAAGGCTTCTTCTTGGTCTAGTTCGTCATCAAGTTCTTCTTCGTACTCTTCAACGTCGTTTTCTTCGGGGTCAATGGTGTCATCTTCTGAGTCATACTCATCAATGCTGTTCTCGATAAAGTCATTCCAATCATCAATGTTCATTGTTCTGTAACCTTTATAGTAATCTTGGGAATAAAGTCTGTGGCGGTGAAATAGTCAGTTTGAAAGGAAAGCACATTGGCTTGTTCTGCCAATGATTGTGCCAGCTCATCACTTGGCACTAAGTGGTTGTTAATGATTCTTGACAAGTAGCCAAGTGTGATTCCTGTTCTTTCAGCGAGTAAAGAAAGTTTAACATGCTTTTTAAGGAACTGTCTTTTGTAGACCTTCATTGTTTGTCTCCTATGGTCAAAGGTTGTGATGTATTGTTAACTTCTTTTTTTTGTCATGTCAAATAAATTTGTTGAAAAGTTTTTTTAAAGTTGATAAACCATACTTAACCTTTCATATACACAGGAGAAGAAACATGAAAGAACACGAAGTCAGAAAGGCCATTATGAGCCGCAAGGACTTAACCGACGGTGACAAGGTGGTTATGCTTGCTATACTCTTAACAGTAGATTGGGAGACTTGGACCAATCCAACCAGCTTAAAGGCCATTGCAAATTTGACAGGCAAGAAAAGACCAAACGTTGCCAGGCACTTCAAGAAGCTGGAGCAGTTAAAACTGATAAGCAGAGATTGGTTTACAAGCCAAGTTTGCAAAGCTCCAATTATGAAAGTTCACCTTGAGAACATCAAGCAACCTGTTATCAATACGATAACACCACCTGTTATCAATACGATAACACCCCGTTATCAAGATGATAACACCTCCTGTTATCAAGATGATAATACCCCTGTTATCAATTTGAGAACACACGCTGTTATCAATTCGATAACACTAACAACTAACTTTAATAATCAATCTATATATCAATCTAATATCAATATGTATGGCCTGAACGTTGGAGAGCTTTGGGGAGACGAATTAAGAGAAGAAGTAGAGGAGAATTTAAAAGCAAAGAAGGAAGGTGAGAAATGAAAAGACTAGGTGATGAACTTGGAAAGCTATCAAGACAGCTTAAGGAAATGAGAAAGACAGTAGCTGAAATGAACAGCGACAAGCCAAAGGTCAAAGTCCAGCTTCAAGACTTTAGACACATCAATCCAAGCAACCTTGAAGAAGAAGACTTGGTCTTCAAAGATGCACCTTTCTTTCAATGCAAAGTCCTTCCCTTCTGCGGTCGGTGCAAAGAGGGCTTCATTTATCAAGCAAATGAACAGAACACACTTGACGCTAAGGTGTGCAAGTTCTGTGAGATACCAAGGCGAAGAATGGCCAAGCTCACCAAGCTCCAACTACCTAGTGATTCTTATGGTATGCACTTCAAAGCATATGAATGGGATTCACCACACCAACAGCAAAGAGTCCAAGGCTTATTGGATTGGATCAAGAAACCAAATGAAAGACAGATACAAGCAAGTCCTTCTTTATATCTTCGTGGTGATCCTGGCAATGGCAAGACTTCCCTGCTTTACTGCCTAGCAAAAGACGCTATTTTCAGCGGTCAGCGAGTCATGTATATCTCACATAATCAGCTTATTGACCAAATCAAAAGATCATTCAATGGTGAGAAAGACCCATTGAAACATTGGCTTGATAAGACTGACTTGCTGCTCTTTGATGAATTCTGTGGTGTTGGTGGTGGTGCAAATCAAACCCAATGGTTTAAATCGACCACAGCCGATATAGTGCAGAAGATATATGAGCGGTGGAAGTCAGGCCAGCTGTCAGTTGTCTTGACTTCCAACTTGACCAACCAACAACTCAAAACAGCCATTGACTACAACAAAGCTATCTTAAGCAGGTTCATAGCCATGTTTGGTGAACCTGTGAACATGATAGGAAGAGACCGAAGAGTCACAGACAATCATCTTCTCAATGCTTGGATAGGATAAGGCTTTAGCCCTTTGTGATTAATAAGTGTTGACTTGTCTTGAAAAAGTCTTTTGTATGGGAAAGAATCAGATAGTGTCACCTTCTTTAATTCTAATTAACACCTTTTCAGTGACAGCAAGTTGTCTCGTTTTGTGTTAGTTTTTAAAGGTCCTTATTCATAGCTTTTTTTACTATCTGATTACTTTTTTGTTTTCTTCTCAGTCTCTACAGTGTATACTTAGTTTCTCATGTAGAGAAGGAGACAAACATGGAGAAGAAACAAAGAAGGCAGCCCATCACCTTCAGAACAAGTCAAGAGAACATTGACTATCTTGAAGACATAGCCACAATCAACAAACGTACAGTCAGTCAAATTGTGGATTGGGGAATCACCTATGTCATTGAACACCATCGAAGAGCTGGAACAGGAAATCAAACAGGCCTTGAAGTATTACAACTTTTGGGATCAGCAAAGACACCTTCCAACGGCAGCACAAACAGCGGACTACTTTGCAAGCAGACTGCAAACACTAAGGAGCAAACTAAATGAGCTTAAGCGTGAACGAAGTGACCTTGTTGGGCCACCTAGGAAAAAACCCAGAATACATTGACGAACATCAACAAGTTGCCATCTTTTCACTCGCAACAAATGAAAGCTATCAAGACAGGCGGGGAGAATGGCAAACTACAACAGAATGGCACAGGATAAAGGTTCGTGGTCCACTTGCAGAAAGAGCAGTAAGAAGCCTTAAGAAAGGTTCAAGAGCTTATATCAAGGGCAAAGTGTCAAGCTATGAAAACAAAAGTGGAGTACGCAAATGGGAAATCATAGCTTTCAAGTGTGGTGGTCTTGATAAGACACAAGCCCACTTCGATGATTCAAGCGAGCTATTACCACCCGAACAACCACAGGCAAACACCTACCCCAAATCACCTTGGGGAAAATAACCACAATGAAAGATTGGAAGACCATGAACATGACACATCAATTCCCTATTCCCTTTGACTTTTCAACACTCCGAAATATCAAAGGGCGAAAGCTACCCAAAGAAACCAAGTTAAAAATGATTAAGGAAGGCCTTCAAGCTGGTCTACCCTTGAATAAGATTAGTGTTGAGATTGGCTATTCACCATCTTATTTGATGAATGTCTTGAACAAGAATAAAGGCTTTGAAACCCACAAGCTATATGATGACCTTTGCAGAATCATGAAAGAGGTCAACAGTGGTCGAAGTGTTGAAGACCAGCTTAAGGACACCATTAAAGATCAACAAAAACTTATTGCTGAATATGAGGAAGTTATCTTGGCACTTGTTGAAAAGTTGGAGGGGGCTAAATGACAACCTGGCAAAACAGAGCAAAGCAGCTTAAGCAGCAAGGCCTGACCATTGAGGAAGTCATACAAGCCTTAGAAGATGAAGGCTATCGAAGGCCAAGCGGTGAATGTTACACAAGATGGTTTATCCA
>Ga0222714_10002374_pt1 | contig 19999 bp, 19 predicted proteins | sample C33_3DmetaG_FD_165048 | JGI IMG/M metagenome (GOLD analysis project Ga0222714, IMG submission 165048) | Estuarine water microbial communities from San Francisco Bay, California, United States - C33_3D | ecosystem: Environmental > Aquatic > Marine > Unclassified | place: USA: California...
GCCTGGAAAGCATGCAGCTTTAGGCAGATCGGATGGCCGACTTTCAAAATAGTGCACGAAGGGACGATTGCCACCGAAGCCCTCTAAATCCCAGGGGCAATCCACGTTTGTGATTTGCTTCAAGCCGCCGACTACAAGTGGAATTAGCGCCAAACATAACGCGAGGTAACCGAGCGCCTGGCGATGACGGGTTAACGTATAAAAGCGATAGCTTGCCAGCCAGGCAAGAATGGCTAGTACACCGATCAGACGCATGACATTGCGCCCACCACGATGCAGAATCTCGTTGGCCCACAGAGCGTCTGTAGCAAGCCACTTCTGTGTTGTCGCGTCGTAGAAGAATAGTTGGGCGATCTGCGTGTCTGCATCGGCCCAAGCGATCCACCCCAATAAAAGCAAGATCGCGAGTGGCGGCAGACTATTCCAGAGCCAGAGTTTTGATGTATTTATTTGATGCATACGTGCGCCCCGCCGCACGCGCGCGTTCAGCTTTTAGCGCGTAATATCGTGAGTAAATTCTGTATCTCCGTGCGACGTCCATTGTCTGCAAGCTCTCGTCCAGACCTAGCTGGCGCAGCTAGCGCGCGCTGTAGATGTTCAATTGCTCGCTCGCGCTCGCCTTCCTCGGCCAAAAACTCAGCGTAGAAAAAATTCGGATCGATGCCGTTTGGATTCAGGGCGAGTGCTTGCTCGAAATGTTGGCGGGCTTTTTTATCGCTTCCAAATCCGATCGGGAAGCCCGGCACCTTGGAGTACAACGTCGCAAGACTGGTATGGGCCGAGCCTTGGAGTGCTTTCGGATCCAGCTTTAAAGAGTTCTCAAGTGAATCACGCGCAGCTTTTACCAAAGAAAGCGCACCGAGCCCCCCCTGTGCACCGGCCTGACTGGAGAGCACAATACCGTGCCAAATGAAAGCCGCTGCATTTTTTGGTTGTTGCGTGGTCCAGCGTTCTGTCGTCTTCGACAAATCCGAAAAGGCGGCAGCTCGTTGCTCTTCGTCGAGTTCGTAATTGATCTTGGCCCACTGCGCTTGCACGTCAGACAGCAGGTCGCGCTCTCCATCCACGATGGCTGCGGGATCCGCGTAAATCAATTGGGTAGCCGATACGGCCATAAAACAACCGAACGCCATCGCGCGTATCAATGAACGGCGGATTTTCATGAGTGACTCCTACTATTGGCATGTCGTTGAATAATCGGCAGCTGCCTATGCAGCGCGCGGTCAACCATGGAGGGAAAAACAGCGTTGAGCCGAGCAAAGAAACATTCAGGGAAGCCGATGACTCGATTGCCAGAGCCCGTCTCTAATCGACGTAGAATGATCTCTGCCACCTGCTCGGGTGAGTCAACCTGGTTACCTAGTTCAAGATTTAGCGCATCAACGGCGCCTTCGTTCATCGTTGTGCGTGTCGCCCGAGGCGCCACCAAATGGACTTGTATATTGGTATCGGCTAATTCGCGGCGTAACGCTTCGGTCATCCCGCGTAGTCCAAATTTACTCGCGCAATACGCCACATTTCCGGCATACCCGATCGCACCGAAAACCGATCCCACATTGATAACGTGAGCGCGGAAGTGGCGTCGCAAAGTCGGCAATAGGGCTTGCGTCAGGATCATCGGGACGATCAGGTTGAGCTCGACAACACGACTCACCGCCTCAGGTGACTGTGATCCCAGCTGGCCGAACAAGCTGCAACCCGCGTTGTTGATCAAGACATCAACCCCACCGCACCAGTCGCGCGCGTGTGCCACCACCGCCTGCAAGTCGTCTGCGTTGGCGAGGTCTGCTGGAAGGGTGCTCAAGCGCGCCTGATCGGACGGGTATCTTTGACGAAGCTGTTCAAGTCCGGCGGCATCACGGCCCGTCGCCAACACCGCATGGCCCGCCTGTAGAAGAGCGCCTACGACAGCAGCGCCAATACCGCCTGTTGCACCCGTCACAAGTACGGTACTGACAGGCGTCATGCGGGCACCGCATCAAGGCTGCGAAAAATATTACCGTAGAGCCAGAACATCGCTTCGGCGCAGCGCGTAATTGATCGGGCGTCTGTCGGGGAATCCAAACGATTTACGATCCCCGCTAGATGATGTACGTGCTCCTGATCCAGCTTGCCGTGACTGCGCAGATAGCTAAAGGCTCGATCCGGTAGCCGTAACGATGACTGAATAGCCTGCGCCGCATTCAATGCCAAGGCGATACTGGTCCCTTCTAGTACGAAGACCATGCCAAAGAATCCGACCGGATTACGTCGATGTGCAATATCGTAGGCGTACGCCACCATCGCCTCGGTCTCAATGCTAGGCTCAGAGGCGGCGACCTGCTCACGGTCGCCACCCGCAGCTTCAATATCATTAAGGATCCAGACCTCGTGGCCGATCTCTTCCTCGGTGTAGTGGACGATTTCTTTGCGTAACCAGTCATAGCCCGTACCCAAACGGCTGCCGACCGCCATCATCAACGGCACCGTATGTCGGACATGATGATAAGCCTGGGTCAAATACGCGACGTAAAGCTCAGGGGTCACATCACCCACGAGAGCTCTTTGAATAACCGGCGCTGTCAACAACCCGTCGCGCGCTTTGGCTGTATTAGCGATTAAGGCTTCGTACGGCGTCATGACACTTCCTTGATTGAATCCGCATAGAGGCTGGCAATGAGTTCGGCATGGGCTTCGGCGATCTGCGGGCGGCGTGGCCGGCCGTTGGCCGTTAACAAGCCGTTCGCCACTGAAAACGGCTCTTCGGGCTGTCGCCATGCACCGAGTTTTGCGTAGTCGGGTAAGCCAGCATTCACTCGGGCGATCGCGGCAGTCATCGCAGCGAGTGATATGGCGGGTGACGTTGGCTGTAGCAAGGCCGATAGAAATGCCCGGCCATCTCCGACTACAACGGCTTGCGCAATCTCCGGACAGGAGAGCAGCTCACGCTCAATCCATTCGGGAGAAATATTGCGTCCAAAACTCGTAATCAAAATATTTTTTAGGCGACCGGTGACATGCAGATAGCCTTCGTCATCAAAGTAGCCACGGTCGCCTGTTGCAATTTCTTCCGGCGTAGATTTGGAGCCTAGATACCCCAACATCGTAGAGCCTGCTACGTGAATCTCTCCGCAATCATCAATACGAACCTTTGCATGAGGGAGAGGTCGACCCGCGGAGCCTAATTTTTTGGCGCCGGGTCGGTTCAAGCTGACTACCGATGCGCACTCACTTAGACCGTATCCCTCAAAGACGGGTAGACCCGCGAGTTCTGCCTGCTGCAATAGTTGGGGGGATACGCTAGCACCGCCAATGGCGATGAAACGTAAGCTGCGTGGCGCTGACCATCCCTTGCTGATCGCAGCCAATAAAATCCGTAGTAGCTCGGGGACTAATACAAGGCTGTGAGGCTGATATCGCTGGATACATTCCAGCAGCAAAGGGACCTCGACCTTTCCGTATCGGATCCCTGTTTCTGCGAGCGAAGGTACGACGCTGGTGGCGCCGAGTAACCGGACAACACCCGTCGTTGCGACGTTATCGAGCAGCGTGGCCAGTGGCAGCAAACAAAGATGACGTGTGGCATCGAGCGGACGAGCCACCTCCGCCACCGATTGGGTAACCTGTTGCAGACTTTTGAGATCGAGACAAACCCCCTTAGCCTGCCCCGTGCTGCCGGAGGTATAGGTAATCTTGCAAGTACCCAATGGCAACTCGGGGCGTACCGCCAGAGTGGTCAAACGTTCAAAGGCGTAGAGACCTGAGATCGGCGATCGTGCGCGGCTACGCCACTCTGGATGTTCGCGCGCAATGCGCGCTGGATCATCGGTCAATAAGACATCGACACCGGCATCGTCCAATACATGACGAACCTGCTCCGCAGTGAAATATTGCGGTATCGGCACGTTCAATCGTGCGCACTCAGTCAATGCCAAATCGGCTACTGCCCAAGCCATGCCGTTATCCGCCAGTAACGCATAGCGCGTCTCGGCGGTAGCATGGGTTTGTAACCAGTCTTGTTCAGCCTCCACTTGGGCCGTCAGCTCTCTGGGGCCAAATATCCGTCGACCGTCGCTAAGCGTCATCTCGATCATCGAAAGAGCTCCGGTGCGGCGGGCAACCAGCCGGCCATGACTCGAGGTGCCTGGCGGTAATAGTCACCCCACTGCTGCTGCGCCTCGGCGTCCAAGCAGTCGCGCTGCGCTGGCCCCAAGTCCAGCAAGGGAGCACCTAACTGCTGCAACATGTTGCGAACAGGGCGTGTGGCCGTGAACGTGATCCACTCAAAACCGCGATCGAGCAACAACCGAGGTAACCGCCGAGCCAAATAAAGCGTGGCACGACATCCCGCGCCCGCCAAATTGCCGACCTCTACGATTTGTTGTCTCGAAACCCCAGCGCGTCCGATGGCTTGCTCGATCGGGCGGTCAAGATACTGCTCGAGATACAGGGGTTCCGTGGCCGCTCCCCGATAGCCAAGCGCGCCCCTCGGTACGCCCTGCTCATCTTCTAAGCCGACCAGTTGCGGCATGAACTGTTCGATCTGTGCACCGTGTACGTCTAAAAATCGACTGCGGATAAACGCCTCCAATCGGTGGCGACCCGCGCTGCTCAAACCGTATTCCGTCAACTGCAACACCATATGTGCTCCATGCGATTTGCCGGTTAGACGGGTACAGAGCGCACAATCCATCGCGCAGCCCGAAAATTTTCTGGAGGGAACCCGAACGCTTAAGGTGTCCGATGCCGATTTGCAGATGTGGCGATTGATTTGCTTGGCACCGGCCGTCTACCCTCTTGCCCGCACATGGCGACAGACGATGCAAAGCTCGTCTCTCGATTGCTTGCGGGTGACGAGCAGGCTTTCAGGGAGTTTTTCGATGAGTACTTTGAGCGACTCTATCGATTCGGTATGGCCCGCACCCGCGGACAAAGCGATCTGGCCGAAGAAGCCAGTCAACGCGCGTTATGTCGTGCCGTCAGACGGCTCGACACGTTCCGTGGCGAAGCATCACTCTTTAGCTGGCTCGCTCAAATCTGTCGTAATGAACTCGCCGATCTCCTCGAAGCTCGACACAGGGATGCCGCTCGCCATGTCAGTCTCGATTCGGAAGCCTCAGCACAGCGCGAGGTCGCAGCCCTGCAAAGTGATGCTTCAGCGGAACCCGATGCACGCGTGGCGCGCGCCGATCTTGGGCAATTATTACGAGAGCTACTGGATGGACTGCCCGGGCGCTATGGCGAAATTCTGGAATGGAAATACTTGGAAGAATTATCCACGCAGCAAATCGCCGAACGACTGCATGTTACGGCAGAAGCCGCGCAATCGAGTCTCCAGCGCGCACGTCAGGCGCTGCGAAGTGCCTTGGCTGCGCGGGGACTGGATGAAAGCTTATTGGATTCGGATTGAGGGACGCCAGGAAGGCGCTTGAGGATAGGGTCTATCTATGAATAACGATCCAACTAACGATCCGGACGATCAAAACTTAGCCCGCTGGATTCGGGCGGCAGCACCCATTGGTAAACCCTCCGCAGCGCGTCGCGAGGCGGCCTTTAAGGCTGTGCATGACGAATGGCAAGCCGCGCTTCAAGCCGGTGATCAGCCCGATGATCGGACTGCTGACCGACCTCAGACTCGCCTAGCCCCTCCATCGAACCGACGCGGGTGGTCGATAGCCATCGCAGCCAGTCTCGTGCTTGCCATCAGCGTCCTATCGCCCCTGATGTTCACCAAACCGGTTGTTGCTCAGGTGGCCGATGTCCGGGGCTCAGGTGGGTTCATTAAGTCATCAGGTATTCAAGCTTGGTGGGGCGCACGTCGACCCCTGACTCAGGGTGAAGAACTTAGAGAAGGCGAAAGCATCGAAACCGATACAGCAACCTTCGTACGCGTCTCTGTGAGTAATGATGTCTCCGTGAGAGTTGCCGGAAATACTCAGTTGCAACTCTCCACGCCCAATCAATTTGATTTAACAAACGGTGATTTATACATCGAATCAGCACTGGGTCTGGATCAAGAGGAGGCGCCGCTCACCATCAGAACGGCGCTTGGCGATGTCGCGCATCTAGGTACTCGCTATCTGGTGAGCCAACGAGAAGACAATCTACAAGTCTTCGTTCGTGAAGGTCTCGTTAAGCTTGATACCCGAGCGGGTGAGCGTCACTTGGCCGCTGAGGGACAAGGACTCCAATTGCGCGACATCAATTCGACACCCACCCTCAGCACGATCGACGCATTTGATCCCGCCTTCGCGTGGCTCGCTGAGATCCCTGCCCCGTTAAATAAAGGACCCTTATCGCTCGATGTTTTCTTTGAGTGGTACGAAATCGAGACAGGTAAACCGTTATCACTGCAAGGAGACGGCTCATTCGCCGCGCCTGAGCAAGTAATGTTACGCGGTAACGTGCAAGGCTTATCCCCGGATAAAGCGCTTGATGTCGTCGCGCTTTCCAGTGACTTGGTGGTGGAGCGGCAAAAAAATAGCACTTTGGTTTATCCTACATCGCAACGATGATAGGAGCCCGACGACTTGCTGTTTTGCTTCATCCGCCGACTATCTGCTGCGGAAAAAAATAATCTGCAGCTAATTTGGCTGCTGCTTTGCGCACTCGGCTATTTCAGCGCAGCATCACCTGTCATCGCCCAGCCCTCACTTGAGGATCCGCCGCAGCAATCGGAAGAAATCAGCTTAATCGACGCACTCGAGCGATTACGTGGCGCTGGACTCAATGTCGTTTATAGCTCTCGTCTCGTCTCCGAATCGATGCGCGTCGCTCGCCCAGAGCTGCAGGGTGACCTGACGACCGTGGGTAACACCCTCCTCGCCACCCACGGCTTGACGCTACAGGAAATAGAAGGCGGCATCTGGGTGGTCACTCGTTTGCCATCGATTACGCCGCAAAGACCGTCTGCAACTGCGGCTTCCACCCAAGAATTACCCTTAGTTGAAATTTATGCCAGCCGCTATCGGATCGGCACGCAAGCCAATACCGGATCTTTTGAATGGATTCGGACTGATATGCAGGAACTCCCCGGGCTCAATGAAGATGTCTTGCGTGTGACCCAGTTTCTACCCGGCACTGCCAATAACGGCTTCTCAGCCAAGACTCATATTCGCGGCGGCGTTGATAACGAAACGCTCGTTTTATTTGACGATATTCCGATGCATGCACCCTATCACTTCAAAGATTTTGGCGCAATACTCGGTGTGTTTGACCCTGCTGTGACTCAGCGCGCAGATTTATACACAGGCGTTTATCCGGCGCGATACGGTGGGCGGCTGTCAGCCGTGATGGATATCGCAGCTCGGCAGCCTAGCGAGACACCTCAGCATGAGCTAGGCGTCTCTTTATTATCAGCGAGGGCGTTGTCAACAGGTAAGGGTCGCCTTAAAAACCGCGAAGTCAGCTGGCTGGTAGGTGGCCGAAGAAGCGTTATCAAAGAACTCTCGGAACTAGTTGAAAAAGACGACTATCAACCCGAATTTTCTGATCTTTTGCTACGCGGTGATGTAACGCTGGGTCCATGGATCATCACACTAGGCGGGCTTTTTTTAGATGATCGACTCGCGCTAGAGATCGAAGAAAAAGATGAAGCGCCTGGTCTCTTCGTCGAAACTAATGAAACCGCTGCTCGCTATCGTGATTCGCTACTCTGGTTACACGTCGATCGAAAACTGGGCGACATCGCGTGGCGTCTCTCGGCCGCGAACTCCGAGCGACACACAGATCGTATTGGTCAGATAAATCGCTCTAATACGCTGACAGGCGAAGTTACAGATATTCGCGAAGCCAACACACAGTACTTACGCCTCGAAGCGCGTAACTCTCAAAGCTGGACGATGGGAGTAGAGGTGCAATCTTTACGCGCTGAATATAACTACTCGTCATCAGCGGCATTTGCGCCAGCTTTGGCAGATTTATTTACTCGGCCCGCTACGTTCCATCGAAATGCGAGATTGCGAGCACGCGGTGATATGTGGTCGTTGTACGGTTCGTACACCTTTGAGCCTGCCCTACGATGGCAGGTCGATGCCGGCCTCAGAGTGGCTCATTACGATTATCTTTCGAGTGCAGCAAACCCTGATGAACCAGCTGACCTTGCCTCCGCCTTTGATAGTACGGGGGTGTCCCCACGATTAGCGGTCCACTATGCCTGGAACGAAACGTTAACGATCCGCGCCAACATCGGTCGTATGACGCAAGCCGAACGACCTGATGAGCTATCAGTGGCTGATGGTGATGCCCGCTTTCATGGACTGCAATATGCCGACCAATGGGTCCTAGGCGTCGAGCAACAACTCGGTGACCAAGGCGTGTTGCGTTTTGAGACCTATCGCAAAGACATCAAGCACCCAGTCCCTCGTTACGAAAATTTGCTGAATCCACTGAGCGTGTTGCCGGAACTTGAGGTCGATCGGAGTCGGATCGCGCCAGACTCCAGCCTGCTCTACGGTATCGAGCTCAACGCGCAACTACAGCTCTCAACGCGATGGTCCGGGTGGGGTGGCTACGCTTGGGCGGAAGCCAAAGATCGATTTGGAAGTCTTGATGTGACTCGCAGCTGGAATCAGCAACACACGGTACTCGCTGGACTCACCTGGCGGCAGGGGCCTTGGACCGCATCGTTCAGTGCGCGTTGGCATAGTGGCTGGCGTCAAACCCTGCTGGCGACCGACTCATCGATTGCCGACGCCGAATTTACTGATCTGCAACGGAACGCGTCCGATTGGCCCGGTTATTTTTCCGGTGATCTACGACTTCTATGGGACTACCCCACGGACGCGGGTACGCTGCGAGCCCACCTCGATATCATGAACGTGAGTCAGCGCAGCAACGCATGTTGCACCGAGCTTGCCGTACAAGTCAGCGCTGACACAAAGACACTGACCTCGCGACAGCAGAACTGGTTGCCTCGATACGCACTGTTCGGTGTGACGTGGGAGTTTTGAGCCCACGGCGACAGTTAACACTCGAAAAATTTGGCGTCTTGGTGCTAGGTATTTGATCTCTCATCCCTACCGAGTGGCAACGCCGTCGTTTGCTTCAAAACACCCAAATCAAAGCTGGTGTTGACCGAGCGAACCGATCTGCATTTCAGTAAGCGATCATCCAATAACTTTGAATAGGCTTGCATCGACGGAACGATGATGCGAAGCAAATAGTCGTATTCCCCGCTCAAGCGTACACATTCCACAATTTCTGGCGAGCTGCGAACCATCGCCTCGAAAGGATCCTCTGTCCCAGAGCGGTGCGAATCGAGTGATACGAAAGCATAAGCGGTGACACCCAAACCCAGATGGTGACGGCTCAGCAAGGCCACCGTCCTTTCAATCACCCCAGCCTCAATCAGCCGCTTAACCCTGCGCAAACAGGGCGCGGGCGATAGGTGTACCCGTTCGGCGAGAGCCTGATTCGATAGAGACGCATCGCGTTGCAGCTGCTGCAGAATGCGTCGGTCTGTGTCATCAAGGTCAACGCGAGACGGGAAGGATGAATAATTCATTTATAGCTCGAATAGAACGTAGTCTTACATTTTATTGCGCAGCGTACGGTTTAAAGAGTGTATTTAGCAAGCTTATCGCCGATTTCCCGCAATAGATGGGTTTACGATAGCTCACGTGTCAGCGCTGCTCATCCGTGTCCAGCGCGCCCATTACGTAACGAGCGGAGACCGCCATGATGACCACCCTGTCCAACCCGATGGGCACAGACGGCTTTGAATTCGTTGAATACACCGCCCCTAACCCGGAGCTACTGCGCGGCCTGTTTGACCGAATGGGCTTTCCTGCCGTCGCGAAACATCGCAGTAAAAACGTGACCTTGCACCGGCAAGGCGATATTAATTTTTTGATCAATGCAGAGCCCGATAGCTTTGCTCAGCGGTTCGCCAGTACCCATGGACCAAGCGCCTGCGCAATGGCGTTTCGAGTCCAAGATGCCGCGAGCGCATACCAGCGTGCGCTGACACTCGGTGCGAAACCCGGACCCGATTCGGCGGGACCTATGGAGTTAAACATCCCATCTATTGTCGGGATCGGCGGAAGCCTCATCTATCTAGTGGATCGTTATGGCGAGCGAAACATTTATGACGTCGACTTCGTCCCGATCAGCGCCGCACCATCCCATAACCACTCGGGCGCGAGAGCGGAGCTCACGGTCATTGATCATCTAACTCACAATGTAGAGCGAGGCCGGATGAATCACTGGTGCACATTCTATGAAAAATTATTTAACTTCCGCGAAGTCCGTTATTTTGATATTGAGGGTCAAAAAACGGGGCTTCTATCGAGAGCGATGACGAGCCCGTGCGGAAAAATTCGTATACCTATCAATGAAAGCCAAGACGATAAGAGCCAGATTGCAGAGTACCTACGCACTTACCGCGGTGAAGGAATTCAGCATATTGCACTCGCGACAGAAGACATTTACTTAGCAGTCGATCGATTGTCGCAAAATGGCCTCGAATTCCAGTCGACGCCTACCAGTTATTACGAAGGCATCCCTGCACGTGTTCATGGACATAAGGAAAGCATCACTCAATTACAATCTCGTGGGATCTTAATCGACGGCTCAGATAGCGATGGTATTTTGCTACAAATTTTTACTCAAAATGTCATTGGCCCTATTTTCTTTGAGATTATTCAACGTAAAGGAAACATGGGTTTCGGCGAGGGAAATTTTCGTGCGCTTTTTGAGTCGATTGAGCGTGATCAAATGCGTCGTGGTGTCATCTGACTCAAAAAAACTAGTTGTTCAACATGCATCTCATCTTACACAACTACTGGCGTAGCTCAGCCTCGTACCGAATACGAATTGCACTTGCACTTAAAGAGTTACCCTATGAATACATCGGGGTATCGATACAGACTGGTATCGATGCACAACATGAGGAGGCATACCGCAAACTCAATCCACAAGCACGGGTACCCACCTTACAAGCCAATGGCCAAGTACTGACCCAATCTATGGCGATCCTTGAGTGGCTGGATGAGGTTGTCCCGAACCCGCCTCTGCTACCCACCGATGCATTCGAGCGCGCACAGGTGCGCGCCTTGGCACAGATCATCGTCGCGGATATTCAGCCCTTGCAAAACATAGCTGTGACACGTCATCTAGCGACAATAGGCCTCGATAATAAAGTCATTACGGATTGGGTGAAGCATTGGATCACGCGGGGCTTAAGGGTCTTTGAACACCAACTCACTCACGCTACCCCTGGCGTCTTTTGTCATCGCGATTCGCCTTCGCTCGCCGATATTTGCTTAATCCCTCAATGCTATGCGGCTCGACGTTTTGGAGTGGACTTAGAGTCATTTCCTACTTTACTCGCGATCGAGCAGCACTGCCTTGCGCAGGATGCTTTCAAACATGCAGCACCCGAAAATCAACCTGATGCAGAGGTGCCGATATGATCCCTCCGTTTTCGCTCACCCGTATTCATCACGTTGCCTATCGCTGCAACGACGCAGCCGAGACAGTTGAGTTTTATCAACGCGTGCTAGGTTTGAGCTTTAGGCTCGCGTTCTCTGAAAACCAGGTGCCATCGACCAAAGAGCCGCATCCTTACATGCATGTTTTTTTAGACGTCGGCATGGGTAATGTGCTCGCGTTTTTTGAACTACCCACACAACCTCCGATGGGACGTGACCCGAACACGCCAGCATGGGTACAACATATCGCATTCGAGTTGGATTCGCGCGAGATGCTAAATCGCGCCGCGGAACATATCCGACAGTGTGGCGTTGACGTCCTTGGCCCTGTCGATCATGGGTTATTTGAATCTATCTATTTTTTCGACCCTAACGGTCACCGACTAGAGCTTGCTGTGAATACGGGCTCTGCGACCCTACAAGAGCAAGCTGAACGCATCGCACCCGAGATGTTAGAGCAATGGCGTACGACCCGTCGTGCGCCGGCCATCGGGTCATTTCTGCATGCAAAGGAATTTGAATCGTGAAGCTCGCGTCTCGACGTCAGGGGCGTGATGGACGACTCATCGTCGTCAGTGAGGATGGGCTGCGCTATCTCGACGCCCACATGATTGTGCCGACCTTACAGTCAGCGCTCGATCAGTGGACAGATGTCGCCTCCTCACTCGAAACACTCGCTCGACAACTTGCAAACGATCCTACCTGCGGCGAACCGCTTGATATCGAACAATGCTCGGCGCCACTGCCGCGCGCCTTTCATTGGGTGGACGGCTCCGCCTACGTTAATCACGTTGAACTCGTCCGTAAGGCTCGCGGCGCTGCAATGCCCAATTCCTTCTGGACCGACCCACTCGTTTATCAGGGTGGAAGCGATGATTTTTTAGGTCCTTACGAACCTGCTTGCTTCGCGAGTGAGCAATGGGGAATCGACCTTGAGGCTGAAATTGCGGTGGTGCTAGGAGATGTCCCGATGGGGTCGACAGCCGAAGCCATCCGCCACCGTGGCGATATCAAACTTGTGATGTTGGTAAATGATTGGAGCCTACGTCATCTCATCCCTCAAGAACTTGAGAAGGGCTTTGGCTTTTACCAATCTAAGCCGGCAACTGCCTTCGCGCCCTTTGCGGTGACACCTGAGTCGCTAGGCGACGTTTGGGACGGCGGCAAGCTCCACTTACCGGTACATTCATTTATCAATGACCAGTGGCTCGGATCGCCTTGGGCGCAAGAGGATATGGTGTTTGATTTTCCGCAATTGATCGCTCACTGTGCAAAAACTCGCAGTCTTCGAGCAGGCAGTATTGTCGGGTCTGGCACAGTCTCCAACAGAGACCGATCCCGAGGTGTTTCTTGTCTGGCAGAAAAACGCACCTTAGAAATCATTGATCAAGGGACAGCCCACACGTCTTTTTTAAAATTTGGTGATCGTGTACGAATCGAGGTACTGACCCGCTCGGGTGAATCCGTATTTGGCGCGATTGATCAGCAGGTCATGCCGATCGACTGAGCAAGCATGCAAGCATCCGATCTATACCAGCCGGAAGTTCGGGATCAATTTATTGATCAAGCCCATAGTACGTATACAGCGGCTGAACATCGAGTGTGGGATATTTTGTTTGCACAACAGAGCCATATTTTGCGAGATCGGGCACATCCAGATTTTTTTCGAGGGTTAGCAAAACTATCGCTCGGTCGAGGAGGCGTGCCTGATTTCGCAGTTTTATCTGAGGAGCTATACGCACTAACAGGCTGGGAAGTCCGAGCTGTTTCGGGGCTAGTGTCGGATTATGCATTTTTTAGCTATCTCAGCCAGCGAATTTTTGTATCGGGTCGGTTCATTCGTCGCCCAGAACAACTAGACTATCTACAAGAGCCCGATGTCTTTCATGATATCTTTGGTCATGTGCCCATGCTGGCAAATCCCATCTTTGCCGATTACATGCAAGCCTATGGTGAAGGAGGCTTACGTAGCCTTGAATTTGGCGCGCTTCATAAGTTAGCGCGCCTCTATTGGTATACGGTGGAGTTCGGATTGATCCAAACCCCAGAGGGGCTGCGCGCATACGGTGCGGGCATTACCTCAAGTGCCAAAGAAAGTATTTACTCACTGGAAAGCCCAGATGCTACACGCCAAGCGTTTTCCTTAGAGCGAATTCTGCAAACCCGTTACCAAATTGATAGTTTACAAGCAGGTTATTTCGTCATCGATAGCTTTGAACAACTACTGAATACGACGCTGAATACCGACTTTGGTCCACTTTATCGGTCGCTTGCGTCAGCCCCCGAGTTTGAGCCCGACGATGTGGCGTACTTGTCGGAGTCGTAGGCCATATCGGCGGAAAAATATTGCTGGAGCTTTACCAGATCCGCTGCATAGTCCGGCTGCGGCATGTAAGGCGGAAAAAAGCGAACAGCTTTTCGCGAATAATCAATCGCGACTGGCACGATCGGCACTTGAGCCGCTAAGGCGATATTATGGAAGCCGCGCTTCCATTCCACCACGCGCTTACGGGTGCCCTCTGGGGTAATCGCAAGGACTAATTGATCGCGCTGAGTGAATTCTTTGGCGAGCTGCCCCGCTACATCTCCAGCTCGCCTTCGATCGACACCGATACCACCAAGATAGCGGCCAAGGGGCCCCCAAGGTCCTTGGAGGGCCGTGTGTTTTACGAGCCACGAAGCGCGGATCTGTAATGAGAAATACGCGAAAATTGCAACGATAAAATCCCAGTTCGAAGTATGCGGCGCAACGGCGAGCACGCATTTGGGGAGATCGGGCAGTTCACCCTCGACACGCCAACCAAGCAGCGTCAACCCGAAAAGACCGAGCATACGTCGCCACGGACTACGATACTGTGGCGTCCGGCTGGGTAACTTTGCGGCGCGCGACATCAGCGTGATCTCCAGATGGCGGGTAGTGAGTGGACAAAGGCTTGTGCGCCATCGCGGACATTTTTTTGCCAATCGTCAGCGGCGTTTTCGTCGGCACGATCAGAGACATACTTAAACCCACGCCAAGGGACCTCAAAGCGTTGGCAGACCTTGGCGATCGCAAAGAGCTCCATATCGACAACATGTACGCCCTGTGCGTGTAACCATGGATCATGCGCCGTCACAAAATTATCGCCCGTCGCACACACGAGACCTGTATGGCCCGAACGAAGTCGATCGGTACCTGATTCAAAAGGCGTACGGCCGCGAGGTGCGAGCGGTTCTGCGTTCATGTCACGTTGCAGAACCTCGGCGATCTCAATGAGACCCTGTGCGTCAGCACTGACTCCGCCTGCACTGCCATAGTTGATGACAAGATCAATGGATTGTCGGCTCAATACGCGCGCCAATTCGGTCGCGGCGTTCACCTTTCCCACGCCGCACTCGAGCACGGGGACAGAGATTTCATCGATCACACCGTGCAGTTCATCCGCCAAAGCGATTACGATGAGTGCGTTCGCTGTCACAACCCCCCCTTAAGCTCCCATGAATTTAGCTGATTATCTGCCGGTTGTACCCGACTTTCCGCAGCCAGGGATTGCCTTCCGAGATATCTCGCCGCTGCTGGCAAACCCCGTTGCGTTTCGACACGCCATTGATGAGTTGGCGGCGCGTAGCCAGGCTTTTGAATTCGATGCCTTGGCGGCCATTGAGTCACGCGGCTTGGTGTTTGGCAGCGCTTTGGCGCTCGCGCTCGCGAAGCCTTTTACCATGCTGCGTAAGCCCAACAAGCTCCCGCCACGAGTCCATCGTCTGCGCTATACCTTAGAGTACGGTGAGGACGAACTTCAGCTTAAGGGCGATGTTCTGGCACCGCAGTGTCGAGTTCTCATCATTGATGATGTCCTGGCGACAGGAGGGACGGCACTCGCCGCTCGAGAGTTATTGATCGCTGCCGGGCATCCGGTCGCGGCAGCCTTGTTTGTGCTTGAAATCAAATCCTTGGGTGGCCGATCACGACTCGACAGTCATCACTTGCCGGTTGGCGCTGCACTGACGGTTTAATAGCCAGAGCACGACCCTCCTGTCAGCGTATCGGCGGGGTACGCACGGGGCCACGCCACCCTCGGAAAATCGCTGGTGGCAAGCTTTTTGCTCCATGGCTTACAGACCATCGGTTTTCCGAGGATGAGCTATGTCATTTGGTGTGTCACTGACCGGTTTGAACGGCGCAACACGCGAGCTAGAGGTGCGAGGCAACAATATTGCCAACGTCGGTACCACGGCCTTTAAGCGTTCGCGGGTAAACTTTGGGGATCTTGTCTCGACGACTCAAGCCAGTCGGCCGGGCCCAGTGCCGGGTATTGGCTCGCGCGTACTCGGGATCGATCAGCAATTTCTTCAAGGTAGCTTCAAATCCACAAAATCGGTGTTTGATCTCGCGATTGATGACGAGGGATTTTTTGTGTTGTCGGATAAAGTGCCCGCTGGCGTCGGTGCCGAGGCGGATTGCCTATTTTGTCGTCGAGGTGAGTTCTTTGTAGACGCCGAGGGATTTTTAGTAGATTCGGATGGCAGATCTTTGCTGGTAGATCGAACCCCAACCGACGGCAACAACGTAGGCGATCCCTTTCGCTTGCCACCCGCAGCCGGCTTACCTCGAGCCTCTTCGCTTATTGATTTTGGAATTAATCTACCTGCTAATGCCGCTGTTTCCACTGAGGTCTTTGATCGCAATAACTCCGATACGTATGCCGTCGCAACCTCTGTGCGTCTTTTTGACTCCCTAGGCAGTCCCGTTGATGCAACCATCTATTTTAGTCGTAACTCGCTAGCCACACCGGATGATCCCTTTAATCGTTGGACGGCGCGTGTCTTCATTGGAGGGCAGCAAGTCCAGCCGATCTCAACAGATGAATTAATCTTTGGTACTGATGGCTTACTCGCAGAGCCTTCTGAAAGTACCGAATTTGCACCCTTTAATCTCGGTAATGGAGCCGATCCGCTCGTTTTAAATATTAACTTTGCAGCGAATACGAGCCAGTTCCCGCGTGATTTTAGTATTCAAGCGTTGAAACAGGACGGCTTTCCCGCCGATCAACTCGATACGATCGAGATTGATCGACGCGGAAACATTATTGCCACCTATGATAGCGGTCGCTCGCTTGATCTCGGTCGGGTGCTCATGGCGCGCTTTACCGACCCAGGGCAATTGACGCAGCTAGGCGACGGCCTCTACCGCTCGACGCGTCGAGATAATGAGATTTTTGGCTATCCAACCGATAGCGGTATCGGGGCCGTACAAAGCCGCGCACTTGAGACCTCTAACGTTAATTTGACTGATGAATTACTGGGGCTCATCAATGCACAGCGTATGTTTCAGTCCAACGCAAAGGCTATTGAAGCGGTCTCAGATATGACTCGTCGGATGACCGATCGGGCCTGATTACGCTAGTTCATCAGGCGGATGAACGGACAGCAATTCCCTCGTGAGACATTGACGATACACCGATGTCTGTATGACTCTCGGCGTGGGGTCATAAAAATTAACATAAACGGGGGATGTTCTATGCGCCCAGTACAGGCTTGGGTTCGCCGTACGTTGCTGACGGCGACAGGTGCCGTTTTCGCAACGTCTGCTCCATTTGTAAACGCACAATCGGGTGTCGAAGAGCTGCAGGAAATCGTTGTTCAGGCGCGTAAGTTTGAGGAAAACCTGCAGGATGTTCCGTTGACGATTGCGGTACTGGATCAAACCGTCATTCGAGAGAAAGTGGTACGCGATCTTAACGATATCGCAAAGCTGACCCCCGGATTTACCTTTGAACAGGGCGCTACCACAGGCGACTTCAAGCCCAATATTCGTGGCTTAACTGCAGTACGCGGACGTCCTAACGTAGCGATTCTCATCGATGGTGTTGACCAAACCACCGAATCTATTGGTGTGCCTGGGGGTGGGTTACTCGCGGGCCTAAGATTTTCGGATATCTGTCAAATCGAAGTGGTTAAGGGTCCGCAAAGCGTGCTCTACGGTCGTAGTGCATTTGGCGGTGCAGTGAGCTACACCACATGCCGACCCGATCCCAATCAAACTGAAGGCGAAGTGCAGATTGGCGTAGGTGACTTCGGTACTTATGAAGCGGGCTTTGTCGCGAATATGCCGCTGAGTGACGTGACCGCCGTTCGTGTAACCGCCAGCACAGTGAACTTTGACGGTGATTGGAAGAACCCTGTCACCGGTGGAAAGCTCAATGCTCGTGAAACGACGTCGTTTTCCGCTGCATTTAAATATACGCCGAGCGATTCCTTTAGCGCCTTTGTACGCGTACAGCACTCTAAAGACGATGCTAGCCAACCTGCACGTATATCGGTCGCGCCTGTTGATGTACTGACGGGCGAATTACTATCCGAAAACAATGGTGTGTACGCCCCGTACTACACCTTTAACGCACGCACCGGTGCGACGGCACTAACCTCGCTATTCCCAGGTGGCCCCCTGCTCGGCTATTTCACCCAATCGGGTGATATGACGACCTCCGCAGCGGCGGTTAATCGCCAAATTCATCTCTCTGCCGATCCACGTACCGGCAGCGATTTCGCCGGTTCGTCAGTCAAAAATACTCGTGCGTTACTGGAACTTGTTTGGGAACGAGACTGGGGTTCTATTAAATCTTTGTCGGCCATCCTGAAGTCCGAACAAACCACTAGCGAAGATTTTGACTACACAGATGATCGGGTCAGCAGCGCAGGGCTTGCGATTTATGCACCGCTCGCTTTCCCATCACCCGGCAACCCATTCCCGATGCTGGGCTATACCCCAGCAAACCCGCCACCCACCTTCGCGCTCTCCTCCTTGCGTGAAACCGATGGCGATGTCGATCAATTCAGCCAAGAGTTCATTTTCCGCTCAGATTTTTCAGGTCCGTTACAGCTACAGGCGGATTTACTGTACTGGCGTGAAAAGACCGAGGTTGTCGATCGATCTCAGTTTTGGTGTAAGGAAGGCAGCTCCGCGTTCTTTTGCGGCGTGATTGGTGCGTTCTTACCGGGCGGCTCAGGTAATCCGTTTGCGCCCCCGTTGACTACGCCAGTTGCCAAAGAAAATGTTCCGGGCCCTGCTTTGATTGTACGGGATCAGGAGAGCTTCTCTCTCGGCGTCGGCGTTGCGTATGCGGTCACCGAATCTTTAAATATTAGTGTCGGTGGACGATATTTCGATGAGACCTATAAATACGAGGGATATCCGTATGATCAATTCCCCGTAAGAACTTTTGGCGGTGCGATCCCAAATGTCCCGACACCGACGGCTAACGTCAAGTCGTCTAAATTTGTGCCGCAAGTCACGCTCGACTGGAAATATGCTGAGGATGCTTTGTTGTTCGCGAGTGCCGCAAAGGGCTTCAAGCCTGGCGGCGTCGACACCACGGGCAACACAGGCTTCGTCGATGAAGTCAGTCGTCAGTTCGAGCCAGAGAACCTGTTGGCGATGGAACTCGGGTCTAAGAATGAATTTATGGATCGTCGTCTGCGTTTAAATGGGGCGCTGTTCTACAACAACTACACCGATCAGCAAGTCCCAGTTAACGTGCAGGTAGGCACCCTTCCGCAAACCGGCACCATTAATATCGGCGAGTCCGAAACCTATGGTGTCGAGTTGTCGGTGGACTTCCGCGCCACCGAAAATGTTGATCTTGGGCTGCGCTACACCTATACCAACGCAGAATTCACTGACTACGAAGTACCGGCAGGTCCGTTATCGTTCGCGCCGAGTACGACCGGTGGCTCTGGCGTCATCACAGATCCTGCAGGGACAGTGGTTCGTCCCGGTTCGATCTCTGACCGCTCGGAATCGTTGCTCGCAGGCTTCGTGCCTGGGAACAACAGTCTCGCAGCGGGTAACCCCAACAACCTGGGTGTCATCTTTGGGGCGACAGGCTACCGAGTACCTCGAGTACCTGAGAATCAGCTGACGGCCATCATCCGCTATGGATTCAATATGGGCTCAGGCCGCGCATATATTGGCGCCGATGCTCAGTACCAATCGAAGCGGTTCTTGACTCAATACAATCTGTATTGGCTGCCTGACTTTACTCGTGTAAACCTACAAGCTGGCTTTGATGTCGGTGCATGGTCGATTCAGGGTTACGTCAACAACCTCTTTGACGATGACACCATCACCAATGGTGGTACGAGCTCTCTATTTGGATTCTTTGACCTGCGCAACAACCAGCTTCCTCGGCAGGGCGTGTTGATCGCTCCCGATAAGCGCTTAATCGGTATCCGCGCAACGTATCGCTTCGGTAACTGATCCTTCGGATCAACCGTCGGTTCCGGCCTCAGGCCGGAACCGACGAGCCACCGATACCAAACTCGCAATAAATACCGCTGACATCAGCGTGTTGAAGATCGGATATTCCGCTGGGTAGAGCCAGTATTCACGATAAGCGCCAAAGTGCGCTGGCATTTCTGCCGACCCCCAAAGCACAATTCCCGCTCCGACGCCGTAACGTAGCGCTGAAGCTAAACGCACCTGAAGCGTGCAGCGATATACGAGATAAGCCGCCCAAATAGACCAGGCGACATACGTGCCCATGACAATCCAAAGCCCTGTACCTTGAGTGCCAAAATAAATGGCGTATAGCCAAAAAAGATAACAG
>Ga0222714_10002377_pt1 | contig 19990 bp, 16 predicted proteins | sample C33_3DmetaG_FD_165048 | JGI IMG/M metagenome (GOLD analysis project Ga0222714, IMG submission 165048) | Estuarine water microbial communities from San Francisco Bay, California, United States - C33_3D | ecosystem: Environmental > Aquatic > Marine > Unclassified | place: USA: California...
GGAACAGTCGTCCTCGACGGCGATGGCACTCGAACGGTGGAGCATCCCGAATCCGAACTCCTCGCCCTATGGGACGACCGGTGACTCACGGCGCCGAAGCTGGGCGAATCCTCCGAGGCCCACGACTCGGCGCCGGCTCGATCACCGATGTGCCCGGTGTGCTTCTCGGACACCACCAACGAACCGGCCGCGGTTGGCGTACGGGGACGACCGTGGTGCTCACTCCCGACGGAGCCACCGCCGGGGTCGAGGTCCGGGGCGGCGGTCCCGGCACCCGCGAGACCGACGCGCTTCGACCCGGCAACCTCGTATCGACGATCCACGCGGTCTGCCTCTCGGGAGGGAGCGCGTACGGACTCTCCGCGGCCGACGGCGTCGTGGCCCACCTCGAGGCGCTCGGCCTCGGGCACCCAGTTGGCGAAGCACCCCATCAGGTCGTCCCCGTGGTGCCGACCGCGGTGATCTTCGACTTGGCACGCGGCGGACAGTTCACCAACCGCCCCGACGCCGACTTTGGCCGGGCCGCCTGCCGACGGGCCTCGGTGAAGGGTCAGGCGCGAGGTTCCGTCGGCGCCGGTGCCGGCGCGATCTCCGGCGGACTTGCCGGCGGAGTCGGCTCGGCCTCAGCCGAACTGGACCTCGGCTCCGGACCGGTCCACGTGGCCGCTCTTGCCGTCGTCAACTCCCACGGATCGGTGATCGATCCCGCGACCGCCCTCCCCCGCCTCCACGACGGCCGGCTTCGACGGCCCGACCGCGACCAACGACGAGCGGTCGCCGACGCGATCGCACGACTCGGACGCGGCGCGACGGATCCTGAGCGAGGCGGCCTCAACACCACCCTCGTCGTCGTCGCTACCGACGCTCGCATCGACGCCACCGAAGCGACGCGCGTGGCATCGGTAGCCCATGACGGCCTCGCCCGATCGATCCATCCCGTGCACTCGCTCTTCGATGGTGACACCGTGTTCACCCTCGCTACCCGCCAGATCGATCTCGCCGGTCCCTCACGGCCGTCGGCCCTCAACCTCCTCGCTACAACCGCCGCCGACTGCGTCGCCCTCGCGTGCTCGGACGCCGTGCTCTCAGCCGAATCCCACAGCGGCGTGCCGGCTTACCGCGACCTCGCACCCGGGGTGGCCGGTGGCTGAGTTGACGGTCTGCTCGACCACGGAGGAGATGACCACGCTCTCCCGGTCGTGGATCGCCGAGGGACACACCATCGCCGTCGTTCCAACGATGGGCGCCCTCCATCGAGGACACGTCGTATTGATCCGCGAGGCGCTTAGACGCGCTAACCGGGTCGTCGTCACGGTCTTCGTGAATCCGACCCAATTCGATCGGGCCACCGATCTTGACGCCTACCCGAGGGATCTCGCCGCGGACCTCACGACCTGTGAGGCTGAGGGCGTCCACGCCGTCTTCGCGCCGAGTGTCGCCGAGGTCTACCCGCAGGGAGCTACCACGTCGGTCGACCCGGGCCCGATCGCCGACCGCCTCGAGGGTGAGCACCGGCCGGGGCACTTCTCTGGAGTCGCGACGGTGGTGCTCCGATTGTTCGAGATCGTGTCTCCGCATGTCGCTGTGTTCGGCGAGAAGGATGCCCAACAACTCGCCATCGTGCGCTCTGTGTGCGAGCTACGCGAGATCGACATCGTCGGGGTGCCGACGGTGCGCGAGTCGGACGGGCTCGCTCTGTCGAGTCGGAATGTCCAACTCGATCCGGTGGCCCGACAGGCCGCCACCGCACTTCCGAGAGCGCTCGAGAGCGTGAACGACGCCTGGATCGCAGGACTCGCGGGCATCGATGAACTGCGAGCCCGCGGTATCGGCATCATCGAGGAGGCCGGAGGCGAGGTCGACTACCTCGATCTCGTCGATCCGGCCACGTTCCTCCCGTGCAGCTCACCCGAGCGCGGAGACCTCATCGTGGCGGCCGCCTGGTTCGGTGGGGTCCGCATCATCGACAACCTCCAACTCGGCTCCTGAACGGCTGTCTCAGCCGCCGAGGACGTCCGGACCGGCGATCAGCACGACCGCCAAGACCACGCCGTTGAAGAGCGCGTGGCCAAGGATTACCGGCCAGAGCCGACCAGTAATCAGGGCCGCGACGCCAAATACGGCACCGACCGCCGCGAGCACCACCACCAACCCAGCACCCGCCGACCCGGACGGATCGGCGTGGACGGCTCCGAACACGACCGCCTGAACGACAACGGCGAACGCCCGACCGACGCGCGGCACGAGAGCCGGCAAGATCACCCCGCGGAACACGACTTCCTCGACGACCGGCGCGGCCACGACCGCGGCGAACGCGGTGACGAGCAGCGCCGCCGTGAGACCGGAGTCGTCGAAGAGCCCCTCGGTGTTCGAACCGATTTCGACACCGAGCCCCAGCAGAGCGGCAGCGACCATCGCCTGCGCGACCACCGCCGACACCCAAACAAGAGCGCCTTTGGCGACATCAGCGGGCCGCGGTCGTCCGATCAGCGAACGCCCGCTCGCGATGCCCCCTCCGACTCGTCTTCCGAGACGCCGCAGCGACCAGACCAGCGGAGGGCCGTAACCGACGAGGGTGAGGATCGCGATGCCCATCCACTCGGGGAGACCGACCTCCTCGGCCACCGCGAAGCCAACCCCTCCCGCGAGGAGGGAGAGCAGCAGGACTGCCAGGGCCAACGACGCCTCCCGAAGCCCGCCGCTCGCCGGTGGCATCGAGCCCGCCGCAACCGACTCCTCAAGCGGCGGTTGCCAGGAGCGGCCGTCGAAATAGCGGAGGCCACCGTTGTTATGCCACCCGACCGGTGGCGTGCCGATCGGTGGGGGTGGGAGGTTCGTCATGTTCTTAGCGGCGTCCTGCCCGGATCATGATCAACCGGCGGTCGACCTCAGTCCAGCCCGAGCCTGCGCCATAGTCTGTCACCCGTGAGCCACACCGAGTCACTGTGGTACGACACCCTGCCCGATGACCTCCGCGTCGACAGCGTCCCGCTCGACGGGTCGATCCGATGCGACGCCGTCATCGTCGGCGCCGGGCTCACCGGACTCTGGACCGCCTACTACCTCCTCGAGCGCGAACCCGACCTTGACCTCGTCGTGATCGACCGCGCCGGTGTCGGTACCGGCGCGAGCGGACGCAACGGAGGTTGGTGCTCGACGCTCCTCCCCATGAGCCTCGACCGGATGGCCCGCGACCATGGCCGCGCTGCAGCCCGACGGATGCAGATCGCCATGCACGACACCCTCGACGAAATCGAGCGCGTCGTCACCTCGTACGGGATTGACGCCGGGTTCCAGCGGGGCGGGTCGCTGACAGCAGCCCGAAGCGCTCCTCAGGAACGACGCATCGCGCACGAGCTCTCGCGCTACCGAGAATTCGGATTCGGCGAGGAGCACTACCGTCTCCTCAACATCGCTGAGGCGACGGAACGCTGCGCGATGACGAGAATCCGCTCGGCCCTCCACACTCCCCATTGCGCAGCCGTCCACCCGGCGAGGCTGACCCACGGCGTCGCCCGGCTGGCTCGAGACCGCGGGGCGCGAATTCTCGCTCCGGTGCGCGCTTCTCGTATCGAGCCCGGTCGCGTCACCACCGACCGCGGGATCATCACCGCCGAATTCATCATCCGGGCCACCGAGGGCTACACCTCCAACCTCGAGGGCGAGCATCGATCGATGATCCCCCTCTACTCGATGATGGTGGCCACCGAGCCTCTCGACGCTTCAGTGTGGGAGACGATCGGGCTTCGCGACCGTGAGACGTTCGACGACGGGCGTCACATGATCATCTACGGCCAACGAACCGCCGACGACCGACTCGCCTTCGGTGGTCGTGGCGCGCCGTATCACTTCGGCTCGAGGATCGACGACCGGTTCGACACCGACGATCGAGTGCGTCAGGCGATTACCGCCACGCTGATCGACCTGTTCCCTGCGCTCGCTGATACGCGATTCACCCACCACTGGGGTGGACCGCTCGCGGCCCCGAGGGACTGGGCGTGCTCGGTCGACTTCGACCGCCGAACCGGGCTCGCCCGAGCCGGTGGCTACGTCGGCGATGGTGTCGCCACAACGAATCTCGCGGGACGAAGCCTCGCTGCAATGATCGCCTCCGAGTCATGCGAGGGCGACGACGACCTGCTTCGACTTCCGTGGGTGGGCCATCGGTCTCGACGCTGGGAACCCGAACCGGTTCGATGGCTCGGCATCAACGCCGGACGCCGGGCGGCCGACCTCGCCGATCGCATCGAGGAGCGCACCGGGCGAGAGAGCCGCTTCTTCGGTGGGGTGCTCGACGGCCTACTCGGCCGCTGAGCCGTTCAGCGCTGGATGCCCGGATCCTCGAATCGGGCGAGGTGCCGGACGGTGTGCACCGATGACCCCGACAGGATCGCCGATCGGCCGAGCAATCTGCCATGCTCCCAGTTGGAGAGACCAAGTTCGGGTGCCCGCAACGCGTATTGGCCATCGACCCACCGGGTGAATCCGTCGCCGACGAATGGGGCGTCGACCGCGCCGTAGACCGACTCGACCGTCGCGGGGTCATCGGTGATCACTGACACGACGAACCTTGGACTGTGGTGATTGCAGAGCCGGACCGCGGCATCGAGATCGTCCACCACGTGCACGGTGACCTCAGGGCGATCCTCCCACTCCCATTCACGGCCGAGCTCCTCCACCTCGATGTGCTCGACTTCCACATCAGCCGCGAGCGATTCCGGCCAGCGTGACCGAGCCGCATCGGTCAGATGCGCGGTCGCACCCGGTCGACCCTCGGCGGCGACGGCGAGTGCCCCCGCGACCACCGGCACGAGCTCATCAGCCCTCGATGCTGGGATGCAGCAGACATTCAAGGTGTTGCAGACCTTCCGGTCGAGACTGCGCTCGACAACAGCAGCCAGTCGGTCCGCGGAGGCGTCTCCGGCGACCAGCATCCACGCTCCGCCGGTGCCATGCAGGCTCACCGGCACACCAGCGCTCCGCGCCACCGATCCGAGGCTCGCAACCGCGGCACCGGAACCGCGGGCCACCGCGAGCGAGAGGCGACGATCAGAGAACAGCGCGTAACCCGCCCCATGAGACTCGGCATCGACAAGTCCAACCGCACCGATCGGCAGACCACATTCGGCGAGCGCCGGTCGGAGCACCCGCTCGATGATCGCCCGGGCCGTCGCCAGAGCATCCGAGCCGATGCGCAGCACCGCGGTGTTGCCGGATCGGATCACCCCAGCCGCGTCGACCACGACATTCGGACGGCCCTCGAAAACGAAGCCGACCACCCCCAGGGGCGCGCGACGTGTCTGGATCCTCCACGAGTCGTGCTCGACGGTTTCGAGAAGCCCATCGCGCTCGGGAGGCGCGTCGGCCCACATGCGCAGGCCCGCGGCCATGTCCTCGATCATTCGAGCGTCGAGGCGCAGGCGGGTCACCGACCGGCCTCGTTCGAGGGCCGACGCGACATCGGCCTCGTTGATCGCCGTGAGGTCCGCCACGACGGACGCGTCGGCGAGAAGCGCAGCCGCCCGCTCGAAGAACGAGGTGATCGAGGTGTCCGAGCAGTCGGTGAGGCGACCGAAGGCCTCAACCGCGTCGGTGACCGCCCGGTCAGCCGAGCCGAGGTCATCGGCGCGGAGATGGATCACCGACTCGTCCGCCACCGCGAGACGATCACCGGGAGCGAAAGCCGAGGCGAGCGTCTCATCGACCTCGACCACTCGGTCTCCCCCGACGATCACCGATTGACCGGCGATCAAGCGGACCAATGGCTGCGAAGCCCCGGTCATGAGCTGGCGATCACCTCGTCGAGCATGACCGGTCGACCCTCATCGATTGAACGGTGAGCGGCCTCGCCAACGGCGACCGACCACAGACCGTCGGTCAAGGTGACAGCGGCCGGACGCCCGGCGCGCACCGACTCGATGAAGTCGACATGCTCGAGGTAGCTCGCGCCGTGGTGCAGCCCCACGTGACGGACCCCCTCAGACGCGATCGGACGCTCATCGACGACATGCAGTCCATCGGAGCGACGACCGACCCGAAGCAGCGACTGGGTGACGAGCGCCTCGACCTTGCCCTGGTTGCCGGTCACCGAGATCTCCTGCTCGTTCACGCTCGCCTCAGCGAACATGCAGAGGTCGAGCATGCCCCGAACCCCATTGGCGAAGTCGACGATGACGTAGGCGTTGTCGAGGATGTCGGGAACCTCTCCGTTGTATCGCTCGTCGAGATGGTTGACGTCTTGAGCGCCCGAGGCGAGTACGCGCACCGGCTCGGCACCAGCGACGAGACGCATCAGGTCAAAGAAGTGACAGCACTTCTCGACGAGTGTGCCGCCGGTGTTGCGATTGAAACGGTTCCAATCGCCGACCTTCACGAGGAACGGGAAGCGGTGCTCACGGATGGCAACCATGCGGACGTCCCCCACCACCCCGGATGCCAACTCGGCGAGCAGGGCTGTCGTCGGCGGCATGTAGCGATACTCGAGCCCCATCCACACCACCCGATCGGAGGGTCCAGCCTCAGCGGCGTCGACGACGCGGCGACAATCTTCAACCGTTGTGCACAGCGGCTTCTCCACCAGGACGTGCAGATCGCTCGCGAGGACGTCGCCAAGAACATCCACGTGGGTCATGTTGGGCGAGGCGATCACCACGGCATCGCAAAGACCCGAGTCGATGAGTTCGCGATGGTCGGCGAACAACGTGGGCGCCTCGCCGCCGAATGAGGTGACGGTTGCCGCCCCGATCCCGCGACGCTCCTCCACCGGGTCGGAGACCGCGGTGACGACCGCGCCATCGAGATGGGCGATGTTCTCTAGGTGCTCGACTCCCATCATGCCGCTGCCAATGAGGCCGTATCTGACGGTGTCCGAGGGGTTGGTGCTGTTCGACATCGGCGCCAAGCGTACGCTTGCCGGATGGCAACGAACGCAGGTGCCAGCGATGACCGTCTCTACTTCCGCCAAATGCTCTCGGGTCGAGACTTCGCCGTCGGCGACCCGTTCGCCACCCAGATGGTGAACTTCGCCTACGCGATCGGCGACCGCTCAACCGGCGAGTGCCTGCTCGTCGATCCGGCATGGAACGTCGACGATCTCATCGAACGCGTCGGAGACGACGGCATGAGGGTCGTCGGTGTGCTCGCCACCCACTATCACGCCGACCACGTCGGCGGATCGATCATGGGTCACGACATTCAGGGGGTCGCCGCTCTCCTCGACCGACTCTCCTGCCCGGTCCACGTCCAGTCCGATGAGATCGAGTGGATGGAGCGGACCTCCGGGGTCGGCGCTGATCACTTGGTTGCCCACTCCCCCGGCGATGTGGTGACGGTCGGCGGGGTTGAGGTCAAGTTGGTGCATACCCCCGGACACACCCCGGGCAGCCAGTGCTTTCTCGTCGATGGCCGTCTCGTGGCCGGTGACACCTTGTTCCTCGACGGGTGCGGCCGCACCGACCTACCGGGCTCCGATCCGGTTGCGATGGCTGAGAGTCTCCGCTTGCTCCACCAGGTCGACGACGATGTCGTCCTTTATCCGGGCCACCGCTACTCGGTGGCGAGTTGCGCGACGATGGGTTCGGTCAAGCAGTCGAACTTCGTGTTCGACGGGGTCTAACGCCTCAACGCACGATCACCAAGTGTCGATATTCGGTCGACGTCTCGCCCCGCGCTCGGGTGCTGGCGCAGTGGAGATCAAGGTGGAGATCCAACGGCGGGTGTCAGCGGGATCGATCACATCGTCGATTTCGAACCATGAGGCGATGCTGAGCGCCTTGCCGTTCTCGTAGAGGCGGTCGACGATCTCGCGGAAGACGCGCTCCTGCTCCTCGGGTGATCCGGCAGCCTCGATCTCCTTGCGGTAGCCGAGGCGCGCGTACCCCTCCAGCCCCATGCCACCGAACTCGCCGGTCGGCCAAGCCAGGCAGGCGAGCGGTGCCTTTGTGCTTCCTCCCATCATCGCTTGCGCCCCGAGCCCGTACGACTTGCGGAGCACAACCGACACCATCGGCACCGAGATGTTGGCCCCGTTGACGAAGAGCCGGGAACAGTGGCGAACAAGCGCGGTCTCCTCGATATCAGGCCCGACCATCATCCCGGGTGTGTCGACGAGCGAGACGAGCGGCAGACCGTGGGCATCGCAGAGTTGGATGAACCGGGCGGCTTTGTCGGCGCCGTCGGAGTCGATGGCACCCGCGAGGTGCGCCGGGTCGTTCGCGATCACTCCAACGGGGCGACCCTCGATACGCGCGAGCGCGGTGATCATTCCGACGCCGAACTCGCGGCGAAGTTCAAGCACCGATCCGACATCGAAGATGCCATCGAGCGCTGAGCGGATGTCGTAGGCGCGAAGTCGGTCGACGGGAACCACATCCCGCAGCGCCTCCTGGTCAGCGCTCTCCCAGTGATCGACCGGCCCTTGGAAGTACGAGAGGTAGCGCTTGGCGACCGCGACCGCCTCCGCCTCGTCCTCGACCAAGATGTCGATCACCCCGTTCGGGGACTGCACCGAGGTCGGCCCGACCTCGGTCGGTTCGAACACCCCGAGCCCGCCGCCCTCGATCATGGCGGGGCCACCCATGCCGATATTCGAGTCGCGGGTGGCGATCACCACATCGCAGCAACCGAGGATGGCCGCGTTACCTGCGAAGCAGTAACCCGAGTTGATTCCGACAAGGGGCACCGTGCCCGAGAGCTGCGCCCACCAGAGGAAGGCGAGGCAGTCCAGACCGGTGACACCACCGGTATCGGTGTCGCCGGGACGTCCCCCACCACCCTCGGTGAAGAACACCACCGGGACCCGGAGTTCCTCGGCCAGCTCGAAGAGCCGGTCCTTCTTCCGGTGATTCTGATGTCCTTGGGTTCCCGCCAGGACCGAGTAGTCGTACGACATCACGACGCACCTGGCGTCGCGCCCCGAGAACAGATCGCCGTTCACGGTCGCGAGACCAGCGACGAGGCCGTCGGCCGGAGTGCGCTCCACGAGGTCGGCGAGCTCACGCCGCCGACGTTGGGCGGCCACGACGAGCGGCCCGTACTCGATGAGGGAGCCTTCGTCGATGAGGTCGGCGACGTTCTCACGGGCTGTGCGGCGGCCCTTCGCGCGACGGGCTTCAACCATCGCCGGTCGTGCCTCGTCGGTGCCGATTCGGTGCCGGTCGATCACCTCGGACAGGTCCGCGCGATCGAGTCCGGTCGTCGAGGGCTGAGCAGCCGTGGCCGTCGGCGAGGACGACTCGACCGAGCCGACGGTGATACGCGCGATCACCGTTCCCGGCGCCAAGGTCGCGCCGATGTCAACCAACAACTCGACGATCGTTCCGTCTGCTGGGGCCCGCACCTCGTGGTGCAACTTCATCGACTCGATAAGGCCGAGCACCTCCCCCTCACGGACACTCGAACCGACCGGCTTCTCCCAGGTGACCACCGTCCCCTGCAAGTGAGAGGTCACGTCGACCGGCCGGGAGGATCCGTCGTGGGAATTCGTCACGCGAGCGATCTTGTCCGCCCGCCTGCCGGGCGACCGAATCGGAGGTCAGAGCTGGCCGGGACGACGCTGATAGGCGGTGATCGACTGCTCACCCATCACAAGCTCCGCCGCGACTGCCGCGAAGAGCGCCGGCACGATGAAGTTGGGTCGACCGGTGGTCTCGGCCACGAACATCACAGCGGCGAGGGGCACCCGATAGCCCGCCCCGAGGAACGCGGCGATTCCGAGGAGGGTGTAAAGGGTGAAGCGCTCGGGGTGGAAGACCTCGCCGACGCCGCGCCCAACGATCGCCCCGCCGACGACCAAGGGGATGAACACTCCGCCGACCCCACCGCCGACGACGGTGGCTGCCGACGCCACTGCCCGGATCGCGAACACGGCAATCAGTAACCAGACGGCGATATCGGCTTCAACGAAGAGCCAGTCGCGGAGCACCTCGTATCCGGCGCCGATGCTCAGGCCCTGTCCAGTGAGCTCGTGTGAGAGCACAAACAGGCCGGCCATGGTGGCCGAGGCGAGCAACAAGCGAACCGGGAAGGCCCGCAACGAAAGACCCTTAGCGACCCGGATCACCTTCGCGAAGGCGCGGGCTCCGACGGCGCAGGCGACGCCGATCGCGAGAGCGCCGAAGAGGTCGCGGATCTCGAACTGCGGAATCGGGATGACCGTCGCCGAGAGCAAGGGTGCCGTGTCGCTGAGCGAGACGAAGGTGAAGTAGCCGGTGGCGCTCGCCACAAGCGCCGGGAGCAGCATCCGTCGGGCGAGGTCATCGCGGTACGGCACCTCGAGAGCGAAGATCGCTCCGGTAGCGGGAGCCTTGAAGATGGCCGCCACGCCGGCCGCCGCGCCGGCCACCAGCAGGGTTCGGTGATCCGATCCGCGGAAGGGCCTCGGGAGACGTCGCTGAATCTCGGCCCCGAGCGCCGATCCGCCGTAGAGCGACGGGCCTTCGAGACCGAGCGCGCCGCCGGAGCCGAGTGATACGACCGCTGCTGACACGCGAGCGAACAGGTCGCGCAGGCCAAGCCGGTACTGCGAGTCGTGGAAGGCGCGAAGGTACTCATCCGAGGTGGCCGGAGAGGACCCTCCCCCGACGACACGGAGAATGATCGCGGCAAGAATGAAGCCAGCCGCGGGCCCGACGGCCCCAACCCAGAGCGGCGCCTCAACGAGGGCGTCGAAGACCACCTCGACGAGGTACTCGAAGCCGCGCACGAACAGCCCGGTCACGATTCCGGTAATCGCGGCGATGAGGATCACCTCGCGGGATCGCCGGACCAGACTCCGGAACTCATCGCGGCGGACTGAGAAGGTGTCGGGTCTCAGACCCCTTAGCACCCGGCTCCGCCACACGTGGGCGGAGTGTACGCCTGAGCAGCCGGGGTGGTCGTGTCAGTCGTCGCCGCCGGGTTCGGCGACCGGGCCGAGCGAGTCGACCATCAAGCGGAGGCCGTCGCGGAGCGCGACGCGAGGTTCCCATCCGAGCAACTCGCGCGCGCGAGAGATATCCGGTTGCCGAACCTTTGGATCATCGGCCGGAAGGGGGCGGTAATCGAGTCGCGGCTCCACGCCGAGGACCTCACCAACAGCGACGGCAAGTTCGATCATCGTGAACTCGGTCGGGTTGCCGAGGTTGACCGGTCCCCGAACATCGCTCACGAGAAGAGCGATAAGCCCGTCGACCTCGTCGCTCACGTAGCAGAAGCTCCGCGTTTGGCTCCCGTCGCCGAACACCGTCATCGCCTCACCCCGCAGGGTCTGATGCACGAAGTTGGTCACCACGCGTCCGTCATCGGCCTGCATCCGCGGGCCATAGGTGTTGAAGATGCGCGCGATGCGGGCGTCGAGACCCGAGGTCCGCTCGTGCGCCGCGGTCAGCGCTTCCGCGAAGCGTTTCGCTTCGTCGTAGACCGAGCGCTCACCGATCGGATTGACATTTCCCCAGTAGGTCTCCCGCTGCGGGTGCTCGAGCGGATCTCCGTAGACCTCACTCGTCGAGGCGAGCAGGAACCTCGCGTCATAGTTCAAGGCGATCGAGATCAACCGGTCGGTGCCCGTGCTTCCGACCGCGAGGGTCTCGAGGGGTCGCGCGAGATACGCGGGGGGTGACGCGGCCGACGCGAGGTGCGCCACAGCCGCGACGGTGTCGTCTCCGATAACCGCAGCGACGCGACCTTCGATGTCCTCATCGGTCACATCGCCCTCAAGGAGCACGAATCGGTCGTTGTCGCGCAGATGGGCGACGTTGGAGACTCGACCGGTTGAGTGGTCATCGAGGTCCAGCACACGATGACCGCGGGCGAGCAACGCCTCGCATAGGTGGGATCCGATGAAACCCGATCCTCCGGCGACGACCACCCATCCTCCGAGTCGGAGTCCGACACTCACTGAGGTCGCCCGACGCCGTCGTAGTGGAGGCCAGCGGAGCGGAATGACGCCGGATCGAGGAGGTTCCGAGTGTCGACCACTGAACGGCCCCGCATGAGCGAGGCGACTCGATGAGGGTCGAGGGATCGAAACTCGGGCCACTCGGTGAGCAGGACGACGACGTCGACGTCGCGAATGGCGCCGTCAGCGTCAGTAGCCAACTCGATTCCGTCGAGTTGACGCATCCGGGCCGGCGATACGTCGGCTGCCGTCGTCGGATCAAATGCCGTGATGCTCGCTCCGAGCTGTCGGAGTTGTCCGATGATCGCGAGACTCGGCGAGTCTCGGAGGTCATCGGTGCCCGCCTTGAAGGTGAGGCCAAGAACGCCCACCCGGACACCGTTGAGATCGTCACTTCCGGCTGCGCGCTGCACCTTCCGGACCATGCGTTCACGTTGCTCGTCGTTGACGGCGATCACCCCGCGCATCATCGAGAAGTCGTAGCCATGACTCGCGGCGACATGGACGAGCGCGTGGGAGTCCTTCGGGAAGCAGCTGCCTCCCCAGCCGGGCCCGGGTCGCAGAAACTCCCGACCGATCCGCCGATCCGACCCGATGCCCTCGACGACATCGGCGACATCGGCGCCGACGGCCTCGCACATCGCCGCCACCGCGTTAACGAACGAGATCTTCATGGCGAGGAACCCGTTGGCCGCGTACTTGATGGTCTCCGCGGAGGAAGCGTCGGTCACCAAGATCTCGGTGTCGAGGTCGCGATACAGCTCGGCGACTCGGTGGGCGGCGGCTCGATCGGAGGATCCGACCACCACCCGATCCGGATGCAGGAAGTCCTTGACCGCCGTGCCTTCCCGGAGGAACTCCGGATTGGACACGACCGAGACGTCCCCGCGGCGGATGACCGCTTCGACCACCCGCGCCGAGCCAACGGGCACCGTCGACTTGTTCACCACCACACTTCCGGAGGCGAGGATCGGCGCGATCTCGGCAGCCGCAGCCTCGATGTAGCTCAGGTCGGCTGATCCGTCCTCGTCTTGGGGCGTCGGGACGCACAGGAAGACGATCGAGGCTCGGCGCGCTACCTCGGCGCCACCGAGCACGAATGAGAGCCGTCCGGTCGAGAGGCCTTCAGCCACGAGTTCGGCGAGACCCGCTTCGAAGATCGGGATGCGGCCCGCTGAGAGCTCGGCGACACGATCGGGGTCCACATCACCGCAGACGACCTCGAAACCAAGGTGAGCCAGGCAGGCACCCGTGGTGAGGCCGACATATCCGACTCCAACAATGCCGAGAATGGGGCGATCGCTTCCATCGTTGTTCGTCGTGTCGTCCATGTGTTCTCCAACCATGACATCCGCCGACAGAGCCTCAGCCGCGGCCCGCGCTCCGAGCGCGGCGTCGTGCCCCAGCCGGGGTGCACTCCGCCGAGGTTAGCGACGGAACTACCGTCGAAGAGATGAGCGCGCATCTGCTGGCCACGCCCCTGTCGTTCCCCGGTGCCGTCGAGGATGTCTGCGACGACTCAACGGGAAGCCTCTGCTCGTGGGTGTACGACATCTCCGACGGCAACGAGTTCCTCGCTTCGGCGACTACCTGGTTCGTCGATCGACCGCTGCGCATCATCGTCGTGCTCGTCGTCGCTTGGATCGCGAATCGCCTGCTAAAGCGAAGCGTTCGCAAGGTCGTCACCCACGTCATCACCGCCGATCGTCCCGAGGCGCTACTCGCCCGCCTCGACGGGCTCGGGGTGCCCGGCGCCGACATCCTCGAGGCCGAGGACGACCCGCGTCGCGAAGCGCGCGCAAAGTCGATCTCGAACGTGCTCGGCAGCACGGTCAGCGTCATCGTGTGGTCCATCGCGCTCATGACGGCGCTCGGGATCGTCGGCATCGACCTCGGCCCGCTGATCGCCGGTGCCGGCATCGCTGGTGTGGCGCTCGGTTTTGGTGCCCAGAGTCTGGTGCAGGACTGCATCGCCGGACTCTTCATGTTGATGGAGGACCAATACGGCATCGGCGACGTCGTCGATCTCGGCGAAGCGGTCGGTGTGGTGGAGGAGATCACCCTGCGAGCCACGGTGCTCCGCAGTTTGAACGGCACCGTCTGGCATGTCCCGAACGGACAGGTCCAGCGGGTCGGCAACCTCAGTCAACTCTGGTCGGTAGCGGTGGTCGATGTCGATGTCGCCTACGACACAGCTCTCGCTCCGGCGCGCGCTCTGATCGAACAAGCCGTACAGGAGGTCTGCGCGACTGAGGAGTTCGCCGACAAGGTGCTCGAGGCTCCGACGGTTCTCGGCGTGGAGTCCCTCGGGGCGGATGGCATCACGATCCGTGCGATTGTCAAGGTCGAGCCCGGCAACCAGTGGGCGTTCCAGCGTGCTGCGCGCGAGCACATCAAGGTCGTCTTCGATGCCAATGGCATCGAGATCCCGTTCCCCCAGCGAACCGTCTGGGTACGCAACGAGGACAGCACCGGGTGACCACCTCTGCGGTCGTCGTCGCCGCCCTCACGGCGATCGCCTGGGTCTGGTGGGGTGTCCAGCGGTGGATCGATCTCACCCGGGGGGACCGCGACTCCGGCCAACCCGACGAGATACCGGTCGAATCGGACCCGCCTGGTGCCGAGCGTCCCGCCGTCGCCTCAATGCTCGTGGTCGGCCTGTCCGGAGGTGCTTGTCGCGTGGCCGGCTCGGCCGCCACGGCAACCGTGGTCGACCTCGCCGCTCGAGGCGCGGTGAGCCTTCGCGACGACCCGACCAACAACGACGGGCTGCTCGTGGTGCTCGGGGATGACGGTTCCCCCGATCTCGAGTCGCACGAATCGATGGTGCTCGGGCTGCTTCGGTCGCGGGCTCGCAATGGTCTCGTCTCCACCGGAACGCTGCTCCGAAACCAGCCGGGATGGTTGTGGTGGGCCCGCTTTCGACGCGCCGTCGCCTCAGCGGCTCGAAGGGACGACCTGAGCACGGCAGCCCGCGACGAACGTCTGGTCGCCGCACCGGCCGTGCCGGCCCTGCCGGCCGCGCTGTGGGCGCTCGGCGAGGTCTTCGGCGTGGTGACTTCTCGGTCCCTTGACGGCCTCTCAGTCGACGGGCTCGTGCTCGGTCTGCTCGCGTTCGCGCTCCTGCGGACAGTCATCTCCGATCTCGCCGACCCGGTGGACCACCTCACCGAGTCCGGCCGTCGCCACGCGATCGCTTGGATGGCCATCCGCGCCGATCTCTCCCGTCGAATCCCCGACGACGCCTCACCGGTCACCTCGACCACGCGGCAGCGGGCTCTCGCGGTGGCCGTCGCCACGGGCGCCCACGAGACGACGCGTTGGGCGCTCCCGCTCATCGATCCCGTGCAGCCGCGACGGGTGTGGTCCGACGCCGGCGGGCGTCCACGAGTGGTCACCATCCACTCACCGCTGATCCCCGGTCGAGGCGGGCGGCCACCCGTGGTGGCGGCGGTCGGCCTCGCTGCCATCATCGGATCTCGTATCGCGAGCTCGATCGTCGACGACGTTCGGTCGTCGGATCGGTTGGACGAACTGGATCGTCTGGTGCCCGACGCGAATCGATGGATCGATGTGCTCGTTGACGCGATCGGCTGGGCGTTGTGGATCCCGCTCGTCGCCGGTCTTTGGCTCGTGGTCGCCGGTGCGTTCGATTCGGTAGTGAGCCGCTCTCGACGGGGTCTCGTCATCGACGTGCGTCTCCTCGATGAGGGATCTGGACGCGCCTCGTGGATCCGGGCGCTCGCAGGGGCTGGTCGTGATGGGTCGGCTCTCGTCGAGGTGACCGTCGATGACGGCGCGCACCCTTGGTTGTCGTCGTGGCTGGTAACCGCGCGCTCGGCGCCGCCGATCGGCGCTGAGGTGGAGGTCCGCCACACTCCGCTGCTCGGTCGCGTCCGATCCATTCGACCGATCGGACGGAGCGGCGCCCCTGCTGCGCCCGGCGATCCGAGCCTCGGCCGACTGCCAGCCTGAGCGTCTCGACGCGGCCGGTCGACCGGTACTGTCGGGGGCGTGCCACGCGACCGTTATGACTTCGTGATCGTCGGCGGGGGCTCCGCCGGATGCGCACTCGCGAATCGTCTGAGCGCTGACCCGTCGAACCGGGTGCTCGTGCTCGAGGCCGGGCGCACCGACTGGCGGTGGGATGTCTTCATCCACATGCCGGCGGCACTCTCTTACCCGATCGGCAATCGGTTCTACGACTGGAAGTACGAGACGGAACCCGAGGAGTTCATGGGTGGTCGTCGGGTCTACCACGCTCGCGGCAAGGTGCTCGGGGGCAGTTCGAGCATCAACGGAATGATTTTCCAACGCGGGAATCCCGCCGACTACGAGAAGTGGTCGCGCCTGCCGGGGATGGCCGATTGGGACTACGCGCACTGCCTTCCCTACTTCAAGCGGATGGAGACGTGTCTCGCCGGCCCCGACGATTGGCGTGGCGGTGACGGACCCCTTGCGCTCGAGCGCGGCCCGGCGTCGACACCGCTCTTCGCGGCCTGGTTGAAGGCCGGCGAGCAGGCCGGTTTCCGCATCACCGACGATGTCAACGGATACCGCCAGGAGGGCTTCGCGGCATTCGACAAGAACGTCCGACGCGGTCGACGTCTGAGCGCGGCTCGCGCCTACCTGCATCCGGTGCTGTCGCGCCCGAACCTCGATCTCGTCACGATGGCGCAGGCGGAGCGACTCACCTTCGAGGGCAGTCGATGCACCGGGGTCGACTATCGGCGGGGCCGTTCGAAGCATCACGTGGAGGCGGGAGAGGTCATCGTGTCGGGAGGGGCGTTCAACTCACCGCAGTTGTTGCAGCTCTCCGGCGTTGGTGACCCTGAGCATCTGGGGTCGCTCGGCATCGACGTGGTGAGCGCAGTGCCCGGCGTCGGCGAGAACCTGCAGGATCATCTCGAGGTGTATATCCAGCACGCCTGCACCCAGCCGGTCTCGATGCAACCGCACCTCGCCCATTGGCGCAAGCCGTGGATCGGGCTGCAGTGGTTGTTCCGGCGCGGTCCTGCGTCGACGAATCACTTCGAGGCGGGCGCCTTCATCAAGTCGAACCCGAGCGAGTTGTACCCGAACCTCATGTACCACTTCCTTCCGATCGCCATCCGGTACGACGGGTCAACATCCAAAGGGGACATGCCCGACGGTCACGGCTATCAGGTGCACGTCGGACCGATGTATTCCGATTCGACGGGCAGCGTGAGGATCACCTCCACCGACGCTCGCTCCAAGCCCGCCATCCGTTTCAACTACCTGTCGACCGAACGCGACCGACGCGAGTGGATCGAGGCGGTCCGTGTGACACGACACATCCTTAGCCAGGAGGCCTTCGCTCCCTTCGACGGCGGTGAGATCTCCCCCGGTCCTTCAGTGCAGACCGATCAGGAGATCATGGATTGGGTGGCCCGTGACGCTGAGACGGCACTCCACCCGTCGGGCACGGCGAAGATGGGAACCGACGAAATGGCGGTCGTCGATCCGTCGAGTATGCGGGTTCGCGGCACCGAGGGTCTCCGAGTGGTCGACGCGTCGGTGCTCCCAGTGATCACCAACGGCAACATCTACGCGCCGACGATGATGGTGGCCGAGCGGGCGAGCGACCTGATCCTCGGCAACTCCCTCCTGCCTCCGGACGAGGCAACCGTGTATCTGCCCGAGGATGTCGATCGATGACCGACCGGACCGCCGAGTGGGAGCAACTTCGACGCGAGTACCTCCGACCGTCGTCGGAGCGGCCGGTCTCCACGGCCCGCGGCGTGCACCACCAAGCGCTGCTCTGCTCCAACGTGGAGCAGACGATCCGCTTTTATCAAGGTCTGCTCGGCTTCCCGCTGACCGATCTCTTCGAGAATCGCGACTACGCCGGTTCGACGCACTTCTTCTTCGACATCGGTAACGGCAACGCCCTCGCATTCTTCGACATGCCCGGGCTCGACCTCGGCCCCTACCGCGAGGTGCTCGGCGGACATCATCATCTCGCCATCTCGATGGAACCCGGCCAGTGGTCGCGGGCCCGTCAGGCGCTCGACGAGGCCGGGGTCGACTACGCGCACATCGACGGGTCGTCGATTTACTTCACCGGCCCCGATGGCGAACGGCTCGAGTTGATCTCCGATCCGCTCGGCGAGATGTACGGACGCGTAGTGCTGTGAGCGACCGGCAGTGGATCGTCACCCTCGACCTCGAGGGAGTGCTCGTGCCAGAGATCTGGATCGCGGTGGCAGAGCAAACCGGAGTGGAGGCACTATTGAGGACCACTCGCGACGAGCCCGACTACGACGTGCTCATGCGCGACCGCATCCGCTTGCTCGATGAGCATGGCCTCACCATGTCTGTGATCAGCGAGGTGATCTCGGGCCTCACGCCTCTCGAGGGCGCCGCGGACTTCTTGGCTCGCCTTCGATCGATTCACCAGGTGATCATCCTGAGCGACACCTTCGAGCAGTTCGCTGGGCCGTTGATGACCCAACTCGCCCACCCGACGATCATGTGCCACCGACTCATTGTCGAGGACGACCGCGTCACCGATTACCGGCTCCGCCAACAGGACCAGAAGCGGCGAGCCGTCGAGGCGTTCCGGTCAATCGGCTTCTCCATCGTGGCCGCCGGAGACTCCTACAACGATCTCTCCATGCTCCGCTCGGCCGACCACGGCATGCTCTTCCGGGCCCCCGAGCGCGTCCGAGCAGACAACGCCGACCTGAATGCTCTCGACGAGTACGACGATCTGCTCGACGCGATTACCGGCCTTACAGCCTGAACACGGCGACCGGTAACCTCGGCAGAGCCCCCCTTGGGCTTGTAGACGCACACGAGACGATCGGGAGATCCATGTCCGAGCAGCCGACCATTCGCTACACCTACACCGACGAGGCACCGGCCCTCGCCACGCACTCGCTGCTGCCGGTGGTCCGCTCCTTCGCCGCGCAGGCGGGCATCTCGGTCGAGTTGCGCGATATCTCGCTCGCTGGTCGGATCATCTCGGCGTTTCCCGAGCGCCTTACCGCCGAGCAGCGCATTCCCGATCACCTCGCTGAGCTCGGCGCCATGACGCTCACCCCCGAGGCGAACATCATCAAGTTGCCAAATATCTCGGCCTCGCTCCCCCAGTTGAAGGCAGCCATCGCCGAGTTGCAGGCCAAGGGTTACGACCTCCCGGATCACCCTGACGCTCCGAGCAACGACGATGAGCGCGAGATCCGCGCCCGGTACGACCGTGTGAAGGGCTCGGCGGTGAATCCGGTGCTCCGTGAGGGCAACTCGGACCGCCGCGCGCCTCGCGCCGTGAAGGAGTACGCGCGCAGCCACCCGCACTCGATGGGTGCTTGGGAGCCGTCATCGACCACTCATGTCGCGACGATGGGCGAGCGAGATTTCCGGTCGAACGAGCAGTCGACCACGGTCACAGCGGATACGACGCTGCGCATCGAGCACGTTGCTGAGGACGGCTCCGTCAGCGTGCTGAAGGACGCTGTGCCCGTCTTGGCGGGAGAGGTCATCGACGCGACGTTCATGGACGCCGCGGCGCTTCGTTCGTTCCTTGATCGCGAGATCGCCGAGGCCCGCTCATCGGGCATCCTGCTGTCTCTCCATATGAAGGCAACGATGATGAAGGTCTCCGATCCCATCATCTTCGGCCACGCCGTCCGTGCCTACTTCGCAGAAGTGTTCGCCGAGTTCGGAGACGAGTTGGCCGCAGCCGGCGCGAACCCGAACAACGGGCTCGCTGCCGTGCTCACCGCTGCCGAGACCCTCCCCGCTTCGCGCCACGAGGCCTTCCTCGCCGCGATCGCCGCGACCTACGAGTCCGGGCCCGATCTGTCGATGGTCGACTCGGATCGCGGGATCACCAACCTTCACGTGCCGAGCGACGTCATCGTCGACGCGTCGATGCCCGCGATGATCCGCAACGGCGGTCGCCTCTGGGACACCTCAGGCGCGACCCGAGACACGAAGGCGATCATTCCGGATAGCTGCTACGCCGGCGTCTACCAAGCCGTGATCGACGATTGCCGCGCCAACGGAGCACTCGATCCGGCCACGATCGGAACGGTGCCGAATGTCGGCCTGATGGCGCAGAAGGCTGAGGAATACGGCTCGCCCGACAAG
>Ga0222714_10002378_pt1 | contig 19978 bp, 24 predicted proteins | sample C33_3DmetaG_FD_165048 | JGI IMG/M metagenome (GOLD analysis project Ga0222714, IMG submission 165048) | Estuarine water microbial communities from San Francisco Bay, California, United States - C33_3D | ecosystem: Environmental > Aquatic > Marine > Unclassified | place: USA: California...
ATGTTTTGTATATTGATATCTTTAATCTTTATGTTAGTTTAAATCATAAACTTAATAATAAACGGGGGAAACGATGTTGAGAAAAAACTTTAAAAACCTTTTTGGTTTTTTAGCCGTTGCATCTTTGATTTTCACTTCTTTTACTAGTGACGTAAACGCTGGTGCGCATGAGAAAAAGAAAGAAAGCTTTGCAGCAAAATGTAATCCAATGGAAGTAGTAATTCATGCTTCTTACGGTGGAGGAACGGACCAAACTGCTAGAATGATGTCTATCAGAGCAAGAAAAGAATTTGATCAGGATATTCAAGTAGTAGGAAAAAGAGGTGGTTCAGGTTCAAAAGCACAGAACTATGTTAAATCTAAACCTGCAGATGGTTGCACTATTTTGGCTTTAACTGAGTCTCATTTGTACACAATGGCAAGAGGAAAATCTGATATGAAAATTTCAGATATCACTGGAATCGTTCGTGCTATGGAAGAGCCTACTTTTATTGTGATCAACGCTCAAAATACAAAAATAGACACTGTGAAAAAAATGATCAGTGAATCTAAGAAAAAGCCAATCACTACAGGTATCGCATCTATTGGTGGTACTGAGCATATTGGAATGTATCAATGGTCAAAAGCTTCAGGTACTGAGTTCAAGCCTGTTTCTTTTGGTTCAGGTGCGCAAAGCTTACAAGCTTTAGCTTCTGGAAAAATTGACGTTGCATTGCTAAACCCTTCAGAAGCTGCAGGATTAATTGCTGATAAAAAAGTAAAAGCAGTTGTTCTTTTAGCTCCTAAGCGTTTAAAAGATTATCCAGATGTTCCATCTTCATTTGAGCTAGGATACAAAGTTAACGTAGCGACAACTAGAGGATATGCAGTTTTAGCATCTACTCCAGACGCTATCAAAAAAGAACTTTCAGCTAAATTGCTTAAAGGTATGAAGCATGAAGTTTTTGCTTCTTACTTGAAAGGTTCTTCTTTAGATCCTGAAACTAGCCCAGCTGGAATGGATGTTTGGGAACCACAATTGAAAGCTAACTATAAAGAGGCAGCAACAGCTCTTAAAGAATTAGGACTATTAAAATAATTCTTTAAATATGGCTTTAAAAAAAAAAATTAAGTCAAAATCCATGCCCGATTATTCGGGCATGGGTTTATTTCACAAAAAAGATCTTAATATTGCAATATTATTAATTGCAGTTGGATGTTTTTTATTTTATGAGGCAACCAAATTCCCGCCTCCAGGTATGATTTTAGGAGATACTATCAATGCCGATGTATTTCCAAAAATTTTAGTCGTAATTCTAATTTTTTTAGCTGCAGTGATCCCATTTGAGTTTAGGTTTGCTGGTCCAAAAATTAAAAAAATTGATAAAGATAGAGAAGAAAGAATTGAACCTATAACTTGGAAAACATTAGCTTTTTTAATTACTATAGTTTTATGTTCAACTTTTTTAGGAACTATCTTAACAATGATTGCAACTTGTTTGGCTTTTCCAATTGTATGGGGCGAGAGAAGATATATTGCAGTTGCAATATATGCGATGCTTTTTCCTTTAGGAGTTTATTTATTATTTAACAAATTATTAAGCCTTTATTTTGAACCAGGTTTATTAAAATTATTTCAATAGGATAGGATTATATGGACGCAATTATTCAGGGCTTTACAATGTTATTTCACGTACAGAACATTTTTTTAATAATCGGTGGCGTGGTGATAGGAGTAATCGTTGGAGCATTACCAGGATTGAGTTCTCCCATGGCTATTGCTTTACTACTACCTTTTACTATTGGTCTTGATCCTGTAGCTGCTATTTCAATGATGGCTGCATTATATTGCGCTGGAACCTTTGGTGGGTCTATAACTGCAATTTTAATTAATGCACCAGGAGCTCCACCAGCTGTGGCAACAGCTTTTGATGGTTACCCCATGGCTAAAAAGGGGCAGCCCGGTAAAGCTTTAGGTCTTGCAACTATCGCAAGTGTTATTGGTGGAATTTTTAGTTTAATTATTTTTATTTTTGCAACTCCACTACTTGCTAGTATTGCTTTGAAATTTGGTCCAGTAGAATATTTTGGACTTGCAGTCTTTGCGCTATCTATGTTGGCATCAATGAGCGGAAAATCTTCAATTAGAAATTTAATTGCAGGAACCATAGGTGTTTTACTTGCAACAATCGGAGTTCATTTAGCAACTGGTGTAGAAAGATTTGATTTTGGTATTGAAGAATTATCTGAAGGAATTCATTTTGTTCCAGTTTTAATTGGTTTGTTTGCAATGTCGGAACTACTTACTCAATCGCAAACTTTAAATGCAGCAGTTGAAAGAATGTCCGCAAAAACATTAAAATTGCCAACCTGGAAAGAATTGAAAGTTTTAAAATGGAATATTTTAAGATCTTCATCTCTTGGAACATTTATTGGAATATTACCCGCAGAAGGTTCAACCGTTGCAGCAATGATGGGATATAATGAAGCTAAGAGATGGTCAAAAACACCAGAAAAATTTGGAACGGGTTGTGCCGAAGGAATTGTTGCACCTGAGTCTGCGAATAATGCAGCTGCAGGTGGAGCTATGGTTCCCACATTGGCCTTGGGTATCCCTGGCAGTGGAACTACAGCTTTAATTTTAGCAGCTTTAGTTATGCATGGTTTTAAACCAGGTCCTTATTTGATCACTGAAACTCCACATCTAGTTTATGCAATTTTTGGAGCAATGTTGATTGCAAACTTTGGGTTTTTAGGAATTGGTTTAGTTGGAGCAAAAGTATTTTCTTATGTAACTTTTATTCCAAAAAGATTTTTATGGCCTTCGGTTTTTGTTTTCTCTTTAATAGGATCTTACTCTTTTAGCTCATCATTTTTTGATGTTTGGGTGATGTTACTATCTGGAATCATTGGTTTCTTTATGATGAGAAATGGTTTCTCACCAGCGCCATTAGTAATGGGGTTAATTCTTGGACCTATGGTCGAAGAAACATTCACACAAGCTATGGTTATTCATGACTCTAGTTTTTTTCAATTTTTTGATAGTGGTGTATTTATCATATTCATGGTTTTAACTTTAATTAGTTTATCAAGTCCTTTCTGGTCTGATATAGCTAAGCTTTTTAAAACAAAAAAATAGAAACATAAAAAAATGAATAAAGTTGCTGTTATTACTGGCGGCGCTCGAATGATTGGAAGAGCAACCGCAATTAAATTAGCAAAACAGGGTTTTGATATTTTAATTCACACGGGTGGAAAAAGCATTGAGGAAGCAAAAAAAACTGCTGAATTGGTTCAGCAACTCTCAAAAAAATGTGAAATTGTAACTGGTGATTTATCGGATCTTAAAACCATTGAGCTTATCAAAGATAAAGCAAATTCAATGGGAGATGTTTTGATTTTAATTAATAATGCCGGAATGAGAATTCATGAAGTGTTTGAAAAAATCAAATATGAAGATTGGAAAAAAATAATGACTATTAATGTGGATGCCGCTTTCTTATGTGCTCAAGCTTTAATTGGTTCAATGACAAAAAATTCATGGGGAAGAATAGTAAATATTGGAGGAATGTCAGGACACATCGGAGCAAGAGAGCGAGCGCATGTGGTAACATCTAAAGCTGCGCTAGTTGGTCTTACTAGGGCTATTAGCATGGAGTTTATAGAAAGAGGTATTACTTGTAATTGTGTTGTTCCAGGTTTTATAGAAGATTTTGATACTGATAAAAAAGAATTAAGAGGTCATTGGTTAAAACATCCTCAAACTCCAAACTTATCATCAGGAAGGTATGGAAATCCAGATGACGTAGCTGAGGTTATTTCAAATTTATGCAAAGAAGAAGCGGGATATATTAACGGTCAAGTTCTTCATGTTAATGGAGGCACTTATACTCCATGACCATTTATGCAGAAGACTTTTCAAATTGGGCTATTAATTTAAAAACTAAAGACATACCTTCTGATGTTCAGGAAGTTTTAAGTTTTTTAGTTAAAGATATTTCGGGTGTTATTGTTGCCGCTAGAAATGAAGATTATATTCAAAGTTTAGTAAAAACCTACAGTAACACGGGAAACACTATTGCTTTAGGACATAAAAATATATTTGATGTTTTCTCATCATCCATCATTTGTGGAACAGCTGCACATGGAGAAGATTTTGATGATACTTTTGAAGGTAATCCTATGCATGTCGGAGCTACCATGGTTTCGGTTTTTTTATCAGCAGGTCAATTTTTTAAATTAAATGGGGAGCAAATTTTAAGAGGAATTGCTATAGGCGCTGAATTAATTTGTAGAATGGCTTTAGTGTCACCAACCGCTATGCATAAACAAGGTTTTCATCCAACAGCAATTTGCAGTGTATTTGGAGCTGCGGCAGGATTGGGGGCTGTTCTTGGTTTGAATTCAAAACAATTATCTTCAGCACTTGGCGTTGCTGGAAGTATGGCTTCGGGTATTATTGAATATTTGGCTGAAGGCACATGGACCAAAAGAATGCATCCTGGATGGGCAGCAAGTTCTGGAATACATGCAGCATTATTAGGAAGATCTGATTTTTTAGGACCCAGAACTGTTTTTGAAGGCACGCACGGATTTTTTAAAGCCTTTACTATTAAAGAAATTGAAAAGGACTTTTCTCATTTAACAAAAGATTTGGGAGCAAGGTGGGAATGTAAAAATCTTGCATTTAAACCTTATGCTTGCGGTACGATGGCCCAACCATTTGTCGATTGCGCTATGCAATTAAGAGAAAAGATAAATGACTTATCTAAGATTAAATCGATTAAAGCAAAAGTGGGAGAGGGAACAGTACATCGATTGTGGGAACCAAGAAAAGAAAAAAACAATCCATCCACTCCATACTCTGCTAAATTTTCGGTTCCATATTGTGTAGCAGTAACCTTAAGCAAAGGCGGAGCTGGTTTGGAAGAATTTAATGAGACTAATATAGCTGATCAAAATATTTTAAAGATAGCTAATTTAATTGAATATGAAATTGATCCTAACGATGAATATCCAAAAAATTACACTGGTAGATTAACATTAGAAACTATGGATGGCACAATAATCGAAGCGAAGCAGCCATGTTTTAGGGGTGGAAAAAAACAGCCTCTCACTAAGAAAGATTTTGACACAAAGTTTGAGAAAAATTTAAAGTATGCAAAGCTTAATGATCAACAAGCTAAGAGTATAGAGGAATTTACCAATTCTATCTTTGATAATCCAGATTTTTCAAAAATTAATTTGTTTTAAATAAATGGAAAGCTTTGACTTATATGCTTTCACCTCTAGTTTAAGTTATTTTCAAATCGGCATTCTTTTATTTGTTGCTTTCTTAGCATCGATTGTTTCTGGCATTTCTGGCTATGGAGGAGGAATGACATTAGGCATCCTCGTTTCTCCTTTTATTCCTATTAAATTATTAGTTCCACTTATGTCAGTATTTGTTTTCTGCTCCAACTTATCAAGAATGTATTATTACCGAGATAGTATCTTTTGGATCAAAGGGTTTTATTTTGCACTGATTACTGTGCCATTTGTAATCTTAGGAACCAATTTTTATGCCGGAGTTTCAGACAAAATTTTATATTTTTGCTTAGGTTTTGGTCTTGGTTTTGTCATTATTTTGAGAAGAGTTTTTAAAAAAATTGATTTAAAAATTGGCTGGTTTGGTCTTGGGGTTATGGCAGTTTTGTATGGAACCATCAGTGGAGTAATTTTGGGTCCAGGGGCCTTGCTGTTAACAGCTTTATCAGCAAATGGCATGGTAGGAGCTAGCATTGTTGGAACTGACTCTTTTATCACTTTAATCAATGTAATTATTCGAATGATTTCTTTTAGACAATTGGGTTTATTAAATAATGATGCATTAATCATAGGCTGCTCGATTGGGGCTGTTGCCATTTTTGGATCTTATATAGCTAGAAAAATTGTAGACAAGTTAGGAGTTAAACTTCACACTATTATTATTGAGGTGTGTATTGTTCTTGGTGCAGCGGTTATGATTTATAGGGCCTTTACTATTTAGATATATATTCAATTATTAATCTGACACTTGAAATTAAAATTAACAAATAAACAATATTATAAAATAATTTTTCTTCTATTCTTTTTAATATTTGAATACCTATATAAATTCCCACAAGAGATGCAGGAAAGAATATAATCGATTGTTTTAAACTTTCTAAAGTTATGAATGATAAATGAATATAAAAAGGTAGTTTAATCAAATTAAGAAACATAAAAAATATAACTCTTGTTCCAACATAAATTTCTTTTTTGAAACGTAGGGGCAACAAGTAAATGCTAGTAGGAGTGCCTCCAGCATGGGCGCAAAAACTTGTAAACCCTGCAACCATAGAAGAAACTCCTCCTTTAACAATAGATTTTTCTAATGGAATAATTTTTTTTCTTTTAAAAATAAAATAGTGAGTAGTAAAAAAAAAACCCATCAAACCAATTAATAATTTTATGACAGCTTCTGAAAAGTAGGTGTAAGTTAAAGATCCGGTGATAACACCTATGCCACCACCTATCGTCATTAATCTTATAGTATCAAAATCAAATTGTTTTCTAAATTTATAAACTGCAACCATGTCGGATAGAATTAGTATTGGTAAAATGATTGCTAGTGCTTGACTAAGAGGCATGACAATGGTCATGAGTGGAATAGAAATTAGTGATAACGATCCGCCAAGACCAGACTTGGCGACACCATACAACATAATTGAAGGAATGACGCACAATAAAAAAAGAAAGCTATATTCCATCAATTAATTTTTCTTAAAACGAATTCTTAATAAAAATAGAATACCAATAATCAATCCATAAATGACAGGCTGGGTAATGTCTTTTTTTACTAACCATAAATAATGAAGAACCCCAAGTACAGCAATCACATAAATAAGTCGATGTAATTTAATCCAGTTATCTTTGAGAATAATTTTCATTTTTTGAGTGGAGGTAATTGCTAGAGGGATAAGTAGTGTCCAAGCGATAACTCCCACCCAAATATATTTGTGTTTAATCGTATTTTGTAAAATAAGCTTCCAATCAAAATGATGATCTAGCCCAATGTAGCTAAACAAATGTATGCATGCATAGACAAAGGTAAACAAACCCAGCATTTTTCTCAAAGGTAGCCAAATATTAGTTTTGGTAAGCCTGCGCAAAGGAGTGATGCTCAAGGTTAGGCAAATAAAAATTAATGTCCATTTACCAAAATGACGAATAATTTCTTCAACTGGATTTGCACTAAAGTCATTATTTAAAAATGTAATTACAATAGATGCAATGGGCCACAGAGCAATTATAAAAATTAACTGCTGTAGTGAAAAGTATTGTTTCAATGTAATTAATAATATTTTTTTAAATCCATGCCTTGGTAAAGACCAGAAACTTCCTTGGCATAGCCATTAAACATTTCTGTTGGTCTTCTTGGGTCTAAAAATGAATCGCCAATTCTTCTTTCGGTTGCTTGAGACCATCTCGGATGAGAAACGTTTGGATTTACATTGGAATAAAATCCATATTCTGTGGGACTTGCATTCATCCAGGATGTGATTGGAATGTGTTCTACTAATTTTATTTTTACAATTGCTTTGGAACTTTTAAAACCATATTTCCATGGAACGACTAGGCGGATAGGGGCTCCATTTTGATTGGGTAAATTTTTTCCGTATAGACCTGTGGCCATAATAGTTAAAGGATGCATGGCTTCATCTAGCCTTAACCCTTCACGGTAGGGCCAATCTAATATTTTGCTTTGTTGACCAATCATTTCTTCGGGTCGGTAAACACTGATAAATTCTACAAACTTAGCTTTGCTGGTGGGAGTTACTGTTTTTAATAAATGACTCAACGAAAATCCCATCCATGGAATTACCATTGACCAGCCCTCGACACATCGAAGTCTATAAATTCTTTCTTCACTTGGAAAATCTTTGATGATTTGTTCATAGGAAAAAGTTTTTGCTTTTTCAACCTCACCTTCAATACTAACGCTCCAGGGAGAGGTTTTAAATTTACCAGAGTTTTCTGATGGATCTTCTTTACTCGTACCAAATTCATAATAATTATTGTAACTAATAATATCTCTATAGCGCGTAAGTTTGTCAGAAGAGGGTGTGTTGGCAGATCCTGGAATAGAAAATAATGATCCTAATACAACAGAGGCTGTTCCTGCAGCAGCAGATTTCATAAAGGATCTTCTATTCTGATAAATAGTTTCTGGAGTAATTTCACTTGCTAGAATTTTTTTCATATGATTATTTCTTTGTATCAATCACAGGGTTTCCTTTTAGCCAGTCCGATTCATTATCATCATAATGTTCTTTTTTCCAAATAGGTGTTCTTTTTTTTATTTCTTCAATGATATATCTTGATAATTCATAAACTTGAGATCGGTGTTTTGCAGCAACAGCAATTATAATAGATATTCCACCTAACGGGACATAGCCTTTGGTATGTTCAATAAATGCACAAGGGTGTTCAAGAGTAAGTTTTTGCACAGCTTCATCAAAAATTTCTTTAAAGCTTTTTTCCACAATAGCATCGTGAGAATCGTACGTAATGCCCGTAACATTCTTATTATTGTTATGATTTCGAACTGTTCCAATAAAAAATAAAGAGGCGCCACATTTTTCAGAGGTTATAAATTCTTGAGCTTTATCAAGTGAGATAATGCCTGTAGAGGCATCTATGACTTTGCCATGAAACATTATCCGCCTCCTACTGGTGGTATAATGCAAAGTTTACTTTGGTCTGATAATGCATAATCGTCTTGTACAATTTCATTCTGTTCATTTGCAAATGCGGATCGTTTTACGATTTCCAAGTAGTTTTTGTTGTCGGGATATTTTGTTTGTATAAAATTCAATAGATTTTCTCGTACTTCTTTAACATTGCTCTTCGTTGGTAACGCCAACTCTAAAAAATCGTCTTGCGCAAAGTCTCGGGCAGCTCCAAATAATTCTATTTTAATTTTCATAACTTAAATATTTAACCTGTTCTCCTCTTTTTATTAAGCTTTTTGTTTGATCTAACATAATCCAGCAATTGGCTTTTACTAAAGTGGATAGTTTATACGATTCTTGCCCAGGCAAAATAGTAATCTTACCATCAATGAGTTTAGCACGAACAAATTGAGTTAGTTTTTTATTTTTTTTATAACTATGAGTAATAGATGCCACTTTCCAAAGCGGAGCATTTTTTTTTTGAATATGTTGAAGCAATGGATGAATTAAAAAATGAAATCCAACAATTCCAGAAATTGGATTTCCAGGTAAACCAAAATAATAATTATTACCTTTCGTAGCAAAAAGAGTTGGTCTTCCAGGTTGCATTAAAATTCTATGAAACAAGATTTTGTATTTGTTTTTTTTTAACATCATGGGAATAAAATCTTTGTGTCCTGCAGAAACACCGCCCGTACTTATAAAAATAGTATTGCCTTTAACTTTTGATAATTGATTATATATTTTTTTTAAGTCTTTATTGTTATCTTTGACTATTCCAAGATAGATAAGTTCAAAGCCATAATGATGCTGATAGGATTGAACATATTCAGACATGCCATTAATTATTTTATTTTTATTACTAGCGTTTTCAGTAATTTCATCACCTGAGCAAAACAAAACTACTTTCGGTTTTTCATAGACTTGCACTTCAGTTATTCCCAGCGTTTTAGCAGTAAGTATGTCTTGAGCGCATATAATTTTGCCTTTAGAAATTATAAGAGAATTTTTTTTATAATCCGTTCCTTGTTTTCTTACATTGTCAAATTTTTTGATATTAATTTTGCTAGAGATATAGTTTCCTTGTTGCTCTACTTGCTCATAAGGTATCATGCAGTCAAAAGGTTCTATAATTGGACAGCCGGTTGCAATTTGAATGCAGGAATTTTTTTTATAAGAAATTTTTTTTACACTTCCTGCAGAAATACTACCAATAATTTTTAGTAATTTATTTTTTTGTACGTCCGAAGATTTGGCTGCGTATCCGTCCAGTAAACTATTATTAAAAGATGGGTTATCTTTCTTTGCATAAATGGATTGTGCTAGAGTGCAATTTAAGGCTTTAGTTATTGGAATATGAATTATTTTTGCTTTAGCTGTAGATATAATTTTTTTGACAGCTTGATGGTAATTCAGCATGTAATCTAGAATAAATCAGATAAAAATTCTGGCAATCCTCCAGGATTGAGCCATAAGCCACTTTTTCCACCTTGTTTTACTAGTAATTTAATACCCTCAATCTTTAGATCCGGATTTACAATTTTACTTAAATCATAAATGGTAATGAGCGCCGTGTTAACACCCATGATTGCTTCCATTTCCACACCTGTTTTTGCATAAGCAGAAACTACACAATAAACATCTAAAGAATAGTCATTGTCATTCATGGTAATCTTGGTTGCAGTATGATCAATGGGAAGTGGGTGACATAAAGGAATAATTTCACTAGTTTTTTTTACCCCCAAGACAGCAGCTACTTCTGCTAAACTTATAGGATCACCCTTTGGCATTTTTTTATTTTTAATTAAATCAAATGTCTCTTTTCCTACAATAATTTTTCCCGTTGCTAATGCCTTTCTAAAAGTTGGCTGTTTATCAGAAACATCAATCATTTTGTAATTGTGTTTTGCAAATAATTCTTTGGCCCAGTCCTTCAACTCTTTTTGATCAATAATTTTTAGATTAGTCATTATCCTCCAATAGATGCCAAATGTGGAGTTATTCCAGTATCACCCATTTCTAGGTAGTGAGATTCTTTTTTGAAATTTAATTGTTGTAATATTAATTCTTTCAGTTGTTCTTTCTGATCTTTTTCTTGTAGATACGGTCGTAAATCAATTCCAGTGTTTCCAAATAAACACAGTCTCAGCTCCCCTTTGGCAGTTACTCTTAATCGATTGCAAGTTTTACAAAAATCTTTTGAGTAGGGTGCAATGATTCCAAATTTACCTTTAAATTCTGGGTGAACATAATTGATTGAAGGACCGGCATCTCGTATGCGGTCAATTGTTCTCCAACCTTTGCTTTCCAGGTAATTTCTAAAAATAGACGCAGACACATGATATTTATCAAAGTATTCAAAATTATCCCCGGTCTGCATGAGCTCAATATATCTAAAATCAATATTATTTTTTTTTACAAAATTTTCCCATTGTTCAAATTCTTCCTGACCAGAATTCATATTTTTAAGAAGAACAGCGTTAACTTTAATGTTATGAAAATTGTTTTCTTGTAAAATCTGGATACCCTCTAGTATTTCTGGCAATCTATCTTTACCGGTAATTTCCTTAAATTTATCCCTGTTCAAACTATCAATGCTGATATTAATTCCATTCAATCCAGACTCAATTAATTGTTTGGCTATCTGAGGAAGTTTGTAGCCATTGGTTGTCATCACTACATTTTGAATTTGGTGTTCTGATTTAATAGTATTTAAAATATCAAAAAAATCTTTTCTAACCGTTGGCTCTCCGCCTGTTAATCTAACTTTAGAAACACCTAGTTCTGAAAAAGCAGCTATTAAATTAGATATTTCTTTAAGATGTAAAAAGCCTGGCTTATTCTCAGTTTTAAAATAACCATTGGGCAAGCAGTACCCACACTTAAAATTGCATACATCGGTAATAGAAAGACGGATGTAAGGAAAAGATCTGCCAAAACTATCTGATAACTTATTCATTAGTAAAATTGTAACATATTTAATGTTTTTTTAATAATTCAATTCGCTTTTAAATTGTTTTATTGCACGTATAAAGTGAAATAAAAATTTCATATTTAGTAAATAATAAGTTAAGATTATTTTAACGGATTATAAAAAAAAAGGGGAGAAAAATGAAAAACAAAGTATCAAATTACTCAAGACGAAATTTTTTGGCTGGCTCTGCAACTATGGCAGGACTTGCGGCGGCATCAACGGTTTTGCCGACCAGCATAGCGCATGCCAATCATGACATTGATAAACCAACAGATTTACCTGATTTTGCAAAATGGAAAAAAAGATCAGCAGTGATTGTTCATTCTAAGAGTGGTATTGAAACTCATAGAGCAGATATCGGATCAAGTGTCGTTACTCCTATTCGACACGTTTATGTTCGTAATAATTTGCCAACTATGACGGATGAACAAATTGGAAATAAAGATAATTGGACAATTAATATTGAAGGGGTGAAAAATCCAAGAGCTTTTACGGTTAAACAGTTAAAGTCTCTAGGATTCACGACAGTTGCAACTGTACTTCAGTGCTCTGGAAATGGTCGAGGCTTCTTTAAACACGGACCTACAGGATCGCAGTGGAAAACAGGAGCTGCAGCTTGTGTAGTTTGGACTGGAATTCCAGTTTCTGACCTTGTTAACCAATGTGGTGGTTTAGCAAGTGGAGTTAAGTTTCTTACAGGAACAGGTGGAGATTTACCAAAAGGACAAGACCCTAAAAGAGCTCTAGTAGAAAGATCTGTACCATTAGCAGCTTATAAAGATGCAATTTTAGCATGGGAGATGAACGGAGTTGATTTACCGAATGTTCATGGAGCACCATTACGATTAGTGACTCCTGGTTATTTTGGAATTAACAACGTTAAGCATTTAAACAAACTTGCTTTTACTAAGGCTGAGTCTGGAGTTAGATTTATGAAATCTAGTTACAGAGTTTACCCAATTGGAAAAAAAGGTTCTCCTGAGTTTGCTACATGTTGGGAGATGAATGTTAAGTCTTGGATCACTAAACCAAATGACGATAGCGGAAAAATTGCTTCAGGTAACGTAGTAGTTACAGGAGTTGCTATGGGTGGAATGGAATCTGTATCCAAAGTTGAAATTTCAACTGATTTTGGAAAAACTTGGAAAAAAGCTAATCTAGTAGGACCAGATCTAGGTAAATTTGCTTGGAGACAGTTTGCTATAGAGCTTAATCTAAAGCCAGGAACTTACAACATAGCAAGTAGAGCTACTGCTGGTAGCAAAACTCAACCTGAGTTGAGAATGGAAAATCACAGAGGCTATTTGCATAACGGTTGGAAAGACCACAGCGTTACTATTGACGTTGCTTAAGAAAGCTTTTTTAATATTTTTATTTTTTAACTTTCTGACATTTTCGGTGAAAGCCGACTTAATGTCAGAAGGTAAAGAAATATTTAATGGCAAAGGTATGTGTATGACCTGCCATACCCTAAAAGCAGCTGGAGCAACTGGTGCTGTTGGACCTGTTCTAGACGAATTAAAGCCAACAATGGATCAAGTAAAAAAAGTTGTTACAGAAGGCATAAATATAATGCCAGCATTCGGAGAGTCGGGTTTATTAACACCTAAAGAGATTGACGCTGTATCTTTTTATGTTGCAAAAAGTGCAGGAAAATAGTTATAAGTGTTTATGATTGAATTTTTAAATATGGGTGGTTACGCATTGTTTGTTTGGGGATCTTATTTGATCGCATTTTTATTAGTGTCGATTTTATATGTTCGTTCCGTTAAAGCGTTAAAGTCTGTTCAATCAAAAGAACAAGTTTCAGTATCTAAAGAAGCTTCCAGAACTGTTCGAGAAAAATCTCTAGCTTAAAAAATCCTAATTCCCATCCTTAGCGCAACAAATAGCACCAGAATAGCTGTGAGCGCTGCTAAAATTTTTGATGGTAGAATTTTAAGATTCAAATAATTACCAATTTGACCACCTATAATTACACAAACAATTAAAAACCAATAATCTAGAATTTCTGCAGCTACATGATTTTTTTGAAATTGGCCAATCACCCCCGATATAGAATTAATTAAAATAAAAAGTGATGCGCTCGTTGCAATATCACGAGGTTTGCCTGCTTGCAGTAAAAAAAGGATAGGACTTAAAAAAATTCCACCTCCGATACCCACAATTCCAGAAACTAATCCTAAAATGGAACCAATGGTAGTTGAAATATAAAGTGGAATATTTTTAAAAGGTTTGGTTTCATCACCATAAAATTTAAAATTTAGTAATAATAAAATTCCTGCAATCAAAAGAACAATAAATAAAATAATTTCAAAAATATGCTTTTCTATTACCAGGGATCCACCAAGGTAGGCAAAGGGAATAGAGCCAAGTAAATAGGGTGCAAGTAATTTGATATTAAAGTGACCGTGACGAATATAATTAATTGAATTTCCAGATACGACGGCAATATTACAAACCAGGGCGATTATAGGAAAAATAGTATAAGGAATATTCCATAATAATAATAAAGCTAAATAAGTAGATCCACCACCAAATCCTACGCTCGAATAAAGAATGGAAGTTATAAAAAATAGTATGGAAAGAAAAATCATAAACTGCCTTGCAATAAGATTATTAATGATTAATTAAAGAGGCAACATATTAAATTATGATTAATAAAATTAGCTATAATCAACTAGGTGGAGCTGATCACGGTTGGCTACAGGCCAAGCACCATTTTAGCTTTGCTAGTTATCACAACCCAGAAAGAATTCATTTTGGGCCTATGCGCGTTATCAATGATGATATTATTGCCCCCCACAAAGGTTTTGCACCACATCCTCATGATAATATGGAAATTATCACTTACGTGAGAAAAGGAGCGATTACTCATAAAGATGATATGGGAAATGAAGGAAGAACAGAAGCAGGAGATGTGCAGGTAATGTCTGCTGGCAGTGGAGTAGTTCATTCTGAATTTAATTTAGAAAATGAAGAAACTAATCTTTATCAAATATGGATGTTTCCCAATAAAAAAAACGTACAACCAAGATGGGAAGCAAAACAATTTCCAAAAGAACCAGTAACGGATCAACTCAAGCCGTTAGTTACTGGGTTTGATCATCCTAATCAAGATAGTTTAAAAATTTACCAAGATGCAGTGATTTATGCAGGAAGAATAGACAAAGGAATTAAATTAAAACAACCAATTAAAACACAAGCTTATGCTTTGTGTTCTTATGGAAGTTTTTTAATTGATGATGTTCAGCTCAATAAAGGGGATGGAGCAGAAATTACCAATACAAAAAAGGTTGTAATATCTGCCAAAGAAGATTGTGAAATTTTATTAATAGATCTACCTAAATTTTAATCTCTAGTGTAGTTTGTTTTATATATGACAATAAATAGTCAAAAAGAATTTAGAGCCATTAACATTTCTGTTTTAACTATCTCAGATACCAGAACTGAAGAAACAGATACCTCCGGTAATATTTTATCGAAAAAAGTTATAGAAAAAGGCCATGGTCTATCTCACAAACAAATAGTGAAAGATAATAAAGAGGATATTAAAAAAATATTATTGGATTGGTGCGCTGATGAAAAGGTGGGAGTGATTATTACAACAGGTGGTACCGGTTTAACAGGAAGAGACACAACTCCAGAAGTGTTAGATGAAATTAAAGATAAAGACATACCAGGGTTCGGAGAATTATTTAGATTAATTAGTTATAAAAAAATTGGAACTTCTACGATTCAATCTAGAGCCATGGCAATCTTATGCAAGGGTACTTATATATTTGCTTTACCAGGTTCGAGCGGAGCAGTTACCGATGCTTGGGAAAATATTCTTAAATTTCAATTAGACTCTAGATTTGAACCTTGCAATTTCATTAATTTAATTCCAAGATTGAACGAAAAATAAATTACTTTTGGTGTTTTTCTTTCCAGGTTTCGTAGCTCATACCGTAGACATGTTTTCTGGCGTCTGGATCAGAAATAGAAATTCCTTTTTTCTCAGCTTCTTCTCGATACCATCTCGATAAACAATTTCTGCAAAAGCCAGCAAGATTCATTAGATCAATATTCTGAACATCTTTTCTGTTTTGCAAATGATGCATCAATCTTTCAAACGCTGCAGACTGAATCTCTTTTTTTGTTTCATCATTCATTCTACTTATTATATACTAAATTTATGAAACTTACAGGTTCGTATCAAATTCCTGCAAACAAACAAACCGTATGGGAAGCATTAAACAATTCAGAAATATTAGAACAATGTATTCCAGGATGTGATGAGTTTATAAAAAATTCAGAAACAAGTTTTACTGCAACTGCTACCAATAAAATTGGTCCATTCAATGCCAGCTTTACGGGTGAAGTGGAATTAAAAGACTTAAATCCTCCTAATAATTATAAAATTGTTGGCCAAGGTAATTCTCCAGTGGGATTTGCATCAGGAGAAGCTTATGTGGAGCTAGTAGAAAATAATGGAATTACAACACTTTCTTATACCGTTGATGCCAATGTAGGAGGAAAAATTGCACAAGTAGGATCAAGACTGATTGATATGACTGCAAAGAAAATGGCAGATATTTTTTTTGGTAAATTTTCAGAATTAGTAACTCCTGAAGATAAAAGAGATGAGATAATTTCAAATTTAGCAGTAGAAAAAAAAGGATCAGCAACAAAATATTTATACTGGCTGATAGCAATTTCTGTAATTGCGGTATTGCTCATTTATCTAAATCAATAAAACAACTTAAAAGCGAAATTTAAATTTGCTGTACTTGAATAATTTTTTTTATTCAGTTAGCATAAGAGTAATTTTACTTTCGGGGGAAAGAAAATGAAAACAGTTACATTAGAAGTTAATGGTAAAAAAGTTACCAAGAACGTGGATGATAACGTTCTTTTATCAAGTTTTGTAAGAGATCAACTAAATTTAACAGGCACGCATGTGGGATGTGACACCAGTCAGTGTGGCGCTTGCGTGGTTCATGTGGATGGTAAGTCAGTTAAAAGTTGCACTTTATTAGTTGCGGATATTGATGGATCCAAAGTTACCACGATCGAAGGATTGTCCACTAATGGTGAGCTTCATCCTATGCAAGCTGCATTTAAAAAGCATCACGGATTACAATGTGGTTTTTGTACTCCCGGTATGATTATGAGCTCTGTAGATTTGCTAAAAAATAATAAAAATCCTAGTGATGAAGAAATTAGGGATTGGTTAGAAGGAAATATTTGTCGTTGTACAGGTTATCAAAATATTGTTGCAGCAGTTAAAGAAGCTGCAAAGAATTCATAGGAGGAAATAAAGAATGGCTAGTAGCATGATTGGATCAAGAGTTGAGAGAACAGAAGATAAGAAATTTATTACAGGTAAAGGAAGATATACAGCTGATATTACATTGCACGGACAAACCTATGCTTTCTTTATTAGATCACCACATGCAAGAGCTAAAATTAAAAAAGTAGAAACTAGCAAAGCGTTAAAAGCTCCAGGAGTGGTAGCTATTCTTACCGGCGAAGATATTGTTAAGGATAAAATTGGCGGGCTAATAGCTGGATGGAAAATTGTAAGTAAAGATGGAACTGATATGAAATTGCCAGCCCATCCACCGTTAGCACACGATCAAGTCAATTATGTTGGTGATCATGTTGCAGTGGTTATTGCAGAATCTTTAGAAGAAGCAAAAAATGCTGCCGAGCTGGTCAGCGTTGATTATAAGGTATTGAAGGCAGTGGTCAGTACTGCAAGCGCAATGAGTTCAGAGCCAATTTATGAAGGCATTGATAAAAATTTATGTTTTGATTGGGAATTGGGAGACAGAACTAAAACGGATGAAGCTTTTGCAAAAGCGGATAGAATAGTTAAATTAAATCTCAATAATAATCGTTTAGTTCCTAACGCAATGGAACCAAGAGCCTCTATTGGAGATTATAATTCTTCTAGTGATGATCTTACTTTATATACTACTAGTCAAAACCCTCATTTGACCCGATTAGTGATTTCCGCTTTTAATGGAGTTCATCCAGAACACAAATTTAGAGTGGTAGCTCCTGATGTTGGAGGAGGATTTGGCTCTAAAATTTATCCTTATGCAGAAGATGTAGTGGTTGCTTGGGCAGCTAAAAAATTAGGAAAACCTGTAAAATGGGTTTGTGAAAGAACAGACTCTTTTCTTTCAGATTGTCATGGAAGAGATCATATTACTGAGGCAGAACTGGCAGTTCAAAAAGATGGTAAAGTCATTGGTTTGAGAGTGAACACGATTGCAAATCTAGGAGGATATGGATCTTTATTTGCTACGGTTACACCAACTTACTTATATGCACCTTTAATTTTGGGTCTGTATGATATTCCAGCTGCATATTGCAATGTGAAAGCAGTCTTCACTAACACAGCGCCTGTAGATGCTTATCGTGGCGCAGGCAGACCAGAAGCGACCTATATGATTGAGAGAATTATGGATCAGGCAGCTAGAGAAATGGGAATAGACCGAGCAGAATTTAGAAAGAAAAATTTCATTTCTAAATTTCCACATCAACAGTGTTTAGTGCACAATATTGATTCAGGAGATTATCACGCTCATTTTAATAAAGCTTTAGATCTTGCTGATTATAAAGGTTTTGAAAAGAGAAAAGCAGAATCTGCTGCAAAAGGAAAATTACGAGGAATTGGCTTTTCAACTTATATTGAAGCTTGTGGAATTGCGCCATCATCCGTTGTCATGTCTATTGGTGCGGGAGTAGGGTTGTGGGAGTCTGCGGAAGTAAGATTTAATGCTACAGGAAATATTTCTGTGTTTACTGGAGCTCATAGTCACGGCCAAGGTCATGCTACTACTTTTGCTCAAATTGTTTCCGATAAGTTAGGTGTGCCGATGGCTAATATAGATTTAGTCCATGGTGATACTGACAAAGGTCCTTTTGGTATGGGAACGTATGGTTCCAGATCTTTAGCAGTTGGTGGAAGCGCAATTACCAAAGCTTGTGATAAAATTATTGAGAAGGGAAAAAAAGTTGCTGCACACATGTTAGAATCAACTCCTGATCAAATTGATTTTAAAGAAGGTGAGTTTATTGTGAGAAACTCTAATAAAAAGAAAACAATTGGAGAAATTGCTTTTGCTTGTTACTTGCCTGGAACCTATGGAGAAATTAAATCACCACTTCCAGAAGGAGTTGAACCAGGATTAAAAGAAACAGCATTTTATGACCCTGTTAATTTTTCTTTTCCAGCAGGATCGCATATTTGCGAAGTTGAAATTGATCCAGATACGGGAGCTACTAAAGTAGTTAAATATTCTTGTGTGGATGATTTTGGAACTTTGATTAACCCTATGATTGTTGAGGGACAGGTGCATGGTGGTCTTGCACAAGGAATTGGACAAGCTCTTTATGAGAATGCATATTATGATGAAACAGGTCAGTTAGTAACCGCTTCCTACATGGATTATGCAATGCCTCGAGCAGATCATTTCCCTGAATTTAAAATTGAATATACTTGCACGCCAGCCACTTCTAATCCGTTAGGAGTAAAAGGTTGTGGGGAGGCTGGAGCCATCGCTTCGCCGCCAGCCGTCATGAATGCCGTTATTGATGCAATCGGAACTGATATCTCGATGCCAGCAACATCAGAAAAAGTTTGGAAAGCATTAAAAAACAAATCTAAATCTGAAAAAAAGGCGGCATAGTTTATGAAATCATTTAATTACCATTCAGCAACAAGCGTTAAAGAGGCAACCAAATTAGCTTCCAGCGGATCTGCATATTTATCTGGTGGAATGACGATGATCCCATCCATGAAGATGAGACTAGCATCTTATAAAGATATTATTGATGTAAAAAAAATAAAAGATCTTCAAGGAATTAAAGTTTCAAGCAAGAGTGTTATTATAGGAGCAGCCACCAAACATTCTGAAGTGGCTAATTCAAAAGAAATTAAGAAAGCCATTCCTTCTCTAAGCGCATTGGCTGGAAAAATTGGCGATGCTCAAGTTAGAAATCGAGGAACCATAGGAGGATCCATTGCAAACAATGATCCAACAGCATGTTATCCTTCTGCTTGCTTAGCTTTAAATGCGATTATTCATACGTCTGATAGAAAAATAGAAGCAAGTAAATTTTTTAAAGGTATGTTTGAAACTGCTTTAAAAAAAGGAGAGCTAATTGTCTCTGTAGAATTTTCAATTCCTGAAAAATCATACTATTATAAATTTCCTAATCCAGCATCTAGATATGCCATGGTGGGAGTATATGTGGCAAAGTTTAAATCAGGAGCTCAAGTTGCGGTTACAGG
>Ga0222714_10002379_pt1 | contig 19974 bp, 30 predicted proteins | sample C33_3DmetaG_FD_165048 | JGI IMG/M metagenome (GOLD analysis project Ga0222714, IMG submission 165048) | Estuarine water microbial communities from San Francisco Bay, California, United States - C33_3D | ecosystem: Environmental > Aquatic > Marine > Unclassified | place: USA: California...
AAGTAGGCACCGACATAAATACTTCTTTAGACGCAGCGACTAAATTGAAAATTAAAAATAACTTCAATAAAATATTGACAGCATTAGGAGGTCTTAATGTCTGATACCCCATATACACAATATCTAAGTGTACTAGCAGAAGAAGGATTTGATAGCTCTGTTACTGAAGTTCCAGAGGGAGCCCAATTTGGATGGGTGGATGATCAACAAGCTGTACAAGCAATAGTTGCGACACTACCATTTAAAGATTTTGAGGAGACTCCCGCATTTGGCATGGCTGCATCTGAATTGCCTGATCATTGCTATTTGTGGGATTTTGCAAAACAAGTTACAGGAGATAATCTTCCGCCAAGAAACCAAGGACAAGTAGGATCTTGTGTTTCTTTTGGTTGCTGTTCAGCAATTGAATACACAATGTGTGCAGAAATTGCAAATGGAGAGTTAGAAGAGTTTAAACCTTTAGTACAAGAAGTAGTATATGGAGGCAGTCGTATTGAAATAGGCGGAGGAAGATTAGGAAGAGGAGATGGAAGCATAGGCGCTTGGGCAGCAGACTTTGTCAGAAAATATGGAGTTTTAAATAGAGGAGTATTTTTAAATGGCAAATATAATCTAGAAAAATATTCTGAATCTCTATGTAGACAATGGGGTGCTTCAGGAGTGCCTAATGACTTAGAACCATTAGTAAAAGAACATCCTGTATTTGAAACTGCTCCAGTAAAAACATGGGAGTCTGCAAAAAAAGCTATTTTCCAAGGCTATGGAATTTCAATAGCTAGCAATCAAGGATTTAGCACAAAAAGAGATTCAAATGGTGTATGTAAACCAAGTGGATCATGGGCTCATCAAATGGCATTAATTGGATTTACAAAAATAGATAATGAAGACTATGGATTTATTTTAAATAGTTGGGGACTCTACATGGGAACATCTAATATAGGTCCCGGCAATCCATCGCCAGCAGGGTTCTATGCACATTGGAGTGTTGTTGATAGAATGCTAAAACAAAATGACTCATTTTGCTATAGCAGCGTGAAGGGATTTCCTCTACGAAAGCTACGTTGGAAATTCTAATATAAAATATTACTTAGAAAAAAAGGCCAAGAATTTCTCTTGGCCTTTTTTTATATTTCATATCCTAATTCTTGAGCTTTACTTATCCATTCGTTCTGCTCTCTTCTGTTTGTGGAATCTATTGGCGAGATTTTTCGTGGTCCATTTTCATTATTGCATTTTTTAATAGCATCTTTTTCAAGACTAGTAAGTTTTATTGCACCACGAAGAGGATGATATTTTTCCCAAGCTTCTATAGTCCAAGGGCACAATTGTTTTACAATTTCTAATATTGCGTTGCCATAAACTTGAATTTCATATTGTGCATGAGAGTCACATCTTAAAGCCATCAGATGCATCAAATTATGTAGGTCTTGCTTCCAATACCATTCTGTGTAAAGATTTACAGGCAGAACCATTCTTGCTTGTTCTCTAGAAACTCCTGCATTTATCATATTCTCGTACCAAGCATAAGAATCTCTACTAATTTGTTTGATAATTTTAGAGAAGGTCTTAGCTTCTTCAAGGTTTACAGCACCATCACTTCCTTGTTTATTTGTTGCAGATTGGAGTCTTAGCTCTTCTGGCTCTGGCAGATAGAATTCATCTTTCATGATGCTATATCTTGCTGAAATTTCATTCAAACTGCTAGATCTATGTCTGATCATTTGCCTTGCTACAAAAATTGGCAGCTTCATATGAAATTTAATTTCGACTGATTCGAAGGGAGAAGTATGAGCAGCTCTCAGTAGATAGTTTATTAAACCTTTATCCTCATTGACACTTTTTGTTCCTTGCCCATAACTTGTTCTAGCCATCTGGCAAATAGCATAATCACAAGTTTGTCCATCGGGAACTATTCTTGGCATTACATCAATTAGTTCGACAAAACCATGATCTAAGCAATGAATTTTTTTGTTTTGAACCAAATCTAAAGCGTCCATATTTTTCTCCTTACCATTATTCTAAGAGAAAAAATAATTCATTCAACTTTATTTTTAGCAAAGAAAATTATGTTTTAATTATGATGGTATAAAAAAATTGGCGGGGTTTTTTCGGAAACCCCGCCAGAACCGTTGGCACTTAAGTGCCGCCCTTTTTTTTTATCCCCTTGGCACAATATTATTATATTATATGTCTTGTAGAAATTCAAGAAAAACATACCGTATTATATAAATCAAAAGGGACAGGGCATATTTAAATAAGTAAGTATTTTATTTTTTCTTTTTGCTATTTTCTTGTTTCTTCGGTGCTCTTGGGCAACCTCCCAAACCGCATGTGGTAAATTCATCCACATCAGCATCGTCGGCTGGAGACATTCTTCTAATCAATTTGCCAGCAAACAATTTAGTTGGTACAGGAGGACCAATATTAGCTGCAGTCGTACCGCCTGCGGCTGGAACGTTTGGTGCGCTAGGGCCATCTTCATTTATTTGAAGCCATTTTTTAAAATCTATTTTCATTGTTGTTGTAGGGGTTTGTAAAGTAGTGTATCTAAATCATTCCTATTAGTAAAACCAGTTATAGGATTATTTCTATTTTTATTTAGCATATGATTTATAAAAATATATGAGAACGGTTGTGTTTCCTTGCCTTTGACTTTGAATTTTGCTCCTACAACTTTCCCATCTCTCATGATAGGCTTTATATAAAATGGAGAAATTGCAATTTCTTTTCCATTTGTTGGAAGCTGACTTACAAGAAACGGCTCTACTAGTGCATCGTCAATATTTTTTGGTTCTATTCCCAAAAAGCTAGTCAAGGCAGTCATAGTATCTGCCTTAATGTCTTTCTCTTCAGCAATTAGGAAATCTCTAAATTTTAGTTCTTGCATATAATATATATGAATATGAAAGAAAACAATATTCAAACTCCTGGTTTTTCTAAATTTAGAGAACTACTTGATTTATGGGACAAACAACTTATAAAAGAAGCAGATGAGTCTTCTATTAGATCCTTTTTAGGCGCAAACAACCTGCTATTGTTTTTTATATACATCGATACTGATCAAGAAACTAAGAAAAAAATCAAGACTCTGTATGGCACAGATGAAAATGAAAGAATTTTATTTTCAAGAATGAAAGATCCCAAAGAACGAAACAAAATTGATAATATGGAAGTTTTTACTGCAATGGATTTGAAAAAAGCTATGAAATCTTCTGCAGGACTTGATGATGAGAACAAAACAACATTCAAAAGAGGTTTTAATAAAAATAGTATAAAAAATATAAAAGTTGTTGACGAAGACTATGTTGTAGAAAAACTTAAAAACTATTTAAAAAGCAATCCAAAAGTTCAAAAGGGCTCTGATGAGGTAATTTTGTCAGATGATCAATAAGCGAGACTTCTGTTGTTTCATATGTTTTGAATCTTTTGATAATGTTGCAGGTTTCAGAAACCATATCGTAAATAACCACGAAGAGGGCACGGATTTCATTTTATGCCCAGAATGTAAAATACCACTAAGAGATTTAAAATCTCATTTTGCACTCAAACATCCAGAAAAAGTTTTACCAAAAGGTTATCCTTGCAGGCCCATAATACTAAGAGACATAAAAAGAGTAAAGAAAACAAAAGTAAAATATAAAACAGGATTTTTCTTTTCTAAGAAAAATAATAAAGAACTTTTTTTTAGGTCGGGATTAGAGTCTGAATTCTATAAAGTTTTAGAAAGTCGTAAAGATATAGCTAAGTACAGCGTAGAGCCTTTTGAAATTGACTATATATACGAAGGATACAAACACAAATACATACCTGATATATTAATTGAATATAACTGTGGTAAAAAAAAGCTTTGTGAAATTAAACCTAATTCCCAAAAAAAACTTCCCAAGAATTTGGCAAAATGGTCCGCTGCCGCTGATTATTGTAAAAAAAGAAATTGGGAATTCATAGTGCTTACCGAAAAAGGACTTAAGCTGCTTAAAAATAAGTCACAAAATATCTTGTAACCTCAAGCTTTGTTTAATATAATTATGTCACCTAGGAGAATAGCGCATGATTATTGCAGCTTTTGGTCAACTTGCAAATGGCAAGGACACTGTATGTGATTATCTGTTTGAAAAAGTCACAGGTAAAAACAACTGGAAAAGAGCTGCATTTGCTAATGCTGTAAAAGATACATTTTGCCAATCATTTCAAGTTACTAGAGAATTTATTGAAGAATGGAAGCGTATTCCAGAGCCTCCTCCTGGTTTTATTCTGCCTATTCGTCAAGCACTACAAAATATTGGCGATGGGTTTAGAAAAATTGTACCAACAATTTGGATTGATATTGCCTTGCGAAGTACTAATGACCTAATAATTTCTGATGGCAGGTATATAAACGAGGCTATTGCTGTAAAAAATAAACAAGGACTAAATATTTTAATTTATCGAGAAGGATTTCTTAATGATGATCCAAATCCATCTGAAGCGCAGTTAAGGCCACTAATTGAGTGGTGCGCTAAAAATCTAGAAAGCGGACCTATAGATTCTTCAATTTATCAAGATTATCCAAAAGATTTATCGCATTTTCATTATTTTATAAAAAACAAAGATAAAAAAGACTTACTGAAGCATGTAGATACAAATTTGCTTCCTTTTGTAAATAATTTCTTCAATCAAGGTTAATTGTTTTGTCGCAATACTTTGCGGGAATATAATAATTTATTTTCCCAAAGTTTTCATATTTATTTTTTCTAAACCAAGCTTGTACACCATTCTTTGCAGTTTTTAATCTTACAGTAAATCTCCCGTTATTTAAGTACTGATTGTACAGGTATTGATTGAAATAAGCCCATTTTTCTTCTTGTGGAAACCATTCGTTTTCAGCTTCACACATTAATTCAACTAGCTTATTTGTTTTAGTTATACTAATCGATTTATATTCTGAATTATTGTCTTGTGTTGAAACAAAGTAGTATTCATTTTTTTCTTGCATAAGAGATTTGTAATCTCTGCCTACAGTATGTTGTTCAATTCCCCTAAATGGCTGGAATCTACAAATTGGAATATCTTTATATTTTTCTTTGCGTAATTTAAATTGAACCGTTTTAAATTCTCCATCCCCAAAATCTACTAAATAATCTGTGCCAGATTTATCAACTTCTACTGATGTTTTTTTAAAAGCTTTTATATGTTTTTTTTCAAATAATTTGTTCATCAAATTGAAAGACTGAGATTCGGATTCTTTATGTCTATCTAAGAATGCATGATCTTGAAACTTCATTGGCCACCTTTTTTATTATATTAAGGTGGCTGTAAAAATTTAAGAACTTACTGTATCTGCCGGTTGAATTTTACAAATATCTCTTATTTTATCAAGTGATAAATTTATCATGCCAGAAATAATTTTATAATCACTTTCATCCTCGCATAAAAATCCTCCTTGATCTGTTTCTACCCAAGTAATTCGTGGGGAAGATCTATCTCCCTTAGTACTTGATCCAGATCCATTGAAAAACATGCATGTTTTATACAATGTAGAACAATCATGTATTTTCCAACTTTGTCCAAAATCTAGTTTGATTCTTTCTCCAGTTTTTAAATTTGTAATTTCACGAAAAACACGAGTCGAAGCAAGCATATCCTTCTCCCATGATATTTTGTCATATTACACGGTTTGATGCTTATAATCAAGCGACTATAATATTGATATGAAAAAAGAAATTGAAAAAATTTGTAATAATTGCCTGTTATACAATAGACAAAATTCCACGTGTAAAGTTTCAATTTTATTAGAAGGGAAACAATATAATATGCCAGTCGATCCTGGCGATAAGTGCCATATGGATGAAATTGGAATTGAAATAAAACAAGTAAGATGGTGGGTAGAAGACCAAGAGGGCAAACCAACTGATAAGGATGGCACAGTAAAAATAGAATACCCCAAAGAATTTTTTGGGGAAGAAAAGCCTACTGAATAGAATCTTTCAATTTATCCTTATTAACCCCTGCAATTCTTGCAGCCTCTTCTAAATTGCAAAGTATATCTTGTTTATTTTTGAAGCCTCTATTATAAAGCTTTTCCGCACGTATTTTACCAATTCCGTTTATTTCAACAAGATTCACAAGTTTTGCTGGAACTCCATACAAAGCTCTTTTCGCCAGCAGGGAGAAAAATTCCTTTTTATTCCATTTTTTGAACATAGAGTCTGAAACTTTAAGGACTTCTATTATTCTGGGGATATCGTTCTGTAACGTTTTGAACAAAGATGTATGCCTAATTTCATATCTGCCGTGCAATATCTTATAATATAAGAAAGCTATTTTAAGGACATTATCTGGCACTTGTTTTAGTTTCTTGGATTCTATTTTCTCCAAAAACTTTTGCATGTCAATTCTATCTTGTTTAGATAAAGACCCAATTATATTTGATCCAATGTTTGACAAAGCCAAGCAAACATCAATATCATCAAAACTATCTTTTTGAAACAATTTTGAAAAATTTCCTACCAGATTAGAAAGATCAAAAGGATTATAATAAAATAAACAAGACACTTTTCCTAAAGAAGATATTTCATATTCGTTTGTCTCATCATTATTTTTGATTAAATTATTTTTTATCATTCTATCAATAGTATTTGCTAATATGTTTTCATTAATACTAACACCTTGAAAACTACAAAGTGTTTTATTATACCAATTGTTTATATCGCTTTTATTTTTTATAGATCCAGAAAGTACTTCAGACAAAATATGAAACGCTAAGGTATCATAAGTATTAAGTATAGAAACATCAAGCATCCTAGATGAAATGGGCAAAGGCTTTAGAATTTGTTTACTAAGCTCAATACTTCGGCTGTCTGGCAAAAATATGTAAGCATCTCCCTCTGTATCAGCAGGGGGCCTTCCTGCTCTACCAATCATTTGTAGAATATCATATGATGGCACAACTTCTGGGCCTCTTGTGACCCCAGCTACTATAACCCTTCTTGCATTGCAATTGATACCCCATGCTAAAGTACTTGTTGAAACAAGTATTCTTGCATCTTTGTTCTTGAAATTATCTTCTATTTCCATCCTTTTGTTTTTGTCTAGATTTGCATTATGAAAGTCTACTTTTACATTTCTTCTGTTCAATGCTTCAACAATCATTTCTCCAATTTTTTTTGCATGTACAAAAATCAAAAATTTGTCTTTTGCATAACGCAGAGCGCATTTGCAAACATCATCGACTAACTCATGTACTGAAGATCTTACAGGAGAGTCATCATCATATTTACAAATATGAATTTTTAAAGGGCATGGCCTGTAGTCGCTTTTTAATACATACGTGTCTTTTCCATTTATACTTGTTGATAACCATTGTGCAACATCATTTACATTAGGCAAAGTTGCAGATAAAAGAACAAATCTTGCATTTTGATTTAATTTTGAAAAATTAATAATAGCTGCCTCTAAATGATCTCCCCTACCCTCAACGGTTAAAAGATGAGATTCATCAATAATCAGAGTTCCTATTTGATCTACCCATGTTAATTTTTTAGAGTTTCTTATTTTATGATTTAACATTTCAGAAGTCATAATAATAATATCAAAATTTTCAATATTATTCGAGTCTGCTGAATCTTTAAAGTCCCCTGTAAATATTCCAACTTTTAAGTCTGAAAAATGATAATCTGCGTTCGTCCAATCTGTGTATTTTTCTATCGCAAGAGATCGCAACGGACATAAAAATAACATTTTTTTCTTATTTTTGCGAAGTTCATAGCTTCCAAAAAGTTCTGACATAACTGTTTTGCCACTAGCTGTAGCAGTAGCAATTAGTACATTACAATCTAGATTTACAACAGGCAGTATTGCTGATTGTACAATATTAAAAGTTGGAAAACTCCACTTTCCATACTGAAAATCTGTGGTTTGTACGCAAGTTTGAACTTCAGGAATTTGTATTACTGTGCCCATAAATACATAATAAAAAACCTTGGGCTAGATTACTAGCCCAAGGATTGAGTCTAAAAGTTTATCACCACCCTTCGATTATCAACAGACTCAATTTTACGCAAGTTCTTGCAAAGAATTACCTCGCCTCTCATATTCTTTAGCTACTGAACTTTTAATCTCATCAAGAATAGCGAAAAATTCAGAATAATTCTTAGCACTTTCCAAGAACACTTTTACGGGTTGAATATTTTCTCCATCAATCTCAGCCATAAATTCAAGAAATTGAAATAAATCATCTTGATAATTGTGGTGGAGTCTGCTACATATAAATCCCAGGTCATAATCAGTTAAATTGTAAGAAAATGACTTCAATGCTGGTTTTATATTTTTTTGAGCCATGTGAGAATGCTCCATGAATTTACTTAAAAAAGATAAATTAAACGAAACTTTGACCCAAAATTGGACCAAGTTTATTGATTACAGAAACTTATTAGAGCTTGCAATCAATTCAATTAAATTATATGCAAACAACTGGACTCCAATCCAATCGAATCATAATTTTAAAGGAAATAAAATTATGGTATCGAGAACATCTATAAGTTCCTCTGGCTACACTTTCATAGTTAACTTTGAATTACAAGTTAAAGAATGTGTAGCAATAGGTAATTTCCAGTTAAATATTGGTCTGGAAAATACTGTTAGAGTATCAGATTTACACGGAAACTTGTTTACTATACAACATTAAGTTGTCTGATAGAAATTCCCTCTGAGTCAACAAAAGTATCTTCTAATACTATGTTCTTCTCTTCATTTTCAAATCTGATGCCTAGATGGTAGCTATCAATACATGTAGCCCTATTTTCTTTTTGTGCTATTACCCAGCAATAATCTTCTGATTTCTTGAATCGACCATTTTCATCCTCCTCTGTTATTCCAATTTCTAAAACCACATTATCTGGCAGTTTCAATTGAATATGACCATGTTTTAATAAGTGATTTATAATAAGAGATTGTATTTTATTAGTTTTCATAAGATTCCTTTATGAAAAGGGTCATCTTATTTATAAGTCTAATAGAACAATATTTTTATAAATTAAAATCATTTATAATTGCAAACTTTTTGCCCAAGTAATTACCATATTTTACAGCTTTTTTATCTATTTCTAAATGCTCTTCATTCATAGTTTCCATTCTTGTCCAAGATGTTACTTTTTTGCCGTCTTTGACAAAAGTAAAATATACATTATTTTCATGATTTCCTAAAAGTATGCAGCATACTTTAAAACAAATATGAAAAGGCACATCAAATAAATTTATTGCAAATACTTGGATATTTTTTACCAAGTTATTTTGTAATTCAGTTTCAGTATATTGAATACAGATTTCATATCCATCTAAGTTTACTTTCCAAACTCTAAAACTAGCTATTTTATCTTCGAAGCTAATTGATGTAGCAGGATAACTATAAGGCCTCAGTATTTTTGCAAAAAGAAGAATTAAATTTTTGCTTTCAATAAGACTGTCAATTTTTAACATTATGCACCTGCAAATTCTTTTAGTTTTGTTTCATAGGTCTTTATTATTTTAGACCAAATTACATTTGATGGTTCTATTTGTTCATTAAAAAAATTAGTCAATATACGGTTTTTTATCCAAGCCAGCATCTCATCAGACTCATTTGCTTTAATATATTCAATAAATGAATCAATTTCTAAAAAATCCATAGATGTAATTTTATTAGATCTTGATCTAGATGATTTAATAAAATTTGTGAAGTTCAACAACAATTGTGTCCAATTATATGCAGAATTAAAATCGATACAAGCATCATAACCCATTATTCTATATTCAACTGTGCATTTCTTTTTCTTTTTGAAATTACACAAATTTATTGCATAATACTTATTATCACAAACTGCATTGACAATTTCTCTTGTATATTCTTGATCTTTTGGTTTATGTTCAAAACATAAGCAAAGAGCTTTGCAATAATTGTTAACCCATCTATCTTGTTTAGTCAATACAAAAAACAAAGGTTCCAGTCTAATCCAAGACTCTATTAAATAGATCAGATCATAATATTCAAAATCTTGTATTTCTATATGAACATGAAAACTACATCTTTTATCAACAAATATTATTTTATTTGTGTCAATTGCTTTAAAATAATTTTGTAAATCTTTTTTCAACAGAAATATTGATTGAGGCGGACTACAAATTTCCAATCCACAACTTGAATCTGGTTTGAGCACCCATGTATCATTGTTGTTTGTTGAATGCCATTTATTTATTTTAACATTTTTTTGTAAAGCGCTAACACATAATTCCGCTATGGTATAAATTCCATGAGGCAAATCGTTTACTGAACAAGATCTGCTAACCTTATCCCAAGCATTATACTCTAGTTCAACTCCTACTCTTCTATACTTATTTTCTTGCATTTATCATTACTCAACGGTAAAATTTATGTTGTATGTTTAATTATAGGTGAAAAATGCAAAAATATAGAGCGCTTATGTTAGAAAATAAAAATGGTATAAAATTTTTCACAAAAAAAAGCAACTATGTTAAACTTAAAGAATTTGCAAAAAAATTTAATATAAGATTATATTTTATAGAAACGAAATATGAAGATTTATCTAATCTAAACGAATTAATAAAAGACTTTTGTGACCAAAATTACAAGACACCAGAAATAGAGTACAAACTCCTTTCTGGTAATTTATTAGATAAAAAGCAAGTTCTTTCTAAAAAAGGGCTGGAAGCAAAGACCTAAGCCATAATTTTGCTTATATTAAATACCAAATAATTGAAAGAAACATTTTTAATGTTATCTAACTCTACTTTTGTTTTAATATCAAGTCTTTCGCCAATATCATAAACAAGCTGTAATCCATCCATGCTGTCTAATCCATACGAAGAAAGAGGCTCATCTGGATTAAATGAATCCTTACAAATGTCAATTAATCCAGACAAGCAATCGAAAACAACTTCTTCGATTTTTGAATTAGCTACAACATCTTCCATGATCTGTTCTCTGTCATCCAAGGATACTGTCAATTTCCTCATCATCGGCATCGCCAGCATCGAAAGCTTCAACATCTGGGCTATCAGTGGCAGCTATAGCGCCCTTGAAAGGCTCCAAATACTTTTCCACTTCTTCTGCTGAAGATGCGTCGATCAACGCAGGACATTGTAGAAGAAGCTCGACCGGAACATCATTTCTTTCCATGCTGCTTTTAAATTTTACATCATCTTTTCCGTTTGCATATTCAGGTTTCACCCTGAAATTACCTGCGCCAGATGCCATAATTCGATCAGCATCAAGCAGAGCACCCAAAAGACCGCCAAGAGGATTGATTCCAGCTTCAAAGAAAAGAGGAATATTCTCAACTTCGATAAAAGGCCTGACGCTTCTGTTCTTCTTGTTCTGTATCTTGATGTTGATTCCAATCGTCTTCTTTTTAGCCAAACCCGGAACCTTTTGTTCAATTTTCTTTTGAGTCTGTGTACGGAACCTAAGACTTGCATAGAATGGGAGCGCATTTCCGCCTCCTGCTGTAGTCTCTGGATTTCCATATAATACACCTATTTTGTCTCTGATTTGATTCATAATCACTACAGAGACATTGTTTTCTTCCATAACAGTATTAAGCTTTCTAAGCTCTTTACTGCAGATTTTTGCTCTTTCTCCGGGCTGTTCATTAGCACCGACAATTTTCTTGAATTGTTCTTTAGTAAATCCTTCAGGCAATTCTGTTTCTCTAAATTCTCTAGCACAAGGGCTAACAGAAATTGAATCATAAACAATAACTATTGGCTTATCAGCATACTTTTTATTACTTCTTATATGCTCTATTGCCAGATACATCACATGAAAACACTTTTCAAGTGTTTCTGGAGTGTATCTTACGATCTTATTAAGATCTGCATGGCTAGCTTTGTTTATAAACTCTTTATTAATTGCATTTTCACTATCAATTAATATTGGAATACCGCCGAGTTTTTGGCACCCATGTAATAAGTTTGTGCCCAGCAAACTTTTGCTAGAAGCACTAGGCCCATATATTTCTGTTAATCTACCGCCGGGAACTCCGCCAGTAATGAATTTGCCAGAACAACAATAATTAATAGCTAAATTTCCTGTATCTATGTAATACTTACTTGCCTTTTCACTTTCTCCAACAACTTCTCCACCAGTAGAACTAGCCAAAGAAGCAAATATATCATCCCCGTCATCTTTTTTACGAGCCATTTTTACACCTCATTAAGAATTGTGAACCAAAAAAAGGCGCAAGACTATAACTAATAGTCTTGCGCCTTTTAAAATTACAGATTGCCTAAAACGTTTTGTAGATCTGCATCCATATCAAGTCCTTCAATATCAAAGGACTCTTTTGGTTTAGAAGGTGCTGGCTTAGCAGCGGAATTATTATTTGCAGCAGGGGCGGAAGTATTTGCCTCCCAAACAGGAGCATCGCCCTGACCGCCATTCTTGAAGTCTCTTAGAGCAGCAACAAGAATTTCCCTTGCCTTCACATCTCGTAGCTTTTCGAGATCATGAAGCTCTGCTAGCCATTTTTTGATTTGTTCATCAGTACCTAAGATACTGACTTCATCAAAAGTTGACTGTGCGTAATTAGGATACTCAAAGTTGCCGTTGCCTTTGGTAAGCCTCTTGACGAGACGGAAATCACGACCTTCAGTAGGATGAAGGACATTTCCCAAACGGCGAATACCAGTAGTCTCATTACCACTGATGTTATCAGCGATGATAGTCTGTACTACTTTGCCACAAGAAAATATCTTGGGGCCAACATTTTTCTCAACAGAGCCATTTCTAGCAGTCTGCTGACGAACAATAGCATTCCAGTAATAACGCTCAGTCGGCTTCAAGGCTCTGGCTTCAGCTATGGTGCGAGCCTGCTCGTCACCATGCTGATTGTTGCTCAACTTCCAAAGTCTGCTGTATTCTGCACAGATTGGGCAGTCATCTTTGGGATTGTTAGACGAGTTAACCCACATGATACCTTTGGGTGTTTTTATACGCACCCTACTACAGTGGTAACTGTCTTGTCCCAACCTATGAATTCTGGTTGCTACAAAGTGAGGCTTGCCTTTAAGGGCTGGCAATAAACGAAGAAGGACATATCCTTCTTTTTCGGGCATTTTGACATAGCTGTCCATAGCCCTGTTATCAGTTTTATTCAAAGCGGCAGATTCCGCTTCCATTTCAGAAATATCAAGATCAGCAATGTTGAAATCAGTCATGATGTAACTCCTGTAACAAAAAAAGTAAAAATTGGTAAAAATGTTAAGGTCTTAGGCACATTGCCCTCGACATCTTTATGTAGTATACAATCAGAATTATTTCATTCCAGAGTTTTTGTTTCTGAATTTTCAAAAGTTTCTGGAGTAACTTCCACAATATTTTTTGCATCTTCTGCTGCTTTAACCAAAGCCTCTGCCTTGGCCGCAGCTTCTGCTTCTGCTGCTTCATTAATCGCTTGCAAAATCTTCATATTATGTTCAAGATTTTTTTTGATTTCGTCATCAGACAAACCAAGATTCTGCTTTTTCGAAAACTCTCTTTCGAAAGCAGCATCTCTTTCTCTTTCAAGCTTTGCTTCTCTTCGTGTAGCTAAACGCTTTTCAATAATTTTCTTTTTAACAGCTTTTTGTCTAGCTTTCTTTTTTTGAACTTTTTTCTGTGTGTTATTCTTCTTTGACATACTTTACTCCTGAAACGACCGTTTCTAACAAGTTCTACCAACTCATCTAAGCTTAGGAACTGAATCCTTAATTACACCATTCCAATTCAAAGTATCATCAGAGAGACCGCTTTTATCTGTTGTAAAGCCTGCTTCTTGATCCCCTATAAGATTTACATCAACAGAAACAAAAAGCTCATCTGATACTTTAACATTTTGGTTCAGATCATCAATCGTATCGATAGTCATTCCTATACCATTTTTTGCAATTCTCTCTGCATATACTGGATATCTTTTATTTGGAGTAAATTTATAAGGAAACTTAGCTCGTTCAACAGCAGAAGGGGGATCGAACATTACAAACTTTATGATCTTACGAGTTCTTGGGTCAATGTTTGCTTTTGAGTTATTATGTAAAGGCGCAATATTTACTGCGGTATTAGGCGGTGGCAAAGGCGTATTAACATTACAGGTATCATACTCTGGCGGTTGAAGAAGCAAAGGATTATTTTGGATATGATTAGTTTTATCAGATTCAACAGTTTCAGATTCTAAATCTGATATTGTTCCTGTTCGTGTACTAAATTTTTTGTTTTTTATAATTAAGTCCGCTTTATTTTGCTTGAAAGATATCTTTTTCTTTTGGAATTCATATATTTCAACATCATATATGAAAATATCTCTTCGAGCCATTTGCTGCAAAATATTTGAAGCAAGCTTTTCAATAGAATAATCTTCTTCTAATTTGCCATAAACTTTTTTAAAGTCTTCTGGATTATCTCTGTCATAATCAAAAGAATTTTCTAGTTTATTATAAAATTTGTAATTGACTTCAAAGCTCATCTTCTGCCCTCACGATAAATGAGTTATTCGAATAAATTTTTATCGTATTCTGCCACTTCAATATTTGCTTCTTTCAATAAATATCTGCTACCAATCGAATAATCTTTGTTCTCTTTGAAGCAATATATTTTAGAAATCCCAGCATTAATTATAATCTTTGTACACTCTATACATGGCACAGGACACCAGCAAAACATGTGGCATCCTTGTATATTTTGGGAAGCATTAACTATTGCATTAACTTCCGCATGAGCACATGAACACAATTCAAGACGAGCGCCAGATTCTGCTCTAATCAGTTTTCTAGGGCAAATGCCACAATTGCTATATTTTTCAACAAATTCTTCTTGACTTACTGGTTTGAAGTCTATTAGAGACTTTTCGTTCTCTGTTAACTGTGGCCATACTATATTTTCCAAATGCTTCTTAGAATCACAATGAGGAGTGCCTCTCGGAGGCCCATTATAACCAGTTGCAACAATTTTATTGATTTTAGGCTCTACTATTATCACTCCGATTTTTCTAGAATAACAAGGATTGGCTTCTTCTCCAAAGTTTTTGGCTAAACGCATGTACTTTTTGATAAACTTATCAGAAAACATATCGTGCTCCAACAAAAGTGAATCAAAAAAATTATACCAAAAACAAATGATTATGCAAGAAAGTTTTGAAGTGTTAAATAAATAAAACATGAAAACACTTACTGAAATTCATTTAGAGAAAAAACTTATTTCTCCTCCATACTATTGTGATAAGGAAATATTTCCACACAATTATCTTTCCCAAATTTATGACAAATACCTGCCTCCATACAAAGATAAAAAAATAAATTTATTAGAGGTTGGAGTACAACATGGAGGGTCTTTACTTTTATGGAGAGAATATTTTACACAATCTTATGTTTATGGCATCGATGTCAAAGATGTAAGAGCAGAGGATACAAAAACACTGAGAAATGTTTTTTTTATTCTCGATAATGCGTATTGTGTTGAAACTACATCAAGACTTCCTTGTTTTGATATTATTATAGACGATGCTTCTCACCATATAAATCATCAAAAATACCTTGTGCAAAATTATTATAATTTGTTACATAATGATGGAATTATGATAATCGAAGATATAGCAAGCAAAGACTACTTAGAAGAGCTTGCTAATTCTGCCTCTGAGCAAGGTTATAAAACAATTATCAAACATGACATGGCAGAAGAGATGAGACGATGGGACAACATCGTTTTAGTTCTAAAAAAAACAAATAACGATATATTAACATTATGAAAATACTACAAATTTCAGCCTTTCGAGGCGTAGATTACATGAACGACATGGTCTTTCATGGAGGCAGAGAGACTTTTGGTTTAGATTATGAAGAATCTACATATGCATACTTCATGTACAAAAGTTTTTTGCCCAGAAAATCATGTGCATATGGAAGAGGATTTTCTCTAACATGTATGCTTGATGACCACGACAAATATAATCAAGCTGAAGTAGAACAAAAAATTGCAGACAAATATTATGATTATATCATTTATGGACAAGTTTTTAGGTGCAGAGATTATTTAGATCTTGTAAGAAAAGTATATCCTAAAAATAAAGTTGCTATGGTAGATGGAGAAGATCATACAGGAGTATATCTTGAACTTCTTGATGCTGGAATTTATTTCAAGAGAGAACTACTAAGCGCTGATCCAACTGTAAACCCTATAAATTTTAGCATACCTGAAGTTAAGTTTGTTAAAGAGAAAAACAAGACACAAAAATTTGCAACAGTAGTACCTGGAAGACCAGAAACATATATTTTTAATGAAGAAGATTTATATCATCAAGATTATCAAAAATCATATTTTGCTCACACTTGGAAAAAAGGAGGATGGGACTGCATGAGGCATCAAGAAATAGTTGCAAATTATTGTTTTCCATTCTTCAGAGATCTTGATAAATGCCCTCCACGTATAATGCCTCATTTCCCAAAAACTCAAGTAATTAACTATATGAATAAGTATACCGATATTGTTTCACCATCATATTGGGACGTTGTTGAAGAGATATGGCAACATAGCAAAACTTATCTGACAACAAAATATACAATCAAATACATTCTGGAGAAATTGTCATGAAACTAGACGAAAAAGATATTATGCCCCCAGACTATCAAGGATGGAATTGGGACTCGGAAGTATTTGAACAATTTGTAAATGAAACTCAAGCAAATACTGTTATTGAATGTGGCACATGGAAAGGAATGAGTGCCATGAAATTGCATAAGGCTCTTCAAAAATTAAACAAGCCTTTTCAGTTAGTTTGTGTTGATACATGGCTAGGAGGAATTGAACACATGGATGATATGGCATGGAAAGGCCTTATGCCAAAAAAATATGGTTATCCACAATTATATTTTCAATTTCTAAGCAATATGCATCATGCTGGCTGCCTTGAAAATCTCTTGCCTATACCAAATTCTACAATAAATGCAGCGAGATGGCTCAAGAATAAGAAAATGATGGCAGCGCTTATTTACATCGATGCTTCACATGAAACTCCAGATGTATATTATGATATCAAAGAGTATTGGGATTTATTATTGCCGAATGGTATTCTATTTGGAGATGACTACTACTATGCTCCAGTTTCATCTTGTTTAAATAGATTCTGCAAAGAAAATAATTTACAATTCGAAGTTCTTAAGAACTTTTGGGTTCTAAGAAAGAATTAAACAAGTTTTAAACTTGCTCTCTTCTCAGCGTTTCTTGTCGAAGCGTTGTGCAAAAATAGAAGACTTTTATCAAAAAAATTCAAATCACACTTTTTGCTATAAATTGCCCAAAGTTTTCTTTGAATTTTAAAAAGTTTATTATGAATTGCTTGTTTGCTTATTGATCTATTATATTTTGATTTATAAAATTCTATGCAATCTGAATTCCATGTAACATTTAAATTATCTCTTCCCATATAAGATTTTATAATAAAACGCTCGTCTTCATCCAGATTTGCCTCGGTAAAAACTTGCGATATAACTATATCATGCTCTTTGTTCATAAGATGCTCATCAGCAGATACATGAGAATGGTCTGCGGCCAAATCAAAAAAATTATTTTTTTTGTCGGCAACAATATCAGAAACCGATATAAAATGCTTATATTTTTTTCTTTGTCTTTTTACATGTAGTTTGTGACCCTCAGATCTAAAACGTAAAAATAAACCATTGTAACAAAATGTCATAAATGATACTTTTGACTTATGGTTTGTAAAAGACCAAACAGAATTTCTAATAGAACTAAGACCAGCGTCTCTAAAGTGATCGACTTTGTCTGTTGTTATTCTAAATTTTCTAATCATATGCAAAATTGTATTGTAGTACTGTTTTATTATTGCATTTTCAACTTGCAAAGCATAAAACATCACTCTATGGTCTTTTGTAAATTGAGGCTTCTTTTCTGTTGGAAGCTCTGAATAATATTTTTCTTTGTTTTTATAAAGGTCTATATAAAATTCAATTTTTTTATGAGCAGTTACTCCAAAGTGCTTGCCCCATTTTACAAGCATTCCGTTTGCTTTTCTAAGCTTGTCGAAACATACAGCGTCTATTTCTAAAATTTCCATTTAGATTAACCTCCTATTTTGATGCTGCTCAAATTTTTTCCAACAAATTCTTTTGTCCGTGTGGGGTCATCAAACTCAAAACCAAAATGATTTATTTCTTCTTGGTATCTTATTCTGCAAGCCTCCACCATCTGATGTGTATAAAGTTTTCTATAGTCATCGTGGATTGTTGTGTTTAGTTTAGGTATATCATATAATTTTTGTTTGTCAATATTAAGTATCGAAAAAAGTTCGTTTAAATGATCTTTTAGGCACCATGTATTCGCATAAAAATCTAAACAAAACAAATTAGTTTTATAACAAATGCAATAATAAAGTTGCCCATGTGCTCCCAAATAGTGCTGCCAACAATCCTGCCCTTGTTGTGAACATTTTCCTTCCGGGTGTACAAAATCCAGCACAAATTGCTCAAAATTATGGGTTTTAGGAATTTCTTTGTTATAGTAATACATCGACACTAAACGATCCCATGAATTTCTTATTGTTGTCCAACCAAAATAAGTTGGATGTTGTTGTATGAAATCGTTTGCTACATTATGTGGCGGAAGTCCAACTTTGAACATTTCACCAATAGTGCTTCCAGCATTTTTAGGAATATGCACATAATAAAATTTACTATGATGGTCAAGCAAACAATTAGATAAATCTTTAAGCTTTGTACCGCTCATTTCTTTGCAGCCTTTTTATAATTCTTTCTTTTAAAATCTTCCCACTTCTCTGGACTCATCCACATTTCTTTTCCACTATCTGTGTTATACTTAAAAAAAACAAGATTTAGAATTGGATCTATATCTCCTCGCCTTCTTCTTATTCCATAGGAGTTCTTGGTTTGATTTTTAGTATTTTTCAGCCTATTAACATATTTCAAACGCATTTCTTTTCTTTTCAGTCTATACATTTCCAGTTCAGACTTAGTTCCCCATATGGGACTTAAATTTCCTGATTTTCTTATAAAATATAATTTAGTTTCAGGATTATATTGCCCTATTTTATATTTTAATTCAGGCGGCATTGCATGATACATCATGCGCCTTTTTTCCATATACTCTATGCGAGTTTTTTCCATTCTTTCCCAATCTGCTTTTGTTCCCCATATTTGTACTCCTTTTTTCGTGCGAAGATATACCATGCCATCTTCACGAACAAAGCCTCTTTTCATCTAATTTCTCCTATATGCCGTTCGACAGAATGTCCATATTCAATTTCGCCATTTCTTTACGCAACATATGCCCTCTATTGTGAGCATCTTCTCTTGCGCTATTAAGCGCATTTAAGTGAGCATAAATTCTATCTTTTGTATATTTTGCGTTTATAACTCTTTCTTTAAGCAGAGAAACTTCTATGCATCCTTCTGCATAAGACTCTGAAACCTTATCACTTTTGCCAGCTTCTTTGAATTCCCTAAATTTCTCAATAAACAATTGTTTATATTGATGTTCTAAAAGAGAATGTTGTCTCATAGCTTCTGCATGTGCGACTCCAATATAATCAATAATTCCACTGATGTTCTCAAAAAACTGATTCAAAGTTGCATCTGAAAACTTTAAATTAGCAGTATCTAATACAAACGTTTGATCACCTAAAACAAGTTGTTCACTCGGCATAATCTAAATCCTCCTCAATTGTTGATTTTTTCTTTTGTCCGTCTACATTCGCCACATCTGCTCGTTCATTATGCACATTATGAAGTGCAATTCTATATTCGCCTTCAGAACATTCATAAATGTCTAAAGTTTCACGATCATATTTAATTGGAAAAGCGTATTTACTTCTTCCGTTCCTATGTTTGACTACAAATATTCTGCCATATCCCGCTGTTGTTTCATCATTAGTTTGATTAATACTCCATAAACCATCTAATGGCTTTACTTGATCGAAGCTACCGCCAATACTATTT
>Ga0222714_10002380_pt1 | contig 19967 bp, 19 predicted proteins | sample C33_3DmetaG_FD_165048 | JGI IMG/M metagenome (GOLD analysis project Ga0222714, IMG submission 165048) | Estuarine water microbial communities from San Francisco Bay, California, United States - C33_3D | ecosystem: Environmental > Aquatic > Marine > Unclassified | place: USA: California...
GCTTTCGGCTTTGACTTCTTTACCGTCTTAGGTTTAGTTGCTTTTTTGGCAGCCTTGCCAGATTTAACTGCTTTTGCTGGTGCTTTCTTCGCTAGTTTCTTAGGAGATTTCTTCCCTGGCTTGGTTGAGCTCTTTTTAACTGGCTTCTTAGCGGATTTTTTCTTTGCTTTCGTTGCAGTTTTTTTGACTGTTTTCTTAGCAGACTTCTTTGCTGGTTTCTTAGTAGCTTTTTTCACAATTTTTTTAGTCGACTTTTTAGCCGGCTTCTTAGTTGGTTTTTTGGTGCTTGATTTTTTTACAGCTTTTTTAGCGATGCTCTTTCGGGTCGCTTTTTTTGCGGCCACATTACCTCCTGATTTATTCGCCATTTCTGACGAGTGCCCCCATTGTGATGCAAGTGGAGTTTAAAAAGCAATTTATATTTAAATTATCCTAAAGAGGATTCAGCAAACTGTCATCAAAATCAAGATACCTTGGAGCAGTTGCTCTTCCCACAAGTTTTAGCCACCTGGAAATTCGCCAGCTGCGCAGATACAGTGTCGAGCGCACCGCTTCGTTATAAATTCGCCTTGAATCTTGAAGTCGTAATTGTGCTGCTTGGATTGGAACTGAAATTTCGCCTGCTTGCAACAATCTGGTCAACTGCGATTCATGATACAAATGGTCAGCTGAAAACATGTTTTGTAGTCCTGCATCCCTCGCCAGTTCGGCCATTAAAATTGATTGGCTATCAGCATGTTTAATTGTTGCCTCATATCTTTCATTACACCTGCGCCATAGCGTGGTTCTTGCGCTGCTGACGCGCCTGTGTAGCTTATCTAATCGCCCAGCCACCTGGGAGGCAAAGATTATGATTGTTATTAAAGATAAAACCACAAGTCCTAGCTGAGTCATTGCACTCGCTGCAAACTTCTACCCCACCGGCCAATAAATATGTGTGATAGATCCTCAGTTACTCGCTCACCAGCAAGACGAGCGGCTTCATAACAATCAAGTATGCGTTCGGTTACAACATCCCAGTCATAACGCCAGACCAGTTTTGAAGCATAATCTGCATTCGTTTTCAATCTTTCTTGATTACTACTCGCTTCAAGCAACGCGCTAGCTATACCTTCAATTGTTGGTTCAAAAAGCAAGCCTGCTTTTCCACCAGCTAGCACTAGTTGAAATGCTTCTATATTTGAAGCCGCAATAGGTGCACCAGCAGACATGGCCTCAGTCAAGATGATCCCAAATGATTCGCCAGCTAAATTAGGGGCGATAAATAAATCAGTGCCTTTAAGCAAGCTGGCTTTTTCCTGATCTGAAACAGCACCCTTTAGACAGATTGCAGCTTTGGTTTCAGGCAACAAGAATTCATATTCATCGGGCAGCTCTCCCATGCCGACAACAACTAATTTAAGGTGTGGTTGATTGCTTAAGGCTTCTTGGAAACCAAGTAACAACTGTGCTAATCCTTTGCGTTCATCTTCAAGTCTGCCTATAAATAGAATCTGGAAACTAGCTGCAGCAAACTCGCGTTTTGGTTCAGCTTTCTGGAAATATTCAACGTCAATGCCATTTGGAATAATTAACGCATCACCACCTACGCTCTCTAGCACGCTGCGCCGGGCCAGCTCGCTAACAGCTACTCGAACGGTGCAGCGCTCCAAAACCGAGTTAGCTAAGAATCGGCCACTTTTTACCGCAACTGAATATTCATAAGCGGCATGCTGTGTTGCAACAATTGGACCAGTTGCCGTCCAGGCAACTATTGGTGAGATGCTCAAACTCAATGGTTCATGAAGGTGCAGCACATCAAAATCATTTTGCCGCAACCATAACTGCGCTCTTCTAAATGCAACCGGATCGAATTTGACCCGAGAGATAGCTCCGTTGAAAGGAACGGGAACTGAATCTCCAGCTGAAACAACCTCTGTTGAATTGTCATCCATCGTTGGGGCAAAGATCGATACTTGATGCCCAAGCTCTCTTAGCCTGCTAGCTAGTCCAACTACATGTGATTTAACCCCGCCAGGCACAGCCCAGTCATATGGACAAACCATTCCGATTTTAAGCAAATCACGCATGAATTTTCCAAAGTCGTTGCAATACATGCCAATCAGTTGGATGACTAGTTACATAAGAGGTGAATCTATCTGCCATTTGTTGAGTAGCCATCCTGATAGCCTCATCTCTTGGTAAAGATTTGTCAATATATATGGGCTCATCAATAAATCCACCAAGATAATCCTGCTCATTAAAAAGACAGGCTGTTGTAAGCACACTGTCTGTTGCATAAGCCAGTGATGCTGGCCCTGAGGGCATAGTGCAAATTTCGCCACAAAACATAACTTCAATTCCGCTGCTAGACATATCTCGGTCAGCTACAAGCGCCACTAGTTTTCCTGCTTCAAGGGCCGCTCGAAGCTCAGTAACGGTGGATCGGTCATTTGCTGGCAAAGCTATCAGCCCGATAGATCTGCGATATTTAACAAATGCATCAAATAATTTTTCAGGCTTCAGCCTCTCAGCAACAGTCACCACCTCGCCAGTGCGTTTAGCAAACCAACGACCCGCCAAATCCCAATTGGCTAGATGCGGCAGCGCAACTACAACTCCCTGCTTAGACAAAGTTGGATCGATCAATCTGTTGGATTGCTCAATTCTGACCATTTCATCTAATCGTTTATCAGAAATGCTTGGCAACTTAAAGGCTTCAGCCCAATAGCGAGCGTATGAAATCATTCCAAGCTTGACTAATTTTTCCAGTTCAATTCCAGATAATTTAGTGACGACGCCTAGATTTCGGCGTAAGTTAACCACGCCTTTTGGATTTCGATCGTAAGCTTTTAATGCCATTTTTGAAAACACAAAGATTACAAATTTCAAAGGCAAGAATCTAATCAATCGCCAAGCTACGATATATAAATAGGCAATCATGATTTTTGATGTACAGCGTGCATTCGCTGGATCACGGTTATTACTGTAAGAAAAGCAAGAAGAGAAATACAAATATTAATTGCTACCTCTAAGCCAAGGCCAGTAAATCCCGTACCTATTAAAAGTAAAATAATACGCTCTGGCCGTTCAGCAATTCCCACATTTATCTCAATCCCTAAACTCTCCGCTTTAGCTCTGATATACGAAATCAGCTGGGCACAAAACGCCGTAATTATTGCTGGGTAAATATATATAGAGTTAAAATTAGAAAAATAAATTACGATAGAGCCAAACAAAGCAGCATCTGCAACCCGATCAAGGGTGCTGTCTAAAAAAGAACCAATTGGATTTTTTATATTGGCTAATCTGGCCATGCTTCCATCGATAAGATCAGAAAAAATAAATAGTAAAATAACTAAAGTACCAACAAAGAAGTCACCTTTGGGGAAAAAGACTATTGCGGCTACTGATATTCCAGCTGTGCCAAGAATGGTCACAGCATTTGGTGATAATCCGATTTTTAGAAGCAATATTGCTATTGGGTCTATAGCCTTTCCAACTACGCTTCTAGATTTGGCGTTATCAAGCATTAGGCCATGCCTTTACAAGTAAAGTCTTTAAATCAGATAGCAGTTGCGCTAATACTTTGGTGCTACCAATAACTGGCATGAAATTCGTATCGCCCTGCCAGCGCGGAACGATATGCTGATGCAGATGATCAGCTATACCGGCTCCAGAAATTGAGCCTTGATTAATTCCAATATTAAAACCCTGAGCTCCAGCCACATTTTGTAATGCCAAAATTGATTGTTGAGTTAATTTTGTAATTTCTGCTGATTCAGCTTCATTTAGGTCTGTTAAATTAGCTACATGTCGATATGGACAAACTAATAAATGCCCAGAGTTATATGGATATAGATTCATAATTACAAAACTATGTTTGCCTCGGTAGACAACTAAATCAGGATCTTGACCAGCAGATTCTTTGTGGCAGAAGACGCATTCTTGCGGCTTGTTCTCACCTTGTAAATATGGCAACCGATGCGGCGCCCATAGGCGGTCCCAATCGTTTGGCGCTGACACTTAAACCTGGCTTCTATTCTTAACTGCTTCGAGAATTAATTTAATTGCATCTTCGATTGCTACGCCATTTACCTGGGTGCCATCGCGATAGCGGAAAGAAACTGCGTTATTTGCTTGGTCCACTTCACCAGCAATTAACATAAATGGCACTTTTTGTTGTTGTGCTTTTCTAATTTTTTTCTGCATTCGATCATCGGACTTATCAACTTCGACCCGAATGCCTAAAGTAGATAATTTTGATGACACTAAATCCAGATAATCATTAAAAGCCTCTGCAACTGGAATGCAGACAACTTGAGTTGGTGACAGCCACGGTGGAAAAGCTCCAGCGTAATGCTCTGTTAATACACCAATAAATCTTTCAATTGATCCGAACAAAGCTCGGTGAATCATGATCGGTTGCTGTCGAGATCCATCATCGGCCTGATATTCCAGCTCGAAGCGTTGCGGAAGTTGAAAATCAACTTGAATCGTAGACATCTGCCAGGTTCGCCCAATGGCGTCTTTTGCTTGAACTGAGATCTTTGGTCCGTAAAAAGCAGCCCCACCTGGATCTGGAACTAATTTTAAACCTGATGATTCAGCAGCGGCCTGTAGCGCCAAAGTTGCTTCTTCCCAATCCTGGTCTGATCCGATGCTCTTTTCTGGATTTTTAGTGCTCAATTCCAAATAAAAATCATCTAACCCATAATCTCGCAATAAGTTCAACACAAAATCCAATAAAGATTTCAGTTCGTCACCCATTTGATCGCGAGTGCAATAAATATGAGCATCGTCTTGTGTCATGCCACGAACTCTGGTGAGTCCATGGATAACTCCGCTTTTCTCATATCGATAAACTGAGCCAAATTCAAAAAGTCGCAACGGTAATTCACGATATGAACGCCCACGTGAACGGTAAATTAAATTATGGAACGGGCAGTTCATGGGCTTTAAGTAGTAGTCAGCTCCAGCACGCTTAATGCTGCCATCGTCATTGCGTTCTTCATCCACTCTCATCGGTGGATACATTCCCTCTGCGTACCACTGCAAATGTCCAGAAGTTTCAAATAAAGTAGATTTTGTTATATGCGGGGTATAAACAAATTCGTATCCGGCAGCTTCATGGCTGGATCTGGAGTAATCCTCCATCGCCCTTCGAATGACGCCACCTTTTGGATGGAAAACTGCTAAGCCACTACCTATTTCATCTGGAAAAGAGAATAAATCTAACTCAACTCCCAATCTTCGATGATCTCGCTTTTCTGCTTCAGCTAATCTGGTTAGGTAATCATTTAAATCTTCTTTAGTTGCCCAAGCTGTTCCGTATATGCGCTGCACAGATGGATTTTTATCATTTCCACGCCAATATGCAGCAGATGTTTTCATTAACTTAAAAGCTTTGATCATTCCAGTATGGGCAATGTGAGGTCCACGACATAAATCACACCAAACTGTATTTCCACTTTTATCTACATTGTCGTAAATCGTTAACTCAGCGCCGCCAACTTCCATAATGTCATCAGTTGGTGCGCCTTTGATGCTGACTAATTCAAGTTTAAATGGTTCATTCTTTAATTCAACTTTTGCATCAGCGTCGCTTACTACTCGTCTGACAAACTTTTGTTGAGCGTTAATAATTTCACGCATTTTTTTCTCAATTAACTCTAATGAATCAGGTGTAAACGGCGCGATGTTTCCAAAATCGTAATAAAAACCATCTGTAATCGGTGGGCCGATTCCCAGATGAGCTTCTGGATAAATTTGCTGGACAGCTTGAGCCATAACATGCGCTGTGGAGTGGCGCAAAATCGCTAAGCCATCATCGCTGCCTATTTCAATGCCCTCAATTTGCTCTTCAGCTTTTGCAGGTAATGAGATGTCGGTAACTACACCGTTTACTTTTGCAGCCAAAAATTTCTTATCGGCGCCCAGTAGCTCAAAATAGGAAGTTTCTGGCTGGATGCTGATTTTTCGGCCAGCTACAACCACCTCGATACTGGACACGATTTCCTCCGAATTAGTTAAGCCTCAACCCTATCTCAGATGCAGGGTAAAACTAACGCGTGAGGAACTCTTCAAGCTCACGGAATCCCTCAAAGGAAACGCCAAATTCATAGGTATACCAACCCACCATTGCAGCAACAACCAATCCGAAAATAGCCAAAGTTTGCCGCCGAATGCGCCTAAGCGTCGGGTCTTGCCACCATCTTGATGCTGTCTCAATAATGCTTCGAATCGGCCCCATGGCTCGCTTCGCCCAGGAGTATTCGGTTGAAAGCACAAATACGCCAAGAATTATAAATAACGTTCCAGGTCCTGGAACGATCAACATGATCAGCCCACTAATTAGAAAAACCAACCCAACTGAAATTATTAAAAGATGCCAGACCAGCAGTGTGGCTGGGTTTTTGACCATAAAGGCCCTTGCCGACTCGTATAACTTTTTAAGCGGCCTTGGCCCTTTGGGTCTGATCTCGTTCATATTTCAATTCTAGATTACTTAACTGTATTCAACAGCCGATTCCAGCAAATTTTCATATTGGATGCGTAAATCATTGATTTTTGATGATCGTGGAATTGAAGTTTGGTCAATCTGGTTAACAAATTGCACACCTCGAATTGAGGATAATAAAGCTGCCCCTGTGATTTGAGCTAAATTAGCTTGATCAATAACGGATTCAACTACCCCAAATCTCTCAATTGCAATCTCACGAGTTACACCTCGCAATGCGCCGCTAGCTAAATTTGGGGTAACTAATTGGTCTGCAATTTCAAATACCAAATTACACGTTGCAGCTTCAGCTACTTGGGATTTAGTATTTAAAATCAAAGCTTCATCAAAACCTGCCGCCTTAGCTTCATTCAATGCCATTACATTTTCGAGATAAGAAAGTGTTTTTAAGCCAGCAATAGCACTATATTCATTTCGAACTACCCGAGAAGTTGAGATTTTGGCATCCCCAGCAGATGCATTCAATGGCGAAGCAGCAAGAAACCAATTGGGATTATCGCCGCGGACAACACCAGCAGGGCCAGCGCCACTGGTCAAAGTTAATCTAAGCCGAGCATCAGTAATATTTTGCTGTTTCAATTTATTAACTACCTCGTTGATGGCATATCGAATTTCCTGATCAGCTGGAACATCTATTGCAATTGCAGCAGCAGAGAATTTAAGTCTTGCTAAATGCCGAGGTAAGGCAAATACGCCATATTTAGTAACTCTCATGCTTTCAAAAATGCCATCACCAACAGTTACACCATGATCATCTAAAGATATTGCTGTTGCAGCAAATTGCTCAGTTGCAGACCATTTAATCATCTTCGCTCGCAAGTTGAATTAATCGTTTTGCTTTCAATTCAGTCTCCTGCCATTCCCCAGCTGGATCGCTACCAACGGTAATGCCTGCCCCGGTTCCAAACCGCAACTGGTTAGCTTTGTACTCAAAGCTTCTTATCCCAACAGCTAGTTGCGCAGTGTCCCCTTGAATTAAACCAAAAGCGCCGCAATATCCCAATCTAGCTACCGGTTCTAGTTTTTTAATTAGTCGCTGCGCTGCAAGCTTTGGCGCTCCAGTAACTGATGCGGGTGGAAATGTCGCATCAAATATCTGGCTCCAGGTAGTACCTGGCTTCAGCTGGGCGCTAACTGTTGAAACCAACTGCACCATGCCAGGAATTTGTTCTAAATGTAAAAGCTGCTCAACTTTTACACTGCCGGTTTTTGCAATTTGGCCAAGATCGTTTCTAACCATATCGGTGATCATTACATTTTCAGCTTTATCTTTTTCTAACATCTGCGCTGCAGTAACTGCAGTACCTTTTATTGGCGCTGAAACTATTTTTTCACCAGTCACTTCGAGAAACAATTCAGGTGATGCTGAGACAAGCCAATATCCAACTTCATCTAGTACGCCAGGCTCTAAATTTAAAAATCCTGAAAATTTGGTTTTATGCCTGGCATCAATTCGTTGCCACAGTGCAAATGCATTTGGTCGATAATTTAAATCGGCAGTTAAAATTCGGCATAGGTTTACCTGATACACCTCGCCTGCTTGTATCTGTTCTTGTACAAATAGCACTAGATCTAAATACTGGGCTTGAGATAGTGAGCTACTCCAATTTGTAACTGGTTGGAATTTTTCAACTGGTAGCTCAGTTAATGAATTACTGTTAGCAAAATTGATAGCGCGAAATTCACCTTCAAAGTTCGCCAGCACAACCCAATGGCCCCAATTAGTAATTTCAGCAGGCGATTTCGCAATTGCCACTGGATCAGTTAGTAGCTGTCCTGCCACAACTGCCATTGATTTAGCCATACTTCTCCTGCTTCAGCCAGACCCAACAATCCAACACCAAAGGCCACAGGTGTATCTTTACGCCCGCTCCAGCGTAACTGCTGGCAGCATGCGGACGTGGCTCAGTTGGTAGAGCATCACCTTGCCAAGGTGAGGGTCGCGGGTTCGAATCCCGTCGTCCGCTCGATGAGCCGATTGGCTCTTCGCGGTGGAGTGGCCGAGAGGCGAGGCAGCGGCCTGCAAAGCCGCGTACACGGGTTCGAATCCCGTCTCCACCTCACCGGGGCGATTAGCTCAGTTGGTTAGAGCGCTACCTTGACATGGTAGAGGCCAGGGGTTCGAGTCCCTTATCGCCCACCACCTAGATGCTGAGGTTTAAATGAATGGCCACTTAATAGCACTTGCTAACTGGCCTAAAGGCAGCACGGTTCGGGCCATTTTGGTACAAAATAAAATTGGGCAGCTAAAAGATTTAACTAGCTCAAGTTCGCAATTAAGCAGTCCGCTAGATCGAGAGTTTCTAAAGCTGGTGCGTAACAGCGCAGATCTGGTAATTATTGGGGCGCAAACTATTCGAACTGAGAATCCGCCCGCACCAAACTGTGCAGTTTTTGTATTATCAAATAGTCTTGATCTTGATCCTAATTTTCGTATTTTTGAAAATGAGAAAACCTTCATACTAAGCAAACTGGCACATCCAAGCCTTAAGACCATAGTGATGTCTGAGTTATCGCCACAGCGAATTTTGCAGCAAGCAGCTGAGCTAAATTATGAAAAAGTGCTTATCGAAGGCGGCGGTGGTGTTTTCAAAGAATTTATAAACGCCAATTTGCTCACCGAAGCGCTGATCTCGGTAAGTTCAACAACAGGGAGCGGCGAGATACTGCATCGATCTAAGTTTGGCCTTAATCTTATGCAGCAAGTAAACCTAGCTGGTTTCAATTTCCAGCGATGGCTAAAGTGATCGGTTGATAAAGGAGTCAAGTATGCAGATGTTGCCCGATGGTGCCCAAGCTATTGAAAATCCGCTGGGATTTGATGAAGCTAAGTTGCGTGAATTAATCGGCGATGAAGCTTTTGCGGTGCTGCGACTTGGTGCAACTGAACCTGCGTTCCAAGGAATTTTTACCGATACTGATGAACCAGGAGATTACTTCTGTGCAGCTTGTGATGCCCTGATATTTACAGCTGCTAAAAAGTTTCACTCAGGTTGTGGTTGGCCATCATTTTTTGATGCTGCAAACCCAGGTGCAGTTCGAGAACTTGTTGATTTTAGCCATGGTCGCAAACGTGTTGAGATTCGATGCAGCACCTGCGATTCGCATTTAGGCCACGTATTTGATGGCGAAGGTTATGGCACACCAACGGATCGTAGATTTTGTATTAATTCAATTTCGATGAAATTTGAGCCCGCAAAACAAACTTAGTTTTGGTCGCCTTGATTGCGATCTTCCCAACGCTGCTCAAAACGCTTCATAAAATCAACTTGGTTAGTTTTTCCTTGATTTGCTGATTTCTTGCCAGCGGCATCCGCTGGTTTTGGTGCTGTCAACAACAGCACACCAACTAAAAGTGCCACAAAACCAATTAAGCCTATTGGCATTAATGGAATCACCACTGCAGCCACAATTAGAGCAACGCCGGTCAACATCAAAACTAAAGAGATTGCGGCAAAACGACTGCCGGCCAAACTTGGTCGACCGCGCAAGGCAGATGCGAATTTTGGATCTTCAGCTATGAGCGCCTTCTCCATTTGCTCTAACAGCCGTTGTTCATTCTCCGACAGTGGCATCTAACCTCCTTTAACGAGTTAAGAATACGCGTTCTTTATGTGGCGGCAACTCAGCCCCCAGCCCATTAATCCTCTTCGTCAGCTAATAGTCGGGCTGGGCGCAGCGCAGCATCCCCAAATCTCGCTCGAGCTAGATCTACTGCCTGATCAGCCTCTTCCCAGCCATGTGTTGGCTGATCAAGAGTTAATTGGTAATTTGCCAAGTTATCAGGTTGTAAATTCTCCGCCCGAACTCCCAGCAACCGAATTCGGGCACGCTGTAAGCCTAGATTTCGATAAAGCTGTCGCGCAATTTGATTAATCTCTTGGGTGCTGTGTGTAAAGCTAGTTAAAGTTTTTGATCTAGTGATGGTTGAAAAATCATGAAATCTAACTTTAATGCTAATTGTTCGAGCTGCATATCCGCGATTCCTTAACCTTGCTGCAACCTGGTCAGCTAGTCGCAGCAGCTCAGCTTCTACTTCGGTTGGATCAAATAGATCTTGCCCAAATGTGGTTTCGTGCCCAATTGATTTATCTGGTTCGCTCACCACAACTTCTCGATCATCTCTTCCCCACGCAAGCTCATATAACTGCTCAGCCGCTGCATCTCCCAATATTCGCTCCAATGTGGCAAGCGGAAGCAGCGCAATATCGCCAATGTTGTTTAACCCCAGCTCCTTAAGCTTGATCTCAGTTTTCTCACCAACCCCCCACAGCGCACCAACTGGTAGTGGATGCAGGAAATTTATAATCTGCGCCTGCGGAATTAACAGCAATCCATCTGGCTTTGCATATGTTGATGCCAGCTTGGCTAAAAACTTATTAGTTGCAACCCCAACGGAAGCAGTCAATTTTAATTCAGCTTGTATTTTGCTACGAAGCAATTTTGCAATCTCGGTAGGTCGGCCAATTAATTTAATGGAGCCCGAGACATCTAAAAACGCCTCATCTAGTGCCAGTGTTTCAACATATGGCGTAACCGAGAGCAGGATTTGATAAAGCTCTGCAGAAACTTGCGCATAGGCTTGATGATCTGCAGCAATCACGATTGCAGTTGGGCATAACCTAAGTGCGCGTGAAATTGGCATAGCAGCGTGTATGCCAAAGCTGCGAGCTTCATAAGTTGCAGCAACTACCACGCCGCGCCCTTCGGCTCCACCAACAACCACTGGCTTTCCAGCAAGAGCTGGGTTGCGTCTTACTTCAACTGAGGCGTAAAAGGCATCCATATCCAGATGCAGAATGTTGCAGTTGGTGTCATCGCTGCCTAGATCAGCCACCTTGGAACGGTTTAGTTGAGACCTACTCATTAATCACCGTCCACCACTTCCAGGGCTTTTATGCCACAGCCTTGCTGGTAATTGTGCAGCATCATGATTAGTTTCTGGATTCAATTCAGCGCTAAGTCTGCGATTAGTTCCGCTATCCCCTGCCGGCTGAACATCACTGTATGGCGAAACCGCAAGTCCGCTAGCGTGAATTAATAATCTTTGGGAAGGGCCCATGCCGCCAGTTCGGCGCCGAGCCCTAGTTGAATGACGTTGATTCTTTTGATTGAATTTATTGGTACTAATTAAATTTTGTGCAACTTGTGCTTTTAGCTCTGGTAAAAAATCAGTCATTCCATTAGTTCGCCAAGCGTTATGCAGCACTGAAAGCTCCCAGCAGCCAATACCTCGAAGTGAGATGCCAGCAGGGCCTGATTTTCTAATTACTCCAGCAGTTAGAACCAGCCAAGAATTAAAAATTTCACTGGCATAATTTTCCTGCATATCCTCAAAAAAAGCTAAGTCGATTGGTCCAGCGCCATCTTCAATAGTTAGAAACGCAACCCGATTTCCAGATCTAATTGGTGGGGTCTGGATCGCAACTTTTACACCAGCTGTGTAAACCACCGCATTGGAGCGCTGTTTTAATAAATTCACGCTACTTACTAAATTAATTTCAGTGGCCAGCTCTGCTAGAAAATCATGATAAAAACTTAAAGCGTGTGCTGTGCTGTCAATGCCAAGTACTTTAAGTTCAGTTTGCACCTGCTCTGCCTTTGACATCTCTAATAGCCCAGTTGCCAAGGTTGCATCAATTGGGTTCACCTCAAAAGACAACTGAGCTGTAGCGGTTTTTTTGGTATTAAATTTGTATAGATCAGCTAACTGCAGCAGCAGATCTCTTCTGGTCAAACTTGATTTTGATTTCGCATTGCCTACTCCATGTAAAAGATCAAAGCCACCTAGTTTGATTAAATTTTCAGCAACTGGTCGACTCACATGAGACCTATCCCAAAAATCACTTAATGACGCATAAGGCTGACCGGAAACAATTTGAGTCAGTTCTGCGCTGTTTATTCCAGAAATCTGTGCTAACGAAATTCGAATTCCATGCTTTGCAGCAGGCGCAATCCCTAGATCTACGCCTGCAGCAGGCTGCAGCTCTGGGGCCGATAAATTTTCAATTTGATAAGTTTCTTTTGAGAAGTTGACATCGAGCGGCAAAATTTCAATGCCGAGATTGCGAGCATCAGCAAGAAGTAGTCGCTTTGGATACATGCCTGGATCATGCGTTAAAACACCCGCGATAAAAGCTGCTGGGTGGTGAGTTTTAAGCCAAGCTGATTGATATGTTGGAAGTGCAAACGCTGCTGCATGCGCTTTACAAAATCCAAATGATCCAAAAGCTTTTAGGATCTGCCAAACCTCTTCAATCACCTCAAGCTCATAGCCTTTAGCTAACGCAGTGCGGTAAAAAATTTCTCGTATTTCAAATTGCGTATCAAAAGAACCTAGCGCTCGCCGATATTCATCAGCTTGCGCTAACGAGCAGCCGGTCATGACAGCAAGAATTCGCATCACTTGTTCATGAAAAACAACCACCCCAGAAGTTTCTGCCAAAATTTCGGCTAAATCAGGGTGTGGGTATTTTGATTTTCCCCAGCCGTGGCGGCCATTTAAATACGGCTTAATCATCTCTGACTTAATTGGCCCAGGTCTAAACAGCGAAATATCAACTATTAAATCATGCATATTTTCAGGTGCTAATTTTCCAACTAGTTCGCGCTGGCCTGGAGATTCAATCTGAAAGCAGCCCAAAGTTTTAGTAGATCTAATTAACTCAAAAGTACTTTCGTCGTCTCGAGCCACAGCGTCAATATCAATTTCGATATTCTCTACTACCTCAATTTGCTTAATTGCATGGCGAATTGCTGATTGCATTCGCACTCCTAGAATATCTAACTTTATTAGACCTAAATCCTCAACATCATCTTTATCAAATACTGTAACTGGAAAATTTTGCGCACTGGGAACTACTGGAATCCGCTGAAGCAGTCCTGCATCAGAGATGATCACTCCGCATGGATGCATAGCTCGATGCCGTGGCAGTGCATCTAGGGCTACCACGCAATCAAATAGCTGCTCTAAGTTAGCCAAATTCATAACGCTGGAATTACGCAATTCTGGCAAATCTTTAGCTGCATCCCGCACATCTCGTGCTCTAATGTGTGGAAATGCAGTTGCTAAAGCAGCTACTTCACTAGGCGAAAACATTAGCGCCGCTCCAACATCTCGGATGGCATGCCTAACCCGATATGTATCGATCATGGCAACGGCTGCAACTCGTTGTGGTGAAAATTCGCTCAGCACATTTTGATAAATATCTAACCGTCGATCTGATTCCACATCAATATCGATATCTGGCAATGACCTGCGGTTAGCAGATAAAAAGCGCTCCATTAACAAACCATGCTCAAGAGGATTAATCAGTGAAATTCCCAATAGGTAAACTAAAAAACTTCCACCTGCTGAACCTCGTACGTTAACCCGTGACCCTAAGGATTTTATATCCGCAACAACTTTGGCAACTGCCAAAAAATAAGTTGCAAATCCAAGTTTCGCAATTTCTGCTAACTCATCATCTAATCGCTCTCGCGCGATGGCATCGCGATCTAGCCCAAGTCTGCTTAGCGCTGAAGTTGTTTGCGATCTAAGTAAAGCTTGAGCGCGTTTTGCATCATCACTTCGATGCTTTATTTCACTGCTAGCTGCAGCTTTTTTAGTCAGCAGATCAAGCTCAGGAAGGTAAATTCTTCCCCAGTTAAGGTCCTGCGCTGGGCTTAGCGCACAATTTCCAGCCAGCAGCTCGGTATCAAGTAAGAGCTGCTCTGCTCTGGCTGCGTCTTGTGTTATTTCGCCAGCTAGCTCAATCATGCTGCTCGCTGGCTTTAGGTAAGCAGCTGAGGTGGTTTGAGAAAGATAATTTGGATGAATTGGAATCAATCTTCGAATTGCATCTAGTACATCTGCCACGTACGAATCAGCAGGATTTAAATATCTAACTGAATTAACTAATACTGATTTTAAACCGTGATGATCCGCAAATTTCATCATTCTTTGCGCTGAGCTTGTGCTTAGATAATTATCTTGAGTTTGATGCGAGGTTAGCGCAATTACCGGTACAACTCCAACTATTTCGCGCCATTGTTTAACTATCCCTAGCGCCACATCTGGACGCTTGCCAAGCACTGCGGCTGCAAATTCAGATTCTGGAGTTAGCAGCACAACTAATGGAGAATTTGCAGCTGTATAACCCATTGGCATCGCTTGCCTTAAAGCAGTTGCAATATCTAACAAGGAAATTGCCGAATTTGCATTTGCAAACTTAAGTTCGCCAATTCTTGATGCAATTTTCACTAGTGCTGGCCAGCCATAACGACCTCGCGCCAACAACAAGACTCTTGGATGTTTCAAATCTCGATGCAATCCACCCTTGATTGGAGTTTTAGGTTTTAGTTGGGTTTGATTCTTTACAAGCGCCCCGCTCGGAAGCAGCGCAGCATTGATTCCAAGAATTGGTGAAATTTCATGCTGAATACAGCTTTTAACAAACCGAACCGCACCGCCAATTTCATCTCGATCGGTTAATGCAAGTTGAGTAAATCCTAGATTTTTTGCTGCTGCAACTAGGTCTTCTGGTAGCAGCGTGCCGTACTTCATTGAAAATCCGCTTGCTACCTGTAAATGCGTGAAGCTCATCCAACTAACTTTCGCACTAGCTGCCACTGGTTTAGCTCTTGGTCATAGCAAATATCAATTACTACGCTTTGGCTTTTACTTATTGCAGATACTCGCCAGAATTTAATATCAGCAGCTGCGCCAGTACGCCACCACGATTTTGCCTCCTGCCAAGAACTCAAAATTGCAGTAACTTTAAATTGACTATTTGCTAACTTAAATCCAGTTGGACTTTGAGCTGTAGCAGTGACTGCTGAAAGTTGCGGTTTTTTTCGCAATTGTGGTTGCTCCCTGTGTTGTGCGGTGCCTACAGGAAGCTGGGCTGGGACTGGGTGGAATCAACATCAAGGCTTCCCGCATGACGTTGATTCCACGCAACGAAACTGCTTGCCCGGGGGTTGAGGTCGAGCTAGTTACGTTGTCTGACTCAAGGAGCTACCTCAGGCCAGATGCCAGATCCGATTTCGATAGGTGCTTAGCCGTTCCGGAGGCTATTCGAACACCTGTTCGAATAGCCGTAGTCAAACATGTGGGTCTGACAACAGTCAACTCGACCCTAAATAGTTCCTGATCTGCCCGCTCCAGCCGCCGCAAAAGCTTGTAGCAGCACTGCAAAGAGCATAAATGTCAAACCCGCATTCCAAGACCCAGACCATTGGAAAATAGCTCCAACCGCCAATGGCCCACCTGCTGCTATCAAATACCCCACCGATTGCATCATCGCTGACAGCGCCTGCGCTTGCTCAGCAGTCTCGCTGCGTAATACCACCAGAATTAATGACAACGGAAACGTAGCTGACTGTCCTACTACCGCTAACAAAACCCAAAAAATTAACCGCCAACCACTATCAAAGATCAAACCTAAATATCCAAAGGCTGTCATCGCAGAGAAAAACCACAAAATAGTTCGCTGATCTGCTCGCTTGCTCGCAATCTGCGGCACAAATGTGGCAGCTACTGCTGCAAAAAGCGCAATTGCAGCAACGATAAAACCTGAAACAACTAACTTATATCCTCGATCAAGCAAAATTGTTGGAATCCAAGTACCTGCAGCGTACGCATTCATAGATTGCAATCCAAAGAAGCATGAAACCTGCCAAGCTTTTTTACTTTTAAGCAACTTTCGCCAATCAGACTTAGTTGTCTGTTCATAATCATGCAGCTGGGAATCTCGCATTCGAAGCTGCCACCAAACTGCTGCAGCTAAAGCAAGCAACCCCCAAGGCAGCATGGCCAACTTCCAGCCAAAATCAGTTAACTGAGCTAGCGGCGCGGCCACAGCAAGTGCAGCAGCTGCTGCAATCCCCATCAACATCACATAGGTGCCCGTAATCGCCCCTGCGTGAGCACCACCGTGAAGCTTCACCCAAGAAGGTAGCATCACATTTAAAATTGCCGTTGCAACACCCATCAGCAGCGTAAAAAAGAATAATGAAAAAACCGAACCGCTACCCCTTAAAAGCAGCGCGAACGCCAGCATCCACATTGAAACTGAGATGATTCGATCGACGCTGCCCATTCGCTTGAGCAAACCTGTAAATGGTGAAGTAAATGCAAAACAAAGCACTGGAATAGCCGCTAACCAGGCTAGCTGAATTGTGGTTAAACCCAGATCAATTCCAATTAACGTAATTATTGGGGTGATAATTGCAATCCCAGTTCGCATATTTAATGCAGCTAAATAAACTGGAAAGCCTGCTTTGGCATCATAATAAAAATTCCGCATAAAAACTAGTTAGCTTCAGCGCTAAAATTAGTTTCACAAACAGCCAGCGGTGCGCCATCGCAGCAGTTAGCCTTAGCATGGCAATGCGGGCAAAGCCATCTGGTGGCTATCGGGTCAAATAGCTGCGAACAAAAATCACATTCCACTTGGGCATTATGTACTACCAGCTAAACTAAAACTGAAACCTAACCGCTAATTTTGATTATGAGTCTGATTTTTTTGCAGCTTGGTTAGCTGCATGATCTACTGGTAGCAATTTAAAGGCTTGATAAATTCCATACCCCCACAGCAATCCAACAGCAGCGTAAGCAACGATTTGAATAATCCCTGGAGCTGAAAAGGCAACTAATAATTGTCTGGTGTTGAGCATAATAATTAATCCACCAACAAATGTTCCCAAAATTCGCTGCGGTGCATTCTTAACCAACCATGCCGCAAATGGTGCAGCTAACGTACCGCCAATAACTAGCGCTAATACCGCCGCCCAAGGCATCTGGTTTACGCCCAAGCCGATCAAAAAACCTAAGCTAGAGGCAATAGCCACTACAAATTCAGCAGCATTTGTTGAGCCAATAGCTTTGCGTGGCTCAAGTGCATTTGATGCAGTCAAAGTTGTTGTGACAATTGGCCCCCAACCACCGCCACCGGTTGAATCAACAAACCCTCCAACTAGGCCAAGCGGCGCAAGCCATCTAGCTCTTGCTCGTCGCGTCTTACCTAAAATTCGTTGCCGGGTAAATCTGAATAAAACGACAAACCCCATCACTAATAAAATCGAAGCAGTCCAAGGAATTGCAGCCCTTAGATCGATGCTGCTTAAAACAATGGCCCCAATAAATGCGCCAACACCACCTGGAATGGCAACTTTAAGCGTGGCATGCCAATCAACATTTCCAAATCTAATATGCGCAGCGCCACTAGCAGCGCCAGTTGCAATTTTGGCGAAATGCACAATTGCCGATGCAGCAGCTGGTGAATATGCCAGGGAAATCAAAACTGACATTGATATGACACCAAAAGCCATTCCCATTGCGCCATCAATCAGCTGAGCCAAAAATCCAGCTGCTGAGACAAACAGCAAAGTTCCCATATCTAAATACTACACATTTTCTATAGTTTTTATGTTAATTACACGGATTCATTTCGCGCTTGGACTGAGCAATAAAGTTTTGACCGATTTAGGAAGTTTCCCTGAAACCACATGAGCCAGTGAAACTTGGTCCAGCACCTGCCGCTCTGCTGCTCGAATTGCAATCCAGACCTGCGCTAACCCAGCAGCTGATCCTTGATATCTCAAATTCTCTGGCCGCGCTCCACCAACTTCAGTGAGCGCACCATCCACTGCGCGAATCACATCTGCCAACATCACCTTGTTGGCAGGCCTAGCAAGCTCATATCCGCCATCTGGTCCGCGCCTTGCTACAACTATTCCCGCTTTTCGCAGCTGCGTCATAATCGCACCCAAGTACCTAACTGGGATTCGCTGCGACTTTGCGATTGCGGCAACAGTTAAAGGGTGCTCGGTAGCGTTTGCGGCTAATTCAATGCTCGCTCGTATCGCGTAATCTGTTCGACTTGGTAACCGCATGCCTGAAGTATCTCAGCAGCTGAGTTGGAATCGAAGTTTTTAATCCAGATGTTGCAGCCGTATCGATAAGGTTCAGTCATGGATCAGGAACTGCACCCTTCGGTTGTGCGAGTAAAGGCTGCACTAGTTGAGCTTGGTGGAGATGCCAGTTTGGTTCAAAAATTAGATCAATCTGCCCGAACCTCAGCTGAAGCTGCAGCTGCCCTTGGGGTTACGGCAGCTCAAATTGTGAACTCACTTATTTTTGTTGCGCACCACAACGACCAGCAATTCCCGGTGCTAGTGCTGGCTTCCGGTGGTCACCGAGTCGACCCTGATCTGGTTGCCAGCGCTTTTGGTGTTGAGCGCATTACCAAAGCTGATGCTGATATCGTAAAAACTGCTACTGGTTTTGCTATCGGTGGAGTTTCACCAGTTGGTCACTTAACAGAAATTCCTACGATTTTAGATTTAGATCTTGGATTATTTGATGAAGTTTGGGCAGCTGGTGGCCATCCTTATTGGGTTTATCCAACTTCATTCAGTGAATTACTAAAAATGACAAAAGCTAACGCAGTAATAGTTAGTGCAACTCCGCTGCAATCGAGCTAGGTCTGCGTAATTTTTGTTAAACCGCGAGGCAGATCTGGATTTAATCCTTTAGCGACAGCTGTGGCTTCAACTACTAATTGCGCCGGTGGTGCCATGACTATTGGTATTAAACTTTCAGCTGTATCTGGCAGCACTAGATGTAGCTGAGTGTTGATACCAGCTCGCTTTGGGCCAACGATCATCAAACTTGCAGCATCTGTTGATAATTTAGTTATTAAATCCACTACAGTTTTATTAACTGGAGAATTTTCGCCTGCCAAAAAGGCCAATAGCGGTAATCGGTGATCAACAATTGCTTTAGGCCCGTGCTGTAAATCAGCTGCGGAGATCCCTAATGAAACCAAATAACATGATTCTTGAAATTTTAAGGCTATTTCACTGGCAATTGATACTGAAAACCCACGTCCGGTAACAACTGCAGTATCTTGATCTACTAAACGATCTGCAAAACTGGTAACTACTTCTTGCTGTTCAAATGTGCTTAGTATCTTGCTTGGCAACAGATCAATTTCACCTGATTGAAATGCTTGGGCATTTATACATTCGGCAATAACCGCTAATGCTGCTAAAGCGCTGGTGAATGTCTTGGTCGCTGGTACTGCGTGCTCTTGTCCAGCTTGTGTCAAAACTGTTAGATCACCTGCATTAAAAATTGGGCTATTTGGCGTATTTGTCACACCAATAGTTACAGCCCCAGCCTGCTTTGCCCATTGTAAAGATTCAACAATCTCTGCAGTTTTCCCAGATTGTGAGATTCCAATTGCTAACGTGTTAGTAAGTGACACTTGGGACTTATAGGAGGTTGCAAGTGACGGATGACCGCTTGTTGCATAAATTCCACAAGTTGTTGCAAATAGATAAAAACCATACATTGCCACATTGTCACTAGTTCCTCGAGCAAAAAAAATAATTTGCTTAATCTCATTTTTAGAAACTAGTTTTAAGATATCCGATTTCAGTGATCTTACGTGTGAAATTGTTTTTTCAATAGCAATTGGTT